>Ga0265292_1000099_pt1 | contig 183257 bp, 155 predicted proteins | sample Munlanlewell296A_FD_189080 | JGI IMG/M metagenome (GOLD analysis project Ga0265292, IMG submission 189080) | Leachate microbial communities from a municipal landfill in Southern Ontario, Canada - Leachate well 296A | ecosystem: Engineered > Solid waste > Landfill > Unclassified | place... | reverse complement strand
TCGCCGTACTGGGCGTAGGCGTAATGTATGCCAGGCTTTGCCCCTACGCTGTCGTTCACGAAGCCGTAGGCGTTCGTTGTGCCTGCGTATTCGCCGTCTATGTATAAGTCGGCGTCATAGACCGCGTCGCCGTTCTCGTCGTTGACTAAGATCGAGACATTCTGGCCGTTGACGAGTGCGTTTACCGTAATTGCGTTTCCGCCGATCCTGAAGTCTTTTTCGGCTGCCAGGTCGCCGTACTGGGCGTAGGCGTAATGTATGCCAGGCTTTGCCCCTACGCTGTCGTTCACGAAGCCGTAGGCGTTCGTTGTGCCTGCGTATTCGCCGTCTATGTATAAGTCGGCGTCATAGACCGCGTCGCCGTTCTCGTCGTTGACTAAGATCGAGACATTCTGGCCGTTGACGAGTGCGTTTACCGTAATTGCGTTTCCGCCGATCCTGAAGTCTTTTTCGGCTGCCAGGTCGCCGTACTGGGCGTAGGCGTAATGCTGACCTGGTTTGACGGATGTGGTTGCGTTAACGAATCCGTAGGCGTTCGAAGCACCTATGTATTCGCTGTCGATGTATACGTCGGCGTTGGCGACAGGTGTTGAACCGTTGTCAATCACATTAATAGAAACAGACGCATTATTAACAGAGACATTTAAAAATATCGCACTCCCTCCAATGCGGAAATAAGAATCGGCACTGAGTTCGCCGTATGCTGCATATACGTGGTGGTTACCTGGTGAAAAGTCAGATTCGTTCACATACCCATAAGCATCTGTTGTGTCGAGGTATGCATCGTCGATATAGACATCAGCATCAGCGACATCCGTTATATTGTCACCGATTACCTTGATAGAGGCAGAGTTGTTAGTGACTGTTACCTCTATACTCAAGTAGCCAACCTCGGTGGTTGCATTTACTGTCGTTATTGACGATATCGCTGCAAAAAATAGGGCGGCCATTAGCACCATCAATACGACTCTTTTGTTTGGTTTTCCTAAAATACTCATAGTACTACACTCATCCGATTTTGTACTTTATCCATTTGCTTGTATATATATATTTAGTAAAGTTGATTTTAATAATGGCTTTTAATTTATTTTGAGATTTCTACATAAATTTTAGAAAAACTTATCTGCATACAATCATTATATTATTTTGGAGGTTTGTTCTATGTCGGACTTAAAAAACAAAAACGTCTTGATGATAATAGCCCACCGTGAATTTAGGGACGAGGAACTCCTGAGACCAAAGAAGATATTTGAAGGTGCGGGCGCAAATGTGGTTATTGCTAGCACTTCTTTAACACCAGCAACAGGCATGTTTGGGGCAAAGGCAACGCCAAATATACTGTTAAAGGATGCGGATATAAATAAATATGATGCTGTAATATTTGTCGGTGGTTCTGGATCGGAAGTTTATTTCGGTGATCCGACTGCACACTCGATTGCGAAAAACGCCCACGCAGCGAATAAAATCATCGGGGCGATATGCATAGCGCCCGGCATCCTGGCAAACGCGGGGATATTGAAAGGAAGAAAGGCAACAATATGGGCGGGAGATACGAAATACGTTAATGTGCTTAGAGGCAACAACGTGAATTATACTGGCGAGGCGGTAACCAAGGACGGGAAAATAATTACTGCAAACGGACCGGAAGCTGCTGAACAATTTGGAAACGATATTGCAAAAGCAATCAATAATTAACTATGCTTAAATTGCAGAGACATTTCTGAGACGCGCAATAGATGCATAAACCAGCAACATAGTATGGAACAAAAAAGCTAACGGTCGAAAACATCCAATAAATTAAAAAGGAAGACGATGTTAACCGTCTATTGAAAATTTCTCGAGGGATTGATATGTCGACTGAAGATGAAGAAAAAAAGGAGCTTGAAAACTCGCTGATCACACTGGAATATTACAAGGCACAACTAGAAGTCATGTCCAAGCAAAACGAAACCCTTGGCGTGCTGTTGTCGGACTATCTACGCGCAAAAGATACACTGGAAAACTTCAAAAAACTGAAGGGTGACGACAGTATCCTGATACCCATTGGCGCAACTGTGTTTGTTTTTGCTAAGATAACAGACCCGTCGAAAGCTATCACGAATATAGGCGCCGACGTGTTATCGGAAGAGAGTGTCGACTCCGTAATCGGCAGACTGGAAAAGAAGATTGATGATACCAAAGACCTGGGAAGAAAACTAGAGGAAAACGCACTAAAAATTCAACAGCAAATGACGGCCATATCTCAGCGCGCCCAAGAGCTGTACCAAAAATCGCAAAGGGAACAATAATGTTTAACAGTCTGAGGGAAAGGCTTACAGCGTTTAAAAGAAACGCAAGCAAAGAACTGACCGAAGATGCTGAGGGTGGGGAAGAAAAAACAGCGGACGTCCAAGAAGCTCCCCGGCAGACGCCTAAAGAGCAAAGCGGGCAGCCGATTAAAAAGATTATCAGAAAAAGAGCCCACCCTGCAGACATAAAGCCGGAAATTGTTCAAAAAATAGAGGCGGCGGAAAAAGAGGCTGCAGGAAAGCCGCTGCATCTACAAAATTCATCGAGGGAATTTTGTACGATCGTACGGACTTTGCCCGAAGCAAAGTCCGTAGAAAAAGACGTTTTTGTTGAAGGTTTTGGCGGAAAAAGACTAAAAGAGAAAAATATCGACAACGTTCTGTGGGATCTGGAATTGGCGCTGATGGAAGCGGATGTCGCGCTCCCCGTTGTTGAAAAAATCAAGGAAGACGTCAAGAATCAATTGGTGGAAAAAAAGATCCGGAGAGGGATAGACAGCGGGGAATTTGTAGAGGAAGTACTGAAAACGTCCATTTTAGATATCCTTGCCACGAATCGCATAGATTTTGATAAATTCATAAAGGATTCTAAAAAGCCGGTTACCCTGATGTTCGTAGGTGTAAACGGCACAGGTAAAACGACTGCGATAGCGAAAATCGCAAACAGGCTGCTCAAAAACAATGAGAGCTGCGTGATCGCGGCGTGCGATACGTTCCGCGCGGGGGCGATAGAACAGCTAGAAAGGCATGCCGAAAAATTAGGAGTAAAACTGATAAAACACCACGCGGGGAGCGATCCTGCGGCAGTCGCATATGATGCTGTAGAGCATGCAAAAGCGAAGGGGAAGAACGTCGTTCTGATAGACACTGCAGGAAGGATGCAGACTAACGTAAATCTGATGGACGAGATGAAAAAGATAAAGAAAGTAATCTCACCCAGCATGATAATATTTGTCGGTGATTCCCTGACAGGCAACGATGCGATAGAACAGGCGCAGAAATTCAACGATGCCGTCGGGATAGACGCCGCGATACTCACGAAGATTGATGCGGACGCGAAGGGCGGCGCCGCACTGTCGATCGCCTACGCGATAAAAAAACCGATAATATTTATGAGCACGGGGCAGGGATATGATGATTTTGTACTGTTCAATCCCGAATGGATGGTTGAAAGGTTGTTTGGAACTGCGGCTTAAAAATGTTTATTTAAAACTAATAAGAATAAAGAAAATGTGTTTTATCCTGATTTTTCTAAAATATTAATTCGGGCTATGTCCAAACATTAAAATACAGCTCTATTTATCCCAACCCGAAGATATGTTTAAAAAACTTTATGGCGACGATGCTGGCAAAACGTCGTTTTCTGTTGTCGCGGTCATAATTTTGATGATGTCGGTTTTTACCAGCGTATATCTCGCCAAGATAAGCATCCAGAGCAGAGATCTGGCTACAAAGGACAGAACGCTGGATGACATGGTCGAAACCATTGACAATGTTCACACTGAAATAAGCAATGAGGCGCATATCTTGGTAGCCAAAATTCTATCGGAAGAGATACCTGGCTGCTCCGTAAGAAGCCTGCAGGATATGAATGACGCACTTCAAGAAAAATTCGCGGAATATATTACGGAAAATTTTAACATAAGCGATCCGCATAAAATATCAAATTCGAAATCAGTTTATGAGATGTATGTAAAAACAACTCCGACTATAGAAGTGCTGCCTAGCATAAAAAATACAAAAGACATCACGTTCGAGACGTCGTCATCGGCCATTGAAAGCAGCTGGGAGAACAATATTGGAGAGCTGCCTGCAAAAGAGGAAAGCGGCACAAGAAGCAAAACTGCTGTAACTAACACGACGCCCGAGCCTGAAAACATCACAGATTATGCGAATGCGGCTAAATTAAATACGGCAATTAAAGGAGAATTCAACGAAACGCAGAAATACGCATATCTCCAGATTAACGGGATGATAACCTATGTAATCCATGACAAGGTAAAGGATATCAGCATCGAAAAAAGCGTCCTGATAGACAAAAGCGTGAAATCACCGCTCCCTCTCCTGTTAAAAACTTTCGGGGACTTTTCGGAAAATTCGAAAGGGGACTTGACAGACATCGGGCGGATGGTGAAATACATGCTCTCCACTATCGCCCAATATAAGGTCGTTCAGGGGTACGGAAGCGATAAGATCAAATCGGATACAGATTACAGAAACATACTGTCGGAAAAAGACATAGAACTCGCAGTCAATTTGGCGCTTATTCTGGAGGAAGGAAGGTACTACAGAACATTCGATTACAATGCTGTTGAAGAACTCAATAACAGATTGCCAAACGATACTGTGCACGATAGTTTAAAGAACTTATTGGATAACTATACAACGTATGGAACAGTGGACCCTGCAGACATATTTGCACTGGTAAACGGACTTGAAAACGAGCCGATAAGCGCTTCGGCAATACTTGCACAATCCACCTGCGCCATTCTCGACCAGTACCTTCTCAAGTTCTTTGATATCCTGAGCATTCCTAAAGAAGGCGATGATGGCAGGGGCTTTGTCGGAGAGGTCTTGAATTTTACAGGCGTCAAGGAGGAAGAAGTAGAGTTTGAAAATGTCAACGTGACCACGAACATGTCCGAGAGCGACAATAATGTAGATGTAAATTATAGCGCCTGGAGCAATTACACGGAAAACTACAGTGATGAAAATAGTTCTCTGAGGATTATAAACCATGAAGGGTGGAACAAAACAAGCGTAAGCGAGTTTCCCACGCTATCTTGGTGGTGGTGCGGAAACAGTTCGAGCGGGGAATATTACAACAACAGCAACCGCACCTTAGAATTCATTAATGTGGATTTGACAGACAAGCGGCACCTTGATAATATCACAGAGAGCGATGCGAAGCTCACGTTCAGTTACTACTGCCAATTCAAGGACGACAATGATTCCGGCAAAGTAATAATCGATGACGGACACCAGCAAAAAGAAATACAGTACGCGTCCCGCACGGCTGAAAATGATGATGAGGTTATCGACCTCGCCGATTTTATGAACAAAACAATCAGCATAAAATTCAATTTCGTATCCAATGAAACAGGGAGCGACGCGGGTTGGTTTATCCGCAATATTGCTGTAAAAAAAACATTTAACGGCTATAACATCGACGCCACGACAGTAAAGGTGCTTAACGATAGCGCAGATGCGATAGCTTCAATATCCATCTCCGAAAACAATTTCAACATCACTGAAAAAACCTGGGAGGGCATAATAACCAAAAATGAAACTAACAAAATTGTCGGGGAATTGAAAGGCAACGCGGAGAATTTTTTAAAGGAATTATTCAGCAACATAATCACATACATCGTCACGGGCATTTCTTCGCTGATAAACAAAGACGAGCCGTACCTCCAGATCAACCCGAAGGACAATAACTCGGTAATGGACGATTGCCGGGAAAACGTGTCTCAGTGGGCTATAACCGGTTTTAACAACATCAGAAGCCAGCTCGAAAATCCGGATGAGTTTGCAAGAGGTGCGGTAGAGCTGTTCGCGAACTTTGTAAATGATACGTTCATAGCGCCGATAACGAATTTTTTGAAAGATAAAATCGACGCATTTGTGGAAAAAAGCAATGAGACGATATCGAGCTGGAAGAAATTCGTTGAGGAAAAGTTGAACAGCGGCATAATAGGCCGTATTCTGAGTGCTGTCGGAGACGTACTTAACATAATCATGTTTGGCAATTTTGGGTATGTTGCAGATTGGGTGAATGGTTTACTTGGCAACGCTCAAAAAATAGACTGGGGAGGATTGTTTGACAAGTACGTTCTGAAACCTATCCAAAATGTTCTGGGCAAGATTGTAGATATAATAAAGAGTGGGATTGCCTGGCTTATCGAGAAAATCATCGCCGTGATAAAGCCCGTCTTACTTTATTTGATCAATGCCACAGAAACGATAGTCCTAAAGATGATAAACCGCACAACAGACAACGGCGAGATAAACAACCTGAAATTCCTCCAAACAATGTACGTCGGCACGCCGGTCGAGTTTTGGGATGGAAATTATACAGACGCGAAAGAGAATGAAAGCATAGAATATGAGCGGTTTGTCGTTTATCAAAATCCTGGATACCTCAGCATAGAAAACGGCGGCTTAAACATCACGCTTTCCGAGCCGCAGGGAACACACCACGTATATTGGGATAAGGTTGTAGAAGACCCGTTTGTCACCCAATGGAATGTCAGCATTACCGGCAGCGTGAACATATCTACGAGAACTGAAAGAAAGCTCTTGTTCAGCGATGATTATGTGTGGTATAATGACACGCTCAACATTGATATTTCATTTCCCATTGTTGTATCTTCGGGATGGAATCTTACCGGCGTCCACTATGCAGATACGACTTCATTGATAAGTTCCATTATAAACGTAGCCAAAGAGTGGGTAAATGTCGCGGTTAAAGCTATCAATGATTTCATAGATAACGTACTAACCACCATAGCAGGACCGATCAAGGGATTTCTGGAAGTTGTCAATCAGGTAATAGACGGATTCCAGAAAATCATAGACGCTGCATCAAACTTCATCGCCACGCTCATTGAAAAGGGCATGGAGCTCATAAAGATAATCTCGATAGTGTTCCAGAAGCTTGTCCATCTCCTCCAGCTATTCATAAAATCGTTTTTGAGTTTCGTGGTGGACATAATAGTAAGCATTGCAGACATACTGCTGAAACCGCTATTGGGAGGCGAGTTCAAACTTTCGCTTTTCGGTTTAACGTTCACACTGTTCCTGGCGAATCACACGACGCTTATGAACCGCACATTAGAGACTAACGAGAAGCTGCTCTCCGCGCGCGTGGACTGCGGATTGTTCGGCTTCGGGGCGTCCGTTTATAGATTGAACGTGACCAGACGGAACGAGTCAGGCAGCGAATACGACATACTTATCGACGGGAATATTTCCATTTCACACTTCGACATGACGATAAATATAGACCCGCTGCTCCTCATTAACGAGCGCATCGTCGATGCTCGCGGCAAATGGGAAGAGAATGGAAAAGGATGCACTGTAAATATTACATTACCGGAAATAGAGATCATCGAAAATTCGACTGAGATATCGACAGACAATTTATTGGAAAGTACGAAGGGTATTCCGGACATTCCCATCCCGCCTCTCGGAATAAAGGTTCATATAAATATCGGCGTTAATATAAGTTATAATCAAAAACTGAATGTCAGCGAATTAATCGCGGAAGACATTAAAGAGCTCAAGAACGCTACAAACGTTTCCCTGCTGAAGGTTTTGGAAGACATTGTTTCGTTCGTTAAGAAACTTATAGCCAAGATCATGGAAACTATCAACAACATAATAAACAAATTTTTGAATTATATAGAGGAGAATGTAACGAAGTTTACGTTCTTTGTAGATGGTAGGGTAAAAGATGTCAGCGGTACTGCGGGCGGAGGGTTCAGGCTCGCGTTCCTAATCGATAACGGCAGTGCAATAAGGGTGCTTCTTGCATGGCTGATAAGCAACATCCAGACTTATTTCTCAAACCTCCTTAATCCTGCGGCAAAAGCGCAATATGCCACGCTGTCCCAAAATGTTCCGGAGCATATGTTCGTTCAATGCTCGTTCTACTTCTCGGCAGGGGTACCAGAGATTGCACAAAAGGTTGGAAAAACCATCAAGAGCGAAAAACTATCAAACTGGCCAAAAGAGAGTTTGTCCGTAGTTCAGTTAAGTTTAAACATTCCGTTTATCGTGGGCGTATTCACAGGAAAAGATCTCGGACAGTGGAAAGCATATCTCGGAGTATATCAGGAGAACATCCCAGGCAATGATGTCTACCAGCTGTTCGAAGGTACTACGATGGAGGAGAGCGTAGATAAAGAGAGCGCCGTAAATCTCTGGATCGTGAAAGTGGAAGTTGCCGAGATATGACGGGAACATTAAAATAAATTATAGCACGTATTGGTTGCTATGAGTTCGAATGTTCTGAAAAAATTCAGAGGCCTGATGGATGTCGGAAGAGTCCAGGGCGTATCGCTGACCGCATTGGTTTCTCTTCTTGGCGCATATTCGTCTACGGGGGGCATTCGGTTTATTGATTGGTTGGCCTTCATTTTTATCGCATTCTTTGCGCACTCATCGGGTGCTGCTGTTAACGAATACATGGATATTGAACTTGATTCCATGGTTCCAGAGTTGTCCAAAAAACCGCTTGTGTCTGGTGTTCTAAGCCCTAAAGGCGTACTTGCATACATCGTAACGGCCTTTGCGATCTCTCTTGTATCTGTAATTATTTTTTTTAACTGGACTGCCCTTTTAATATTCGTTTTGTCCTACGCTATTATCATAGGTTACAACGTATTCGGAAAGAAAATTCCGGCATTCAATGAATTCCTGTTTCCGCTTGGATATGCGGTTTATCTATTCTTTGGTGCATATGCAATCGGTGCACCTACAGCGCTCTCTTTCATTATGTCAGCATCGTTGTTCTTTGCAACCTCTTTTGGACAATGGCTGAATTCGGTGAAGGATGCCGACTTTGACAAACGCGCAGGCATAAAGAGTTTCGCAAGTTTGTGGAAATCCGGTTCGGACGATCCGCTTACGCTACGAAACCCTTCCCTTGTCCTTGGGTTATGCATAAAGGCACTTTTCCTTACACTTTTGTCGATTCCGCTTTTAGTTGGGATGTTCCCACCAGCACGTTTTGGATTTCCGATTTATCTCTTTATTTTTGTTTTTATCTGTTTGCCAAGTCAAGCGTTGATAATTAAGAAGCTGTTCGGGATACGCAAAAGAGAAGAATTTGTAAAGGTTATGGTGTTAGATACTGCACTTAGCGGCATAATGGGGCCAATCATCCTCATAGATGTTATAGGAGCTGATAATGTGTTGTTGCTGGTTCTATTTCTGTTGGTGGGATATGCTATCGGCTCCTTCGTACAGTCGGGTGCAGAGTTTAAATTTAAACGGGTTTCTAGGCATTAACTGCATCCTGAATGCCCTACCATTCGGATTACTAAACTACCATGAGTACTATGGAATTCCCGCTGGAATTCCATACGTACTATGAAATCTCCAGCGAGATTTCATACGTACTACGAAATTCTTCTGAGAATTTCGTACGTTCGTACGGTATTGCCCTGCAATACCGTAGATTGTACAGCATTGCAGTGGCAATGCTGTAAATCGTACGGACTTTGTACGAACAAAGTCCGCAGATGGGGCTTTGACCCATGGTCGTTGACTTACTGTGCTATGCGATACGGTGTAAACTGTCACTTTGGTTTTAATCGCTACTTTTTTTTAATTCGCCGCGCTTGACTGCACCCGTCACCCGAAAGCATCTTTCGATTTAGGGGTTACGCTAGATGATTGTAGTGTTTCCTAAAAACATATAAAGCAAACAAATTATTATCTCACGGAAGACATACCCAACTAAAGCCTACTTAACTAAAGAAGCGTGTATTTTATGTCTACAATAAAATCACAGACAGACTGGCAGTCGTTACTTAGTTTTTATATTTCTTGCATAGAACACGAAGAGAATTACAATTATTCGCTTAAGGAAGGAAGCGAGAATTTTGTCCTATTCCCGATAAATGAGTTAAAAATCGACACGCAGAATAATTTTACGGAATTGACTGTCCTGGACACTTCTTCATTGAAAAGTTTTTTTGAAAGTGCCATGACTGAGGAATCGCAGATGCATGTCGGCGTGCCGCTTGTTTACTCCAAAAAAGAATCTCTTTTTGTACCACAGTATTTTTCCAGGGTCGAGATAGAGGTTGTGGGCGAACATTCCGTCGTTCCTTTAAGGTCAAACCGCCTGCACGATGTGGAAAAAATTCTTTCAGAACATTTTGTAAAAATCCGCATCCATGCCGCATCGGTCATGAAGGACAATACCAGATTCCTGTCTTTTAAGGGTTTTAAAGATAAGCAAACAGCCAACCCAAAGGATGCTAGTTTACGCGATGTTATCGCCTCTTTGGCGCGTATGAATGATAGTGTTAAACTCAGTGAAGATAACTGCGACTGCAATTTTGAAGTTATTCCAAAAGTTGCTATTTTCGTCGCAGAAGACGCTATCTACTCAAAGAAGCTCAAAGAGGAGCTCAGGTACTATTCTTCAAGGAGATTTTCTGAACTTATGAAAACATCTCCGGCGCTGGACATTCTTCTAAACGGCCGCACCAGAGACGGCACCAAATGCAGCACCAGGGATGCGGATACTGAAAATGCAGTACAGTCCGTCGAGGAAAAATACATCTACAATATTGTAAAGATGGACGATTCGCAGAGGGCGGCAATCCAAAATGCGATGCATAGTACGCTTAGTGTAGTTGCAGGGCCGCCGGGTACGGGCAAGACACAGACGATAATAAACATGGTCGCAAACTGTGTGATGAATGGTATGAATATGCTTGTCGTGAGCAAAAACAATCACGCAGTGGAAAATATCATTGACGAATTTTCAAAAAAGCAGATAGATTACAAAGGATTTATCCGCCTTGGAAACAGGATGCAAAAAGAGCGCGGAATCTCCATATGTAAAAATACAATGCATGATTTGGAAAAAGGCGTGCTGCACGACAGCGTTTTAGATGGCGGACAAAGTAACATGCGACTCACTGAAGAAACACTCGCCGGTATGAAAAACCTGTCACGGGAGATAAATACACTGCAGTGCGTTTTTGACGACTTTTTGCAGACGCGCAGGGATATGGGCGTTTTGGATCAGGAAATAAAGAAAAACAAGTCGAACCTGTTCGGTTTATTTAAGATGGGCGGAAATTTCCATGAGTTTGAATATTTGTTTGACCAGGCCAGCTTTGACAAAAACACATATTTTTCTGCAGTAAAGTCACTGAAACAGTTGTCTGATGACTGCGCAAAAATAAAGAACAGGTACGAAAACGGTATTTTTTGGAAGCTGCTGAAAACGGTTTCCATGAAAGTGTACGATAAGCGTATCGTGCGGGATTTTCAAAAAAGGCGCGCCTTTTTTGAAGAGAGATATCAGACCGCCCACGGCGAAATTCCGGCACTGTATCGGGATTTTATCGCAACTTTTGCACCCCCCTCTGATTTTAGCAATGTTTCTTATGCGATTTCGTCGCTTGAGGCAGTTTACGACGCCTTTTGGACTATCTCAAACATAATACAAAAGTCAGCGCAAATGGAAAAACTAAAGCAAAAAGCGGTTGAGGGTAAACCCACAAAAGAACAACTCTCTCAACTGGAAGACAAAACGGCTGCCTATGACCGGCTCGAAAGAGTCAAGATGGGGGCGGATCTTTCGGCGTTAAAAAACAAATGGCTTTCCCAAGTCTCCAAATCGTTTAATACCGACAAAGACGCGATTTTTCGGTATTTTGCAACTGAAGAAAGAATGCGTCGTGAAAAGTTGCCTGTTGAGGATTTCAAGGCGCACCTTAGGAATTTTCCTGTTTTAACCAAGTTCTTCCCAGTAGTGGCATGTTCAAACCTTTCGATAAAAGGGAGCGTGCCGGGCGACTTTCAATTTGAACTCGCTGTGCTGGACGAAGCGTCGCAATCAGATATTGCATCCGTGATTCCGATACTTATGCGCAGCAGGCGCGTCTGCATCATAGGGGACGAAAACCAGTTAAGGCATGTTTCAAAGCTGACGCACGGAGAGGAGAAATCGATACTGCGCTCGGTAAACGGGGCAAAAAACGCAAGCTGGATGCACGGCGATTTCTCGTTCGGGCAGGTTTCGGCCTTTGGGAGAGCAAAAGGCGCACTAGCCGACGATGTCATGATGCTGAACAACCATTATAGGTGCGAGCACGATATAATCCAGTTCTGCAACGAGAATTTTTATGACGGGAGATTAAGGATACTCACGCATCTGGGGAGAAAAGGAACAGAAGAGGAGATGCGGACAACCACGCGCAGACTATATCCAAAAAACATAGAGAAACTGGAAATTTGCGGAAAAACAGAATATAAAATCGGAAGCGCGTTTAATCTGGGCGAGGCAGAGACAACTGTCGAGGAAGCGGTAAGGATAATCTCGGCCTGCCTTGAAATGAAACTGTACAATTGCGGAAACAGAATAGGCATAATAACGCCTTTTAGAAGCCAGAAGGAACTTATAGAATCTATAATTGACGGTTTGACCGGGGGCGCAGTCGGAGGAAATCCGGACAAAACACTGCCTGTGAACAAGTTGGGCAAAGTGAGATATATGCACACGCATCCAAAAACGCACACGTTTTCAGATTCTGGTAATCCACACATCCAGAATCCATACATCCAGACATCAGAAGGCCAAGCGTTCCTTTCAAAATTCACAGACGCCCGAAACAGCCAGGATGTTCTTGAGAATATGCGGCGCATACGCGTAGGCACGATACACACATTCCAGGGAGTTCAGAAAGACATCATGCTGTTTTCTGCGGTGGTTTCCCAAAACGCCCGCCAGGGAACGATAGGATGGTTTGACGAATACCGTAATCTTGTCAATGTGGCAGTTTCCAGGGCAAGACTGCAGATGATTTTGCTTTGCGATGAAAACGTAATAAAGCAGTCAGGCATAATGGGCGAGTTGGTTTCATATATCGAACGAATTGAAGCGGGCGGGCACGCAGAAGATTGAACGCTCACTTTGGAAAAGAAAACATATTTAAATGACGAGGCAGCGGCACTATTCTCAGAACTCGTTCGCAATAACAAGATACCCATAAAATATTCGGATTTGAGAAAAACTATATTCGTTCCCACCATACAAACTAAGTCAAAAGTTGACTACCATGGGTGGGGTGTGAATAAAACAGAGGCAGAAAGAGGGATCGTGCTTGCGAAGAGGTTTCTCGAAGCGGTTAAGAATTCGATATCTACAGACTTTGCTCGTGCAAAGTCTGTACGATCGTACAAAATTCTTTCAGAATTTTGTAGATAATATCCCGAGTTTTGACAATCGGTCGTTCAAAAACACAGAGGGCTTCATAAATTGCTTTGACGATATTGAAGTTGCTAAAAAACTATTGGGTTATGTAGCGATTAAGGGATAATATATAATTTCTTAGGAATTTACACTTAATCCACAAAATTAATCTATGTTTCGAAGCATCTCCAATATTCGATGTTAAATTTTCCTAAGACAAGACTATACAAAGTCCTTGCTATCTTCGTTGTTATAGCCGTTACTTTTTCTTTCACTATATTTTATTATACCACATCCACAAAAAATTACGAAATTATCGGATTCGATTACAACCGTGCTTACAACGATTTGGTAGTGCTCACGGATGTAGGCGAAAACAGATTGACCGGAACGGATAATGAAAGAAAAGCTGCAGAATATATCCTCGGTGAATTTACAAAAGCAGGATTATCCAATCCGCACGTAGAGGAATATCCCGCCACTCTTTATGAGGTCAATTCCGCCTCGCTTTCTATAATCGAATACAACTCTTTACTGGGAATCCCCAAATTTAACGGGAATGTCAAAAACTACGTTCATAAATTGGACTTTACAGTGCAATCTTATTCAGGCACAAAAAAATGGAGCTCGTTCGAAGATGACGTGAGCGCGGTGTATGTAGGAAACGGAACAGATTCCAATTTGTACAAAAGCGCAAACGGCAAAGCCGTGATCGCCACCAACAATGATGTATACACAGAAAACGCACATGGTCACACCCAGTTATATATCGATGCTGGACTGGCAGGCGCATCTTTTAACATAATACAAAACGAGATTACGCACCCGCAAAGCAATTTCAAGCCGATTAGTTTTTCGATGTGCGTCTATAACAGCGATGGGCACATGATACCGTTCCCGGATTCCGAGAACTATTCAAAAGTGGATTATGCCCATCTGCCGTCTGTAATGGTTTCTGACGGCGTAGGCAACGAGATAAGAGACAATGTAATCAACGGAACTTACAGGATAAGATTCTCGATAGACGTAACAATCGCAAAAAGAAATGTTCGTGTAGTTGTTGGAGACGTAAAGGGCAAGAGCGACAAGTTCATAATAATCGGCGCGCACCACGACAGCGTGTATGTCGGCAAGGGTGCGATGGACGACTGCTCGGGCACCGTAGAGGTAATCGAACTTGCACGGCAGTTGGCCAAGTACAACGGTAAACTGGACAAGACGATAAGATTCGCCACTTGGGGCGGAGAAGAAGAAGGATTGGTGGGTTCGTATCAATACTTTAAAGCACATATGGAAGAGATAAAGAAGGATATGATTTATAATTTTAATATGGATCAAACCCACGTGAATTTAACAAGAGATAATAAGTTGTGGATATTGGCAAGCAACGACAACATAAACAAGGATCTGACAAATATTCGGGACATTCTCCAGAACAACGAACCTGCCCTTAAAAAATACAGCGTGAGCATAACCACAAGCAGAAACGTAAAGGGAGTGGATTACGAGACATTTATCGTAGAAGGAATAGAAGGCTCTACCGGTGGAGGCTCGGGCGACTGGGAATATCATACGGACGGGGATACAGCAGATAAGATCAATCCCAAATCTTTACAGGTAACTGCGAGAATATATGGATCGTATGCTTTGTGGTTAGCTAGACAATAATGAATACAAAGCGTCAAACTAGCGCTTCGATAAAACCAAATTTTTAATGCTAATTTGCCATACTGGTGGAAAAGCTACAATTTCCTTTAACGCACCTTAAATAACATAATATATTACTATAACTTATAGATATTACACAATTTAAACCTATAATGAGTGATCTTATGGTATTGGAAGGTTATAGAAAATTCGCAGACAAGATACTCGTGCCGATAGCTAGCAGAATGCTGTTCATAGAGCCGAACACGCTTACAGTATTCGCATTTTTAATGGCGGTCATAGCCAGCGTCTTATTCTACCTCGGCGGCATATTCTTTCTTATCGCATCTATTTTCGTGTTCTTGAACGCCTCGTTTGACGCGCTCGACGGAAAAATCGCAAAATTAAGCAACAAGATTTCAAGCAGAGGAGATTTCCTCGATCACGTCCTCGACAGATATGCAGATGCGTTCATAATCGGAGGCATAATGCTGAGCGGATACTGCAACGACGTCATAGGATTCTTTGCGGTGCTGGCGGTCATCTTCGCGAGTTATATGGGGACCCAGGCACAGGCTGTCGGGGCAGGCAGGGATTACAGCGGCATACTCGGAAGAGCTGACAGGCTTGTAATTTTGACAGTAATGCCGATAATACATTATGTCCTTCTTCAACAGAATATACAGACGATACCGATCGGCAACTGGTCGTTCACGTTTGTGGAATTGGTCATGTTTTGGTTTATAATTGCAGGGAATATAACTGCGGTTCAGAGAGGAGTTTCTACTTGGAGGGAGTTGAAGAGGAAAGAGAAAGAATAGAAACACTGTTTCTTTTTAAATACATTTTATACTTTTATTTCTCAAAAAATCACTTAGTGTTCAACTCAGCTTTTTTGACAGCATCTTCCTCATCCACCGCCAGCAATTTTTGAACCGCAGATCATGGTGTGTAGTCCCGAACAACGGAAACATTTAAAAATGTAGTCACCCTTATCCTTTGTGATATGCACCTCGAAAAAAGAACCTACAAGAGCGGCACCAAATATTATCTTGCTCATTCTTTTCGCGAAGGAAGGAAAGTAAACAAGATACGAAAATACCTTGGCGCGAATCTGTCTTCCGATGTTCTAAGCGAACGCCGGAAAACCGCCGAAAAGTATATTCTGGAGGAAATAAAGCGGTACAGAATTATCAGCGACCCTCTGACAACCGTTCTGTCTGATCGGGAGATCGAATTCGTCAGGCGTCTGGAATCGCGGATACCGGCAAAGATATATCACCTCTCGGAAGAGCAGTGGACGCTGTTTTCCCGGATTTTTACATACAACACGAACGCGATAGAGGGCAGCCGGCTTAACAGCAAGGAAGTAAATGAGATACTGGAACGCGATAAATGGCCGGATAAGTCAAAAGAAGACATTGCCGAGGCGTACGGCGTCAATGATGCGATACGGTTCATAAGAAAGACGCCAGAACACGTCTCTGTTGCGCTTATAAAAAAGATTCACTTGATCGTTTTCAAAAACTCAAAACCTTTTGCTGGGCGGTTGAGGATGGCTGGAGAGGAAGTTGTCGTCGTTGACGGCACTGACAATATCGTGCATCGGGGAGCTCCGCAATCGAGGATAACCTGCCTATTGAACGAACTCGTCAGGTGGTACGAAAAGAACAAAAATAGATATCCCGCCTTGCTTCTTGCGGCTGTCGTACACAATCAGTTCGAGAACATCCACCCGTTCAGGGACGGCAACGGGAGGGTGGGACGAATCCTGCTCAATAATATTCTGATTAAACACGGACTGCCGCCGGTAAATATCGGCTTTAAAAACCGAACGGAATATTATGCCGCGCTCCAGGCATATGAAAAGAATCACGACATTAAACCCACAATAAATCTATTTATGAAAGAATATAATTCATTAAAGGAGTCGATAAGCAGACAGGCTAAAGGAAACGATAAGCGATCGCATTAAAGAATACGAAGAGCGATTACGTTAAAAGAGATTATAGGTGACTACAAAGCAAAAGGCGTGTAGTCACCCAATAGAATGCCCATCCATAATAACCGAGTCAGAAATCGGAGATGCCTGCCTCGATACTACGGCAGTTTGGCTATTCGATAATATTTTCGCTACTCAAAAAACCCTTTCGCGCACAATTCCGCCTTCTTTACTATCTCACCCTCGTCCACAGTGATCATTTTTCTTTTTTCCATCACTATTTTTCCGTTTATAATGACAGTATCCACATTCCCGGAATTGCACGAATAGATTATGTTGGATACGATATTGTTGTCTCTTGTCGGAGTCATGTTCGGTTGTTTTAGATTAATAAGTATCATATCTGCTTTTTTCCCTGCTTCTATCGAGCCCAGCGTCTTCTCCATCTTCAATGCTTTTGCGGCGTCTATTGTTGCCATATCCAATATCTTCTGTGCGGGCAGTACTGATGCGTCCCACCTGTGGGTTTTATGCAGCAGTCCGCACACCTTCATTTCAGAGAAGAGATCCAAAGAATTATTCGACGCTGTGCTGTCCGTGCCAAGCGAGACAGGCATATTTCTCTCAAACATCTCGGGAAGCGGCGCTACGCCTCCGGAAGCGAGTTTCATGTTTGATATCGGGCAGTGGGCCACCTTCACGTTATGCTTTGCCAGCAGGTTCAGATCGTTTACAGTCATCCACACGCAGTGGACCGCAAGAAAATTGTCTGCCAGGAAGCCGATATCGTCCAAAAATTTCGGCGGGTATTTGTCAGTCTTTTTCTGATGCTCGTAAACCTCGCCCCTTGTTTCAGACAGGTGCATCGTCATCATGGTGTTGTTTTTGTCCGCCAGTTCCTTTGCCTTCATCAATGTTTCTTCTGAGCAGACATACACTCCCTGAAGCCCGACCATTGGGGTTATCAAGTCCTTGCCTTTATGCGTTTTTATGAAGTTCTCGCAGTTGCTTATCGGCTTTCCTTTCTGCGTCGTAAACTTTTCGTCAAGCGTTACCCAGGCAAGAAAACCCCGTATGCCTGCCTTCTGCACGGCTTTTGCCACGGCATCTTCGAAATAGTACAGATCGACAAACGATGTCGTGCCGCTCTTTATCATTTCGACCGCAGCGAGCGTTGCGCCGATTTCCACGCTTTCTTTTGTCATTTTGGCGTCAAGTTTTGATGTTTTTTCAAGGAACTTTTCAAGTTGAATGTCATCTACACTTCCACGAAACAGCGTCATGGCTGAATGCGTGTGCGTATTTATGAAGCCGGGTAAAACCGCACATCCGGAGCCGTCGATTATGTGATCTGCGGACACTTTTATTTTGTCGCTTATTTCAGATATTTTGTCGTCTTCTATGAATATATCCGCACGTTTTATCTCTCTCTTCTCGTTTTGAGTTACGATTGTTGCGTTTTTTATTAGTATGCTCATAGCCACCAATCCTTCTCGATTGATTTTGTTTCATATTCCAATAATTTGATTTTCTTTATTACTCATTGCTCTTGCTACGTTTCTCTTAGATCTACACCGACCGTGCGAATTCCTATCTTTGGAATCCTTGGAAACTTTCGTTTGTGAATCGAGCGGTGTATCATGTTCTCCACATATCTAATTTTTGAAGGCTTTGTTTCGCATATTTCCGCGATCTCGCCCTCATTCAACCCAAGCTCTATGCTGTATAGAATCTTATCCAACAACTCATAGGTGATGCCAAGCTCCTTCTCATCTGTCTGCCCCTTCCATAATCCTGCGGTAGGGGTTTTTGAAATAATCTTTTTTGAAATTTTCAAATGCTTCGCCAACTCTCTGACTTGCGTTTTGTATAGATCTCCGATGGGCGTTATGTCCGCACCACCGTCGCCGAATTTGGTAAAGTATCCCGTAAGCAGCTCGCTTTTATTACTAGTGCCGGCAACCAAAAGATTTTCTCTATTGGCATATGTGTACAATAGCAACATTCTCGCCCTCGCTTTTGCATTGCCGAGAACCTCTTTTTTGTTTGAAACATCAGATGTTGATTTCATCGCGTCTAAGATTTTGGTGATGTCTAACTTCATTATTTTTATGCCTAGCATCCTTGCAATCTCAAAAGCGTCCTTTTCTTCCTCTCTCTGTATGTTTTCTGCGGGCATATAACATGCAACCACGTTCTTTTTTCCAAGTGCGAGAACACACAACTTCGCTACAACAGACGAATCTAAACCCCCACTTAACCCGATTACAACGCCTTTTGCTCCGGCCTCTTCTACATGGCTTTTGATGAACAGTGTTATCTCTTCTATCCATTCTTCGTTGAACTTCGGGGTCAGATCCATTACATCAACCGCGCTTATATCGATGCTTTACAGTTTTAAACTTATTGATATTTTTCAGGATTTTCTGCCAGTGGGTGCCGTGCCAATAATATCTCCCGCATTTAGGGCATTTCCAGAATTTTCTTCGCCCGAGGAATACACCAGGAGGCACCTTTCCTTCAACGTTGCATCTATCTACCCGAACAATCTTCGAATTGCAAACCGCGCATCTGGATAAAACGTCTTTGCCAATATTCAAGGGCAAATCCAAAATAACCTGTTTTATCTGCTCGTTTAGTTTATCGCTTTTAATATAGATCGCCTTGGTTATCCTGTTGCTGCCCACTTCTTTGTCCCGCGTTAATATTGTTCTCTTTTGTTTTTTCGCGGCTAAAATCAAATCCTCGTCTGATTCAGGCGGCGGGTATATGGTATCGTAACCCATAAACCGCAACCATCTTGCGAGGGTGCCCAGCATATGATCCGCAATAAATTTCATAATTATCATCTGCGATTAATCTATGTTACCATACGCGATTAATTTACAATAGAGTTATGATTAATATATTCGTCTCCGTCCATACCGTAGTCTAATGGGATCAGATCCGTATCGTCGTTTTGGCCGTCGTTATCCGTATCAATAACAAATAGTACAGCAGACATGTGATATTCTTCTCGCCTCAAAGATATACGTCATCAGTTATAGTAGTCATCTGACATATCAGAATTACATATCCTCCTGTTTTGATTGTCCCTTTGGTCCCCCCACTCTTACTCACTCGTATGGTGTCATTTACAGATACCATATTATCATGGTCGTTATCGAGAAAAGTGATGTTGTAACCTGATGGTTTATCAGTTATGTTTGACAATGGTCCATATTCTAGCGATCCACTCATATTATTGGGGAAAACTGCATACTTTGTATTCGATAGGCGCAGATAATCTTTTTGCATCGAATAATAAGGCTCTGTCTTCCACCATCCTATTTCACGGACTGTGATATTCCAGTAATTGTCATCTTCTTGTTTATCAAGATATATGAACGGGGGGAGGGGGGAATTTGGTGCTGTCATCAACTCTTGTCCCCACAATATATCCATCACAGCTTCACTACCCAATATTGCAATTGTTATAATAGAAACCACTAGTAAAACTTTACCGATGGCTATTTGTGGTTTTCTAATTTTCAGAATGCTTATCACCTCCTAGAAATAAGTAGATGTAGCATATGATATGCGATAAATTTCATAGTTACCATCTGCGATTAACGTATAATACACTTGTAATAATAAATTTATGATATAATCTGAGCCATACCACTCTATAATTTATTTTATAACTATATACTGAAGAAGCATCCCGTCACCGATGCGTGTAGCTTTTTTTAATCTTAATTTAACGGCTTCCTCAAGTTTTTTTATCCCTTCTCCTCCGGCCATTGTCGGAGAAGTCTTTCCGCCTATGATCATGCTTCCGACATATACATATAACTCGTCAACTAGCCTCTCTTTCAAAAACGACCAGATAACAGTTTCACCACCTTCTACTAATAATGTTTTAACACCCTTGCGATGCAATATGGATAGGCATTTTTTCAGATATATCTTATTTTCACCACATTCGATAACTTCCGCATTTCTTATTTTTTTATAATGCCCAGTAGCAGTAAATATTATCGTCTGGGCTTTTCCGTTTAGCACTTGGGCATTTTTAGGAATCCTGCATTTTGAATCTAAAATAACTCTGAGCGGTTGCCTCGGATTTTTTACATACTCGTTTTTCACGGTTAATTTAGGGTCGTCCGCCAGAATCGTTCCTATCCCAACAAGAACAGCATCGCAGTTATTGCGAAGCCTATGCACTCTTGCCATGTCCTCTTCACAGGATATTCTTGTCTGAATTCTCGTGGGGAGAGCGATCTTCCCATCTGCGGACATTGCACAGTTGATGATTACTTTCGGGCGTTGCATGTTTAGACATATAACTAAACCAAATATATGAGAATATCCCTATTATTTCATATCTATATGATCGACAGGAACACCAAAGTTCAGGGTCAGGATGAATTATTCATACGTGTTGTTTTAGCAGGAGTAAACTACCATGGGATAAAGCCCGATCTACGGACTTTGCACGTGCAAAGTCCGTACGATCTATGGAGTTTTTCGTAAAAACTCTATACGTATTATAAAATCTCCAGTGAGAGTTCATACGTTCGTACAGCATTGCTCGTGCAATGCTGTAGATCGTACGAACTTGCTCTGGCAAGTTCGTAGATGCTGTAGATTTCACAATGGATTTAACGTGACGTAGAGTGTGTGGGATGTTTATCCTTTAATCGCTACGTATCTCGATAACTTCCTGCCGACTTCAGTGTCATCAAAGCAATTCACAAACTCCTCGGTATTTTTGAATGGGCGACTTCTTATTATTCTTGACGCCCTCTTTCTGCCAACGCCCGGAAGCGACTGTATCGCCGCAAATGATGCTTTATTGATATCAAACGGATATTCTATTCCAGTGATGCTTCTGAATCCGTGTCCAGTTACTACGATATTCGAAAATCGGTTAAGTGTTGTTTCATAAGGCAAAACTACAAGAAGCGGATACGACCCGGTCTGTCTTCCAAGTGTGTCTTTGCCTATTTTAACCTCGAAGTAAACATCGTGCATTATCGTTCCTTCGGGCACAATTTTTTTCAGAAGGACTCGGTCTATTTCAGTCCGCACTTTCTCTTTGAACTTTAAAAATTCGCTATGGTATCTTGATTTGAATTCGTTTCTGACATTTATCACCTGTCGAATGTTGATTCTGCGAACTAACAACCCCCTATCCACAACGTTCTTTAGAAATTGATAATTCGACTCAAACGTCTCTTTGCTTTCACCTTTAAGGCCCGCCAGTATGTTTATGCCAGGCAGGAAAGTCGGCAATCCGTTTGGACCAATTTTAGCGCCGATTTCGTTTATGATTTCGATCGCCTTCATCACCTGGTCGGGTACGGCATTCAAGTTGTTCTCTTTGATCACCTTCGGATCTGCACTTTCCATTCCGAACGCTACAACATTTCCGCTTGTGCAATAATTTGCGATGACTTTGGTTATTCTTCTGCTTTCCGCGGGATGCTCGGCGATAATTGCCGGGTTTGCGTTGTCAGTGTGAAGCACTTTAATGGACGGCGCGTTCTTTCTTATCCCCCTGAATAACTTTTCAATATCGGATACATTCGGCTTCGGGGTTTCCGTCTTTCCAATATTTTTTGCACGGTATGAGTAGATGCACGACTGCCCGCCTATGCGAAAATTAACTACGCCCAGTTTGTTGAGCGTTGCAACTTCATCCACGATAGATTTAGGCGTCCTGAATTCTGGTTCTCCGAAAAGCGGTTCCACACAGAAAGAACATCCGCCATTGAAATACCGGACGCATCCACGGTATGTGTCTATCTCCGCAAGAAGCGGCTGGGGGAAATCCGGATGCTGCCTTACGACTTCTGCCCCGAGCTTCGACCATTTATCCCATTCCTTTTGCGTCCTGTTCCTGTCAATCGGCAGGCCGACGACTAACATGTCGAAGATAAATGCATCAACGTCCTTTTTAGAAATGTATGTAAAAGCATCATTAAGCAGTCTTTGCGTGTTCGCATCGTTCCCGCAGTATTTGGCAAGCGGGCCGCCAAGCACAATCTCTCCCGAAAAATCCTCGCAGATATTAAGCATCTCCCGCAAAGACGCAGGCATGCCGCGAAGATATTTGCCTGGCACCACTGTCCCGCCTATGAGCACCAGCATCTTTGCATTTTGGAGCGCGCCTGCCTTCACGGAACCGGTCCTATACTCGTCTATAGTCATGTAAACATAATCTTGACCCGCATCCTTTATCGCGCCTGCCAAATATCTTGGATACGGCGAGATATAAGGCGGAACGCCAAGGCAAGAAGGTTCATCCACATAGCCGTCTAGAATTACGATTGGCATCGAAAGGGGGATTGGCGAGTAATGATATAATGTTTGAGTGTTGACCGAATACAAAAACTAATTTATCATAAAACGTTATTGTTGGTTGCTATGAAAACCCTCGTAATAGACAACTATGATTCGTTCGTCTATAATCTAGTACAATACGTCGGGGAACTTGGAAGCACACCAGTCGTCTACAGGAACGACAAAATTACATTACCTGCGGTCAAGAAGATAAATCCAGACAATATCATTATATCCCCCGGTCCCGGAAATCCAGTGGAAAAAAAATATTTTGGGATAGGGTATGATATACTCAGAAACGTAAGCAAGGACGTGCCGACACTAGGTGTGTGTCTCGGCTGTCAGGGTTTGGGATATTTCTTCGGCGCGAAAATAGTCCACGCAAAAAAACTGCTGCACGGAAAAACTTCTATTATTACGCACGATGGTATGGGCATATTCAAGGATATTCCAAACAAAATTAGGGTTGCTAGGTATCATTCGCTTGTGGTCGACCAGAAAACAGTCCCGACTGGGCTGAAAGTAACCGCAAAATCCGAAGACAAAGAGATTATGGGTCTGAGGCATAAAAAGTATCCGATCGAGGGCGTTCAATTTCACCCGGAATCTATATTAACAGAATACGGCAAAGAGATGATGAAAAATTTCCTGATGATGTAAGCAGAATCTTTAAATTCAAATTAATCTCCAAGGTGCAGTATGATTAAAGAAGCAATATCAAAACTTGTCGAAAGCAAGGACCTTACGGACAACGAAGCAAAAGAAGCGATGCTCGAGATTATGGAGGGGAAAGCGACAGAGTCTCAAATATCCGCGTTTCTCATGGCGCTCAGGATCAAGAAGGAAACCCCGACAGAATTTACGGCGTTTGCCCAGATAATGCGCGAGAAGAGCGTCCGCATAGCTCCCAAAGTAAAAGGAAGGCTTGTGGACACCTGCGGCACAGGCGGCGCTCCGCTAAAAACTTTCAACATATCTACAGTCAGCGCTTTTGTCGCGGCAGGTGCAGGCGTTCCGATAGCAAAACACGGCAACAGATGCGTAACCAGCAAGTGCGGAAGCGCGGACGTCCTGGAGGCATTGGGTGCAAATATTTCCCAGGAACCTTCCTTGGTCGAAAAATCTATCGAGAGCTTAGGCATCGGCTTTCTTTTTGCCCCGACGTTTCACCCTGCGATGAAATATGCGATCAAAACAAGAAAGGAAATCGGTATCAGGACTGTATTCAATATCCTGGGGCCGCTCACAAATCCCGCGGGCGCAAAAGGGCAGCTGATCGGCGTATTTTCGGAAGAGCTTGTAAAAAAAATTCCCCCGGTCATCCAAAAACTCGGAATCGAACACGGGCTTGTGGTTTATGGCATAGATGGTTTGGACGAAATTTCTACTCTGGGGAAAACCATGATTGGCGAAGTGAACGATGGTGGCATAAAGTATTTTGAACTCTCGCCATCCGACCTCGGATTTAAGACTGCTAATCAAAAAAACATCACGATCTCGACTGTTGATGAGGGCGCAAGAATAATGAAGAGGGTATTGAGCGGCGACGAAAAAAATAACGAAAGAAACGACATTGTGATGGCGAATGCTGGTGCCGCTATTTATGTCGGCGGTAAGGCAGATAGCATTACGGACGGAATAGAGCTGGCGAAGGAATCCGTAAAGAGTGGAAGAGCGTATAAAAAATTGACAGAATTCATTAAATTCAGTGGTGGAATCTTAAAAGAAAGTAGCGCGTTGAGAAGATTTTGAATCGACCTATGCGGTATACGCAAGCCAAATCTCGTAATGCGAGAACTCGGATGTGATTATTTGCCTATACGAAGCCCAAACCAACCAGAGTTTTCCGTTTTTGTCCTGAGTTAAGCATGGATGCGCTTCGCTGTGGCTTTTGGTAATTTGTTTAGGCTGTTCCCAATTTGACAGGTCCGAGGAATTCGTGGCGAACAAGTTGTACTCATCATATGTGCTGTTATAGCCTTCAAACACCATGTAGAATTTCCCATCATTTGCCTGTACCATCGTGACATCTTCGATCTCCAGAGCGTGCTCGAACATAATCGCTGGCGCACTCCATGTCGTGCCGTTGTCTACCGAGGCGCGATATATTGTTTTCCCCTGATTTACCCAATATAATACCAATTTTCCATCATTCGATTGTATTATTCGTGGCGCAGTGTCGTTTTGGCTGCAGGTGGACATTTTGACAGGGGTGCTCCAATTGATACCGTTTACAGAGTTGAACAAGAACACGTCATAATTATCAGTACTGCAGGATGTCCATGTAAGCCAATATGTCCCGTTACTGTCCTGCATCAAAGAGGGCTGCTCGTCATTAATTGAATTGTTCGTCACTTGTGTGGCATTCCAATTTGTGCAATCATTGGATTTAGATACCCAGATATCGCCGGTGCCGTTGGTATTCCAGATGTCGTCCGTACCGTTATTCCAGCACGTAACAGCCATCAGATATATGCTGTTCTTATCCTGAATGAGTGAGGGCTGAGAGGTATACATGAACCTGGTGTCTTCTTGTATGACGACGTTTGCTTCGGTATCGTTCCAGGTTGATGTTGGTGCGGTGCTGTTTACTGTGCCGATCAAGCTCATGTCATAAAGTGCGTACGCAAGGTACCCCATGTCTGAATCGAACCAAGAATACCAAAACCAGCTGAAGGCTATCCAAAATTTGCCGGCAGTGTCCTGCATAATGCTGGGATGGGAAGCCTCTCCGTCAGAAAGATAGTCTGTCATCGGTATGGGCGTTGACCAACTCTTGTCTATATTTGTATCTGAAAGTATATAGAAATAATCAGTAGATGTTCTGCTAGCATCGTCCAATATGTCCTCTACCGTGATCTCTGCCCTGTACTTTCCAGGCACGTAACCAGCAGTGTCCAAAACCTCCACGCTGCTGCGGAAAGCTGGAATGGCGGTTAGGTCAGTCAAATCCCTCAGGTAAGTTTTATTCAATATCAACGTGTCTGTACTGTCATATATTTTAACATATTCCTGATATTTGAGTTGGTACTTTCCACTTTGCAGAGTTGCTTTGAGATTAGATGCTTCGTAATGAATTGCCACGGAAGAATTCGCAAAAAATCTTGCATTTTTTTGAGTATAATTCGACATGTCCGCAAATACCGGCCCGTTGATCTGCAGGTGTCTGTTGGTAGTAACAGTTTTCAAAACCTTTCCATTTTCAGCATTTATATATAAGAACGCATCGAAGGTGTTGTATTCATCATCTACAGAGCGCAACATTACCCACAGGGCGACGTCCGTATCTATTTCGGAGAATGTTGTTTCCGTTTGCTCTCCTTTGGTCCTAGCGCTATACATCAGGCAATACAAACCGTATCTTGACGATGTGTACGCCGTGAAAAGACTTTCATGCTCGGCCAAATAGATGGCACTGCTTTCCGTAACCACGCCATTCGGTTGCGTATCGGAGAGCTCCGTCCAGTTAGCAGTCTTTTTCTTTTCAGCAACAGACGTGACCTTTTTGTTTTTTCCGTTAACGCTTACGTCCATGTACTTTTCGTTAGTATTCGATTCCCAATAAATTTCCCAAGTTTCGGAGGATTCGTAATAAAAAGCAGTTGAGACAATGGCGTTTGGCGAGCCGCTCAAATATTGAATCATTGTAGTATTCGCCTTTGAAACCTCTGCGGCCTCTGCGAGCGACGATGCTGGCTTAAACACAGTGGTTCTTGCCCCATTCGATGGGTACTGTGAAGTTTCAACGATGTCGACGTCCTTGTTCACTGCCGTGACGTGGCTGGAATGGCACTCTGTTGTTATTGAAGTCGTACCCTCGCGAATCGCGGACAGGTTCAGAATTTCCGTGATTGCACCTGTAGAATTTTTTTCTTCTCTTTTTATTTCGCCGACATTTGATGCCACATAGGAAGTGCTTGTCGAATTATCGTGTTTATTGAATGTGCTGACAGCCGCTGTTTTAAACGTGCCTATAGAAGTAGTGACTACCGTAATCCCCACAACCGCGACACTGTAATGTTCATTGCTAAGATTCTCTCCCACATACAAACCGTCCCTGGAAATTAAATATTCCAGCTCATTTGATGAGATATCTGGAGAATAGCGGTATTCTATGGTCGTCGTGTTTTTATTTTCGGTGCTGTTGTAGGTTTCTTCGGCGAGTAGTATCTCATGCGTCGTTGCATCTTCATAACCGTTTATTTTCCTGACAACGCTAGCATTTCCGGTTTTGGATGCCTCGTCAATCAAAAAGGAATAATTAATTGCAGTGTGATTGTCCCAGAAACCGCTTCTAACGTTGGACGTACCGATTGTTTCGATGCTGTAATTACCCTCCCATGCCTCACCAGCTATCATTTGATATAGAGAATAAGTATATTTCTCGCCGGTTTTGGGTTCGTTTGTCCAAAACGCAGTTCTTACAATCGAGTTCTTGCTGTCGCTCGTATCCGGACAGCTTGCATTAGCCGAAATCGTGGTATTTTCCGTAGTGTCTGACGGTGCCGTAATGTTTAGAGTGAATATCCTTGTGCCGCCCCGGGGTATGGTTTGTGTAGCTGGCGTAACGCTGTTTATCTGCAGGTGTCCGGTATTTGAAACAGTCAGCACAACGTCACTTGCGTCAGTGTTGCCATTGTTGCTCACTGTCACATTTATGTTTTTAGTCTCGCCGAGGCTCAGGCGCGACTCCCCGATTTCTCCAATCGACAATTTCACGACCTTCAGAAGGGAGACGGAAACCGTGATATTCTTGGCGGCAGAAACCTTATCGTTTTTCGCCTCTATGGATACCCCATAATCCACGTTATCGTCTACTTTCGGTGCTGTCAAAGAAATGTTGAATGTTTTTGTTTCTTTTGGCCCGATGTCCTGTTGCGAAGGTATGATCTTGGTGAAATTAACAGGCAAGCCTGTTATATCGGCTCTAACGTTTCGCGCGATGCCCCTGCCACCGTTTGCGACCTCAACAGACAAAGTTCTTTTTTCGCTGGAATTCAATACGAGCGCGTCCTGTGTTGTGACAGACAACTTCGGCGCCAGAAGATGCACCGTAACAGTTACTGATTTTCTATAATCGCTGCTCGCCAGGGTGATGTTTGCTTTGTAGTCCTTATCGTTTGTCTCTCTCGCAGTTATGCTTATCTTAAACCGAAGACTGTCCAGCGGGTAGATATTATCCGAAGACGGTATCACAACGTCAAAATCGTCCAGGCCGCTTACCTCTATACCTGCCCCCTTAACCTCCCCGTTCCCAGTATTGTTTACATACGCGATTATCTCCCCAGACTCTCCCGTATTTATATACACATCGGGAATACTTATGGAAATTATCGGAGTTTTTGGTTGTTCCTGGATGGGTTCTTCCGGAGCGAATATGCAACCTGAAAAGACGACGGATAAGACTATGATCGCGATTAATATGGATAGAGGTTTGCCCGTGTTTTTCATATGTCCCAATTATAAAACTGTAAATGGGTATATAATGATATTGGGGTACTGCAAAAGGTGCTAGGTATACCTATACCCCAATTTGGGTATGGGGGCGCCTCGATTTTCCTTCGGATGAAAAATTCTCTACGCTCTTAGTGAAGAATTTTTCAGAGCCGCACAACTCTATGCCATTTGTCCAGTTGTGCTTTCAAATCTCGGCACTGTTAATTTGTAAAATTGGTTAATGGGGCCGCCGAGATTTCCCTTCGGGTGAAAACTTTTTAAACACTATCGTTTCAAAAAGTTTTCAGAGCCACACGACCTATTCAATTGGTTCGTCGTGCTTTCAAATCTCGGCCAGTTCATCGGTTAAATGGGTTAATGGGGCCGCCGAGATTTGAACTCGGGTCGCCTGCACCCCAAGCAGGTAGGATACCAAGCTACCCCACGGCCCCAAATTTGCGTACTAATTCTCTTATTATTTATTTCAATTATTTCACTAATTTTATCATATAACGGTTAAGCTGCATGTCCCCGCAATGTTCGATCGGTGCACTTCTATTAGTGGTTCTATTATTTCAATCACTCCCTTGCATAACCACCGAAGCATACCTCGCTCATTTCACGGCTAAATCCACCGAAATTAATGCTTCGGATGTTGGTACAAATATTAATTTAAACACATAGAGGGAGAGAAGATCGCTTTGTTTCTTGACCAGTATAGAATCTCCGTTGCTCAAATATCCATACCCATCGCTATCCACCTTATCCACATCGACGAATGATACGTTTCCCCAGATGGATATGTTCAGATTATAGACGTCTGAAAGTTTTCCCTCCTCGAATGTAGTGCCGTTTCTTTGCAACAGGTACATGAGGTCGTCTAGGCATCCTTTATCTTGTGTCGTGAGGTCTATTCTATACGTGTTAGGATCTGTGGAAGAAAGCGTGCCGTGAACCCTGGGTGCAGATTTTGAAGTTCCGTAATCGGCTACCCACATATAGATTACGGCTCCTATTGCTACGGTCATAGCAACGAGGAGCACAGTTGCGATTACCGGGGACACGGCGTTGTTCCTAGAGATGCGCCTAAACATAATATCCACACATCATATTCTTTTAATATATAGTTTATGGGATGGCGAATTTTAGCAGCTTTGGCTGTTTTAAAATCAATCTCAATCCAACTTTAGACGGATAGTCTATGTCCCCGTACATTGAAATTGTTTTTAATAATTCTTTATTGTCCAACAGGTTGAAAAGTTCCTCGAGGTCTCGATCTGTGAATTTAAGAAACGCTTTTCTTAGCAACATCCCGATTCGTATTTCACGTCCGATTTCCTTATGCCACATCCTTTGATACGCCGATAAGGTTCTCTTGGAGAAATCGCGGCTTTCTAATGCCTTCACGGCTATATCGCCGCAATGTCCAGCACACAAGAGGCCGGCATATATGCCGCCACCAGATAGGGGTTTTACTTGGCAGGCAGCATCTCCGACAACCATTACGTTATCGGCATAGGTTTTTTTTGGTATTCCAAGCGGAATGCCTCCTGCGATGTATTCGGTTATTTTACCATTTTTCAACAAATCTTTCCACACCGGATTTTTGAATAGAGCTTCAAAATAATATTTTGCTGGGTGTTTTGCACTGGAAACGCAAAGGCCGACCCTTGCGGTGTTTTCATTTATAGGAATTAGCCACGAAAAAAATCCAGGGGCAACTTCTCGCCCTATGAAGACATTGACAAAATTTTTGTTTAATTCCAGATTTGTAATTTCTGCGCCGAAGCCGGAGAGAATTTCTTTAGCGGTAGATAGCTTAAACCATCTGGCGACGTGGTTTTGCACGCCATCTGCACCAATTAAAATGTGGCAATTGACATTAATAGTGTTGTTCCCTTGACGAATTTTTACTGCTATTCCATCATCTGTTTTTTTAGCGTCTATTGCCTTAGATGATGAAAGGATGTCCACACCTGCCTTTACAGCGCCATCTACAATCTCCCTATCAAAAGCGGTTCTATCTATGACGATGCCCTGGTCCTCCCTGGCCTCAAACGATATTTTATGTCCACTAGGAGTATAGATATTAGCACCGCGTATACTGTTCAAAACAACGTTCCTATTTTTAATGTTGGCAATTTCAATAGTCCTTGGGGACACAAGCCCAGCGCATTGAACGGGTTTCCCAATGGTTTGATGTTCCTCGATAATTGCTACACTGTATCCTTTCTCCGAGATCCTTTTAGAAACAAAACCGCCGATTGGGCCGGCACCTACTACCACGACATCATAGTTCATTTTATCGCTACCATGTATTGTAAATATATTAGAATAGAAGATGAGCACGATATATCTTTAATCGCTATTATTGCGTTTGCAAAACTTCTCCAATTCCCCAGTCTCTTCTTCCAGCTTCTCTTCCTTTTCTTCCTCTTCAGCCTTCTCTTCGATTTTTAATTTTCGCTTCTCTTCGTAAGCTTCCGGATCCCACGGTTCAGCACCGTGAACGATTTCGGGGTCTATGTTTTTCACATACAACTCGCTTTCTTCGTAATCCTCTTTGTCCAAACCAACAAGTTCGAATTTGCACTCTCTTTTCTCCAGCGAGGCGATTTTCTTTATGTTCCATATTATAGTGTGATTTTCTACGCTTCCAGGTTTTGGAGATACATTTTGGAGTATTGCATCCGAAGGTATGATGGCATAAATGTCAAAATTCTTTCCAGTGTTTGTATAATTAGTTATTTCAAGTGCGACTTTATGGATTCTTTTCTCATTGTCGTATTGAATGCCTTCTGTTATAATCATGCTGTCCATTATCTTCGCCACTATGCGCTCAACGGAAAGTACTGGTTTGTTCAATATTTTTGCGGATTTTTCGGCGATTTGGGGGAGTATTTTCTGAATTAGCATCTCCTTTTCTTTCAGTTTATCGAGCCTTTCTTTCTTTCTGATGTGCGCATGCATCTTGCGAGCGCATTCCCTAATCGCTTTTTCGACTTCGTCCACTATTACGGGTATATCTGCAACCGCTTCTTTTGATTCGGATGTGAAAGGCACTTTTGTAGATGCTATATGGGCCAATATCTTTACTGGCCCTGTTGGAATGCCTCTTCCGCCCTTTTGCTCGAGTCCGTATCTGCGCCAGTCGATTTGTTCTACTGCATGTGTTATCGCACAACCGCCCTGCTGATAAAGCAGCGGCACTCTGTTTGCAAACCTCAAAATCTCCGCACTTTCCTCCTTAGGTGAATCTCCCCCGTACATCAATCCGGCCTCTACTTGGAACGGATTGCCCGAATATACTGCTGGAGGCCGCGTATATGTTATTATGAAATCGCACTTTGTCTCCTTTTTCAGTCCTTTTTTGATTAGTGTCTCTCCTATGGGAGAAAGGCAGTCTGTTGGCGGTGACATTATTTTAACTTCCTTGAACGCATTTAAAATATTAACCGCTTCTTCTAGGCCAAGTTCCCGCGGTTTTTTAGATTCGTCGATATTTGCCTTGTTGCAGATCTCTTTTGCAGTGTTGAGACTGACTCTTGAAAATTCGTTTGTCAAAAAGGACGTCATTTTTGTGGCTTCGGTTTCTTTCGCCATTTTCAATATCGTGCCAAGTTCAGTACCATCTGGGTGCGGCTTAATCTCTACGGCGGGCTTCGGCATTTTATCCGTTACCCTGTCGAATATTGTTTTTGTACCATCCGACTCTACAAATGTTATTCTAGAGTGTGGATTTACAATAGAAGTGGCTTTTAGATACTCGAATACCGATTGTTTCTTTTCCCGGATATATCTACCGCGAAACGGAATTTCTACCCGTGTACCGTGCTCTTTTTCCCACAGAATAACGTCCTCTCTCAGAACTTCGGGCATGTTCTTTTTTGTATCTAGGATTAAATCGATCTGATAAGCAGGTTCATCCTTCCCTATTTTCGATACGATCCTGGTCGGCCTTCCGGTAGTTAACTGCCCATACATGACAACTGCAGATATGCCTATCCCCTGCTGGCCTCTCGATTGCCTGATAGCGTGAAAACGTGAGCCGTAAAGAAGCCTTCCGAATACGAGAGATATTTGTTTTTTAACTATTCCTGGACCGTTGTCTTCTATTATGTATACGTATTCGTCCTTCACTTTTTCGTTCTTGCGCAATTCAATATAAATGTCGGGAAGTATATTCGCATCTTCGCAGGCATCGATAGCGTTGTCCAGTCCCTCCTTCACGGTAGTAAGCACTGCCCTAGTAGGGCTGTCGAATCCAAGGATGTGTTTGTTTTTTTCAAAGAACTCTGCGACTGAGATCTCTTTCTGCTTCTTTGCAAGCTCCTCTGCTATCTGTTTAGCCATATGATTGATTCACCTTAGATATTCTGGTAAATGCGGAGACATATATTATGATGATATATAAAGACTTTTGAAAAATCGAATTTTTAAATTGAAGATTATATTACTTTACAATTCAAAATTTACAATTCAAAATATTCATATACAAATTTTGTCATACACTTTGCATGGGGATATACTTTGGGAAAATTGAAAAGAGTATATTGTGCATATACGAATAAGAATATCCAAAATAGCAAAAAAGGTGAGTGCAAACGTTGCGGCGCCTGCTGCAAATTACCGGTTAGATGCCTATTCTACTTTAAAGATAGGTGTGTGATTTATAAACACAGATTTAAACCATGTAAAGTGTTTCCCGCGAGGCCGTCGGATATTGATGGAATAAACTGCGGTTTTAGATTTGATGAGAATGTTTTAAGATAGTACAGAATCCAACAAAAATTTTAAATTACATCCCCCACTCTTTTTTAAGTATGCAAGTTTTACAATACGTTTGTAATGTGGGTTCCCCGCATCTCTTACATGTTTTTAGTCTTGCTGGTTGATATTTTTTCTGGAGTATATCGCGAAGTTGGTCGTAACAGCTCACAATTGCATGCCTTGTCCCCGGTGTTGTTTTTTCCAAGTCGTAGAGTATTTTTCGGTATTCATTTCTCTGTGCTTTAGCCGTATAAGGGCAGTGCTCGTGCCCGTGAATTTCTATTTTATTTAAGAGCGCATACAGATAGGTTTCAACTTCCGGAATTATTCTGAGAGGCTCTATTCTCGGGACAAGCCCTTTCTGGATTTTATTGTGCGGCCCGAGCCTTGCAAGTTTTTCTACATCTCCCTTGAATAAATTCATCATTATGGATTGTGAGGTGTCGTCGAGGTTGTGTCCAGTGGCAAGAACACTTGTGCCGATTTCCTTTGCTTTTTTGTTCAGGCAGGATCTCCTGAAAACGCCACAATATGTGCATGGGAATATGTCCTTCCCATGTTCTACTATCTCGTCCATTGTTTTTCCGATGTAATCTGAGAAGCGAACTATGTGTAGAGGTATGTCGAGACTCTTGCAGTTTTTCTTGGCAATTTTGATGCTGTATGGCCTGTAGGTTGCGATGCCCTCATCTACAAGTATCGCCTCTATCGAGATGTCCTTCCTCTCGCGAAATATTTTGTGAACCATATGCATGGCGACCGTGCTGTCTTTACCGCCAGAAAGGGCAACTGCGATCTTGGAGCCTTTCTTCAGGTCGCACTGCTGTCTTATTTCCTTTTTCACCCTGCGTTCAAAAAAATCGTTAAAATGCTTTTTACAAAGATGGGCGCCGCTGTAGCGAACGGATATTACTGCAATGTTGTTGCATTTGTCGCATTTTAACATACGCGTCGCCTATGTTTTAGGTTCTTTTAATATATACCATAATAAATTGTGTGTAATCAAAAGAAAGAGTGCCAGTGCCAAAGGATGTTTCTGTGTAAATTCGATTAAATTTCAGCAAACTTCTATTTTTTAACTTCCTGCAATTCATTCTTCAGTTTTGTTATCACATCAACAGGCATCGGGTCAATCCCTCTCAACACTGCGAGATATATGCTCACCAGGTCGCCTATGTACATCGAGTAGAACATTCTGCCCAGAGTTGTTTCTCCCTTTGGCCAAATTTCTACTACGACTTTGGCATTGTTCAGCACCAGTTTCTTGGTCAATTCTATTCTTGTCCTTATTCTCTCCGGTTCTTTGGCGTCCCTGAGCAATATGACGCTGAATCTCTTGGTGTCATAGTCGCCCGACCATCCTACAGTGTCGTTGTGGTTCATTTCAGGGAAATTATCGTCTCTAGCGATTATCTTGCTGTTCTCGTTGAGCTGCGTTCTCCATCTCTTTGAGATTGCAGAATAATGCATCCAGCCATAAACTATTGGTATGGTATCCTTGATGTCGATTGCTATTTTCTTTGCGATATTCCTATCAACGCCGGTTATCGGTGAGAGTTCGTTAGATAGTTGTGCTAAAAGCTTCCTTGCGTCCGCAATATCGCGTTTAGCACTTATTAACCCCATCTTCTCCAAAATCACAAGCATTGGGAAGAAGAGATATACTATGGCTGAGCGCGGTGGTATGCCGCTTTTTATTTGGACGTATGGCAATTTCGATTTTTTGCAGAAATCTATCAACCCGCCGCCGGAGGCGATGCCGATTATCTTTGCGCCCATCTTTTTCGCCTCTTTTGTGGCACTCAATGTCTCTTCGGTGTTACCAGAATAACTAACTGCGAAGAACAAAGTGTTCTTGTCCACAAACTTTGGTAGGTTGTATTCCCTGTTAACATACACAGAAATATCTGACTTTGTAGGAAGCCACGCAGCCAATATGTCTCCGCCTATTGCGGAGCCTCCCATACCGGCTACGACTATGTTTTTTGGTTTGAATTTCTTGATATTTAGGCTTCCCGCAAGTTTTATGCATTCGTCTATCTGTTCGGCATAACCCGACGCTATTCCCATCATGTTTTTGACATCAACTCTTTTTACACTTTCTGTATTCAACATACTCATCACTCACCAAGTTCTCTAACTTTCAAAAAATATTTATGTCTTCGGCACAACGTATCCACAATTGGGGCAAGTCCTACTTACTCTTAGATTTAAATAACCGTTGCATTTTGGACAGTGACCGATGCTCACCATACCGAGCCCTGGAACGCCTGCCGTTTCCGAATATCTTTCCTCGGGATGAACGCTGGTGAATGCCTCATCTGTACCTACGTCATACGGCGAATATTCATCCTCGCCCATATTGGGTTGTTTAGCTGCTTGTACGGGCTTTGGAGGCGTTACTATCCTTTCCTTTGTTGGGACACCAGCAGCCCTCAGTGGTGCAGGAGTAGTTGCTTCTTTTTTATCTCCTAAAGTCTCTAGCGCCCTTTTAAGAGGTTGTGCAGTCGGTGCACCTGCACCCGCAGCGCCCTTTAGTATGATTGTATCGCTATTGACGATGTCTATATCAGCCACTGGAATAATGAGGTCCGTGGGAGCACTTCCTACAACTATGGATTCTATGTTGTTGGTTTTTCCTATCCTATTTATGTTTTTTACTTTTCCGATATCTCTTCCGAATGCATTCACCACTCTCATTCCACTTAATCTTATCGATGGTATAATATTTAGATAGATAACATCGTCTGTAATCCTATCTATGAATTCTCCGCTGAGGGGAAGTCCTTTTCTAAAGAATCCTGGATCGACAACGATTCCAATCTCTTTTTTCACAGTAGGTAAAACCTTTACGTCAAGTATTTTCCCTACCTCGACCCCACCAGAATCCACGACTTTTTTTCCCATTAGATTTACGCGTTTTTCCATACTTGCTCCGTATACGCAATTGAACTGTGTATCAAAGATGGGAAATGATGGGTTATACAATATAATAATGTTATGGTAAACTTTGCAGAAATTATTTTATCTTGAGGGGTTTTTCTAGAAAAAACTATACTATTATTTTATATATTGAAAGCGTAATAACTGCAAAAAAGGTGATGTTCTTGTTCGATAAAAAGAATCAAATGTTGAAGACGGAAGAGATAAAAAAACTTCAGTGGCAGAGGCTGAAAAAGATAATACCATATGCGTACAAAAATGTGCCAGACATCATGAAAAAGTTCAATGAGGCAAACGTTAAACCAGAGGATGTCAAGAAAATTGAAGACTTTGCTAAAATCCCGTTTACAACTAAGGACGACTTTGCGGCCAATTATCCATTTGGCCTGATGGCAGTATCCCGTGATAAGGTTGTGAGAATCCATGCATCATCTGGTACAACTGGCAAATCCAAGGTTGTTTACTATACGCAAAAGGATGTTGATACATGGACAGATTTAATGGCAAGGCTTTATGATTGTGCAGGTGTGACGAATAAGGATATTGTCCAAAACATGTATGGTTACGGATTATTTACTGGCGGACTGGGCTTTCATTACGGTGCAGAAAGAATCGGCGCAATGGTCGTACCTGCCGCAGCAGGCAACACAAAAAGACAGCTGACGCTTATGAAAGACTTTGGCACAACTGCGATAGCATGTACGCCATCGTATGCTGTTTATCTTTGTGAGGCCGCAAGAGTAGAAGGGTACAACCCCAAAGAGGATTTTAAAGTCAAGGCTGGCTTGTTTGGAGCCGAGCCGTGGAGCGAGGAGGCAAGGACAAAGATTCAGGATACCTTTGGACTAAAAGCGATTGACTGTTATGGCATGTCGGAACTCTACGGTCCTGGCGTGGCCGCAGAATGTCAGGAACAGAACGGATTACATGCGTGGGGAGATCAATTCTACCTTGAAACCATAAACCCGGACACAGGCGAAGTCCTAGAGCCTGGGAAAGAAGGAGAACTCGTTGTAACAATGCTTACAAGAGAGGCAATGCCGATATTGAGATACAGGACAAGGGACCTATCGAGGGTTGTTTGGGAAGAGTGCGGGTGCGGAAGATGCCATCCCAGAATAATGAGAATTAAAGGCAGAAGCGACGATATGCTGATAATCGGCGGCGTAAATGTGTTCCCGAGCCAGATCGAGCATGTATTGATGCAGACTCCCGAACTCGGAGATCAATATCAGATAATCGTTACTCATGACAAACTCGATAAACTCCATGTTCAGGTAGAGATAGCACCGGATATTGCTGCTAATAAATACTTCGACTTGAAAAAATTGGTAGAAAAAGTGGAGAGGGACCTTTTGAGCATACTCAGTATTCACACGACCGTAGAACTAGTTCAGCCCGGAACGCTCCCGAGGTCCGATGGCAAAGCGAAGAGGATTATCGACAAGAGAAAAAAGTGATATGAAATGTATTTCAACAGAAAGATTGAGACGCTTAACAGAAAAGAACTGGACCGCTTAAGGCTTAAAAATTTGAAGGCGGTGGTGAAACTGGCGTATAATGTAAAATTCTATAGAGAGTCGATGAAAAGAGCAGGCATAAAACCAACAGACATAAAAAAGTTGGAAGATATTAAAAAATTACCGTTTACTACAAAAGACGACCTGCGAAACAATATGCCGTTTGGAATGCTGGCAGTAAAATTGGATGATTGTGTAGAACTCCATGCATCTTCGGGTACGACTGGTACTCCAATAACAATAGCATACACAAAACATGATTTGGATGTGTGGGAAGAAGTGATGGCGAGATGCCTTGTTATGGCCGGACTTACAAAAAAGGACATTTTCCAGAACCCGATACCTTATGGAACTTTTACGGGGGCGTTTGGGTTCCACTACGGTGCAAAAAAAGTCGGGGCATTCGTGATACCGAGCGGCGCAGGCCAGAGTGAAAGGCAGATCCAATTAATGAAGTACTACGGCACAACGTTTATTTCCGGAGTTGTTTCCTATGCGGCACATCTGGGGCAAGTGGCACTTAGCATGGGCATAGACCCTGCAAAAGAGTTGAAAGTTAGAAAGGGAATTTTCGGCTCGGAAATGTTCACGGCTGACTTGAAGAAAAAGCTTGCAAACCTTTGGGATATGGAAGTTTACGACATTTACGGACTGACGGAAATGTGCGGACCTGGCGTTTCCACGGACTGCCACATTCACGACGGCCTGCATCTTTGGGAGGATCATTTCCTTGTTGAATGCCTCGATCCTAAAACGTCCGAGCCCGTAGATCTAGAGGAGGAGGGCGAACTTGTGCTTACGACTTTAACTAAGGAGGGCATGCCTCTGCTTCGATTTAGGACGCACGACATAAGTTTTCTATATGATGTTAAAAAATGCGAGTGCGGCCGGACTCACATAAAACATGCACAGATAAGAGGAAGAACTGACGATATGCTGATAATAAGCGGCACTAATATTTTCCCCGGCCAGATAGAGGCGGTGCTTATGAAAAATGAAAAGGTAGGCTTGAATTACAGGATAGTATTGACGAAAAAAGGAGACATGGACCATTTAGGTGTGGAAGTTGAGGCTAAGGGAAAGTTAAACGAAACTGAGGAGAAAGAGCTTGAACAAAAATTGAAAGGGGATCTGCAATCCATGCTGCTTCTCACGCCGGATGTAAAAATTTTAAAGCCGGGAGAGATTCCCAAGGACAGCATAAAGGCGAAAAGAGTTATAGATAGACGGGGGGGGATAATATGAACTTAAAATTAGATAAGGGGAGCATTTTACTTCTAGCCCTCATTGGACTCGCCACTATACTCATAATAAATCCAACTTCCAGGACGTTTACCCTGGCGGTTTTTCCTTTAATTCTTGTTTTTATAGGCATAATATTCCTAAAGCAGTCCGGTGCGACAATGGCGGTTGTGGGTTGGCTAACGGCCATCGCACTCGTAATTATATACTTCCACACAGCGATTGAAGTCGCATTGGGCGCATCCATATATGGGATCATAAAATCCTTCGGCATAACCATCTCGGTGCTTGGAACGATACTCATGATATTCCTCATGAAAGAGGCGGGCGCCCTGGCCGTGATCTCAAGCGCTGTAAAAAGAATTGCGAAAACAAAAGAAGAGCAGGCGATATTCATCGGCATAGGATTTGGCACGCTTGTTACGTCACTTGGCGTAGTCACACCGTCGCTGTTCCCTCCGTTTCTCATGGCCCTTGGTTTTGGGGCGGCGGCCGCAGTCTCCATTTCGGTGCTCGGATATAACGCTACAACTTCCTTTGCCCTGCTTTCCATACCAGTCATTTTACCGGCGGGCCTTTTTGGTTTTGACCCTAAATTATTTGCATACAAAATTTGCCTCTACCTGCCCGTTATAGCCACGCTCATCTCGTTTGCGATGCTGTATATGGTTGGCGGCAAAGATTCGGTAAAAAAAGGCTGGTTTTCCGCAGTTATTTCAGGGCTTTCAATTGGAATATACTCAATAGTATTCGTTGTTATCGGTGTACCGATACTCATTGTCGGCGTGCTCACTGGCGGGTTTACGATGATACTGTTTTATATCTTCTGTAGGAAGAGGGGGGAGAAGACTGTTGAAAAGATGAATTGGAACGACCTTTTGAGAGCGCTTTCTCCGTGGATAATTCTTATAACATTCGCCCTCATCATCAGCGTCCCGCAAATATCATCTTTCTTAAAAGATATAGATGGTCCAGCGTTCTCAATTTACGGCACAGCTGTGGACTTTGATGTATTCACGCAAATATATACGTGGATATTCCTCGCCACATTCATCTCGATTCCAATCATGAAGTTCAACAGGGGGGCGATCAAAAAGACCACGATCCTTTGGTCAAAAAGGATACTTCAGCCCTTCCTTGCTTATTCGCTCTTCTTCGCGATCGCGTACATCATGGCTTGGAGCGCGTGCCCGTTGGTTGGGGGCACGGTAGTAACTAAGTCTGCAAACATGGCCGTGGATGCCAAGGATATTTACAACTGTTTCAACATGAACGTAGCCGTGGCTTCAACCCTCGCAGGAATTTTCGGCGGCACTTTTATATACGTAGCTGCGTGGCTCGGTTTATTCGGGGCTGTGGTCGGAGGAAGCGAGGCAAGTTCAAATGTTATGTTTTACCCGATACAGAAAAATATCGCGGGTAAGATTGGATTAACCGACGACCAGTTTATGACCATGTACGCGGCGCATGCTAATGGGGGCGGGGTTGCGAGTGCTATCACTCCTTCAAAAATAAACAATGCTGTTGTCACGATTAATGAAAAATCTGAGTTAGAAAGCGTTATAATGAAAAAGCATTTGCCGATTACAGTAGCCATTACAATAGTTATTGGCCTAATGAATGCACTCTTTGTAATGTGGAATCTGTGAGGAAGTGGCTAGAAAATTAAGTGTGTTCAGTATCACATATCCAACTACAAGCCAGGCGATAACGTCGAAAGTATTATTTATTAATTTGGGGCTACCCCCAAGAAGGGAGATTATGGTCGCAAAGGTAAACATCGATGAGTGCACTGCGTGCGGACTGTGTGTCGAAGTATGTCCGGTTGGTGCAATTACTGTGGATGATTTTGCGGTAGTGAACCCTGGTGAATGTACGGATTGTGGTTCCTGTGTGGGCGAATGCCCCAGTAATGCTATAACCGTAGAAGAGGCTTCAAAGTAGTTGGTACTATGGAAATGGTCTATGTATTGATTAATACGCTTCCAGGTACTCTAGAAAAAGTATATGGAGAGCTTATAAAAAAACCTGGTGTTGTCGATGCCTCGATAGTTACGGGCCCATACGATATTGTGGCTAAGATAGAAGGCAATAAAATTACGGAAGCACTCGGAACCGTAGTGAGGGAAGTCCGCAGGATTGAGGGGATAAAAAGCACGGAAACGCTGGTAGTAGTAAAAATGTAATTTAGTAAAAAACCTTACCAAATTTTATATATAGCTCTTTTTTGTATAGAGGACTGACTATGTGTGGGATATTTGGCATAGTGTTTAAAAGCCAGAGACAAGACTTGGGTCGAATTTTGATTGATGCTGGCAAGCGACTTACGTATCGAGGGTATGACTCGGTTGGCTGCGCCGCTGTCGAAGGCGTCGATATCGAAGATGACAAGATAGATCTGAGAAAGGATACTGGCACGATAGATGATGTTTCCAAAAAATACAATTTCGCTAAAATGAAGGGCATCAGAGGGATGATTCAACTTCGCTGGGCTACCTTTGGAAGACCTTCCAAGCTCAATGCCCAACCGTTCTTCGGCTGTGATACAAATATCGTTGGGTGCACAAATGGCAATATAGTGAACACCGCACAGTTGCGAGAAAAATATATGGCAGAGGGGCACACCATAAGAAGCTGGAATGACGGAGAGGTTCTTGTCCATGCAATAGAGAAGTGCTATAATGATACCAGAGATATGAAGAAAGCTATCATGCTGTCGGCAAAAGAACTGCATGGAGATTATGCATATGTTGTTACAACTATCTACGACAACACTATGCACACTGTGAAAAAAGGCAGCAGTTTGTACCTCGGCGTTGGTAAAGATTTCATATGCTGCTCATCCGACCTGCCATCCATACTGCCCCTGACCAGGATGATAGTAACCTTAAACGATAATGAATTTGTAGAATTTACTTGGAACAAGTACAATATTTACAATCTTGCAGACGGCTCGTTGATAAGCAGAAAACCGGTAAAAAGCCAATTTGACATAGAATCCGCAACAAAAGAAGGATACCCGCATTTCATGTTAAAGGAGATACACGAGCAACCATCCAGAGTGGATATGCTTCTAAAAGTCCTAGAGGAGTCTCAATTCGTGGAAAAATTCTTTGAAAGATTGAACGGAAAGAGTGGAAGACATAATATGTATCTTATGGGGAGCGGTTCGAGTTATAATGCATGCGTGACTGGTGCATACTATTTTAATAAACTTGCGCACATGCCGGCCATACCAGTAATTGCCGGACAGTTTATTGACTTATATGGCAACGCACTAACCGACGAAAGCGTTATCGTTTGCGTATCCCAGAGCGGGGAAACAAAGGATGTCATAAATGTAGTAAATTATTGTAAGAAAATAGAAAGGGGCACTATACTTGGTATGATAAATGTACTCGGTTCTACATTAATGCTCAATAGTGATGTTTACCTTCCATTAGCATGTGACCTGGAAGTCAGCGTTCCAGCAACTAAAACATTTATGAACCAGGTAGTATCTCTGTATTATCTGGCACTAAAACTCGGCGGAGAGAAAGGAACAGTTGGAACGAGAAGATACGAATATCTGATGAGCGAATTAAGAAAACTTCCGCAAATCCTAGACAACACAATTAGAACTACGGAGCTACAGTGCAAAACCATAGCGAGCGATTTGGCTAGACATAATGACAGCTACTGCCTGGGGTACGGTGTGTGCCACGGAATCGCTTTGGAGGGTGCTCTGAAGATTAAGGAGATAACCTACGGGCACTGTGAAGGTATGTACAGCTCTGAATTTAAACATGGCCCGCTGTCAATTATTGATGAAGGTTACCCTGTTATATATGTAACCACACCAGAAGATACAAATATGATAATTTCACACATGAACGAGGTGTCATGCAGAAACGGCCGTGTAATAACGATTGCCGAAGAGTCCTCAGCACTTAGAAAACACTCCCACGACTATATTATGGTGCCAACATCGAGCACCATGCTTGCACCAATCCTAAATGTGATCCCGCTCCAGTTGATTTCATATTATTGGAGCGTTGCGAAGGGAATAAATCCAGATCAACCCAGGAACCTCAGTAAAACTCTGACCGTCGATTAGGAAGCCGAAATTGGTTCAACACCCCTGACAAGCCAATGTTTAATTCTAAAAACGTGAGTTTGACTTAACATGCGCGTCTGCGTATTATTCTCCGGCGGCAAAGATTCTACGTATGCACTTTACATTATGCAGCAATATGGCTGGGACATAGACAGCTTAGTTACCATGCTTCCGCAGAGAGAGGATTCATATATGTTCCACACCCCCAACATTCGATTTGCCAGCACAATTGCGGATGCCTTGGAAATACCTATAAAAACAAAGGAAACCAGCGGTGAAAAAGAGACAGAACTTGAAGATTTGAAAAAGATATTGAAAGATACGGATGTAGATGGTGTAGTCTCGGGCGCGATAATGTCGGATTACCAGAAGACCAGAGTAGACAGAATATGCCACGATCTGGGGATCAAATCATTCGCACCGCTTTGGAGAAAAAATCAGGAGATGCTGGTAAGAGAGATGATTGATACGGGGTTTCGGATAATCATAGTAGGTGTCTTTGCCCAGCACTTAGACGAGAGCTGGCTTGGGAGAGAAATCGATCACAAAGCGTTAAACGAATTGCTTGAATTCCAGCGAAAGTACAAAATAAACATTGCAGGCGAAGGCGGCGAGATGGAAACAATGGTCTTGGATGGTCCCAACTTCAAAAAAAGAGTGGTGTTGAAGAAGTGGAATAAGAAGTACGATAGGGATTCTGGCATATTGCATATCGACGAGTTAATGTTGGAGAGAAAGTAATATATTAATAAAATTATAATAATTACCAGTATTCTTATTTTTCATATTTTTTGATGAATTTTTATATGATTCTATGATTAAAATAAAAATTTTTGATAAAATAACCAAATCCAGATATTTATAGAAATTGGTAAATAAAAAATTATTTGATTGTATGTATTAATCCGTTAAATTTTTGAATATTAATAGATGCGCATATAAAGCTGGTATTTTCAAAAATAAAAATTATTTTTATGAAATAATAATGAGAAAATATATCCCGTTCAAACCTTAGGATGATAAAAAGCATCCACCGTAGTTCTTTCCCCGATCTCTCCAGCTACATTTGTTCTCATCAATTTTATTATTTCACTGTGCTCCTTTGTTTGGCCGAGTGCCCACATCAATTTCACATATGCTGTCTCTGGGAGAGTATCCTCCCCAGATATAACACCGGCCTTAAGTAAGTCCCTTCCGGTAGAATATACATTCATGTTTGTCCTGCCGAATAGGCATTGGGATGTCATTACAACGATTTTGCCGGCTTTCACTGCATTTTTTATACTTTCTATGAATTTTGTTGGAGTATGCCCCAGACCAGTTCCTGCGATAACAATACCATCATGTTTTTTCATTGTATACTCGAACAACTGTACGTCCATGCCGGGGTATGTATGTATCAGACATACATTCTCATTTAAAGTATCATGAATCTCTGTAACCCCATTGCTCTTCTTCCGATGTTCTTGTAAAAACTTAATTTTTCCGTCTTCCACCTTTCCTATTGGCAATGTGTTAATAGACTGGAATGCGTCCCTCCTGCTCGTATGCATCTTCCTTACCTTCGTGCCCCTATGTATCAAACCATAGTTGTCCGAGGTTTCTCCGTGCATCACTACGACAACCTCGCCAATATCCGATGTTGCTACCCTTACGGCCGATAAAAGATTAATGTTCGCATCAGATGATGGCCTGTCGCTTGATCTTTGAGAGCCGGTTAATACCACAGGACCAGTTAAATTTCTCAGCATAAATGAAAGTACCGCGGCAGTGTAACCCATTGTGTCCGTACCGTGTGTGATTACCACACCGGATGCGCCGCTGTCCAGCTCCTTTTTAACTTCTCTTGCTATCTTCTGCCAGTATGCAGGCTGCATATCCTCACTCATTATACTAAAAAGCACACTTCCCCGTACATTGCATATGTCCTTTAACTCGGGTACAGATGCTACTATTTCGTCTGAAGTCTTGGCTGGATGGACTGCCCCTGTCCTATAATCAACATAACTTGCTATGGTTCCACCAGTTCCGATTATAGACACCGTAGGTTTGTTTGGAGATGTGCTGCTAGTCTCGTGCTTCACAATGCGATCCTCCTTTTTTTGTATAACTTTTAGAGTAGATTTCTCGGTTACTGCTACGCCGATATTATATCCGTCATTCCTTTTTATCGTAATGATGTCTTCTGCGCTAAACTCGTGGTGCGGCATCAGTCTTCCCTTACAGGGTACCCCGTCCTTGTTTAACTCGACAATATCGCCAATTTCCGCACCAGCGTCTTTGATTAATTTCTCCCTTTTGTTCATATTTTCACACCATGCATAATGTAAATCGATTTAAGGATCGGATACCCATACTATTTTGTTAGGTTAATTAAGATAAATTTATGCGTTCTGATAGACCTGATGTTTTTTCTCCTTATGCTCTTTTGCAAGTCTGCGGTATGTTTCCGCGTTTCCATGAATTCTGCTGAGTAAGTCATCACTTTGTTTGATTACCTTGCCGGGTACGCCCAGCACCAAACTTTTTGGGGGTATCTTGCTGCCCTCCAGAACAAGAGCGTTCGCTCCTATCAGTGAGCCTTCTCCGATTTCGCAGCCGTCCAGAACCGTAGCGTTCATTCCTATGAGGCAGTTGTCTGCAATCTTTGCACCGTGGATTACAGCACCGTGCCCTATAGAAACGTTCTTGCCGATTATCGTAGGATTTTTGGCACTGACGTGCACCACGACGTTATCCTGGATGTTAGAGCCGTCGTCGATTGTTATGTAATTTAAATCTCCCCGGATTATTGCGTGCGGCCATACCCCGCAATCTTCCTTAATAGTAACGTCCCCGACGATGACTGCGTTTTTATCTACAAAAGTTGACTTCGCAATTTTGGGAGGCATGAAAGGGGAATAGAACAGACAGATAAAAGTATTTTTGTAGAGTTCGAGGAATTCTCAGCACACTAGGACTATTCCTGTTAAACTTCCCTTCGGGATGTCGTTGGGTTTGGCGTCGCTGCCTATCGGATAAATGTCCCAGCCGACCTTTGTAGCCAGTTTATATGCGTCTATGCCGACAGCTTCCATGGATGGCCTGGATTTTAACGAGTGGCGGCATTTGCCGTCTTTGAGCGCCAGGCAATCTTTTTCGAGACCGCAATAAGTATGCTTGCATGAACCCGCGGCAAGTCCAAATGCGAGATAGTACCCATCGTAGAAAGCATTAGATTCTACACTATTGACGATTTCAAATACAAGCTGGTATGCTTCAACCCTTTCTTTTATTGTAGTTTTATCACGAGCAATAACTTCAGGTTGGACCTCTTTTTTAAAAAATATTGCGTATCTATATTTCGCTATGTACTCTCGAGTCTCCTGCGGCGTCAATGTGTTCGGCGGGCAGTTGGCACCGGTGCCATACCCAAAGCATCTTGGAATCTCGCATTTGAGCACGACCCTTTCGTCGACAGGGATATCCTTTGCGGATACAATCACCGCGTCAGTAGCCCCCATGTCTATCGCTAATTTTCTATATTTCTCCAAATTGTTTTTGAGTTCGTGTTCGTCGATTTCTAGAGAGATCTTCCTGATGTTTTTCTCCATGTCGCTCACCTATTTCTCAATTAACACAACCATAACGTCAGCTACGTTAGTTCCAGTGGGGCCGGTTATAAGCAATCCGCCCACCTCTTTGAAAAATGCATTCGAATCGTTGTTTTTTAGATAATCCTCTATGTCCAAATTTTTATTCCTCGATGCATCGAGTGTTTCCTGGTCTATGATAGCTCCCGCAGCATCCGAGTTGCCATCTATGCCATCAGTGCCTATGGACGCTATTGTGGTCTTCGGCGGCAACTTTCTAAGCGCACTCAAGCAAAGTTCCTGGTTTCTTCCACCGTGCCCTTTGCCGATAAGCGTAACTGTTGCCTCGCCGCCGAGTATTACCGCGGCAGGTTTAGCTACGGGTTCATCGTATTTTATAATCTCTCTGGCGATGGATGTCAACCCTATGCCGACTTCCCGCGCCTCACCTTCCATGAACGTGGTTAACACTAGTGTATTGTAGCCCAACGCCTTAGCCTTCTTGGAAGCAGCGTTTACAGCCACTTTGTTGGATCCGATAATAATGTTTCTCACTTTTCCAAACGCTTTATCGCCTTCCTTGGGCGTTTCATTTCTACCGTCTTTTATGTGTCTCGATACGCTCTGTGGCAACTTCTCCCACAAGCCATATTTTTTTATTATGGCACGAACGTCTGCAAAGGTCGTTGAGTCGGGGGATGTCGGTCCGGATGCGATGGAATCCAACGGGTCGCCAATAACATCCGAAACTATCAGACTCACCAGCGTGGCAGGATACGCTTCTACTGCCAGTTTGCCGCCTTTTATCTTAGATATGTGCTTGCGGACCGCGTTGATCTCCCGTATATTTGCCCCGCACTCCAACAGAAGTTTTGTAACTGCCATTTTATCTTTCAGCGTGATTCCGTCCTCAGGAAGCGGCATCATGGCAGAGCCGCCTCCAGATATAAGACACAATACAATATCCTTCTCTTTAGCACGTTTAACAAGCTCAAATATCTGTTCTGAACCTTTGCAACCTTCTTCAGTAGGTATTGGATGCCCCGCCTTGTTCAGTTTTACGCCCCCGATTTGTCCTCCTTCCAGGGCATTGACGATTCCACGAACTTTCTCACCCAGCACATCTACAACTGCCTTGGTCATTGGTATAGCCGCTTTGCCCATTCCGACCACGTAGATATTGCCGTACTCCTTCAACACATATCTTTGTCCAGATACTATAAGCACTCCTTTTTCTAATACTACGGAATTCCCGCTGGATCTACAAACTTTGCTTTGGCAAAGTTTGTACGAACGTACAAAATTCTTACTTAGGAATTTTGTAGTATTCCGTACGTTCGTACAAAATTCCTCGTGGGAATTTTGTAGATTGACGTTTCGAACAACAGATTGAAATGGGTCAACAGCGGATACCGCGGCTTCGAGTATGGATAGCATTTTTTTGCGCGGATTATCAACTGGCACGTCTAGGAGTTTGTCTTTGTTTTTGAACATAATTCATCATTCCTTACTCAAAAATTTACCAGAAGATAAGAGGGAAAGTATTTAAATATTTCAAGTAAACTATCCCTCAATCCCGAATTTACGAGATCCACTAAATTTTTGGTTGTAAAGACAAATAACAATAAGATAGGTGAATAACATGAAACCTCTTTCGTCGCTTATTAAGAGAATAGGAACAGAAACTGGATTTGTAGTTAGCTCAGAGATAGCAAAACTCGAAAATGAAGGTTGGAATATAACTAGACTTACGCTTGGCGAGCCGAATGGCAACATTCCGTCGCCTGCTACAAAGGCAATCAAAGAGTCGCTTGACAGACATGAAACGCATTATGGTGCGTCTAAGGGATTTCAAAAACTTAGGGAAGAAATCGCAAAGTATGTGTCTGTCACCAGGGGGGTCGATTATTCTGCTGAGGATGTTACATTAACCCCGGGTGGAAAAACGGTTATATGCCAGACAATAATGAGTTATGTTGACCACGGAGATGAGGTTATTGTCCCGTCCCCCGGTTATCCTGTTTATGAGTCTATGGTAAACTTGATGGGTGGAAAAGTAGTCAAAGTGCCAATCCTTGAAGAGAAAGATTTTACTTTTGACGTGAATGTTCTAAAAAAATTGGTAACACCCAAGACAAAACTGCTTGTTCTCAACTCGCCCCAAAATCCCACTGGCGGTGTACTTAATAAGGAAGATATAAAAGAAATTGCAGAAATCGTGCGCAAAAACGACCTATACGTTCTTTCTGATGAGATATACTCCCGGATAGTATACGGCAAGGGGTTTGACACTGTAGAATTTAAGGGAAATAAATTTCCGATCGCCCCGAGCATTGCGTCCCTTCCGGACATGGCTGAGCGGACAATCATCCTGGACGGCTTTTCCAAGACATACGCCATGACGGGCATGCGTGTCGGCTTCGGCTGCACCAAGAACAAGGAATGGAATTACTATGCCGTAAACATCGCGATTAACTATTGGGCATGCCTACCACTGCCTTGCCAGATGGCAGCCCTTGCTTGTCTCGGAGAAGATCAAACCGAAGCGATGAGCGACTGCAAAGCGCTCGAAGAGAAAAGGGACATTGTAGTTGACGGCTTGAACAAGATCAAGGATATCAAATGCAAAAAACCGAAAGGATCATTCTACAGTTTTGTTAACGTCACAAAAGTGTGCAAAAATCTCGGCCTGAAGAATTCGGAAGCATTGAGAAAATATCTCCTGACCTATGACAAGAAGAACAAAAGAGGAATGGGGGTTCTTTCGAGACAGCATTTCGGCGAGCGAAGACCTGACGAGACTGAAGAGTACATCCGCATAAGTTTTGCAGGATCGAAAGAAACGCTGCGGGAGGGCGTCGCACGGATGAAGGACGCGATAGAGAACCCACGATTGTAGCAGATGGCGTTTCGACAGGCATAGAGAGAATTTTCATTTAGAACGAGTTTAATAGTGCACAATATTCCAGTACTGACAGTTGTGAATCATAATCTTAATATACACATTTCGCTTCTAAAGGCAAACATTCAATTTGGTGAGCTCTATGATTAATAAAAAGATTATTTCTGAATTGGAAAAGATTGTCGGAAAGAAGAATGTTATAATTTCGAAAGAGGAACTTGTTTGCTATTCATACGACGCTACGCTGAAGCATCATATGCCGGATGTAGTTGTTAAACCTGCAACCACCCAGCATGTATCAAAAATTATGAAGTTGGCAAATAAACACCGCATACCTGTCACGCCTCGCGGATGCGGTACAGGGCTTTCCGGCGGCTCCGTTCCCGTCAAAGGTGGTATTATAATGTCGCTTACCAGAATGAACAAGATTCTGGAGATAGACAAAGAAAATATGCTCGCGGTTGTGCAACCTGGCGTTATTAATCTGGATTTGGACACGACTGTAGGAAAGGTCGGACTCTTCTACCCGCCCGATCCAGCCTCCAAGAATCAATGCAGTATGGGTGGAAATATTGCGGAGTGCGCGGGAGGCCTTCGCGGCCTGAAATACGGCGTTACGCGGGATTACGTCATCGCCTTGGAAGTTGTAATGCCAAACGGCGATATCGTCAGGACAGGCGCCAGAACAGTTAAGGCGGTCACTGGATACGACTTTACAAAACTATTTGTCGGCTCCGAGGGGACGCTTGGAATTGTAACCGAGATAACGGTTAAACTGCTTCCGATCCGCGAACATAAAGAGACTATGATGGCCATGTTCAAGGAGATAAAGGATGCAGGCCAGACCGTATCGAATATAATCGCCGCGGGAGTTATACCGTCAACACTGGAGTTTTTGGATAATGCTACGATAAATACTATCGAGGATTTTAAACATCTAGGCCTGAATAGAACGGCGGCAGCCATGCTTTTAATAGAAACGGACGGCTACAAGGAAGCCGCCATTAGGGAAATGAATGAGATAATCCGCATCTGCAAGGAAACTGGTGCGATCGAAATTAAAAAAGCCAACAATGAAGTAGAGCGGGAAGAGTTGTGGGCAGGGCGCAGGTCTGCACTAGCCGCAATAACCCGGCTCAACCCTTCTCTGTTACAGGAAGATATCGTAGTGCCGAGGTCAAAAGTTGCAGAGGCTGCAGTTGGATGTGAAAAGATTTGGAAAAAATACGGACTGCGGGGTGCAAATTATGGGCATGCCGGAGATGGAAATCTTCATCCGTCTATTCTCAGTGACGAGAGGAACAAGGAAGAGATGGCGAGAGCCAAAAAAGCGATCAGGGAATTCTTTGAGTTGGCTATAAAACTCGGTGGCACGCTATCCGGCGAACACGGCATCGGCACGGAGAAAGCGCCGTTTTTAGACTTGGAAGTCAGCCCGGAGTTCAAGAAGGCGATGATGTCGCTCAAAAAGGCATGGGATCCGAATGATATACTGAATCCAGGCAAGATATTCTATGGGAGGAGATACTGATGCTGAAGAATCTGAAATCTGTTGAGGATGACATAGTAAAGTGCGTGCGATGCGGGGCGTGCAGGCACACTTGCCCAACGTTTCGGGGAAGCAACGAAGAAACGAAATTGTGCAGAGGAAGGATAATTTTAAGCTATGCCGTAGAAAAAAGTCAATTTCCTCTTTCCAAAAAATTTGCGGAGCTCATATATCTCTGTCAAAACTGCGACACCTGTACACCGACTTGCCCGACCGGGACGCCCGGAACCAAAATCATTTTGGCATCTAGGCGGGACTGTTTCGAACTGCTAGATAAAAAAGAACTTGTGAAATTAATCTACAACGCCAGTGGTGACACTGACGAAAAAAAATTATGGGCGAACGTAATTCTGAACGATATACCCAAGAACAACGTATGGCATACTGTCTTACCTAAATCGCTCGAAAAACTCCCGGAACCCCGCTTTAACATACCCGCTGCAACAAACCCAAAAGCAAACGTATTGTTATTCATAGACGAAACAAGCGCGTATGTCTATCCACACATAGCACAAAAGGCGATAAACGTGCTGTCGTCAGTTGACATTCAGGTCCACATCCCAAAAACGATATGCTCGTCGGGCGCATTCTTTATGATTGCTGGCGATTTTGAAACTGCAAAACTAGTCGCATCTAAAAATTTGGAACAACTGGAAGGAAAATACGACACCATCGTCACTCTCGACGGCGTTTCTGTGTGGATGCTTACGAAAGGATACAAAGAGTTGTTCGGCGATGCTAAATTTGACAATAATAAAGTCGAGAGCATTGTCTCCTACATCTGCAAAATGGGCGGGGAAGCGCTCGATCAAAATAAAAAATTGAATAAAAACATTGTAGTGATCTCGTCTGGTGCTTTGAAGAACAGGTTAAGCGTTGCAGACGCTACCGCTAGCCTATTGCGAAAGATGGGTGCCACAGTTGCAAACCTGGGTCTGGAGGACAGGGTATTCGGAGACGAGTTCGGTCTTTTGCCGATAACAAACTGGAAGATGGTGGAAGATGTTGTAAAAGTCCTGAAAAGGACGATCGCGGGCATTGGGCCGGACATGGTAGTTACACTCTCGCCCCAGCTTAAAATGCAACTCTCAAAAGTGCTAGATGTGCCTGTGAAACATCCGATTGAACTGCTGTAAACTCCCGATAGTTTAGTAAACTACTCTCGTTTGTGTCTTCTAGGCATAAGAACAAAAATTCCAATTGCCAATAGCAATGCTGCAATCTCGAAACCTGGAGTTGCACTGGTGTCTCCATCACCGCGCACCATGCTTTTTTCAAGTATAAATATAGATTTATGGGCGACGTTGTCTGTAAGATTAAATTCGTCTGCGCCGCTATCTACAACAACATATAATTCTACCGGTGCACCTTGTTTAGAATTCCATATATATGACACTATTCGATATGAGTTCTTGGAGATTGTAGATATCCCATCGTAACTCGTTATTAGATTGCTGGAAGATACTGGTCCCGCATAGAATTTCACGCTTACATTCCCTTCAAAATCCTCGTCTTTCGTGTTGTACACTTTGACAGTAATTTTTATTTTGTCTCCCTCTGCAACGAATCCGAGTGGATCCCCGCTCTCTGTCGTGAATGAAATATCACTTGCGTTTATCTTGAGGTTTGGTAACTTGGCATCCGGTAATGTCGATACCCCTATGGTTTGGGACAGCTCGTTATTATCTTCCCTCAGTTCTGAGATATTATTATCTTTGTCTGCGACTACAAACACTGTGAGATTACTAGCCGTCATAAAGTTATAAATTACAGAAACCTCATATGAACCGTTTACAGGCAGGCTCGGAATGCTTTGTTCTGCACCGACCTGTGTGCCGTTAAGGGACGGATTTCCGTTAAAAAACAATATCTTGACGCCGGAAGCATTTGCATTGCCAATATTTTTTATGCTTGCGGATATAGTGATAGCATCATTCACGCTGGCGGAAGTAACCGCTGTGTTGTCTTTTTTGAAGGTAATGTTAGATACTACAATATCCGGCTTTATTATAGCAGTTACAATAATGTTCACAGAGACAGGTACAGAATCCTGCGTGCCGTCATTTACAACTAATTTTATCTTGTAGATTCCTTCGTGTGATGGCGTAAATGTCGGCTTGTTTGCCGTGGAATTCGACAAGGAAACCGACGAGCCGCTCGGTTGTGAATCTATGGTCCAGGCGTAAGTGACCAAGTAACCTTCAGGATCTGTGCTGTTTGCACCGTCCAATGTTACCAACACGCCGACAGCTACATTTTGCGGGAAATAAACAATGCGTGCTGTGGGCGGATTGTTTATACCATGTATAGTTACGTTCCTGGAAACTATTGAAGAATATGTACTGCCGTCAGATACTCTTGCGGATATCATGTGCACACCGTTTGCATAGCCAGTGGTATTTAGACTATACGACCAGGGTACTTTACCTGTTGCGTTTGTCCAATTGCCTGAATCAATCTTTATTTGAACGCCCTGTAGTTCAAAGTTCCCGTCGGGATCAGCCGCCGTTCCTGAAATTGTTACCACACCGCTTAAAATAGCGTCCTCGTCTGGATAGGTTATAATTACGATGGGCACATTGTTTACTACAGTATTGTTTATGCTTATATTCCGGGAGACTATCGGAGAATATGCACTGCCATCAAATGCTCTTGCAGATATCGTGTGTACGTTATCCGTGTATGTTGTAGTATCTAGGTTATAAGACCAGGATGTTGTGCCTGTCGCGTTTACCCAGTTATTAGAATCGACCTTTATCTGAACATTCTGCAACTGGCTGTTTCCGTCAGGATCCGATGCCGTGCCAGAAATTGCGACAGTTCCGGATACTAGAGCGTTTTCTGCAGGCGAGGAAATGTTAACTGCGGGCGGGTTGTTGCCGCCGGCGTTGTTAACTGTAAAGTTCACGATAGAAACATTTGAATTATCCGCACCATCCCATGCAACCACCATAATCTGATGGCCACTGTTGGCTAAATCTGTTGTATCAAACGAGTATGACCAAGATGCAAGGCTTGTAGTTATGTTTGTCAGAATAACCGTGCCATCCAATATTATTCTCACTCGCTTCACGGTTCCGTCAGTATCCGAGGATGTGCCGTTGACGTTGAAAGTACCAGATATTGTTTGACCTTCGGTGGGAGCAATAACAGTAACTCTTGGAGGGATATTTATCAGGTATCTTAATACCTGATCCATAAGATTTACGAGTTCGTTTTCTGTCGAAATTGTAGTAAATTCAAACGAGAAAAATACCATTTTGTACGGCGATACGCTGGAATCCAAAGGATTTCGATTATTCCATTGTGTTGCGTCTATATATGGGAGGCTAGCGGTCCAACCTAAAGATACCTGTGTCTGGGATGCTGTGCTGTTGAATACTTCCGTTGCACCATCAGTATATGGCACTATGTGATCACCATACACCCTTAAATCAGCACTGCCTATAATTTGTGCAGCGGTTTGGTACAACAGCCCGCTCGTCAATCCTTTTTCCGTACCAACGAGCGTGTTTGGTGTGCCAAAATCCTGATAAGCTCCGTAGATTAGTCCGTATTTAGCAAGAAAATCTGTTGGGGAGAACGTCAGGAAAGTGTATCTGTCGTCGCCGGTTTGCACACCATATAAGTCCGCTATCAGCTCAGGGCTGCACAGCCATAATTTGCCGCCGTGATCCAAATATTGCCCAAGATTGGATATATCCGTAGAAGTAAGTGTTTCTCCGTCAAGAAATTTTGAGTCGTAACCAGTAAACCACACTACTGCAGAATAATTCTTCAAGTCGAAATTATAGTGCTCAAATTGTTTAGTGTCGTTGTTAAATATCTGCGGGTAGTTCCCCCCACTGTAAGCTGGACCGTTGCCTTTGCCTTCGATTAGAGCTGTATTCGGTGTCCCGTTGAGCACACTCAGTATATAATCTTGGTTCGGATCCCAGACAAAATAAATATCACCCTCTACATCTGTTCTATTCAATACATTACCTACAGTTGTGGCATCCTTCACAATTGTCAGATACCAATCAACCCAAACTGTTCCATTGTCATCGAACACAAACAATATCTTTGTGTTATCTGAACTTGCATCCTTGCTTTTGGTGCCGCTATAAAATGTGTTTTCGATATTATTACTTTCATTGATGGTTGATGTTGTTATAGCCGTCGTAAAAACAGACAACACCATAACAGCGAGGATACAGTAAACTAGCAATACACTATTATTCCTACACAATCTGAATTTTTGCACGATCTCAACCCACTCGGAATAAAATTATATATTGTCATATATATTTAGCATGGTATATTTAACCTTTTTCGGACAATTGTTCGTGAACGCTTAATTTCTAACAAAAGAGTTAGTACTTTCACCCACCCCATCTAAAACAATATATACTCTTCGAGAGATTGTTATCATGGAGGTTCTCATATGGAAGAACTACAATACGCACCCCATGTTACAGAAATAGTACGGGTGCTGGAAAATAAGAAGACGGAAAAAGAAATAGAGAAAGAACTAAAAAAATACGTAGAGACGTATATGGTACCGCTCTCTGAAGCGAAGAGAAGCATAGTGAAGAAATATGGGGGAGACCTGGCCCAAATCAGCGCAGGCGTGCAGAAAACATTGACTGAATTGAAACCGAGCGAAAACAACGTAGACCTTTTGTGTAGGGTAGTCTCAGTAAATCCAAAAGAGGTTGTCGTAGATGGCAAAACAAAAAAGATACATTACGGAATTGTCGGAGACCAGACCAGGACGCTGCCGTTTACTGCGTGGGAAGAGTTCGTGTTCGAAAAAGGAGACGTTGTCAAAATCTACGGCGCGTACACAAAGGACTGGCAGGGCACTCCGCAGATAAACTTCGGAACAAGAACGAGGATAACAAAAGAGTCAAAGGACGCTTTACCTGCATATATACCGAAAACCTCGCAAGCGATCAAGCTAAAAATCAAGGAACTTAGGGCAGGCATGAACAATATATCCGTGACTGGACGTGTTCTTTCCGTAGAAAAGAAGGCTGTCAAAGTAAAAGATGTGGAAAAGAATGTTTTTTCCGGAGTAATAGGCGATGAAACCGGAAAGATCTCGTTCTCCTGCTGGCACGATTTTGAATTATCTCTCGGAGAAGTTATTGACATTGCCGGCGGCTACACAAAAAGCTGGAAAGGCATCCCGCAATTCAACTTCGACGGCAATGCCAAGGTGGAGAAAGTAGATTCGGGCACAATACCGAAATTAGACGATCTTCTGAAAGACAAGCCGATCACAATAGAAGAACTTTCGGGCATTGGCGGTGCGGCGGGCATACTGGTCCGCGGCGTAATATTAGATGTCAAGAGTGGCAGCGGATTAATATTCAGGTGCCCGGAATGTGACAGGGTGCTTCAAAAAGGCGCCTGTGCGATTCATGGTACTCAAGAAGGTATTCCAGACTTAAGAATTAAAGCAACACTCGATGACGGCACTGGAGCATTATCTGTGATACTCGGAAAGGAGATTACAGAGGAGATGTTGGGAAAGACATTAGAGAACTGTAAAAACATAGCAAAAGAAAAAATGAGCGCGGAAGTCGTCCAAGATATGTTAAGGGATATTCTCGTAACCAAACCGATAGAAGTACATGGTAATGTGATGAGCGATGATTTTGGTTTGATGCTCATAGGAAAAAAGGCAAACATCCTTAAGGTGGATGTTCAAAAAGAGGCGTTGAAGTTAGCAGAAAATTTAGAGGGGGTGTTGTAAATGGCAATACCAAGAGAAGTAGCATGGAGGATCCTCGCGGGCGAGCTGAACGATTCAGTTCATGAAATTTCGAGCGGTGAAGAACGAGCCCCGTCGTATATACTAACTCCACTCGGAGCTAAGGTAAACAGGATCTTCATTGTCGGCACTCTCACCGAATTGGAAAATACCGGCACGGAAACCGAGCCGTTCTGGAAGGCAAGGGTTTCAGATCCAAGCGGCGTTTTCTATATCTCCGCCGGACAATATCAGCCGGAGGCAACACAGATGTTCTCTAAAATAAAGAATGTCCCGACAACAGTTGCAGTTATCGGAAAAGTCAAATCGTATACGCCCGAGGATCGCACAAACGTGAAGTATATATCCGTCAGGCCGGAGAGCATAAAGGAGGTAGGTCTAGACGTGAGGGATTATTGGTTATTGGAAGCGTGCAAGTCTACAAAAGAGAGGATAAATGCCATAGAAGAGACGCGAAAAATGGCAAAACCAAGCGTCGAGGAAATCACATCATTGGGTTTCAGAAGAAGCGTGGCAGAGGGTGCGATTACCGCCTTGGAGCGGTATGGTAAGATCGATATAGCAAATTACAATGATATGTTAGCCAACTCCCTTGCATATCTTTTACCAGGCGGAAAAACAGATGACATTACTCCCACACCGGAAACTAAAAAAACCAAGAAAACCGAGAAAGTCGAGAAAACGCAAAAAGAGACTGCGCATGAGGAGGAGGAAACGCCCCTAGAAATCGAAAAACTCGAACCCGACGTTATAGAGGATGATGGTGAGAGCGACAAAATGACAGATAAGGAAAACGAGCTCATAAAGAAATACAGTGATGTAGTTTTTCGCATAATAGAATCCAAGGATCGCAAAGGAAAGGGCGCACCGTCAACCGCAGTTATCGATGAGCTGAAAAAGAAAAAGATAGACGAAAAAACGATTGGCACTTTGATAGATACAATGCTTGACAAAGGCATTCTATACGAACCCGTATTGGGTATGCTGAGGAAGGTGTAACCTTTCTCTTTTTTTATTTTTTTTTAACAAACTTTTAGTATACTTCATTAACCAGCGCTAAATTTTACAAGGACAAACTACATATTCTATTTCTCCTATTTCAGCACCATGAATGAGTACGACCATACAAAAATCGAAGAAAAATGGCAGAAGAAATGGGAAGATGCCAAACTCTTCGACAGCGATCCGATAAAAGGCAGGGACAAGTTCTTCATCATATTTGCATATCCAGGCGTATCGGGCTTCCTCCATGTCGGGCACATGAGGGGTTTTACTTATACTGACGTTATCGCGCGTTACAAGAGGATGTGCGGTTATAATGTCCTATTTCCAGCGGGTTTTCACGCATCCGGTTTGCCTTCCGTGAGTTTGGCAAAAAGGATTGCAAGGAAAGATCCTGAAACCATAGAAACATTAAAACACCAGGGCGTTTCGGAGAGCGACCTTGTAAAACTATCCACGCCTGAAGGCGTCATTGATTATTTTTCTAAAATATATATAGAAGAATACTGGAAGAAGTTTGGATTTTCTATAGATTATCGCAGAATGATAAATACCATATCTCCAGGATATAAGAAATTTATTCAGTGGCAGTTTAAAAAACTTCACGACCTTGGGCTATTGACGCAGAAACCCCACTTCGCCCCATTCTGTCCGAGTTGCGGGCCGGTGGCAGTGGATGCGTCTGAAACAGATATCTCAAAGGGCGGTACTGCTGAGATATTGGAGTTTACAATTCTTTATTTCACGCTGAAGGATGGAAGCGTTTTACCTGCATCCACATTAAGGCCTGAAACCATATTTGGCGTTACAAATTTGTGGTTAAATCCGGACGTGGATTATTGTCGTATAAAATACGAAAACAAAACGTGGATAGTAAGCGCGGAATCCTATAAAAAAGTCGAACTCCAAAAAGAAATAAAATTGATTGGCAAGATTAGCGGAAAGGAACTTATCGGGCAAATGTGCAAAATACCGTACACCAACAAGGAGGTAATCATACTTCCATCAAAATTTGTCGACCCGAATATAGCTACCGGCGTAGTAATGTCAGTGCCAGCCCACGCCCCCTATGACTGGGCAGCTTTGGATTCCTTTAAAGATGAAGATATAAAAAAATACGGCTTGACTATTGATGTCAAAAGGATAAAACCCATTTCAATGATTACAACCGAAGAACCCGAGGAAACACGCCCCCCGATAGGCAGGGCAATAAACCCTGACGAGACACACTCGTTCACTGCACAAAATGTCTCGCATTTCGAGGTCTCTGAATATCCTGCGATAGAAATATGTAAACAGTTCGGAGTCGAAAATATAGATGACAGGAAGAAACTGGATGAAGCGACGCAGATAGTTTACAAAAAAGAATTCCATACTGGCAGATTAAAGAAGAATTGCGGAAAATTCGCGGGGATGAGGGTTTCGGAGGCGAAAGAAGCCCTTCAAAAAGAGTTGATCGAGAAGGGCGAGGCGGACGTATTCTTTGAATTCTCAGAGGAAGTAATATGTAGGTGCGGTACTCCGGTACTAATCAAAAAAATACCTGACCAGTGGTTTATAAAATACAGCGATGAAACAGTAAAACAGAGCGCGAAAGAGCACATAACCGCCATGAATATCGTGCCGAAGGAATACGCCGTAGAGATGCCGAGGGTAATCGATTGGTTCAACGACAGGGCGTGCATAAGGCAGGGCGACTGGCTCGGTACGGAATTTCCGTTTAAAAAGAATTGGACTGTTGAACCTATCTCAGATTCTACGCTTTATCCTATGTACTATATTATCTCAAAATACATAAACGCCGGAAAAATCAGCCAAAACGATTTGTCTGAAGAGTTTTTCGATTTCGTGTTTGCCGGCGTTAAAAAAGAGATTCCATGTTTGAAGGTTTCAAAAGAAGTGATAGAGAACATCAGGGACGAGTTTAATTACTGGTATCCATTGGACATAAACCTGGGCGGCAAAGAGCATAAAACAGTACATTTCCCGGTCTTTTTGATGAACCACATAGCGGTTTTGGATAGAAAATTCTGGCCCAAAGGGATATTCGTACACTGGTGGGTTACCCAAAGCAAGGGCAAGATTTCAAAATCCAAGGGCGGGGCGGAGCCTATCCCGAACGCTACAAAAAAATATTCAGTAGACGGCATGCGGCTATACTATTCCCATATCGGCTCTACGGATGCTGATATTGAATGGAATACGGATGCTGTCCTTAATTACAAGCAGAGGATGGAAAAAACATGGGGAATGATAAACCAGCTTCTCGAAATCAAGGAAAGCATGGAAAAACCGATAGACAAATGGTTAGAGTCTGTGATAAACAGAAAAATCGAGAAAATCCTGGAAGCCATGAACAATTACAACCTAAGAATCGCGGCGAGCGAAATATTCTTTGAGATATACTCCGCCTTAAAGTGGTATCTGAAGAGGGGTGGCGCCAACAAGAAGGTCGCAAGGGAAACTATCGACATCTGGCTTAGATTAATGGCACCATTCTGCCCGCACATCGCGGAGGAATTGTGGGAAACCATCAGAGGCCATGGGTTTATTTCAGCTGCAAAATACCCTGCGGCGGATAAAGAGAAAATCGACCCCGCAGTCGAGTTTTCCGAAGAGTATCTTGAAACTGTCATAAAGGACGTGTCCGAAATCCTAAAGGTAACGAACATTCAGCCAAAGAAAATTGTTTTATACACCGCCCCGTCCTGGAAAGAAACGGTTTATAAAATTGCGCTAAAACTGGCTAAAGCCAAAAAACTAGAAATGAACGTTTTGATGAAAGATATTGGAAAAGAAATTGACATGAAGAAATATGGGAAAGATGTTCCAAAATACGCTCAAAAACTGGTAAAAGATTTCAAAACGATGGGGGCCATCGATCTGGAAAAAGCAGGATACAGAATAAACGAAAAAGAGTATCTTGCCGAGAATAAAAAATTCCTGGAGGACGAATTCAAGTCAGTAGTAAATATCTATTCGTGCGACGATAAGGATGTTTACGATCCGAAAGGAAAAATGAATTTTGCGGCGCCGAGAAAGCCGGCGATATATATTGAGTGAGATCTGTTAGTTAAGAATGATTCGAATCCTTTTCGCATATTGGGTATATCATGTTAGCCAAAAAATTTTCTCATGCCACAAGAAACGGGATAGCGGGGAATGGATTTGAACCATTGATCTACGGGTTATGAGCCCGTCGGGATTTCCTAACTACCCTACCCCGCTGTTGCATTATCGCGATTTTCTGATAAATTTTAATTTTTAGATTGGTTTTGTTCTTGCGAACTTTACTACTTAGTCCTCTGGTTATACTTTATTATATATATGAGCCCGTCGGGAGCGGTTTTCGCTAGAAAACCACCAAGACGACTGGAAGTCGTCTATGTTTCCTAACTACCCTACCCCGCTGTTGTAAAACACTGATGTAGTCTCTTTCTATTTAAAATTTAAGACGTTGGAGTCGTTAAAATTGATTTGCTTTCAAGCGGCTCTAATTATTCTAATAATCGATTTCCTTATGAAATTATATAATTATATTATAATGTTTAGGCGAAAAATGATATGGGTGTTGATGATCTTTATGATTTCAAGACGTATTCACTCGGCAGATATCCTTATCCCGCCGTCTTTATAGTGGATGTATATTCGGTCCTTTGCGTTCTTTGCAATGCTGTGAAGCGATTTGTAGATGTCCGCGTTTTTTACGCCCAGTTTTCTAGCCGCCTCTGGCGTAGACCACTTCTTGGTTTCAAAATCCCCTTTCTTGATGTATTCTATTAATCTTAAATCCAATTTTGTTAATTCTTCTGTTGCCATAATATCACATTCAATATCCACATTACCATTGATAAATTTTTCCCTTGGAATTTTGCGATTGTAGAGTTAAGACCATTCGTGCAATCTGCCCGCATAACAAGACACCTGCATATCCTGACAGTCTCGAAATTTTATGATTGTCAAGTTAAGAATGTTTGCACTACCTGCCGCGTGACTAAATGTTCCTTGTCTCGACACTCACGGAATTTTTCACCGTTTTCTGCCCTTCTTTTTTCGCTTGTGTTTATAATAGAATAGCGCCGCAAGCATGGCGGCTAGAACAATGAGCGGCAGCAACATATCCATAAACTGAATCGGCTGCTCTTTCTTTACTTCTACAACGGCAGCAGGCATCACCGCCTCGCTCATATCATAATAGTATTGTGACATGCTTATCGAGATGTTGCCGGAACCGCTTGCATTGGATATGGCTACGATATTCGGCAAGCCGAATTCGAACCTCGCAAACGTTGTATGCCAGTCCGAGACGTTTACAAAATTTCCAAACTTACTTGTATCAGGGTACACCAGTGTAAGCTTGAACGTATAGTGCGCTCTTAGATCGTAATACCCGCCATTCCCAGGTTCAGTCGGATCGCCGATAAACTTTCCTATCACTTTAAAAATCCAACTAGAATTTTTATTTGAACTGTAAGTGCCAGTGCCTACATCCACTTCGTAGTGTTTGTAACCATCAAGACTAGGATAAATGCCCGATGTCCATTCCGCGGTGCCGTCTGCATTAGAGTCAAATTCCGCGCCCAAGGTCACTGCGGACATGTCCTGTTTGTTTAACGTTTGATACGCAATGTCTATCAATATCTTGCTGACGTTGGAAGGCATAAATACGTTTCTTTTTTGGTTTGATAAAGTGCTGACAGTCAATCCCTTGTCCGTAAGCGATGTGTATTCTCCGCTCCATCCTGTAGTTATCGTATTCGTATATTTTGTCACTATGCTGGATTTCAATGTTTTGTTGTATACTGTAAGCGCATCCGATACGCTTGCATTCGGGTTTGTTTTTCTAAGTTCTGTCAACGTAAGTGCCAATGCAATTGCTTTGTCAACATTAATCAGGCCGTAGCCCTGCGAATAGTCAGTCTTCAATCCGTCCATTCCTTTTGTTCCGTTCGAAGGTACGCCGCTGCCACGTATATAATCGGCAGTGGCTTTCAGTATCCATTCGGCTTCGTGGATTCTTGTGTTTGGATTATCCCACCAGGCAGTGCTGTTCGGTCCGTCGTCGCGGCGCTCGCTCACTCTTAAACTCGGCGCGGCCTGAAACAGCAGTGCGACCGCTCCGCTTACGTGCGGCGTAGCCATGGACGTGCCACTTATCATAAAATAATATGGGTCGTCATTTCTTCCCGTGGCGCTTAAAATCGTTCTTCTGGCAGCCGTAGACCAGATATCCACTCCGGGTGCGGCCACATCGGGGTATGTGCTATTGTCTGCAATCAAGCCTTTTGAACTGAAACTGGCTATTCCATTGCCGTCCCTGCTTGCAGCGGCAACGCATATGACTGCCGGGGTATTCGAATACGCGCTTGTCTGTATGTCCAAACCCGAGCCACCAGAGTTTCCTGCGGCAAAGACGCATATCACATTATTCTCGTAAAGTAATTTCTCAGCAGCCTGCGAGATCACATTGTTAGGGTCGTATTTGGCGCCCGCTCCGCCCCAGCTGTTGCTGACTACGCGGATATTGTAAATATTCTCGTTTGGTTTGCTGTGCTCGTATACCCATTCCAAGCCGCCAAGGGCGTTGAATATTGCCATACCCTCGCCTACGCTCAGGCCGATGAGGTTTGCACCCGGCGCAACTCCTTTTCTGATGCCTGCGGACGCATCGCCGTTGCCGCCGACAGTTCCTGTAACGTGGGTGCCGTGGCCGCCTGACGTGTCGCTGTTTTCCATCTCGATCCATGGGCCTATGCCGTCGGATTTAAGGTTCTTTATCACCTTTTTGCCGTAATCTAGATCAGGATGACCGGCATCCGTTCCGGTGTCCAAAATGACAGCGGTAACACCAGAGCCGTCTATATTGCCGACTATCCCGCCGTTTTTGTCGAGAATCTTTCTATCCCACGCCTTTGTCGCGCTTATGGTGGTTGTGCTTTGATCCATAAAATAAGTGAGTTTTTCGTTTGGCTGGACGTATTTTATTCTGCTATCGTCGCATAGTACATTAACTGCTTCCTTTTTGCCTATAGCATAAACTGCAGGCAATATCTTGTATTGCCTGAGCACCTTGAATCCCAAGTCATCGAGTTTTTGTATATCCTCTGTGGTGACTGTATCCTTAAACTGTATTATAACCTCCAGGTTGGGCTCGGAGCTGTTTTTGGTGTCTTTGAGGAGCTTGACAAGTGCGTCTGACAATACCTGTTTTTTTAACGCGCCTCGGTCTGAGAAATCCGAGGGTGTTTGCTGGGCCGCGGCATTATCGTGCCCCAAATTTACAAACATGACTGAAAATACGGTGAAGGATATAACTAACGAAAGGACGATGCTGACTGCAGAAATTTTTTTAGAAATTGCCATCCATCTGCTACATGGAAATAATATTATTAAAAACTTTGTAATCATATACTAACACGAATGCTCTTTTCCCTGCGATTTCACAGAGGATTCGACTGTAAAATAACAATCTATGCCTTCTCCCCGTAATAATGCAACTTCAAATTTTAAATCCCATGATTTTTAAATTAAATTTTATTTCCCGCGCCTAAATTTTTATTTATGTCATGAATACTATGGTTAATTGCTATGAGATTATACTTCGAGACATACGGGTGCTCGCTCAACCGCGGCGAGTCTGATATCATGAGAGAACTTATCGCAGATCGCGGACACCAGCATGTCGATGATATCAAGACCGCAGACGTTCTTGTATTGTCTACGTGTGTAGTCATTGAATCCACTGAAAATAAAATGATTAGGCGGATTACAGAGTTGAGTAAAAGTAAGAAGCCGCTGATAGTAACAGGCTGCATAGCATCCGCATTTCCCGAGAAGGTGCTGAAAATCAATCGGTCTGCACTTTTGCTGCCGCCTGAAAAAATAAACTCGATTGGTGAACTTGTTAAAGATATAGAAAAATTGCAGAGGCGGAAAAAGAATGCCGAGTTTCCTGGAGGCACGCGGGATTTGAATATTAATATTCAGACATCAACTGCCGTAAATAAAAAACAAAAATCTATTAATGATGTAATCGCGACTATTCCGATCTCCAGCGGGTGTTATGGAAAATGCACTTACTGCGTCACAAAATTGGCGAGAGGCAGATTAAAGAGCAGGGCGATCGAAGAAATCGTAAACAGCGTAAAAAAGGCAGTGACGCAAGGGCGTAAGGAGATCCAACTCGCGTCTCAGGACTCTGGATGCTATGGAAAAGACATAGATGAAGATCTGCCAAAACTCATTAAAGAAATTTGCAACATAAGCGGAAACTTCAAAATCCGGATAGGCATGGCCAATCCAAATTCAATTATACCAATAATCGACGAGTTGATAGATGTTTACCGCGACGACAAGGTGTTTAAGTTTCTGCACGTGCCTGTGCAAAGCGGGAGCGAACGCGTGTTAAAGGCAATGAAGAGACAATATACAATCGACGATTTTCGTTATGTCGTGAAGAGATTTAGAAATGATATTCCAGATCTGACTTTATCCACAGACATAATAGTCGGCTATCCCGGGGAAAGCGAAAAAGATTTTCAACAGACATATGAACTGATAGAAGAAATAAAGCCGAATATCGTAAATATCAAGAGGTTCTCTCCGAGACCAAAGACAGAAGCGTACAAATTGAAAAGAGTACCCAGCATATGCTCGAAAAACCGTTCAGCTGTACTTACCGCACTTCGTTTTAGAATCAGTAAAAGACTGAACGAAAATCACATAGGGGAAGAAAAAAAGATATTGCTGACGGAAAAGATTAAAGAAGGCACGGTACTCGGAAGAACGGATAACTATTTGCCTGTAGTGATTAAAAAAGACCTGCCGCTCGGAAATGAAATTTATGTTAAAATAATAAAGGCGAATTATGCGTATCTTGAAGGAAAAATAATAAAATAGCTATACCGGGGTATCATCCACATTTTTACTAAAGCAACCTGTCTATCAGCTCAACAATATCCAGAATCTCAATTTTTGAATTGCTTATCTCTCTTCCCTTTTTCAGGTTATCCACGCATAGCGGGCACGCTGTCACCATGATGTCAGCGAAAGATGCCGCTTCAACTCTTTTCTTTGCCAGCTTCTTTGCCAGCTCCGGATACGCGAACAGCACTCCCCCACCTGCACCGCAGCATTTTGCCTGTTCTCTCGTACTCTTCATTTCTGTAAACTCTATTTTCGGTATTCTCTGGAGAAGTTTTCTCGGGGCGTCATAAACGCCGAGGTGCCGCCCAAGATAGCACGGATCGTGATAGGTAACCTTCTTAGGCAGTTCCCTGAGGTCGAACTTCATGTCGCTCAAAAATTCGGTTATGTGCATAGGCTGGAGATCGAACTTTTCTACTTTGGGATAATCCACGCGGAACGTTTTGTATCCGTCAGCGCAGGAGAAGAGCACTTTTTCCGCACCGGTTTCTTCGATCTTTTTTATGTTGTATTCTGCAATTTCTTTAAATGTTTTTCCGGTATAACCTATTGCCTGAAGCGGACAGCCGCAGCATTTCCCGTCAACTATAGAATAATCTACGTTTAATTTGTCAAGAATGGATAATGTCGCATTTGCAATGTTTTGCTCTTTATACGCCGCAAAACACCCGACAAAATACGCCACTTTCGCCTTCTTCCCCACCTTGTCTTTGTGCTTCAATTGTTCAACCATACTTTTGCTTTCGCCGAACGGGTTGCCGTGCTCAGTTATGTTCTTTAATAGATTCTTATGGGCATTGAGGGACGCGCCTGCATTTGCAATATCTTCGCGCGTGGCCTCGATAATCTCAGTGATTTTTACCTTCGACGGGCATTTTACTTCACATTGTTTGCACAACGTGCATTGAGCGAGAGATTCTACGACCGAGTCGTCTATTTCAATCTCATTTTCAAGCAGACCGTATGAAAGTATTACCAACCCCCGCGCGGTAGAAGAGTCCCAACAAATCTCCTCTCCGACAGGGCAAACCGCTTTGCAGAAACCGCACATTGTGCACGTGAGTATTTCCTTCTCCAATGGTTTTAGTTTACTTGTTTTCATGATTCTATCCTCCGGGTTCTAACTTTTATCCTCAGGGTTCTAACCTTCACTCCTTTACTCGCGAACAGGGTATCTAAGATGAGTAATGATTCCGCGGTCCCACTGGAACATCTTGTGCGGATTCATAATGTTGTTCGGGTCAAACGCCTTCTTGATGTTTTTCATAGTCTCAATCGAACTGCTTCTCTCTATCCGCATATACGGTGCTTTTGATATGGCAACGCCATGCTCGCCTGTCACTGTTCCGCCCAATTTAAGCGTTATGTTGTATATCTCCCCTACAGCTTTTTCCGCATTTTTCCAATGCTCTTTTTTCAATGGGTCTATCAATACCTTTGTGTGCAGGTTGCCGTCGCCCGCATGCCCGTAGGTCCCGACTACGATGCCGTTATTTTTTGCAATTTTCTGATATGCCACTATTGCGCTCGGCACTTGCGACATTGGCACTGCCATGTCATCTGCCAGCGATACAGAGATGAAGTTATCGCTGTACCTGCTCAATGAAGGTAGCACGCCTTTTCTTCCGGCCCATAACTGTTCCATCCTCTTCTTCTCGGTCGTGAAATCCACCGAGACTGCGCCTGAATCCATACATACTTTATTTATCCGCTCAACGTCCTCTTTTACGACTTGCGGATGCCCGTCAACCTCTATGAGCAGTATCGCCTCGCATACCGGAAGGTTCAGCTTCATGGCCCGGTTTACTGCCTCGATACATACTTTATCCATTATCTCCAAGGCAGACGGCGTTATCGGCTTGGCAATTATATTTGATACGCACTGCCCCGCACCCTCCAGAGTAGAGAATGCCGCCACTGCTACTGCTCTTTGTTGCGGGAGCGGTTGAACTCTGAGAGTGATCTCGGTGACTATGCCGAGCGTCCCCTCGCTTCCTACGATTAGCCTCTCGATTTGATAACCGCTTGCGTTTTTTAAGGTCCTTGTTCCACACTTCATAACATTTCCGTTGGGCAATACAACCTCAAGCCCCATCACATAATCCCGTGTAGCGCCATATTTTATCGCCCTGGTGCCGGATGCGTTCGTAGCTACCATGCCGCCGACTGTACACACATCGCTGCTTCCCGGCTCGGGCGGAAATGAAAAACCGTATTTCGCAAGCTCCGCCCCGAGTATTGCATAAATAATGCCTGGCTCTACTACACAATATAAGTCTCCTACCTTTATTTCCTTGATTTTGTTCATCTTCTGCATGTCGAGTACTATGCCGCCGTCTATGGGTACGCTGTGGCCGCATAGGGCTGTACCCGCACCTCTAGGAATAATAGGCACCTTGTGTTTGTTTGCCAGTTTGACTATTTTTACAACCTCGTCCGTGTTTGTCGGCCTGACGACAACATCAGGCATGCTTCGGTGTATGGATGCGTCAAAAGCATAGGCATATAGTTTGGCTGTGCTGACAGAAAAATCGTCTTCTCCGACTATGTTCCTAAGCTCCTTAATGATAATTTGTTTCATAATATCTAAAAGTGATTGTCATTAGGTAATTTAATTGTTGCTATCCCATCATGGTCTGTATATTATGCTCCCAAGATCTTTTTCATCACAAGCGAGTCTTGCTCAAGGATCGGGCTTTCGGATATTATTGTTATGTCGTACTTTTTCTTTTTTAGAATCGGGGCCAATACTTCAAAGTCCGGCTCCTTGCTTTCAATCGTTAAATGGTGCAGTTCGCCTTTTGTTCCGTATTTTATGCCTGTAAAATGGGAGTGCAGATATTTCGGGTTTGTTTTTTCAAACTTTGACAGCACTTCTTCAAAATCCGTTCCTGTTTTTAAACTGCCACCGTACCTAGCATGGATGTGCGAGAAGTCTACTACCTGAACCACCTGTTTGTATGCGTTGCACACCTGTAGTATCTCGTCCTGAGTCCCGAATGTTGCATGCTTTCCCATGGTTTCTATTCCGATTTTTACATCCGTGCCGGTTTTTTCTATGTGCTCGACACACGGAGAAAGGTTCTTTATTATCGCCTCGGTTGTTTCTTGGCTGTTCTTGCCCGAGTAAAAACCAGCATGGACAACCACCACATATGCACCCACGGCGTTAGCTGCGTCTAGGGTATGTTTGATTCTAGTTTGGCTTGCTTTTATCTTTTCAATATCCTTTGAATTTAGATTTATATAGTAGGGCGCATGGCAGGACAGTTTTACGTTCTTTTCTTTTGCGAGTTCACCTATCTTTTTTGCCCTATCCAGCTTAATATTGACGCCCCTGACGAATTCCAGCTCCATCGCGTTTAAGCCGATTCTTGCAACCTCTATTATTCCTTCTTCTGTTGTTTTAGCGCTTGTAGGCGTTCCGGCAGGTCCCAAATATATCATTCGCTCACCTTTTTGGTTTAAGTCTTCAATTTATTCTATATCGTGTTGTGCAGTTTAATACACTCGCTGAAACATCATGTGCTAGCCCATACAAAAAGATACTTGTTAGTTTGGCAAAATTTATATCTTGAAATGAAGCTTGTTCCGCGATAAGCATGCACCACACCGAACTTCGATGCAAGAACACCACGTTCAAATGGGGATCGAGAACATACATTATGGGCATACTCAACGTAACGCCCGATTCTTTCTCGGGGGACGGCATAACGTCTATCGATAGTGCTGTCGAGCTTGCAAAAAAGATGGTCGGGGACGGGGCGGATATCATAGATGTGGGTGGGGAATCCAGCAGGCCCGGTGCCGAGCCGGTCACAATCGAGGAAGAGAAAGAAAGGATATTACCAGTTATAGAAAGACTGGTTAAAGAGGTTGCTGTGCCGATATCAGTGGATACTTATAAATCCGAAGTGGCGAAGGAGGCGTTGCGGGTTGGAGCAAACATCGTGAACGACATAACCGGTTTAAAGGGAGATAAAAACATGGCGAAAATCGCTGCTAAGCACGGTGTACCGGTAATTATCATGCATATGAAGGGCACACCCAAAACTATGCAGCAGAATCCCACATACACTTCGTTAATCCCTGACATCATCGAAGAGTTGAAAAAGAGCACAGAAATTGCAAAAAATGCAGGCATAGATACGAATAAGATAATCATCGACCCGGGTGTAGGTTTCGGAAAAACTACGGAGCACTGCCTTCAGATTATTGGAAATCTTAGAGAGTTTAGGAAGCTTGGATTTCCGATATTGGTAGGCACGTCAAGAAAATCGTTTATTGGAAATGTTCTAAACCTACCAGTTGAGGAGAGATTGGAAGGGACTGCAGCAACCGTGGCGATAAGCATCGCAAATGGTGCGGACATAGTAAGGGTAAGGGACGTGAAAGAAATGGTCAGAGTGGTTCGAATAGCTGACGCCATCACGAGAAGATAAATTATATCGCCATCGACATAAATCTTTTAAGGAACAAGGATATACTGATGACAATGCGAACAGATTACACGATTTTGGAGGAGGATACAGCGAGCAATATACAACGATTGGATACTTCAAAGAATGGCGAGCTGTACCCGACGATTTGGAGCATAGCGATCGTTATCATATTGATGTTAGTCTCTTTCTCTGGTTGCGTGGAGGAGAAGACAAACAATGAGCCAATCGCGATATTTACTTTCGAAGACGTTGTGAAAGTAGATACAGCCATAGAGTTTAATGCCTCAGGTTCTTACGATGCGGATAATAATACAATAACGTACTCCTGGGATTTTGGAGACGGTTTGGGTTCTAACTCTGTAATAATTAATGCGATCGCACCCCTAGCCACACACACATATTACAAAATTGGGGATTATACAGTTAGACTTACTGTTAGTGATGGGAAATCCTCTAATGAAGCTTCAAAAACAATAAAAGTTGTTTATGGGCCAAACAAAAAACCAATAGCGATTATAGATGGAAATAAATATGCGGACGCAGAGGTTGGTGTGAACGACAAAATCAAGAACGAAGTTTGGGCAAACCTAAGTTTTGACGGCACAAACTCCTATGACGAGGATGGCACGGTCATATCCTACGACTGGGATTTTAATGCATCCAACGGTTTTACTGTGGAGGCGCAGGGACGAAAGGTAGCCAATATTTTTCAATCTGGAATTTATAAAGTAACGTTGAGGGTTATAGATGACTTGGGCGTTAGTAATATAGCAAACGCATGGGCGGCAGTCAACTATTCATGCATCTATTCTGGAATCCTTACCAATGAAACGCCAACCCCGAACCAGAATTCAAATCCAAATAATCCACAAATCCCACAAGTTCCAAATTTACCGTCACTGCCGAACATCCCGCAGATACCACAAATACCGAATAACACTGCACCCCCGCCATCTTCTACACTTCCAAATCAGAACCCGACCTTCAACGCAAGTTTTAACGTGCATCCGCATGTGGAATTTATTGTGGTGAATGTCTCGTTCAGGTCCAGTATAGAGGACCTGCCAGTGCAAACTGGTAACGTCAATAATATAGACTTGTATGTCTATGACAACACGGGGGCACTTGCCGGCAAGTCAGAAACACCCTTAGACGTCAATGCTACATCCAATCAAACAGAAGAAGTGAATATAACCGGCGAAACGATAAATACTGCAAGCACGGGTTCATGGACTACGCAAGTACAATGCACGTCGGGTATTAACGTAGAATATACTCTAAAAATATACGTAAAATACAGCGTACCAGTGGAAACATAAAAACAATAGTGTGGTGAATAGGTGATTCAGAGACCTCGTGGCACAAGGGACTTCTCCCCAGAGGAGATGAAAAAAAGGCGATTAATAGAGGGGAAGATAACGGATGTTTGCAAAAGGTTCGGATACCGGGAAGTAGCGACGCCTACCTTTGAACATGCGGAGCTCTTCACGCGCCGCTCAGGTACGGGCATTGTTAAGCAGATGTACACGTTTCTCGACAAGGGCGGAAGAGAACTCGCGTTGAGGCCCGAGTTCACAGCACAAATTATGAGATTTTATGAAAGCGAACTTCGACAACTACCAAAACCGCTGAAGTTGTATTATTTTGGCAATTGTTTCAGATACGAGGAGCCGCAAAAAGGGAGGTACAGAGAATTCTGGCAGTTCGGGGCGGAGGCCATAGGGGGAAGTTCACCCGCAAGCGATGTGGAGATTATTTCCCTTGCTATGGCATGCATAAGAAGCATGGGCATTGGGAATTTTGAGCTGCGGATCGGGCATGTAGGCATATTGAAACACATCCTAAGAAAGTATAACTTGAATGTTGAAAAACAAGGCGCTTTGATGCCGTTTATAGATAAATGTGATACAACTGGATTGAAAAACAAACTGGAAGAATTCAAGATACCTAAAAATGATAGTGAAAGATTGATAGAAATCGTCACGTCAAAAGAGGATATTTCTAAATTGGACGCTCTTGAAAAACTTCTGGCTGAAGACAAGGAATCGTTATCTATGGTATCTAAGTGGCGTGAGATGTTGGTGTTGTTAAACGCAGCAGGCGTCACTGGATATACTATAGACATCGGAATTGCAAGAGGTCTTGACTATTACACTGGCGTAGTGTTCGAAATTGATGCTGCATCTCTTGGGGCTGAAAAACAAATATGCGGCGGCGGTGCATATTCGCTTTCCGAGGTGTTTGAAACAGAGCAACCGTATGCCACTGGATTCAGCATAGGTTTCGATCGCTTTATCCTTGCATTAGAGAGCGAAGGAATTAAAATCGATAAAAAAGTAAATAATGTATATGTCGCGCCTCTCGTTGACGGTGCCAAGGCGGATGCCGAGGTACAAAAAAAAGCATTTGAACTGGCGAACGCTCTGCGGACACATGGCATACCGGCGAACATCGACATTGCCGGGCGAAACATAAACAAAAGCCTCGGTTATGCCAATACGATAGGCGCAAAGTATGCTGTGATAATAGGCGGAAATGAAATAAAAAAAGGCGTGGCGATAATTAAGGATATGGAAAGCGGGGAACAGGTCGAGGTTAAATTAAAAGAAGTGGCAGCGTATCTCGCCAAAAAATTTAGTTGATGGTTTTAAATGGTCGTTAAAGACAAGATAGGTAGAAGAAGATACATCGCATTTGAAATTATTACCAAGAGGCGAGTTGAAAAAAGAGAAATCGTTCGATTGTTGAATAGCATTAATTCCAAATTAGAACTAAGAAAACGTGAGGCGTGCGATGAGGATAAAACGCCAAAAGTAAACACGCCTACCAGTGGCCAGAGACAAGCAAAACCATATAATTTTAACTATGATACAGTTAGATTGATAAAGTTTGATGGTACAAGAGGCTTGATATACTGTAAACATTACAATAAGGATGTGACGATAGAATCTTTGACCGGCGACCAAAAACGAATAGACGGTGCAATCCTGAGGTTATTGGGTGTTTCTGGAACTATTAGGAATGCAACGAAAAAGTATTTAGACAAGTTGAATGATTACACATAACACGTTTCGACTGAAGAGTGATAAACATGCAAGGTGGACAAATAGCTTATGACAGAGCCATTACGGTATTCTCGCCAGACGGCAGATTGTTTCAGGTAGAGTATGCCAGAGAGGCCGTAAAAAGAGGAACGACGACTGTCGGATTAAAGTTTAAGGATGGCGTAGTGCTGGTCGCGGATAAAAGAGTCACGAGTAAACTTGTTGAGCCAAACGCCATAGAAAAGATCTTTAAAATAGATGCGCACATCGGCGGTGCGACGTCTGGCTTGGTAGCTGATGCAAGGGTTCTTGTAGAGCGGGCAAGAGTCGAGGCCCAGATAAATAAAATCACATACAACGAAAGAATACCAGTCGATGTTCTCGTTAAAAAGATTTGCGATTTTAAACAGAATTACACCCAGTACGGAGGCGTCAGGCCGTTTGGAACCGCACTCTTGATTGCGGGTGTAGACAGCACAAATACATATCTGTTCGAAACCGATCCAAGCGGTGCATTGATGGCGTACAAGGCAGCTGCAATAGGCGCCGGCAGAAACGTGGTAATGGGTATGTTCGAAGAAAAATACGAAGATGGCATGAACCTCGATGATGCGATACTACTCGGTTTATCCGCATTGCAGAAGGCGACAGAGGAACCTCTAAACACCTTGACAATCGAGATAGGAGTGGTAAAAAAGGATGCGGATTTCGCCAAAATGAGCTATGCTAACATTCAAAAATATATAAATATGGTGGTCCCGAAGAAGGGGTGATTTTAATTGGTCAAATTAGAGGATGCTGTGGTTGCAAGGTATGTCATAAAAGGCAGCCATTTTGAGATATTGATCGATCCGGACGCGTCCCAACAAATCAGGGACGGGAAAGAAATAGATATTCTTTCTTCCGTAGCAATCGACGTTGTTTTTAAAGATTCCAAGAAAGGAGACAGAGCATCTGATGAGAACCTCCAGAAAATGTTTAACACGACAAATTTTTCTGAAATTGCAAAACAAATAATACAGCATGGGGAGATACAGCTTACAACAGAACAAAGAAGGAAAATGCAGGAAAACAAGAAAAAACAGATTGTCGCAGAGATAGCCAGGAATGCATTCAACCCGCAAACAAAATCGCCACATCCGCCACAGAGAATAGAGGCGGCAATAGACGAGGCGAGGGTGAGTATTGATCCGTTCAAACCTGTAGATGTTCAGATAAAAACGGTGCTTGCAGCTATAAGGTCGATAATACCCATAAAAATAGACAAAATATCTGTCGAGGTCAAACTGTCTGCACAAGATGTTCCGAAGATATATGGAGACATTAAATCGTTTGGCACAATTGTTCGCGAGGAGTACAAATCTAATGGTTCGTGGGTAGGCACCATTGAACTTCCTGCTGGTCTTCAGACAGATTTTTACAATAAACTAAACACTAAGACAAAGGGAAACGTGGAAACGAGAATTGTAAAATAATACGAAAAACACCAAACACTTTTCTGTTACGTTTAGTGGTCGGAGAGACATTGGTATGAAAACAGAAGGAAAAAATGAAACAGGCGGTACAGAAGGAATCAGAGAGCTGGTGATACCGGGCGAACTGCTGTCTGAAAAGGACATGCAGCCCGGTACAGGAACGTATCAAGAGGATGACGGCAAGATATACGCCAACCAGCTGGGCATAAAGAGCGTCCGCGACAAATTTATCAGCGTAATCCCGCTTAACGGAAGATACAATCCGAGAGTCAACGATACGGTAATAGGAAAGGTCATAGACGTTGCTTCGTCTACTTGGCTTTTCGACATAAACTCGCCGTATCCTGCACCACTGCATGTCACCGAGACACCGTGGCGCATAGATTTTGGCGATACTGGTAGATATTTAAACGTGGGTGATGTTGTTCTTTTGAGGGTATCTGAAGTAGATGAGACAAAGAAAGTACAAGTTTCTATGAGAGGGCCCGGATTAAGAAAATTGACCGGTGGCGCCATAATAGAGATCTCCCCGCCAAAAATTCCGAGAGTCATCGGCAAGAACGCATCGATGATCTCCGTGATACAAAAATATACAAACTGCAAGTTACATGTCGGTCAAAATGGAAGGATATGGATAGATGGCAGCATTGAAAAAATTGAAAAGGTCATTGAAGTCGTAAAGAAAATAGAGAAGGAAGCACATACTGTTGGACTGACTGAGAGCATAACTAAATATTTAAGCGTGGGTGAAAAAACCTAAATTATGACGTTTGAGTGAGAGAGGATAATATGGGCGGAAAAAGTGATATAAAACTAATAAACGAAGATGGCACTAGGATAGACGGAAGGCGCGAGAACGAATTGAGACCGATAAAGATAGAAACAGGTGTACTGGAAAGGGCTGACGGTTCGGCGTACATCGAATGGGGCAAGAACAAAGTTCTTGCTGCGGTATACGGCCCACGGGAAGCACATCCCAGGCATTTACAAAACCCGACGAGGGCCATTGTTCAATGTAAATACAACATGGCCGCGTTTTCGGTAAGCGATAGAAAGAGACCAGGGCCTGACAGAAGGTCTGTTGAAATATCCAAGGTGATTTCAGAAGCGATAGAATGTGTAACATTTACAGAGCGCTTCCCGAGGACATCTATAGATGTATATATAGAAGTCTTACAAGCGGATGCGGGAACCAGGTGCGCTGGACTTACTGTAGCCAGCGTAGCACTTGCTGATGCGGGCATTCCCATGAGAGATTTAATTCCTGCATGCGCCGCCGGGAAAGTAGACGGGCATGTCGTACTCGACCTATGTAAGGAAGAGGATAATTTCGGAGAGGCGGATTTGCCGATGGCAATAATACCACATAGTGGAAAAATCATACTTATGCAGATGGACGGGAATCTGAGCGTTGCAGAGTTCAACAAAGCTACCAGCATGCTGTTTAAAGCACTGGGAACTATAAACGACTTGCAAAAAGCCGCCCTCAGGAAAAAGTATTCCCCGACATTTGAACAAACAGAAACAACTGGAGGAGAATAAATGGAAGAAATAGTAGCGGATATCAAAAAGGATTATATCTACCACCTGGCAGAAACCGGGAAAAGGGTGGATAATCGCGAATTTGACGAGGTAAGGCCCATAAAAATAGAGACCGGCGTTGTAAGCTCAGCAGAGGGTTCTGCGAGAGTCAAACTAGGCTCTACAGACGTACTTGTTGGCATAAAGATGAGCGTCGGGGAACCGTTTCCCGATACGCCAAACTCTGGCGTATTAACGACAAATGCTGAAATGATTCCGATGGCATCACCGACATTTGAGTCCGGACCGCCTTCGAAGGATGCGATAGAACTGGCCAGGGTGGTGGATAGGGGGATCAGAGAAAGCGAGTCTATAGATTTAGAGAAACTCTGCATCACTCCGGGGGAAAAGGTATGGATACTCTTCATAGACACCCATATCCTGGACTACGGCGGCAACCTCATAGACGCAGCCGCCATCGGAGCAATATCTGCGTTGAAAACCACTACAGTCCCCTCGAGCACAATTTTGCCAGGCACAGAGAATTTTCAACTGCCTGTGAACCATTTACCGATAGCTTGTACGGTGGCGAAGTTCGGAAACTATATGGTAGTCGACCCCGGCCTGGATGAAGAGCTGATAGCAGATGCCAGGCTTACGGTAACAACAGATGAACACGGAAACATACGAGCGATGCAAAAAGGTTTATCTGGGAGTTTTACGTTAGACGAAGTAGAGAAAATTGTGAAACTTTCATCTCATATCGGTAAGGAAATAAGAAAGAAACTGCCAGAGTGAGGATATGACCAGAAGAACGAAAAAAGTTGGATCGTCGGGCACATACGGTGCAAGATATGGTGTCAAAATTCGCAATCTTATAGCAGACATAAAGAAACAAAAGATCAGTGTATATAACTGCCCGACCTGCAACTATGCGTCCATGAAACGTATAAGTACAGGCATATGGGAATGCAGGCATTGCGGCGCTAAAATCGCCGGAGGCGCCTATACGCCAACAACAAAGGTCAGCAAAGCAGAGATAAAGAGCGAAAAAGAAGAGGATGTAGGGGGAGAAGAGAAAGATGAGTAGGGATTATAGATGCAGCAGATGCAAAGAGATAATTAACATAGATATAAAGACCGTCGGCATACAATGCGAGAAGTGCGGCTCTAAACTATTTTATAAAGAGCGCCCCAACATAAAAAAAACAATTAAATCCATATAATCAAAAGAGATATCATGACTGCAGTAATAAAAAAGGACTCTCTGTGTAGCGCAAAATTTACCCTGGAATTCGCTCCAAAACCAAAGCACAATAAATGTATCGACATAGCAAAAATAATGATGGAATCTTTGAGCCCGGAGATGAAAGACGGCCTTAAAAGAAGCGAGATCAAGATAATAAATGAAAAGAACAAAGTCGTGCTGGATGTCGCCGCAAAAGATACGGCCGCTCTTCGTGCGGCTATAAATTCAAACCTTCGTTTGTTATGTTGTGCTGCAGACGTGTGTGAAAGAGTGATAAAAAATAATCAGTAAAAGGTGAATAATATGGAATTACCGCCAAAAATTCAAAATCAGATTGCCCAATTGCAACAATTACAACAGCAAACACAGATGGCCATGAACCAAAAATATCAGATGGAAGTTCGACTGAGTGAAGTAAAGGCCGCAGTGGACGAACTGCAAAAGCCGTCTGAAAACAGAGTGATTTACAAAGGCATCGGAGACCTGATGGTAAAAGTAGAGAACGTCGATGAATTATCAAAAGAGCTAAGCGAAGAGAAGGAAACTATACCGATAAGAATAAAGACACTCGAGAACCAAGAGAAACAGATGAAAGAAAAATTAAAAGCGCTTCAGGAGCAGATAACCAATAGCATGAAGTTGACTGCTGATGGTTCCCAAAATCAAAAATATAATTGATGCACTCCAAAGAGGAGACAACCTTATTCTGCTGCACCATAATGCAGACGGGGATGCCATCGGGAGCGCAATAGCGCTAAAAACAGCTTTTCCTAGAAACCATATCGGCGCTTCGGAGAGCATTAGCAAACTGGGAAAACATCTTCTGTCGGTGTTAAATGAAACCGCAACAACAAAGATAAACGTCAGAAGATATAAACGAATTATAGTATTAGATGCATCAACACCAGAGCAGATTGGAAATTTAACAAAAGGCGTCAAGGAAACAATTGTTATAGATCACCACACCAAAAACAGCACATGGAATGCGAAAATATACCTTTCCGACGAAGGAAAAACTTCCTGCGCCGAACTAGTATATCAGATACTTAAAACTGCCAAAATTAAGATTAACAAAAAGATCGGCATCTCGCTGCTTGTCGGCATAATAACAGACACCGGCCAATTCTCCAGGGCAAACAAGGGCACGCACATAACTACCGCGGAGATACTGAAAGAAAGCGGCGCCGACATAAATGATGTTTTAAAACTTATCAGGGAAGGCGAGCAACAGACAGACAACTCCCAGAGGATTGCATTATTGAAAGGAGCCCAGCGAATGAGCTTCGAGATAATAAACGGATTTATTCTGGCCAGCTCGTATGTGAGCTCATACGAATCTGCAGTCAGCAAGATGCTGACTGTAATGGGTGCTGACGTTTCCATTGTCGGCGGCGAGAAGGACGGTCATGTCAGAGTAAGCACTAGGGCAACGCCTGAGACTGTAAAAAGAGGGATACATCTTGGAAAATTTTTATCGGAGATTGGAAAAACTGTTAAATGCGACGGAGGCGGACATGCCGGTGCCGCTGGATTAAACGGTAGCGGCAACGTTAAGGAAATTATGAACGCCTGCATGAAAACGATGAGGAACAAGTTGAAGAAATTGCATGGAAAGGAGTAGTTATTCGGCCTTTTTTTTGAATGCCTTGTCTAACTCGTCGCTGAGCAACTCCGAGGTTTTACGTTTCGCTCCGGATTTAAATTCGACGTCCAGGTTTTTGGCATTATTTAGGTATTTCAAAAATTCCTTCCCCATCTCGGTTATTTCATAATCTTTTCCTATGAGGCCGTATTCCTTCAGCGTGTTTATCCTGTGGGAAATCCTATCAGCAGGTATCTTAAGTTTTTTCGACATGTCCAGTACTTGGTTATCAAATACGCCCCCTACTTCCGCGTCTAGGTACTTATACATTGTCGTGGAGTCTTTAGATATTGATGGACGCTTTTGAAATTCTGTGAGGATCTCTGTGTCAATAGAATCGAAAACCGCCTGAAAAACAGAAAGTGGTTGCAGAGATATTTTAAATCTGCACTCACCTGCATCTTCTTTTACACATGCAGTTTCCTCGACGTCGCACGGCAATTTGAACGCGTTTGAAAACAAGGACTGTATGGTCTCTACTGTTGTGTGGCATACCCTTCCGCTAGTGGTCTCGGGATACAACGCACACACTGACGAATTCTTTACCGAGAACACGTATAACAGCGGTCTCCAATCAGTTAACTGGAATCTTCCGAGCTTCATTTTTTCAAACGTATCTATCATAAACCTGGAGAATGGAAGCGTAGGAACCTTTTTCCCAAATTCCGTTAAAAACTCCTTTACATCGTGCTGTGGTGCAGAGCAATTCTTAATCACTGAATGCGTCCGCAGTTCAATTTCCATTGCTTTTGTGAATATTTCGGTGGCTTTTGCTAACGAAATGTCTCCATCGAATTTTAGAAACTCTTCTTCATCCATATTTTGCCTCCATTAAGGTGCTCCGATTCTGTCTCTCATCTCCACTTCCCGTATCTGACGCGCGTATTTGTGCCCTTCTGGCGTCAATCTTCCACGAGAGTCTACATAGCCTTTCTCTTTTAATGAACCCGTAAGGGCGTTTATTCTGTCTGCGGTTGTTCCTAAAAAGAACTGCAGGCTTTGAACGTCGGATGTGCCCATATACAACAAAATTACCAATTTTTTTTCGAGGGCCGGGGAATCCTGTTTTACTTCCGGTTTTTTCTTTATTGTTGTGAATAATTTATGTTTAAAATAATTTAATACTGAATCCGGAGCATTGAGAAAAGCGGTCATGCTTTTGATGTCGGGGTAGGTACCGGCTCGGTATCTAACCACCAATGTGTGATTTTCATTGATCGTATCTACTACGTCGATTATATCTCCTACTGGCACCTTGATGCTTTTGGAAGAATCGGCAAGCCAGAAACTTATATTTGTGAGATATCCCATGCCGTCTCGCCAATCGCTCGATGTGGATACACCAGATTGATTGGAAAATGCGTGAGGCTCCTTTATGTTATATTTTAACTGTATCTTTGCTATTAGGGTTTCAGCAGCCTCTGCCATCGGGTTATTATACATCTCGGAGTTAAATATCTTTTTCTGTTAGAAGCCCGCATATGTTAACCTAAGAAAATCCTAAAACCCAAACGCTTTATATTCGTAGCACGATTATCCCATGGAAGTGCTACTATGGTCGTAGAACGGGTGGGTGTGTCCTTTGAACCTGATCTTTTGAAAAAATTCGATGTGCTGACGAGAAAAAAAGGATATACAAACAGATCGGAGGCGATTAGAGACCTAGTAAGAAAATCGATTGTCGAATCCGAAGCTAAAATCGAAGATAGTGACGTTATCGGAACGCTTACGATTATTTACGATCATGACATTGGCAATGTTACTGATAAACTGCAACACCTCCAGCATCACCACCACTCCGAGATATCAACAACAACCCACATTCACGTCGATGAACACATGTGCCTTGAAGTTCTGATTGTTCGTGGAAGATCTGGTGATGTAATGAAACTAGCAGACAACATAAAGGCGATAAAGGGAGTAAAACACGGCGAATTGGTTATAACAAAATCCTCTTTCTGATACATTCTAGATTCTTGATGTTTTCATATGTTTCTAACGACCGCGTGTATGAAACTTATTTATAACACAATCAATATGTGGTTGGAGATTTTATGACCGAGAATGTTGTAATAGACGCAAAAGAAGTCGTCAAGGTGTACGACACGGGTGCAGTTAAGGTGGAGGCGCTTCGCGGACTGAATCTTTCGGTTGCGGAGGGCGAGATGGTTTCCATAATGGGACCGTCCGGATGCGGCAAGACCACGCTCCTGAACTGCCTTTCCGGGCTAGATGACATAACATCGGGCAAGGTGTTCGTGGAGAGCAAGGACATAAGCAAGATGTCTGATAACGAAAAGACAGACCACCGCGCCCAGCGCATGGGTTTCATATTCCAGGCGTTCAACCTCTTGCCAGTGCTTACGGCAGCAGAGAACGTTGAACTTCCATTAATTGTCGGCGGAACGGGCCAAAAAGAGGCTAGGGCAAAGGCGATCGAAGCATTAAGGCTCGTTGATATGGAGAACTGGATGGACCACAAACCCTCTGAATTAAGCGGTGGCCAGCAGCAACGCGTGACAATCGCCAGATCCCTTGTCAACGATCCAGCGATAATATGGGCGGACGAGCCGACAGGTAACCTTGACACCGAGAACTCAAAACAAGTCATGGAGATACTGTGCCGGTTGAGCAGGGAGAAGAAAAAGACGATACTGGTCGTGACTCACGACAGCACCATCGGCAACATGGCGAACCGCGTCATAATGATGCGAAACGGCATAGTCGAAAAGACGTACACCCCGGCGGTTCACTAGACGGTGATTATCATTAACGAAACTGCTCTTCTCTACACTGAAGTGGGCGCGATACTGCTCGTGGTAGTTGCGTTATTGGCGCTGCGCAGGCCTATACTTTTCAAGATGGGTGCGCGAAACATAAAGAGACGCAAGAAGATGGCGGCGCTTATCGTGTGCGGCCTGATGGTTAGCACAGCAATAATCTCGGCAGGGCTCGCGGTCGGGGACAGCCTCGGTTATCTGTTCAAAAAAAGCGTCTATGAATCGCTCAACACCGTGGACGAAATCATAGACGGCAGGAATGCTGTCGGGTCGCGCGTCTATTTCAATTACACGGTGTACCAGGAGCTTGCTAACCTCAGTTCTAATCAGAGCCAGCACATACGTGGGATAGCCCCAGCGATCATCGAAACGGTAGCGATAAGGGACGTCACAATCACGCAGGCAGAGCCTTCCGCGACTTTGATAGGCCTTGACGGCGCGATCGAAAGGGAGATGGGTTTTTGGGCGCTTGACGGCGGGAACTTTTACTCGGACAAAATCCGCCAGGGCGATATAGTAATAAACAAGAAACTCGCGGACAAGCTGTTCGGGATAAAAGAAGGCGACCAGATGCGCCTGACCTACGGCCTTGCGAACGCGTCAAACCCTTACAAACCAGACATGATAAACATCACATTCAATTTGACAATGATTCTTCCAGATCCAAAGGACAACATAGGAACCGCCAACTTCCTCGGCGGACAGAATATCTTCTTGAACCTCTCGACGGTCCAGCAGATGTTCAGGCGCACTGGCCAGATAAACAATATACGGGTTTCGAATACGGGCGATGTATATTCCGGCGTACAGTACAGTGAAGGAGTGAAGAAGGCACTCACAGACAAACTCGACTCCATACTCGGGGTAGATGATGTGGGCCTGTCCGTTGCCTACCAAAACAACAGCGTAACCGTGTCATACGGCTCAGGAATCTCGCTTTCAAACATGTTCTCGACAATTTCCGAGAAGCATGCCAAAATAATATTCAACGAAACGCGCAACGTAACTGCCAACGCCAGCATACTCGAAGATGCAATCGTCCCTGTGATGCGCATGGGCAGCACAAACGTGAGCGGCTTTGTAATCGGCATAAAGGGCGCATATGCAGTATACACCGTTCCGGAGATGAACAAAAACGAGATGTACGTGCTCCCCCTGTCGCCGATGCAGATAACTGACGGCGCAGTAGTGAACGTCACCGCGATTTCTTATGACGGCTCGTTCAATACATCGTCTTATTCTGTACACCTCTTAGCTGACTTCATAGAGGATACGTTGATGAACATGTCGCCGCAGGACGCGGCGAACCTTTCGGCAAAGATAGCCGACATCCAAGGCCTGGACAAACAATTATCTGCGGTGCCGGGATTGAACGTCACGACAATCGCGGCTTTAATACCGGCGATACAAAGCGGTGCCCTGAATATCTCGGGGATATTGGCGATGATGATGCCACCTGCAAACGCAACGAACACAACAAATACAACTGGTCAGGCAAGCGGAATGTTCGGGACAGGGCCACTGATCGTAGGTCTTATGAACATCACGGACGCAAGGGCAGTCGCCCTTGGCAAAAGGGTGTTTGAGAACTTCACTAGCTCGATTTATATAACGAACATATCCGACGCAGAGGGTTCGATAATAGTCCGCAGGGTGTCAAGCACTTTGAACGACTCTATAAACTCTACCGACGTCGGAATTTCAGTGAAGGAATCAAAACGACTAGGCATCAAGAATGCGGAAGAGAGCGGAAAGATGATAGGCACGATGTTCTCAATCTTCGGGATGTTCAGCATAATCGCGGGCATTGTCCTCATCATCAACATATTCGTGATGCTCGCGGAAGAGCGCAAGTCCGAGATGGGTATGGCGCGCGCGGTCGGCCTCAAGAGGCGTCAGCTTACTCAGCTTTTCATATTTGAGGGCACACTCTATTCGATTGCAGCTTCGTTTGTCGGGGCCCTGTTCGGCATAGCAATCGGATACATGATGGTCGCCACATTTGGGATGATATTCACAGGCATGGGAATGAGATTTGACATCCAATTCTATTTTGAGTGGGACAGCGTAATTACCGCGTTTTGGTTAGGCTCGATAATGACATTCTTCACAATCCTTGTTACCTCTTGGAGGGTAAGCAACCTCAATATAGTGAAGGCGATCCGCGACATCCCCGATGTGGTCACGGAAAAGGCGAGCAGGGGCATAATGTACTTCGGGATAGCCCTGACGGCCCTTGGCGGCCTTATGGCAGCGGCCGGCTACGCGGGCAAGACGACGGCCCTCTGGATATCCGGGCCATCGCTTATGTTCCTCGCGATCGGTATGATCGTGATGAGGTACAAGAGCCAAAGATTCGCATACACGCTCGCGGGCGGTTTGATTGTCCTGTGGATGTTCAACCCGATAGACTTCCTGGGCAGCACCAGCGACTCGGGCAATCTGGAGGTGTTCATAGCCGCAGGCGTATGGCTCGTTTCTGGGGCCATCATGCTCGTGATGTTCAACTCGGAATTGTTCCTTAAGGTAGTTACCGCGATATTCTACAAAGTAAAGACGCTGAGAGCGGTCCTGAAGATCGCGGTTTCTTACCCAATGAGGAAGAAGTTCCGCACAGGCATGACGCTTGCTATGTTCACGCTGATAATATTCACGATAACCGTCATGTCCATGATAGCAGCGATGATGGGCACAGTGTTCGACAACACCCTCGAAAAAGAGTCAGGAGGGTACGACATAATCGCGATTACAAATCCGAACACTCCAGCGACAAATCTCTCTTTTGGCACCCTTCCAGCAAACCTCTCGCAATACAGCATATCTGCGATAGAGAGGATACCACAGGCAACGGTCAAGCTACTGGTGGAAAAAGACGGGAAGAACACGACGATGTATTATTCCCTGCTCGGGCTAGAAGGTAAGGATTCGCCCAAGAACTTCATTACCAACAGCAGTTTCCAGTTCAAAGAGGTCGCCCCCGAATATAAGGGCATGAACGCAAGCGCGATATGGAGTGCGATTTTGAACGATTCCTCGCTCGTGGTCATCGACGGCCTATTGGTGGATTCCGGGGGCAGTTCATTTGACCAGTACTTCTCTGGGGGCGGCTTCGTCAAGGTGAAGGTCGGGCAGAACATGACCATAAGCGACATAACAACCGGCACGCGCAACCGCACAGTCAGGGTAATAGCCGCCCTTGACGAGATGTATATGTTCCAGGGTGTACTGATGCAAAGCGATGTTGTCATGAACGAGTACAAGGGAAGCTACATGATATACATGATAAAGGTGGACAACGAAGCAGACATCAAGCCGGTCATGAAGGAACTGAAGATGGAATACATAGACAACGGCATAACTGTCATCGGCATAAAAGAAACCGTGGATGAGGCAATGAGGATGATGAAAAACGTATTCTATCTGATGGATGCGTTCCTGGGCCTCGGCCTCGTCGTGGGCATAATCGGCCTCGGCGTCATCACGACGCGCTCGATAGTCGAGAGGAGGAGGGAGATTGGCATCCTGCGGGCCATCGGCTTCAAGAAGAGCATGATAAGGCGCGCATTCATGGTGGAAACGTCGTTCATAGCGCTTACTGGGATTTTCTTGGGATTGTTCTTGGGAATATCGATTGCATATATCCAGATGTACCCGAGCGGTTTCAAGTCCATGGGCGCGTCGTTTGTGGTGCCGTGGTTCGATCTCGCGGTAATCTCGATAATCGCATATGTTGTCACGGTCGCGTCCACATTAAACTCGGCGTTCTCGGCCGCGAAGATAGCGCCGGCAGAGGCAATTAGATACAGTGAGTAAACTACCGTTGCCTTGAGCGCCATTTACGGGTTCAGAAACTGGTCGAAAAAATTCACAGATACTCCAATTCTATTCCTGTTTCTTTACAAATTGTTTCGATTAACTTCTTTGCCCACATCAATTTTTTCAATTTAGTCTCGGTACTTTTTTTGTTTGACGTTTTTCCAACTCTAGAATAATCGAATCCTACTAATGTTATTTTTTTGGCACCGAAATGCTCTGCGAGGAAAACACACCTGTCGCCGTCCGTAAATCCGCCGAAATTGAATATGTTCGCAAGGGGCCTTGCTTGTGTTGTGCCCACTAACTTTCCGTTGAATCGTGAAACCCATTTTTTGATGTTGCTGGCATTGTCACCATGGGCGTGAACCACTACCACCGAGCCCTTTTCATTAGCAGTGACTTGGTCCTCTATTTTCCCATCTAAGTCTGTAACAATTATATCTGGTAAAATGTTGTTTTTTATCAAATGTGTTGTAACCCCATCCGCAGAAATAGTAACAATTTCTTCGGCGCCCCTCCTTGTAAACTCCATAAACGTCTCAATGCCTTGGAACAACAAATCTCCCCCGCCGAAAATAAAAGCATGCTTGCCCATAATGATCTTTTCTAAATCGCCAGGCGATATTGTGTTCATTCCACGCAGTTTCTCTGATAAAAGTTGAGATGCCTGCTCATCCATTATTCTATCAAACTTGAAGTCCGAAAGTATTTCTAAATAGTATTTCTCCCACGCATCATAATTCATGTCATCACTTTTTGAAAGGCACCTCTGCATACTTAAATCTGTGCCACATTTCGTGGGGGGGGGACAAATAAAAAAACTCAAAACATATTAATACTGCTTGTATGACTATCGCTAGTTTAGGATTTAGCATGAAGATTCGATTTCTTGGCGGGGCAAACGAGGTCGGCGGACTCGGGATGGTACTGGAAACAAATGGGACAAAGATGCTTTTTGATTACGGGATAACTCCTTCTGATCCTCCCAAATACCCACTCGCAGCTCCGCCCGTGGATATTGCTATGCTTACACACGGGCATGCAGATCATTCGGGCATGATGCCCTGGCTATGCCGAAGATATCACAATCTCCGCGTTCTCAGCACATCGATGACAAGAGACATTTCTCTCCTTTTGGCTAACGATAGCATAAAGATATGCAATAGCGAGGGTTATGTTTCTCCATACGACATCGAAGACGTAAAACAAGCAGGCGGACATTATGATGCGATAAAGTATCATGATTCGGAGGATCTGGGCGATACCGAAGTGTCGTTCCACTCTGCGGGGCACATACCGGGTTCAACTATGTTTGAAGTAAACGGCGAAAGAACTTTGCTTTTTACCGGAGACATCAACACAGTCCATACCCGACTAATAGATGGCGCAAAACCCGTAAAATGCGACGTCCTTGCCATAGAGTCCACGTATGCCGGAAGAGAACACGAAAACCGCTCTAAAACCGAACTTGCATTTTTAGAGAAGATCGATGAAGTCGTTAATAGGGGCGGATTAGCAATAGTGCCTGCTTTCGCAGTTGGAAGAACTCAGGAGTTACTTCTCCTTTTGAGCGAAACGGGGTATGATGTGTGGCTTGACGGCATGGGAAGGGTCGTTACGTACATGATGATCGACGAGCCGTCGTATATCTGTAGCCCGAAAAAGTTAAGGAAAGCGCTGGCGTCTGTGAATTTTGCCCGCAACGAATCGAGCAGAAAACAGGCCCTGAAGGGGGAGGTAATAATCACGACAAGCGGGATGCTGGATGGCGGCCCGGTTTTAAGATATCTGCAATACATTAGCAACGACCCGAAGAGTGCGGTCCTGTTGACGGGATACCAAGTAGAAGGAACTAACGGGAGGCTTTTGCGGGATAGCGGAGTGATAGACATTCAGGGGTTTAAACAAAAAGTGAATTGCGAGGTAAAGTTTTTTGATTTTTCTTCACATGCCGGCCACAGCGAGTTAATAAAGTTTATCGGCGCTTGTTCGCCAGAGGAAGTTATACTTTATCACGGTGACAATAGAGAAGTTATCGCAGAAAAACTACGCGGCGAGTATAAGGTTCATGTGCCATTTGTCGACGAGACCTTAGAAATATAAGCATATTTATTTAAATCAAGAGACGAGCGCCATGTCAGATAAAAAGAATGATTTTGAGGAGATATACAAAAAATCACGGAGAGTCAACGAGCGATTAGACCGCAGTTTTGACGGGCTATTGGAATCCTTTTCAAAAAAAACAAAAACCGAGAAAATTGAGGAATATGCCATAAAAACAAAAACCAAAATCGTTGAAGCTAGCGATACTATCGCTAAATCCGTCAAAAAATTAGACGATGCTGGCGAGGAGTACGCTTCAACAGTTGCAAAAAAGAGACTTGGCGAAAATGCTTTAGACACTATTGTCGAGCACAGGGTCGGAATCATACTGGTAATCCTTATAATAACTGGCCTTATCGGTTCGCAGTCGCTTCTAGTGTTCAACAATATAAAGAGCGATTTTGAAGTTTATCTTCCACCCGGAGATCCCAGCAGCATAACCTTGAGCGAGGTACGAAATGATTTCTCAGTGGACATAATCATGATCAGTGTGGAAACTCTGAAGAAAGAGGATAACATAACGTCTAAGGTTATTTTGGAAGAGATGAGCCGAATAGAAACGCTGTTGGATAAGGATAGGAATGATTGGGGGAAGGCGGATTCTGTTATATACGTATTCAGCGTTTCGTCCTTAATTAAAACAATCAACAGCACCCCTCCCAGGTGCATGGATGCGATAAAGAAGGAGTTTCCATTAATACCGTTTTTAAATGTAACCGATGTCCCGGGAGAGTACGCCATACCCGATCAGCAGTCGATTGATAGAATTATGTCAAGCATCCCCGAGAACCAGATGAAAAATTTGATAATAGATAAAAACGGGGATGGCAGGTACGACAGTTCCTTAATACTAATCGGGCTTAGCAAAGACGCGCCTCAACACGATGTAATTGAAAAAACCGATGAAGTCATCAAGAATACGACATACTGTAAGATGACTAATACTGGTCCTGCCACCGTCCTTCATGCCACCCAAGAAAGAACGACAACTGAGTTCATAAAAGCAATACCGTTAACCCTCTTTCTTATATCCATCGGCCTTTTTATGTTCCACAGAACCTTTAAGATAGTAGTTATCGCAGGCATACCGATTCTTTGCGCCCTTGCTTTGACTTTCGGCATTCTGGGCATTCTCCATGACTTTTTTGTGATAAGCCCCCAGATAGTCATGGTAGGGTCGATATTGGCCACCCTCGGAATTTCATATACATTATACATATCCAACAAATTTACAGAGATACGATATGGCAACAGCACAGACCGCATAAAGCTCGCGGTTAAGACAATACACGCTGCGATATTCCTGTCCGCAATAACCACAGTAATAGGGTTCGCGTCATTAATGTTCGGCAGCATATATCCCGTGGTTACAATAGGTTTTGCCCTCGCAATGGGCATCACAATATGTTACATTTTGGCGATGATAATGGTCCCGGCATTAATTTTAGTGCTTAACTATCAGAAGAGATATGTTCTGCCCACCTGGAGGAAAATTGCAACAATTCCGCCGGTTCATAGAAAAAAAATCATAGCGTTTGCACTCTGTATGATTGTCATCTCGATTTGTGTTATTCCGATGGTTAAAACAAACGTAGATTATTATCTGTTAGCCCCCCAGGACGAGCCTTCTGTAGCAAAACTAAGAGAAGTTGCCACTGATTTTGGAAGAGGCCAAAGTGGAATGATTATTGTCAGGGGAGATATGTATGACATACACGTCCTTGATTTTGTGAATCAAACTGAGACCAGGTTGAAGGAAGTCGAACCGATAGTGGTATACACAATAGTAGACATTATGAAGATGCTGAAAGTTCCCAGTACGATAAACGTAGCCGGTGTGGATATCCGTGTCCCATTTAACATGAGTTTCTGGGATGCTATTCACAGTGCGCCCCAACAGCAAATCCCGCCATCGAAAAAATCGCCGCAACAGATGCTCATAGATATATTTTACAACACGCTAGACGAAGAAATTAAATCGATGCTGATTAGCCGAGATAACTCTAAAACGCTTATAATGATAGACATGCCTACGATGGACGTCAAAGCTACGGAGGATGTTGTCAACCAAGTCAACAGCGTCGTAGTAAATTACGGAAATGTACCGGGTGGATCGTTTTCCTTCTTAACCGGAACTGCCGCTATCGCCGTAGCAATCAACAATCTATTAATCTCAAGCCAGTTCCAGACAACAGCGTTGTCCATACTCCTATGTTTCCTTGTGATTGCCATAACCTACCGCTCATTGAAACTGGGACTTATAACAATGATTCCAATATGTATCGTAACTGCTTTAGAGCCCCTGGTTTTCGTAGGATTGAATATCGAACTCTCTGTTATAACAGTGATAGTTGCATCCACGATTATCGGCAATGGCGTGGATTTCAGCATACAAATGACTCAACGTATAAAATTGGGCGGAGAATCCATAGAAAGCGTGAAGGCTGCTGTTGAGTATACAGGCATATCCTTTGTAGAAGCAACGGTCACCGTAGTCATTGGTTTGATTGGTATATCGGTTGTACCAATAGCCGTCATCCGACAGTTTGCCGCGATGATAATGGTGTTATATGTCCTCAGTGCAATGGCAGCTCTTTTCATACTGCCAGCGATATACACAATCATCTTTAAGAGATCAGAAAACAAGTGGGACTAACAGAGTCTCAACTTTTATCTATAATAATACTGTTTACGAGATAGAGGTCGTGTATGAGAATAGATCCCTGGGCATCTACGCAATATGCGGATTATGCCAAATTGAGAGACGAGTTTGGAATCGAGACGTTTAATCCAACTATGTTGCCAGAACCCCATAAACTCATGAGGAGGGGGGTTATATTCGGGCACCGTGGATTTGAACGAATCGCGGAGTGCATAAAAGGAAAAAAGAGATTTTCCATAATGACTGGCCTGATGCCTTCTGGAAACATGCATTTTGGCCACAAGATGGTAATCGATCAGGTCATCTACTATCAAAAAAATGGTGCGGATATTTCCATAGCGATTGCGGATATAGAAGCAATGGCTACTAGGAACGTTTCATTGTCTGCTGCTAAAAACATTGCGCTCGACCAGTATGTGACAAGTTATATCGCACTCGGACTTAGACCAGAGAATTGCAATATTTACTTTCAATCGAAGAGAACTGCCGTGAAAGACCTCGCGTATATACTCGGCAAAAAAATAAACTTCTCCGAAATGAGGGCAATCTATGGTTTTGAAGATTCTACAAATATGAGCCATGTCTTTGCACCGCTTGTGCAGGTCGGAGACATTCTACATGTTCAATTACATAATTACGGCGGCCCCAGGCCAACACTTGTACCGGTCGGTGTAGATCAGGACCCCCACATGCGCCTAACCCGGGGGTTGGCAAGTGACCATAGGTTGTATAGCGTAATGCCTGCCAAAGAGGGCGGCATCGGCATATTTGTTAAAACGGACGACAGAATTTCTGAACTGCTCGACGAAGCGGAAGGTGCGCTTAAAGGCCTTGGTTATACCAATCTAAAAAAGGTCCAGTCATATAAGGCACTGTACGCACCAAAAGCAACTTCAAATGATATTTCAAAAATCGAAGACGCGCTTGTTCCGGCAGAATTAAAATTTGGAGGTTACGGTTTCTATCAACCGTCTTCCACATATCACAGATTCATGACAGGATTAACCGGCGACAAAATGTCAAGCTCTAAACCTGAAACCGCAATATTTCTTACAGACGAACCTCGCCTGGCGGCGAAGAAGATAAAGAGTGCCAAGACTGGGGGCGCTGTTAGTGTAGACGAACAGAGAAAGCACGGCGGAAAGCCGGAGGAGTGCGCGGTATATGAAATGTTTTTGTATCATTTTATCGAAGACGACAGCGAATTAAACGAGATTTACCAGCAGTGCAAAAATGGAAAATTGTTGTGCGGCGAGTGCAAGAACAGGGCTGCAAAACTTATCGAGGAATATCTGAAGGAATTCCAGAAAAAACGCGTTGAAGCCAAATCTGTGATAAGCAAATATCTGAGGAACGATTAAATGAAGGAAGTAATAGACAGTTTGAGCCATAACGAAAAAAAGATTTTGCTGGTATTAAAGGAGTTAAAATTAGCAACGCCTCAGGAGATACTAAAAACTGGTGGTTTTACTACAATGGATGAAGTGATGGGTGCTTGTTCATGGCTGAAGGCGAAAGGGTTTGTTGAGTTTAAAGAAGAGATAAAAGAATATTATTCACTTGATAAAGAGGGCGAGGAGTATATCAAAAACGGTCTTCCTGAGAGAACATTTGTTAGCACTATCATCCACACATATCCGGACGTCACCACCGTTCTTAAATTTGACGATATCAGATTCGATCCTGACAAAAAAGGAATTGCCATTAAATGGGCTAAAGAAAAGAATTGGATAGAAATGAAGAAGAACGAAAACGGCGTAGTTGTTCTGACACTCACCTCCGTGGCAGTAAATGCCATTAAAAATGAAATAAAAGGAGAGGATGAAAAGGTACTCCGAGAACTCTCTGTCGAGGAACTTCCTGAAGAAGCATTAGATGCAAAAGGCCTAGCAATGTTAAAAAAAAGACAGAACGTCATAAAATATCGTGAACAAGTGGAAAGAACAATATACTTTACCGAGCAAGGCCAAAAATTGCTAGAGCACGATATAACTGTAAAAGACGAAATATCGGAGATAACGCACGAGACAATCAGGAGCGGCAAGTGGAAGGATGCGGAGTTCCGAAAATACGACATCAATGCACCGATTAGTGTAAGTTATAGCGGAAAATTTCATCCATTAAAGCAGATGATACATAACATAAGACAGATATTTTTAGAGATGGGGTTCAAGGAAGTCGAATATGATTATGTGGTTTCCTGTTTTTGGGATATGGACGTCCTGTTTATTCCGCAGGATCATCCAGCAAGGGACATGCAGGATACGTTTTATGTGGAGGATTCTCTTCCTCTGCCAAACAAAGCTTTGGTGCAGAGGATAGCAAACGCCCATGAAAACGGTGGCAACACTGGCTCGAAGGGCTGGGGGCAAAAGTGGAACAGCGAAGAAGCGCGGAAAGCGATATTGAGGACGCATACAACTGTCAACACAATAAGATACCTTGCGGAAAACCCAGTGTCGCCTGTAAGAATTTTTTCGATAGGGCGGGTTTTCAGGAGAGAGGCTATAGATTCCACGCATCTGCCTGAATTTTATCAGATCGAAGGCATCATAATGGAAGAGCACGCCAACTTTAACATGCTAGTCGGAATCTTGAAGGAATTTTATAAGAGAATAGGTTTCGAGAACGTCCGCTTTAGGCCCGGATATTTCCCATATACAGAGCCGAGCCTGGAAGTCGAAGTGTATTTCAACGGCAAGTGGATGGAACTTGGTGGCGCAGGAATGTTCAGGCCTGAGGTTACTCTACCGCTTGGTCTCAAACACAGAGTGCTTGCATGGGGGCTTGGATTGGAAAGACTGGCCATGCTTAAATTTGGATTAAATGACATCAGGGATTTGTATATAAGTGATATCGATTGGTTGAGAAAAAGGGCGATTTAAAGCAACTTTTCAAATTTTTATCTAAGCTGTTCACCAACAATCTCATTCAGAGTGTTCAAAAACTCTTCCTCTTTTTCCTTTGGTATAGTTGCACCTGCAGCAATAGGATGGCCTCCCCCGCTTCCCCCGACTGCAAACGATGCTTCCCTGAGGCCTTTCGAAAGGTCCAATCCTTTAGCAACGAGATGTCGCGTTCCCCTGCTGGATATTTTCGTATTTTCAACTTTGGTTAATGCTATTGTGGGTTTTTCCTGGTCGAACAAATAAAGCATGCCTATACCCGCTAAAGCGCCTGCCAGGGAGTGATCCTCGGATACGAAGTATTGGATATTGCTCATGGAGGTTATTCCTTTTTCCAATCTTAACATACTAGCGATGATTCTCTCCTTATATTCCTTTCTCAGCTCTTTTGCGATTTTCCAGGAATCTTTGTGCCCGAAACACAACGACAGGCCTACGCCCGCCCTGTCCAGTCTTCCGCAGGAGTTGATATAATGGGATAATTCCTCGGCGTCCATTTTCTCGTTCTTCAGCCAATATCTTTTGCCTACGATATCCGTTATTGTTTCCGGCATGGCGCCCTGCTTCAACAGAATCAAGGCGATCATAGAAGTCAACTTTGTCTTTTGCTGTTCGTTTAACTCCTCCAATCTAACTGACACGGGTATATCTAATTCATGAAGAAAATCACGAACATTATCTTCTCTTCCAGATATGTTTTTTAGAAACGGAACGCTTGACAGGGTAATGGCATCCAGTATGGTTTCGCCTGCTATGTTTAATTGCGTAGTTTCTGTTACAAAACCGTGCTTGATGCCTTCCTCAGCTACCTCTTTGTTTAAGCCCTTAAGGCCGCCGATATGCTGGCGATCTCCTATTATTCCCGCAAGTGCCAATCCAACCAAATCCAAATTTTTCTCATTTGCTGTTTTTGCAACAACATAAGCGATTGTGGAAGCACAGCATTCAAAGGTGCCGTCTATCCCGAAGAAATGCGAATTTATTTGTATCTTCTTCGATTCCCGTATCGGTACGTGATGGTCGCATATCACTACTTCTTGAGAAAATTCTTCAAGTTTTTCTATGTGCCCGCTGCCCATGTCCAAAAATATGTATGCACCGCATTTCTCTGATTTTAATTTATCAATAAATTCGGTAGTTAAATCCTTGATCAGTGTCACGTGCAGACGTTTACCCTCGCGAAGAAGCGCCCGGGACATTATGCCTGCTGACGATATCCCGTCCGCATCATAGTGCGATATTATTCTAATATCCTTAAAATCACTTAGGAGTTCTAACGCTTTTTTGATTCTCCTGATAAATTCGGTTGAATTAGGTTGAGGTTTCTCCACACAGACACCTTTTCTCAATTACAGCGAATACACAGCCATAATATCATCCTATGGCGAATATGTAAATTCTCATGGCAGTGTACGAGCGTGTTTATTTTTGTTCTGGTGCAGCCTTGTGCGTGTGATCCGCGGTTGGAGTTAGAATACCTTTGTCACCATAATAATCTCTGAGGCGTTTTATCTTTGCCCCCAATAGCTGCAATCTTCTTTTGTTATGAAGGTCCTTTGGATTTGTGCTCAGATGGGATTGAAGTTCTGTTGCCCGATTTATCAGATTTTGAAGGTCTTCGGGTACTGAAGCTTTAATTCCCTGTTTTTCTAAAATTTCTGTGATGCTTTTACCGGTAATCTCTTTCACGTCTGGCACACCATATATGTCCCGGAGTTTGATTCCGATGACACTTGTAGATATGCCTTCCTTTGATAATTTCACGATTATTTCCTCTATCTCGCTGGGTGTTGTAGTAACCCATGTCAATTTCTCTGTTCTAAACGGTTTTTTTGAGGATGAAGCCCCTCTTCGTCTCGCGTGCATTCTTGCCATAAATATCCTACCAATGAATCGTGGGAACGTGGATATATCTTTTACTACTTAATCCTTATGTGCTCGTTTCATCTAACTGGATAGACATTGTCCTGTTGTTTATAATTATGCCATTTTCACTCTTTTTTTGATATTTAGTTCGAGCCGTTTATGTTCTTCGTCAGTAATGTGTAAAGTCTCTCTTAGTGTGAACAGCATTTCTTCTTCCTTGTCAGATACGTTTCCATCCGCCCACGCCGTGTTCAAAAGGGAATTATATAAATCCATTTCTGTTTCATGCGAGAGCTGCAATTTTCTCTCGCCGACAACCTTTTCGACCAATTTTTCTACTGTTTTTTCTAAAGGATGGAAAAACGGTAAGATTGCAAAAGCGGCGAGTATGCTCGCTACATCCGAATCCCCGAGTATGGTATCTTGAAGCAGATTCTGTATTAATTGGTTTACAACAACGAAAATGGCAATCATCGATAATGATAGAGCAGCATAAACCATGCTTCTGCGGACAAATACCTTGACGTCCAGCATTTTGTAACGAAGTATTACATAGGTAAAGAGGATGGCGCTTATCGGGATTAGAATAATTTGGATCATACTGACAATCTGGCCGAAAGCGGCAACGTCTATATTGTTGGCGGCAAGCATGAAATTTATCGCGTTGACGACATTATTGAAGAAAATTATGCCGATACCGACCAATATAAAGCGGAGTTGATCGTGCTTTCGCAAGGCATTGGCTTTGGCGTATGTCATATATAGCAGCGTTATAAAAAATATCATTACAACGACTATGCCGACGAAGTATGTGGGTATGGCTGTGTATTGCAAGAAACTTCCCAGGGCGGAAGCCACAACATTATCGCCAGGGTTGGAGAGATAGTTCGATAACGGTTGTGCTATCGCTACATAAAAAATTATGCACGGCACGTATGGGATAATTCTATTGTACCTTTTACTTGTAAACCACTCGCTTTTGTTTGAGAATATCAGTATGAAGTGGATGGCGATGCACGGATCGATCACGCTCTGCAACGTACCCGCCACCATCCAAAAGAAATCGGCTAAACTGTTCCCCTCACTTCTATAGAAAGTAGATAAAATAAGACATATTGCACTATAGACACTGAGCCCCATCCAGAATATGAATATCTTGCTCATTTCCGGCTTTCTGTTTTTTGAAAATACCAAGATAGTTAAGAATAGGCTTACACCGATTGTGATTAGTGCGGATACTATGAATACAATATCTGTTGTAGACAGCATATGATCCCACGCTTGCTGTATCCATAATAGATTACACCTTTATGTTGCTTTCGTTTGCCATGTTGAGACTACCAGAATAGTTCGAGATGGGCGGTCTTGCCTGGCATTAGACTTAGCAAAACGCAATAGTTTCATTGAAAAGTGCTATGCCGACTGTTTATTATGTTTCATCGTATATCACTAAAAACCTTTAAGTCTCGATAATGCATTGAGATTACGGCACGTGAATCCTATGGTTGGTGCAAGGGAATTATGGAGATACAAAGTTGGCGAATCCAACAAGGATATTGCGATTTCGGCTACTGGCGATTTTATCGTTGTAGGTTCAACGGACAACGGTGTTCATCTCCTAAACGGAAGTGGCGGGCCCTTATGGAAATACAATATTGGCGACGAGGTCCTTGCGGTAGGGATCTCAAAATTTGGTTCTTTTGTAGCAGCAGGCTCCAAAGATAAACACCTCTACCTTTTTGACAATACCGGGGCACTCATGTGGAGATATCAGGCGGAACATTATGTTTCATCTGTCGCCGTCACCGACAATGGCGAAAATATCATTGGCGGTTCTTGGGATAGATACGTCTATTCGCTTTCTGGCCGTGGAGAGACGTTATGGAAGCGTGAACTTAAAAAGAAAGTGCTCAGTGTGGCAGTTTCCGGAACTGGAAACTTTGTGTGTGCGGGCTGCGAAGATAACCAGGTGTATCTCTTAGATAAGGGAGGGAATATACTGTGGAATTACAAGACTGGAGGATATGTATTCGATGTCGCTATTTCGGAACAGGGACAGGTGATAGTTGCGTCCTCTAGTGATAACAACTTATACTTCTTTAATATTCGCGGAGAATTGCTCTGGTCGTACCAGACTGGGGGTGCTGTTCGTTCTGTAGAAATTTCCACCACCGGAGATTTCATAGTGGCAGGTTCTACGGACAATAATATTTACCTACTCGACAAATTTGGAAATGTTTTATGGCTGGTCCCCAAGGAGCATATACGCGGTGTGGCTTTAACCTCTTTTGCCGAGTATGTGGTTGCATGCTCGGAGGATGGCATAGTTTGTTTCTACGACAACACCAGCATCATGGGCAGCATGGGAATCCCCCAGCCAGCGCCGCCTCAAGCAACACAGCAATATGGTGGTTACGGACAGGCGCCGCCACAACCCATACCGCCACCGGTAAAACAACAGTACCCCGGCTATGGGCAGGTACCACCACAACAACAATACCAACCACCGGAACCATATTCCCCGCCCTACGAACAGCCGCCACAGGTACCTCCGTCTCAACCAGATCTCAAGAAGTATTCTTCACTGCCTCCCCCCGCTAAACAAGTTGAGAAACCTAAATTGCCAACAACAAAACAACCTACCCCTACTGAAGAAATAAAACATGAAGCGGTCGATACTATGCGCCCTAAATCCAAGTTCGCCTCAGAAGTAAAAGACGTACTGAAAATGCTTCAACATGCCGATAAAGCATTTTTGGAGAAGGATTTTGAAAAGGCAGAGGCGTACATAAAATGGGCATCAGAATGTGTAGTGAACGCCAAGAAGGAGCTTGAAAAAGCAGTGGTAAAGAGCGCGTCTACATTAAAACGATGTGATAACTGTGGTGCAGAAGTTTCGAAATCGAGTGCTTTTTGTGGTAAGTGTGGTGAGAGGATTTAGGTGGTCTAATGGAAAAATGCATGGGCAAATGTGGAGTAGACGCATGTAAATATTGGATGTGCAGATTGGAAAATCCCACGCTCAGAAAATATTTTCGAGAGAGGGCATTCGTCAAAAAGAACCTTGAGGAACTTGCAAAGAGGGCGGAACTTAAAATAAAGGAGAGAAAACCTGTTGACACAACGACGACAACTGAACCTGAAAAAGAGATTATAGATGCTGATGATGAGAAGGATGAGGAAATTGAGGGATAATATTTCACCGCCCAACGGCACCGATAAACGACGAATTGTGTTTACTATACGCGTTTTCGTCTAAAATGAACGAGCACAATCACACCTATAACTCCAAACACGAGTATTGGCATCTCAAAACCACTAATAGTTATTTCAGTTTCTTCCACGGTGATGTATCGGGTTGCTACATTATTGTTCAAATTTGTCTCTGTTTCTTTATAGATTATCTCTACTTTCACGGCATGCATGCCTTTTACCGCTTTCCATTTTGCTGTTACGTTTACACGCTCGTTTGCTGCAATCGATGCAAATGTTTGTTCGGAGACTTGAGTGCCGTCTACAAATATTCTGATCGCAACGTTGTCCGCAGTGCCGTTGTTTATATTTTTAATCAGCGCGGTTATTGTTATCTCCTCCCCCTCCTTCGGGTTATCGTTTGAAAATGCAATTCCTTCCCTGGTAACCTCTAAATCTGGAGATTTGGTTGCAGATACATAAATAGAACTTGTCGCTACATTGTTTCCTTCGTTTATTTCCACGATTTCGTTTCTATAATCCACTACTGCCCTGATTGTGTGTGTTCCGTCCACCTTCGGTGTCCATGTTATCCAGGTGCTTCTTGCGTCGTTAGCCGGAACCGAGGGTGAGATTGTGGTTGTGCCTATCACTTCTTCTTTACCGTCTGGGCATACGTCCACAAATTTTACAGAAAAGGCGCTAGTACCTGCAGTCCCGATGTTTTTTATGATTGCATTAATTATTACTTCTGTTTTTTTGGCTTCTGGGGATGCGGTGGAGAACCGAATGCCATCACTAACGATTGCAAGGTCTGGTCTTATTATTACAAATTCTATAGTTTTTTTCTGGGCTCTCGATGCATTTTCTGGTAAAAGCGTAAGATTAACTGCATAATTGCCTATGTCAACACTTGAAGGCATTGTTATTAGCAATTCGATGTCGGTGGTTGAGTAAGGGGCAAGTTGTGCGGATGAACTCACCTCCCATCCCAGAGTTGCAGTAGTTATCGTGATGTTCTCATAAATATTTCCATTATTTGCTATCCTCAGCGTAGTATTGATCACCGGAGTATTTCCGGGATCGGCTTCTATCCTGGGAGGAGCAAATGCTACGATGTCGTATACACTGCCAATCGTGATGTTTATCTCGATGTTCTCGATTTCCTCCCTTGAACTCCCTCTAAGAACAATGTGCTTAACATCAGGATAGCTTTTTTCTTCGACGGTAACATTCAGATATATGTTTTGAACTTCTCCCTTCCCGAGTGTTATGCCGCCCACCAATAGCCCCATCTCGTTTGTTATCACAATATCCAGGCCAGAGGATTTATTGGCACTCAAATTTATTCTGTTTACCACGTTTCCAAGGTTGGATATTCTTATCTGGAGGATCGTGCAATTCCCAGGGTACGACAGTATCTCGTTTGAACCAATCAGTGCCATTTTGAATGAGTAATTTGCCAATTCTATCAATCTGATGTCCACAGACTTCCCGGAATCCTCAGAATATGCATAAAATTTCCAGGAATAGTTCCCAAGGTTGTTATATGCAGAAATTTCAATCTCGTCGCCTTCGTTGTATCCACCTGGCAGATTAAGGAGGTTTGTCGTGTATGTCCCGTTATCTAGTTCGGTGATTGAGAATGTAGAGTTCTGTTTAGTTCTCAGGTTTATTACCTTGAGCGTCGCGTTTTTGGTTGTGCTGCCATTAGGGTCTTGTAAAATTCCATGCAAAATGTAAGGAATGGTGGCGGTCATATCCCTTACGAAAAAAGTGTATGATAACGTATTGTTTGTTCTGTTGTATTCGTTCTTTAGTTTGGAGTCTGGATCTACATTAATCGAAAATGTTCTGTTTCCAAAAGTAGTGTTCAATATTGTTTGTAGCGTCTTGTTCTCTTCCGCCTTGACGCGATCCATAGTTTCCGATTTTATTGTCACGTTATCTATAAGGATTACAATTTCTACATTATTTGCATCTACGTTTCCAATGTTTCCGACAGTAATCTTGATTGTGGTATTCTCCGAAGCGACCGGGCTTTTTGTTTCTATGCCGTCCTTCTCGCGGTATAACTTAAGATCGATAGCGACAAGATCTACCCGCCCTACCACAGTTGTAATTGTTATTGCACTGCTTTTTGAAGTATCGCTCATAGATGCTCCAGTTACCGTTATGTTTATACTATCGCCCTCGGTGGCGTTTAGCGGAGCCATGACTACAAGCGTGGTTGCAGATGTGCCGTATGGCTCCAGATATACCAGTGTTTTAGTTAATTTCGAATTATTCCATCCTGCCGATAAAGTAGACAGCGAAAACGAAATTGTATCCACTGCATTGCCGTTGTTTTGAACGCTTATGTTATAATAAACTACGCCGCCTACGCTGATGTTCTTTTGGTTAACATCGGAGTTTATCACGAATCCGTAAATTGGTTTAACATTTGTAATAAGTGTCGCATATGTGGATAAACTCGTGGAAGCAAGCGTTCCGCTGATATTCGTCAAATATCTGCCGGCATGGGCATTGACTGGCGTAGCGATTGATATAACAATTGTGGTTTCAGCTTGGGCATCCAATGTAACTTTACTTCTATCTATGCTTACTATCCAATTTGCCGGTTTTGAGACAGCATCAAAAGTAATGTTTTCGAGAGTAGCGCCAATATTTTTTACAGCGAGTATGTATAGTGTTTGTTGTCCAGCATCCACACTCAACGTGTCCGCGTCGCAAGTTATGGCAATTCTATGGGACACTTGAACGCCGATGGGTTTTGTAGCGTTGTTGTTATCCGTTCTCAGTTCTTCGATGTTATTGCTAGGATCAACGACTACCCTGACCGCAGATGTAGTATTTTCGATTGTGAAATTAATCCAGGCACTTCCAGTACCATCATTGCCATTTTCGTCTCTCGCCGGAATGTAATCTATTGTACACATACCAACGATGACATAACCATCATAGAACAGTACTTCTATGTCGTCAGAGGCATTGGAAGTTTGGCCTTCCTGGTATCTTGGAATTCCTGCATTCCTTGTACCGCGATTGTGAACTATCGCCCTAACGCCAATAGTGTCGCCCAATTTTGGCGTGGTGTTTGTGAGTGTTATGTCCCGCGATGTTAAAAGAAGGTCTGGCATATGTTCTGATATTGCCACACCATCAACCACAACATCTACGAACCCGTCGCCGTCCAAATCACCTATCGCGGGGGAAGAAACAATGCCTATCTTGTGTCTTTCCAACCTATATTTCCACAAGTTATTACCGTTCTTTCCGTTGAGAGCGTACACATGGCCATCATAGGTCGTGTATATCACATCTAATTTTCCATCTTTATCGACATCGGACAATACTGGCGATCCTTTCCCATATTCGAAATCCGTTTGTGTAGAATTATCCAAAATCACATCCCACAGCGACATTCCGTTGTCATCGAGGACATATACATGGGAATAGCTGTTGATTACACTGCCATATGCAGTTGAATCCCAACTTACCCCCACTATTTCCATCCTGCCATCGTTGTCTAAATCTCCAACAGCGGGTGAAGCCTCGAATTTTCCATATACGTAATACGACCATAATTCAGAAAATGTATTTTTGGAGCCGTCGTAAACGTGTATGACGCCCTTGCCGTTTTCTGCTAGTTCTGCTGGCGAAAGTATGATTATATCCGGGAAACCGTCTCCGTTTACGTCACCGGTAGATGGCGAAGGCAACAGTGTGGGTACCAATGGATTCTCGATTGGCGTCTCTACATTTATTGTCTTTTCGTCGCCAACTTTCGTACCAGTAGCGTTTAGCATTAATATGTGCAGCTTCGATACTGTTCCTATTTCCAAAGAAGTTATTACGACGTCCTTGAAACCACCGTTGGCTGTTCTGATTGCAGGGCTCGAAACAATCGTACCAGTAATCGCATGGGACCATAGTTTTTCGCCGTTTTTACCGTTTATTGCCAGTACAGTTTCATCTGCCCCGATAACCACGTCGAGAGTTCCATCGCCGTTGGTGTCTACCAAAACCGGTGAAGAATGTCTTATGCTTTTATTAACGGAGTATGACCACAATTCAGTATAGTCACCACCCTCGGACAGTGGATATTCTCCATTGTTGTCTGTGATTATTGGCTCAACCGCATAGATTTTTCCATTGATGGTTGCTGCGATTATGTCCAATTTATTGTTGTTATCTAGGTCGGCAAGGGAAGGCGTAGCGACAATTTTTTCTGTGATGTTTCCTAGGATTGGCACAGTGCTAAAATCGTGTTTCCACATAGTTTTTCCATTGTCCCCATTTTTAATATATACAGTGGTGCCGTCCCCAAAAACTACCCCCGTTGTTTCCTTATAATATGAGATGTCCATAAACCTAGTATTTTTAGTAAAATCGCCGATCGTAGAACCCAGGGAATCTATATTCTGCCCATAATCCCATTTTATCCAAGGCGCCGAGATGCCGTGAGAAAGGGTGTTGCCTTCACTGCTATGCCGGTCATCTTTTCCAAACATCGGCCACTGGATTATTTGGCCATTTGATTTAGTGCCAGTTTCAGCAGTAGTTGTGGTTGCCAGTAAACACGATATCGCAGATATCAACAGAGAGAATGTGATGATAAGTATAAGCACTCTATAGCACTTCATAAACTACCGCCTTTATGCACGTATAGAGAAGATAAACGTACACTATGCTTTATATTTTGCTTTACACTTGAATACAAGCCTGCATCAATTGAATTTTCATACGATAAAAAAATATACCCTAATCCCGTTACATTCTAAATAATATGCCTGTCATCTCTTTCGATTACAACGATTTAATCTCGCTTGTTGGCAAAAAAATCAAAAAGGAAACGCTTGTAGAAAAAATTCCAATGCTTGGTGCAGATGTCAATAGGGTAAACGGAGACGAAATTGATGTAGAATTTTTCCCTAACAGGCCAGACCTATATTCCGTAGAAGGCATTGCCAGGGCGGTTTCTTCGATTTTTGGATACAAAACCGGCTTAAGGAAATACGATGTAGAAGATTCGAATATAAAGTTGATAGTTGAATCCTCCATTCGAAATGTGAGGCCGTATGTCGTCTCTGCAGTAGTAACTGGTATAAACATAACCGACAGTTCAAACGAATTTAACAAGAAAACAATCTCACTGCAATCATTGATGGATTTCCAAGAAAAACTCCATATTACGATTGGAAGAAACAGGAAAAAGGTTTCCGTAGGCATCCACGACATGAAAAGAATAAAACCGCCATTTACCTACAAAGCAGTAGATCCTGCCAGCATAAGATTTGTTCCGCTTGGAAACAATGAAGAAATGAACCTGTGCGAGATACTTCAAAAGCACGAAAAGGGGATTGTGTTTGCCTCAATACTCGATGGTTGTAAGAAATACCCGATTATAATTGATGCTAACAACCAAGTTTTATCGTTCCCCCCGATCATCAACGGCACGATAACCAAAGTAACTTCTGAAACGAAGGATATATTTATTGATGTTACTGGCACAGATTTCAACGCAGTTAATTCTACCCTAAATATCATTGTTACAGCGATGGCGGATAGGGGCGGCAGGATACAAAGCGTTAAAATCCAGGATGGCAAAAAGACCATAAAAACTCCGAATCTGTCTCCGACACCAATGAAATTGAAGTGCGGCGATGTAAACGAAGCTATTGGTTTAAACATCCCTAAAAAAGACATAAAAACGTCGCTCCAGCGCATGGGATACGGCGTGGAGGACTCAAATAAAAATAAGGGTGCAAAGAAAAAAGGTGCGAAGAAAAATAAGAGCGTGGAAAAAGATTATTTGAATGTTTTAATCCCGGCGTATCGATGCGACATCATTCACAATATCGATCTCATCGAGGACGTAGCCATCGGCTACGGCTACGAGAATTTTTCTGGGCAGCATCCGAAATCCCCGACATTCGGCTCGAGAAGGAGTATAGAGGATTTCTCGGATAAACTCAGACTAATCATGATAGGCCTGGGGTTCCAGGAGGTTACCACACTGACATTATCGAACGAAAAGGATCAGTCAGATTTCCCGTCAGAGTCAGGCTTCCCGCCAGAGTCAGGCAGATTCGCGCGCATTAAAAACCCGATAACAGAGGAGCACACAATCGTGAGAACGACGCTGATACCGTCGCTGTTGAATATACTGAAAATAAACAAAAGGCACAACCTGCCGCAGAAGATAGTCGAGATAGGAGAGGTGGTAATAGATAATGCCAATGTCAGAAAAATCGCATCTCTCGGCATTTCCTCAAAATCCGGATTTTCAGATATTAAGTCCACTGTGGAATGCCTGCTTAAAAATTTGAACATCGATTACGGCATAGAGAATAAACAGCATCCAGCGTTTATTAACGGAAGATGCGCATCCATAAATTACAAAGGAAAAGAGCTGGGATACTTTGGCGAAATTCACCCGAAAACCATAATAGATTTTGAACTGGAGCACCCGATCAATGGATTCGAAATAGATGTTAACAGGCTAATGGAAGCATATAATTCAATCGTTAAACAAGGAAAATATTGACACGGCAGTCAATTAATTAACTAAAAGATATGAATTAAACAAAAATAATATATACTAGAAATTGTCACATTTTTAAAGGTGAAATTTAAGTATGAAAGAAAAACTGATTAAGCGGGGCGCGGAAGCGGAGATATACCTGTCGAAGTGGCTTGATAGAGACGTAATTGTAAAAAAACGGATAGCAAAAAGATACAGAAATAAAGAGCTTGATCGTGCCCTTAGAGCAAAGAGAATAAGGACTGAAGCTAAACTCATTTCGGATGTGAGAACCCTCGGAATTTCTACTCCGATTATCTATGATATCGACAGTATGGAATGTAAATTAACAATGGAACATGTAGACGGAATAAGAGTAAAAGAGATTCTTCCCAAATTGAGTGAAAAAGAAAGGAAAAAGCTATGCAACAGAATCGGCCGAGATATAGGAACACTTCATAATAACGATATAATTCATGGTGACCTGACAACTTCCAATATGATCGTAACCGGCGACGCTGAAAACTCGCGCAATCTTCCAAAAATTTACAGATTTTCAAAAGATTGTAAAATTCGTAAACTTCCGAAAGATTACAAGGTTTATTTCATAGATCTTAGCATGGGCGAAAAAAATAACGAGATAGAGGCAAAAGGCACTGATATGCACGTGCTAAAAGAGGCGTTTGAAAGCACGCATTCCGAACTGGATTGCTTCAAATATGTGTTGGATGGATATAAGAAAGAATATGATAAAGCGAATGATGTAATAATAAAGATAGATGAAATAACTAAGCGAGGACGATATACAAACTAACAGTTAACTAATGAATAAAATAATGTAATTATAAATCAATGGGAGTGTACCAATCAAGCAAGAGATATATAAATTAATAAAAGAGATATACAAATTAATAAATTAGCAGAAAAGGAACGCGAGGATCAGAATTATGACTAAAAACAAAACAATCTATTTCATTACAACAAACAAAGGAAAATTCAGGGAAGCCAAAGCAGAACTAAACCGGATAAACATTGATGTGAAGCAAATAGACATCGAATATCCCGAGATCCAGGCAGACACCCATGAAGAAGTTGCGAGCTTTGGACTGGAATGGCTGAGGCGAAAAATGAAAAAAACATTAATGATAGACGACTCTGGCCTGTTTATAGATGCACTTAACGGTTTTCCCGGAGTTTATTCGTCCTATGTCTTTAAAACGATTGGCTACAACGGAATTTTAAAGACAATGGAAGGAGAAAGGAACAGAAGCGCCAGATTCGAATCCTGCATCGCGTATATGGAGCCCAAAAACGCGCCTGTGTTTTTTAAAGGCGTCTGTAAAGGAAAAATAAGCGATAAGCCGAAGGGGCGCGGCGGGTTCGGGTACGACCCGATATTTATACCAACTGGTTACAAGAGGACGTTTGCCGAGATCCCTATCGAAGAAAAGAACAAAATTTCGCATAGGGGAAAGAGTTTGAAACAGCTTGTGAAATATCTGAAAAGAAATCAACCGAACAAATAGGAACATTTATAGAAAAGTATCCTATTATCCTCCCCACAGTCAACGGTGTTCTTATGGCAAAGAAGATGGTTTATCAATTTGAAGAGGGGGATCCGAAAAACAAGAAACTCCTGGGCGGCAAGGGTGCTGGGCTATGCGGGATGACCAAGATTAAACTGCCGGTTCCTCCGGGTTTTGTAGTAACGACTGAAGCTTGCAATGAGTATTATGCAAACAAGAAAAAACTGCCAAAAGGCCTCATGGAACAGGTTGTCAAGAATCTCAAATTATTAGAGAAAAAAACTAAGAAGGTATTCGGGGGCGACCCGCCTCTCCTTGTTTCTGTGCGTTCAGGTGCGGCAGTCTCGATGCCCGGAATGATGGATACAATACTGAATTTGGGATTGAACGATAAGACCATCCAGTATCTTATAAAAAGCACTAATAACGAAAGATTTGCTTATGACGCATACAGGCGGTTCGTCCAGATGCTCGGCAACATTGCATTAGATATTCCGCGCGAGCATTTCGATAAGATTTTTGACGGGTATAAGACAAAAACAGGCGCCAAGTTCGATACTGACCTGGACGTAAATGCACTAAAGAACATAGTGACAGAATATAAAGAAGTTATTAAAAAAATCACAGGAAAAGACTTTCCGGACAACCCGGTTAAACAATTGGAGCTTGCAATTGTCGCTGTATTCGATTCTTGGGAAGGAAAAAGATGTGTAGATTACAGAAAGCAGTTCAGACTTACGGAAGACATAGTGAAGGGCACTGCAACAAACGTTCAGACAATGGTGTTTGGAAACATGGGGAACGACTCTGCTACGGGTGTGGCGTTCACCAGAGATCCAGGCACTGGGGAGAACATCTTTTATGGAGAGTACCTCGTAAACGCCCAGGGAGAAGACGTTGTCGCAGGGATAAGAACTCCCAAACCTATTATCGAGATGAAAAACGAGATGCCGAAGATGTACAAGGAGTTATGCGACGTTAGAAGCATACTGGAAAAACATTATGGAGAGGTACAGGATTTTGAATTCACAATAGAGCGCGGCAAACTATACAATCTGCAAACCAGAAACGGAAAAATGAATGCGGCAGCCACGATCAAGACGTCCGTAGATATGGTAAAGGAAGGTTTGCTCACGAAAAAGGAAGCGCTTCTTAGGGTAAAACCGGAACATATGGAGCAACTACTTCATAAAAGATTTTCGTTAGAGGCGAAAAAAGAGGCGGCTGCTAAAAACTCGATACTTGGAAAAGGACTGCCCGCTTCACCGGGAGCAGCATCTGGCAGTGTAGTATTCTCAGCGGATGATGCGGAAACGCTTGGAAAATCCGGAAAAAAGGTAATATTAGTTAGGGAAGAGACAAAACCCGATGACATTCATGGTTTCTTCGCAGCCCAGGGAATACTCACGAGCAGGGGCGGAAAGACGAGCCACGCAGCAGTCGTAGCGAGAGGCATGGGCAAACCCTGTGTCGCCGGCTGGGAAGATATTAAAATCGACAACTACAAGAAAGAATTCGCCATAGGCACCAGAGTTGTTAAAGAGGGCGATGTAATAAGCATCGACGGTACTACCGGCGAGGTTATTCTTGGGGAACTGCCGACTATAGAACCTGACATAACACCCGAACTGCAGCAGGTGCTCAAATGGGCAGATGACATCAGGGAGCTTGGAGTAAGAGCTAACGCAGACACACCGGAATCTGCTGCCAAGGCAAGAAAATTCGGAGCCGCGGGTATAGGATTGTGCAGAACTGAAAGGATGTTTAATGCTACAGACAGGCTTCCGCTCGTCCATAAGATGATTCTGGCAAAAGGCGATGAAGAAAGAAAGAAAGCGATTGAAGCTTTGATGCCGCTCCAGAAACAGGATTTCAAAGGGATTTTGAAGGCAATGGAGGGATATCCAGTTACGATAAGGTTGCTCGACCCTCCCCTGCACGAATTTTTGCCGACGATAGAGGAATTGATACATGAAATTAACCATCTCAAACATACAGGCGATAACGAAAAACTCAAAGAAAAGGAGGAGATTCTGGCAAAGGTAAGGAGCCTTTATGAAGTTAACCCGATGCTCGGCCACAGGGGTGTCCGCCTTGGAATAACATTGCCGGAGCTATATGACATGCAGGCGCAAGCGATAATAGAAGCAGGCGCAGAACTTGTAAAGGAAGGCGTGGACGCCAGAATAGAAATAATGATTCCACAGGTATGCAGCGCTTCGGAGTTAAAATTTGTAAAAGACAGAGTTAAAGCAGTGGCAGATAAAGTGATGAAATATACGAATGTAAAGGTGAAATACAGTTTCGGGACAATGATAGAGGTTGTGAGGGCGTGCGTAACTGCAGACAGCGTCGCGGAGATTGCAGAGTTCTTCAGTTTTGGCACAAACGACTTGACCCAGGCAACATTCAGCTTCAGTCGGGAAGATGCCGAAAATAAATTCCTTCCGAACTATATCGCCAAAGGGATACTGCCAGCAAATCCATTCGAAACATTAGATGCAGACGGCGTTGGGAAACTCATGGATATGGCAGTCAGACTCGGGAGAGGAAAAAATAAAAAATTAAAGGTCGGCATCTGCGGAGAACATGGAGGAGACCCGAACTCTATTAAATTCTGCCACAAGACAGGTTTAAATTATGTAAGCTGCTCGACCTTCAGAGTGCCTATAGCGAGGTTGGCTGCCGCACATGTCGTATTAGAGGAACAAAGCTCGAAAAAGGCAGCTCACGATTAGAGCACAGTCGCGTAGTCTGGAAACTTCTCAAAACAGTGAAAGTTCTCCCCCACTGACTGTCAGATTTAGAGCAATTTACGCCTCTGTTGCATTAGGCATGTTCCGTTCTGGCGCTCCCTTTTTTAAAAGCAAAACATTTAAGTGGACGAATCTTATTCCCTCGCACACATATCATATATTATTAAGAGGGATAAAATGCCAAAAAACATTTTCATTGAACCATTGGTGCGCACACCGATAGAGGAGCAGGAAATAGAGATCGTAGAACGAAAGGGAATCGGCCATCCAGACAGTGTAGCAGACGGGCTTGCAGAATCTGTCAGCAGAGGGCTGTGCAGGGAATATATCAAGAGATATGGCAGAATACTTCACCACAACACAGACCAGACAGAAGTCGTCGGCGGCTTGGCGAAAGCCGAATTTGGCGGCGGTCAAATCATTCAGCCTATGTATATTTTACTGGTTGGGCGAGCTACCATGGAAGTAGAGCGGGATAAGATTCCAGTAGGCTCAATCGCCATTCGCAGTGCCAAGGAATACCTGAAAAAGAGCCTTGGAACATTCAATGTAGAATCTGATGCAATTGTGGACTGTAAGATAGGTATGGGTTCCGCAGACCTAAAGGGCGTCTACGAGACAAAGGGTCTGCTTGCAAATGATACGTCTTTTGGCGTAGGATTTGCTCCATTCTCTGAAACTGAACTTATCGCGCTGAACACCGAGAAGTTCATAAACGGGCCGCTCAAGAAAAAAATGCCGGAAGTAGGCGAGGACGTAAAGGTCATGGCCCTAAGGGACGGCGAAAAGATTCTTTTGACGATTGCGGCCGCGATGGTCGGCAAGCACATAAAAGACCTAAGCCACTACGAGAACGTAAAGGAAGAGCTAGCGGACAAGGTAATTGACGTTGCGCGCAAGTACACTAAGAGAGACATAGAGATAAACGTCAACACCGCAGACATCCCAAAGAAGGGCGTCATCTACCTGACCGTAACTGGACTTTCGATGGAGAACGGCGACGACGGCTCGGTCGGCAGGGGCAACCGCGTAAGCGGGCTCATCACCCCGAACAGGCCCATGAGCATGGAAGCAGCGGCAGGCAAGAACCCGGTCACCCACGTAGGAAAGCTCTACAACCTGCTTTCGATGAAGATTGCGGAGGACGTAATCAAGGAAGGTGCAGGCGATATCAGGGAAATTCACGTTAAAATACTGTCGCAGATAGGGACACCGATAAACAACCCAAGGGCCGCAAACACCCAGCTGATTATGGCGAACGGTGCAAAACTCGAAAAAGTCAAGAACAACGTATATGGAATAGTAGATAACTGGCTAGAAAACATAGATAAGATTACGAAGATGATTGTGAACGACGAGATTACTGTTTTCTAAAAATATCGTCTCTTCCAATCTTCCTTTTTTTCTATTTCTCTGATTTATCTAGCGATAGTTATGCACATGTTGTCAGTTCAACCTCTCGCCCTTTATGCTTATGGTAATCTCTTCGACAGATGCTTTCTTTCCCGCCTTTTTCATAGCCTCCTGGACAATCCTGGCGAGTTCAAAGCAGCAAGGAACTTCCATATGAACTATTTTTATATTCTTGGGATTTGCTGTTTTAATTATCTGCGCGATTTTTTCTACATACGCATCGGCATCGTCGAGTTTCGGACAGCCGATAACAACAGAATTGCCTTTAAGGAATTCCTGATGGAAGTTAGCATACGAAAAAGGCACACAATCAGCAGCTATCAGTAGATTCGAATTCTTGAGATATGGTGCCGCTGGATTAACAAGGCGAAGCTGTATCGGCCAATTGTGAAGCTCGGACTGAACTTTTGAAATCGAAGATTGCCCTTCGGATGGTGATCGGCTTTCCCAATGCAACGTTTGCGCTGAAGGGCAGGCACAGGGTTCCTTCGAAGTTTTAGATATGAAATGTTTGCTCAGATCCTGCTCATGTTCTTTAATGTGCTTCATATGCACTTCCAGCATTTCCGGCGATACCCTCTTTATCCGTTCGATTGTCGCCCCATCGTCATATTCTTCTGCCTCTCTTTCCTCAATTCTCAATGCATCGGCAGGGCAGTTGCCCAGGCAAGCACCAAGCCCGTCGCAATAGAACTCTTTTATCAATCTTGCTTTCGGGCCTTTTGGTGTATTGACGATTTGAATCGCCTGCTCGGGACAAGCCGGGATGCAGTTTCCACAGCCATTGCACTTATTTTCGTCGATTATTATTATCTTCCTTTTTATTTTCGCCGTTTATTCACCTTTCGTTATTTCTCTAAAATGTATTTCTAATAATTTTCACACAATATCTCGAAATACGATCTCGGATGTGCGCATGCTGGACATTTATCCGGAGCACCGGTGCCCTCGTGGACATATCCGCAATTCCTGCATTTCCATTTTACAGTTTTTTCCTTTTTGAAAACCCGGTCTTTCTCAATGTTTTCGAGGAGTGCCAGGTACCTTTTTTCATGCTGTTTTTCTGCAACCGCTATCGCGCTGAATGCAGACGCTATCTCCTGGAGCCCTTCTTTCTTTGCGGTGTTGGCGAATTCCGGGTACATCTTTGTATGCTCGTGATTTTCGCCGGCGGCTGCCGCTTCTAGATTTTGTTTCGTGTCCCCAATTACGCCTGCAGGAAATGCGGCACTGATCTCTACGTCGCCGCCCTCCAGAAACTTAAACAATCTCTTGGCATGCTCCTTCTCATTGTCTGCAGTCTCCAGGAATACACCTGAAATCTGCTCATAACCTTCTTTCTTGGCTTGGGACGCAAAATAAGTATACCTGTTCCTCGCCTGAGATTCCCCTGCAAACGCAGTCAGCAAATTCTTTTCCGTTTTTGTTCCCTTCAAACTCTTCATATTTCCACCTCACAACACTAGCTTCTCCATAAACCATGAATGTTACAATATTCGCGTGCTATTATGTTCTGTGCGTCTATCTTGAATGTAGCCTCTGGTTTTTCCCCCGGTTTCAAGAACTGGCGATAAGCTTTTCCGTCGGCGATTATTTCGATCCACTCGATATAGTGTTTCTCTTCCATTGGGTGTGGAACGCTTCCAACCTTCACTTTAACGCCTTCTGTTGTTTTTTCAATTACTGGTACGTGCTTTTCCTTCGATGCGTCTACAGTGTTTTCTTTCATGAGATTCATGGGTTGTCCGCAGCATACCAACGTTCCTGCACCAGCGTGCAGCACTTCTACTATGTTTCCACATATTCCGCATTTGTATATTCCCATATTTTCTGCCAAATTATCACCTCGTTTTATTTTTTGAAATTGGTACCTTTTCTCTTTTGCTACTCGCCTCTCGGGTATAGGTTCCGGCCGTTTTTTTCCTTTACTTATCTCTCCAGAGACATACAATGCACAATAACATGTTCCGAATTGTTCTAAATCCGGGTCTCGGTATACGCAAGGACATATTATGTCGATGTCCTCGGCTTTGTCGCCATCGGCCAATCTACATGGACAAACTCGATATCCATATCTTTTTTCGTTTATCAGTAGACCAAGGACGAGGTCTTTTGTGAACTCTGAATCTGGGTTAATATAGTATCCAGTATCCTTTGCGTTCTCATTCAACCTGTTGTAAAGTTGCTCGGTTTCTTCCTCGGTTATTCTTCTCATTTATCCGATCGCCTCACGAATTTTCTGCTCGTTGAACCCAACGATACATCTCTTGTCATTTATTATAAGCGTTGGAAACGAGCATCTTGGATTCCATCTCTCTAATTCTTTCAGCGCGTCTATCTTCCGCTCTTCTTCTAGTGCGTCGAGAAACACATAGTAGTATTCAACTCCGAGGTCGCTCAGCAGATGTTTGGTCTTTTTGCACCATCCGCAAGTACTAAGCGCAAACAGCTTGAACTTTCCCTTGTTTTTTCCAGCTATATGTTCGAATTTTAATTCAACCAATAATACCCCTCCCTCATTTCGTATTTTATTCAAGTCGCACTAAGCTAATTGGTTTTGGCCCTTTAACAGAAAGGAAAACCGCATGTTCGTCGCTAAGGTTTTCGAACGAGTGCGGAATGTTCATTTTACCTTGAATAATGTCCCCGGGTACAGCCACGAGTTCCTTTTCACCGACCTTGAATTTTAGTTTTCCTCTTAGAACAAAAAACAATTCATCATTTGTCGGGTGTTTATGTAAAGATACTTTTTGTCCTGGCGGCAGGTTATATATGTAAGGAGCCAACGAAGAGAAATCTCCGAAGAACGGATTCACTTCAACTGCATCTCCGTATGATATTTTTTGTCCGTTGTGAATGTGTATTTGTTCAAAATCTTTAGGTATCTCAACGAACTTTTCCTTAGGTGCCCCGCAGTTTGGACATTTGTCAGGCGGCGGGCTGTCGCCTTCGTGTATGTATCCACAAACACTACATCGCCAACGTTTTACCATATTAAATCACCCTCTATCATGTTCAAATTTTAAACCTCGTTCCGTTTCTAAACTTTCTTCCTATTTTCCACAATGATGGCATTCATGTTCGCAACTCTCACTGTTTCGCTCGTTATTGTCACCAATTTTCTCCCCTTTTTTATTTTTATAATCTTTTATAGCGGCATGAAGCGCGTCTGCAGCCAAGTTGGAACAATGCATTTTTATCGCGGGCAAACCTTCAAGTTCATTCGCGACGTCGTTTCGTGTTATTTTCAACGCCGCATCCATATGTTTTCCTTTAGCCAACTCAGTTACCATGCTGCTTGTCGCAATGGCCGAACCGCAGCCAAAAGTTCTAAATTTTATATCTGTAATAACGTCGTCCTTTACTTTGATGAATATCTCCATAAGGTCGCCGCAAACCGGATTGCCTACCTTGCCATATCCGTCCGCATTTTCTATAACTCCTACGTTCCTCGGATTCATAAAGTGCTCCATCACCTTTTTGCTGTAACCAACTCTTTCTGCCATTTTGTCATTTCTCCTCATCTCATGGACCTAAATGCATCATAGGTGAGTATTGATCGTACTCTTCGAACTTCAGGCTTTTTTCCCTCTCGATCTCAAGGAGTTTATAGTGTCCCAATTCCATGGATGCAAAATACTCCAATGTCACTTTTATCATGGGTTCTTTGGTAAATTTCTCTGCGAGTGCATTATAGAACTCGTTTGCTGCCATCTCTGCTTTCATCGCACTCTTTAAGACATCGCTCAGGCGCACATCCCTGTCGTAAACTAACATCTCCGGCAAAGGTATCGGAGTTTTCTTTGGTAGAATTATTTTCCCCACGTCAGGATAATTTTTTCTATACAGCTCCTCTATAAACGTCTTGTGCTTCTCTTCCTCTCCTGCAAGGAATATTAGTCTGTCCTTCAAAAAAACATTTTTCACACTCGACGCCGATTTCGAGTAAGCCGCTCTGCTGTCTTCCTCGCTTTTCAATGCGGTGAGGAAGAAGTCCTTCAAACTATATTTGCTCAAATCCATATTATTCACCTCTTTTTCTTTCGTAATCCCTAATTTAATCACACTTTACTGGACAGCGGTGAAAGTTTTCTCAATCGCCCCACTGTCTCCTTCGCCGCTTTTACAACCATAGGTACCTGTTCCATGCCGTTCGATTTCCCGATTGTCAGGACCATCGAACCATGCGCTTCTTCGTGTTTTAATCCGATCGCCAAAAGCACATGCGACGGCTCCAATGTTTTGGAAGAACACGCGGATCCAGTAGATACCTGTATGCCATACATATCCATATTCAATACTATGCTCTCGCCTTCTATATAGCTAAAACGAAAACTCGCATGATGGGGGAGCCTCTTTGTCGGGTGGCCTGTCAGGTACGCCTCGTCGATCTTCAGTATGTCGCGTGTTAAGGCGTCTCTTATTTTTATCAGTCTAGCGCTTTCTTGTTGCATTTCGGTTTTCGCTATTCTCGAAGCTTCCCCCATACCCGCGATTGCGAATATGTTTTCCGTACCCGATCTCAGGCCGCTTTCCTGCCCTCCGCCCAATATTATTGGTTGAACAGTTGTTCCTGGTTTAATGTATAACGCCCCAGCGCCCTGCGGGCCGTACATATCGTTAGACGAGAGCGTCAGCAGGTCTATGCCATCACTCTGCACGTCGATCGGTATTTTTCCTCCTGCTGCAGTTGCGTCTACATGCAGGTAAGATCCCTTTTTGTGAACCATCTCGCTGATTTCTTTTATCGGTTCTATTGTCCCTATCTCATTGTTTGCATACATTACAGAGATAACTGTAGTCTCTTTTGTCAAAATCTCATCTAGTTTTTCTAGATTTACAATCCCTGTGTTATCCACGGGAATTATAGAAAAATTAAAACCGTTCTTCTGAAGCTCTTTCATGGAATTCAAGACAGAGATGTGCTCTATGGCGCTGGTGGCAACATTTTTGCCTTTTTTTATGTTTCTGAGAGCGGTCCCCCTGATTGCCAGGTTATTTGCTTCCGTGGCTCCGCTTGTAAAAATGATGCGCGATTCTTTTTCCGCATTTATCAGTTCCACAACCTTTCTTCTTGCATCCTCAACAGCGGTTTTTGCATTTAAACCGACTGAATGTAGCGAGGATGGGTTTCCAAAAGAGTTTTTGAGATACTGCCCTGCAAATTCCAGCACCCTCGGATCAACCGGCGTTGACGATGCATGGTCCAGATATATCCTGTCCATATTTTCTCTCCTAGAACCACATTGTCGCGCCTGCGTCTAATGCAAGATCGTTAAGCGTAGCCGCGCCAACTATTTTAACACCTGGTATCAGGTCAACTTTATCCCAGCCCAGCATCCTTTTGGAAGCCTCGCATACGTAGATTTCGATCCCCATGTCGAGCGTCTTTTTAATCATCTCCGCAACGCTTGGAAATGCCCCGAGTTTCATCTTTTCGGCCGCGCCTGGGCGCAGTATTTTCAAGCCCATGCCCAAATAATACACCTTCGGATTAAGGTCCGTTGCCTTAGCCGTTTGCGCCAAAACCAGCGGCGAATATTGTCTCTCTGGCAGATCGCTTGTCTGCACATACAGAATGAATTTTTCGTCTTTCATAATACCTCCTTTTTGTTTTTATTCATATTATCCATATATAATATCGTCATTGCGTATATTTAATCATATCCTCTTGTATGGAACAGCGGTATAATTCGCTTATTTTGTTTACATTTTGCATTCTGTCAATTTACAAAGTGAATCGTATGCACTTTTTTTACCAAGATCAAACGCCCTCATATTTTGCTCGAGTGCTTTTTGAGGCACTGTCTCAGCAATCGATTCTCGAATATATTTCTCCTCGATTGGTAGAATTTTCAGCGTAGATATGGCACCCAAGAATACAACGTTCTCGGTTAGGGGGTTGCCTGCCTCTTTTGCAAGTTGTATCGCATCTATGATTGCGATCTTGTTCGTGATCTCTTTCAACCTCTGTGTGATGTCGTCCAAAACCAGGTACTTTTGTTTCTTTTTAAATATTAGATCCCAAGTTTCGACGTTTGGACGCATTATGTTTTTGTTCATAACTATGATACCGTCAGGTTTAAGATACTCGATATATCGTAACGCTTCTATCGCTTCGAGACTTACGAGAAGATCTGCGTTTCCATACGGTATCAGAGGGGAATACGCATCCTCGCCTATGCGTAAATGAATTGAGACCGTACCGCTTCTTTGAGACAACCCGTGTTGTTCACCAGTAACTGCTTTTTTGTCTGCTTTTGCACAGGCGTTGCCTATTATGTTGCTCAGGAGAACAAGCCCTTGCCCTCCTACACCTGCCAAAAATATATTGTAGCTCATTGTTTGGCCCCCGTTTTTTGAACAGCAACAACTGGACAAAGTTTTGAACACACACCACACCCATCACACATCTCTTTGCGTATATTCGCCAGTCCATCAGAGTCAACTTCGTATGCAGGGCAATAGAAGTTCTTCATGCACATGTATAATTTTTTACACTTCTCTTTGTTTATTTCATAGGGTGTAAGTTCCACTCCTTTCTTTCTTTTTATTCTATCACCATACAAAGCGCATTCTCTTCGAGAGATGATAACCGAAATTCCATCGTATTCGAAGGCCCGTCTAAATACCTCGACATTTGCTTTAGCTTCGTAGGAATCTACAATTTCTACAAAATCGATGCCCAGCGCCCGTATTATGTTCTCTATCTGAATTTTCTTGCCCTGTTTTCCTCCGGCTATGTTTTCGGTGCTGGGATTTGACTGTTGGCCGGTCATCGCCGTTACGGAATTATCCAGTATAATGAGCATGAGTTTGTTTTTGTTGTGCACGGCATTCACCAATGCAGGAAGTGCCGCATGGAAGAACGTACTGTCCCCGACTACGGCTATTACCCGCTCTTCTATCACGTGCTGTAAGCCGTTTGCTACTCCTATTGATGCGCCCATGCAGAGTGACGAATCCGTATGTTTTATCGGGGGAAACGACCACATAGAGTAACATCCTATGTCATTGGAAAAAAAATGGGGTCTAGCTTTAATGACATGATAAAGCGCCGAAAAAGTGCCCCTGTGCGGACATCCGGCACAGAACGTCGGGTGTCTATCCGGTATAATACTCTTCAACTTATCGGCCTTTTCAACGAATGCATTATAATCGGGGTATTTTAAATTCAGAGCCTTGCCAATACCGGTTACAACAACTGGAATGTTGTATTCCCACGCTTCCGAGAAATGCCCGCTATATTTTCCAAATATTTTCACGGAAGGGTTCGCGTCTTTTGCGATCGCGGTTATTTCTTTCTCCAGATACGGAGATAGTTCTTCGACGACGATAACATTTTTGAGATTTTTTATGAAACTGCCGATAAGTTTCTTTGGGAGAGGGTAAGTTGTCCCAAGTTTCAATACATTCGCTTTAAGGTTCAATATATCGAGTGATTCTAAGACGTAATTGTAAGAAACCGATGATGTGATTATTCCTACGTCTGATTTGCGATCTATTGTAAAATTGAACTCCGATTTTTCAAACTCCTCCTGTATCTTTTTTGTCCTCTCAAGCATCCCGAGTTTCTTTTTCCTGGCAGTTTCGCCCAGTGTTATAAACTCTTCATTGAGTTCCCTCCACTTGACCTTCTTAAATTCTTTGCGGCTCATTTCTTCGAGGGGCACTATACCGCTCTGGTGGTTGACTCTTGTGACTGTGCGTATCAATACTATAGTTCTGTATTTCTCCGAAAGCTCAAACGCCTTCTTCACCATCGCCTTTGCTTCTGCGGGTGTGGACGGTTCAAGCATCGGAATATAAGTGTTCGGGGCAAAAAAACGGCCATCCTCCTCGGATTGCGAAGAGTGGGCGTGCGGATCGTCCGCCATTATCAACACCATGCCGCCTCTGACTCCAGTATATCCAAGTACAAACAGAGCGTCGCTTGCGACGTTTGTCCCTACGGATTTCATTGCGGTCAATGTCCTGAATCCGGCGAATGCGGCTCCAGCACAAATCTCCAATGCAACCTTTTCGTTCGTAGCTATTTCCACTTTGTAATCAAAAGAATCCGCGAACTCCGAGAAAGTGTCTAGAATCTCAGATGACGGGCTGCCAGGATAAAACGCCACTACCTTTACATCAGCCTCCAAGGCACCCCGCACCATGGCTTCATTACTAAGCATAAATACATTTCTTTTTTCTTTAGACAAAATATCTTTTAAAACCATTTTCTCACTTCATCCTTTTTATAAAGAACGTCAATATCGCCCCGTCTTTTTCGAATTTTAACAGTTCGTGGCCAGTTCTTTTTGCCCAACGTTTAATATCCTCCTCAGCTGCCGGGTCATCCGCCTCTACTTTTAGTATCTGCCCTATACCAATCTTTTCTATCTCCTCCTTCGTCATTGCGATAGGGAGGGGGCAGTATAGGCCTACACAGTCCAATTTCGCATCCGGTACAATTTCTTTGGTCATAGCCAATCACATATCCCGAAACACTTCTCTTTTGTTTTTTTCGCCGGCACGTTCTGTCCTCTTACAACCCCAGTATAGATTCTATTCTCTTCTTATCAAATCCCACTATGATATCACCATCGATATCTATAACTGGCACTCCCGTCTGTCCTGATTTACGGACCATCTCCTCGGCTGCAACCTGATTAACGGAAACATCAATGTCCTCGAAGTCGATGCTGTTGTTCTTTAAGAACTGCTTTGCCATAACACAGAACGGGCAGGTCGGGGTGCTATATACTTTTACGTTTTTGCTCATATTCACTCACCTCATCTTAAAATTTTAAGCTCCTTATGTTTCTTGGCCACCTCATCCGCGAGCCGGTCTAATTCTTTGAAATCTTCCGCCCGCGGATATCCCCGTATAATAACGGGCGTCAGCACCTCTACTTTGAGGTTGGTCAGCATACCAGTAATTTGCTCTACCATCTTTCCGCCCCACCCATAGGAACCGATAATGGATGCGAATCTTAGCTTTGGCCTTAGGGCGTTGGCGAGATATGTAGCATAAACAACGTTCGGATGCGGGCCGGCCAGGACAGTAGGAGAAGCGACGACTATCGTGGCAGCGTCCACCATGGCCTTCGCCAATTCCCCAATATCCGTTTTTGACAAATTGAACGGTTTTACAGTTATGCCTTTTTTCATCAGAGATTCCACAAAATGGTCCACCATTTTTCTTGTGCTGCCGTGCATTGAAGTGTACGCGACAATTACCTCGTTCTTAACTTCGTCCGAAACCCACTCTTTGTATATATCTAAGATAAACTTCGGCTCTGAATATATCGGACCATGGCTCGGCGCAATCATCTCTATATCTATGCCGTTCAATTTTTCCAGATGCTTTTTTATGTTGGTTCTGAACGGCATCATTATCTCCGCATAATAGCGTTTAGCGCATTCATACACCTTCCAATTTTCAGTTACAAACAAATCGCTGGTGGCAAGATGCGAGCCGAGAAAATCGCATGGAAATAAAATTTTATCTTCCCGCAGATAAGTAAACATTGTCTCCGGCCAGTGAACCCAAGGGGCAATAATAAACTCCAATGTTTTGTTTCCCAAAGAAATTGTTTCCTTGTCGTTTACCACGATGAATTTATTCTCGGGGATTAAAAGAAGTTCCATAAGCAAATCCTTGCATTTCTGATTGGTTACAACCTTGGCTTTTGGATAAACCTCCAGTGTCTTGGGTATTGCACCGGAGTGATCCTGTTCGGCGTGGTTGGAAATGATATAATCAATGTTATTGATATCAAGTTCCCTGAGGTGCTCTATAAGTTCATCACCTTTTGTTGTATCAACTGTGTCGATCAGCGCAGTTTTTTCACTGCCTTTTATCAGGTAGGAATTATAGCTTGTTCCATCAGGAAGCGGTATAAGTTCGTCGAATAATCTTCTGTCCCAGTCTATTACGCCTACTGAATAAATATTCGACTTTATTTCGCTGAACGCCATATTTTTCAACCCCTTTTCAGAATCTCCTTCAGGTCTTTTTCCGGGTCGTCTATCAGGTGAACGCTGTAGTTGTCCACGAGCACCTTTAAGATCTCGTCGTTCACGCATGCCGGAATTATCGGGCCGATATAGATGTTCTTTATTCCAAGCGATAGTAAGCTCCAGAATATTGCGACAGCCTTCTGTTCCATCCACATCAGTATAATTGATAGAGGCAGGTCATTCAGGCCGACACCGAATAGTTCCGCAAGCGCCGCGGCTATATCTATCGCAACAATAGAATCGTTGCACTGGCCTAGGTCTATTAGGCGCGGTATGCCTTCTATCTCGCCCAGGTCGAGATCATTTATCCTGTATTTCCCGCATGCAAGCGTAAGCACAATAGTGTCCTTTGGCAGTTTCTGGACAAACTCGCGGTAGTACTCGTCCTTCTTTATCGGTGCGTCGCAGCCGCCTACAAGGAAGAATCTCTTTATCTTGCCTTCCTGGACGAGTTTTTTTATCTTCGGGGCAAGGCCGAGCACGGCAGACTTTGAGAAGCCTGTGATGAGGGTTACGGTGCCTTTCTTTTCGGGTAGCGGCGGGAGCGATTTTGCCTTCTTTATAACCTCGCCAAAATCATAGCCGTCAATATGCTTAGCGCCTGGCACTCCGACTATACCAAGCGTAAAAAGACGGTCTTTGTACTGGTCTGTGGGTATGAGCGTGCAGTTGGATGTGCCTACAATCGCACCCGGGAACTCGGCGAACAGTTTTTTCTGGTCAAACCACGCCTTCCCCAGATTTCCTGCAAGGTGCCTATACTTTCGAAGTTCGGGATAGCCGTGTGCCGGCAGTAGTTCGGAGTGAGTATAGACATTTATTCCAGTGCCCTCGGTCTGCTTTAGGATCTCGTGGAGCGCCTTTAGGCTGTGCCCTGTGACAAGTATGCCTGGTCCAGCCCTTGTGCCCGTCTCGACTTTGGTCGGCGTCGGCTCTCCGAACGCTTCGATGTGCGCCTTCTTGAGCATCTGCATGGCCTTTATGTTCATGCGCCCGCCTTCAAGGGCAAACTTCACGAAATCCTGTGCATCGAAATTGACGTTCGTGAGCGTGGAATAAAGGGCTTTCTCGACAAAAGCGTCAACCTCGTGGTCCCTGTGGCCCAGTTCTTTTGCGTGGTATGCATAGGCGCTTACACCCTTCAGTACATATATCAGGTTATCTTGCAGCCGAGCAACGGTCGGCTCTTTTCCACATACTCCCTTTATTGTACACCCTGTACCCCTCGCGGTTTGCGAGCATTGATAGCAAAACATATTTAGTGCTTTTTCTTCGGCCATATCTTACACCTCTTTCTCGAATCTAAAATGTGACGATTTTGTCGCACTCCTTTATTAACTCATATAAATCTTTCATTGTTGACAACGGACACGTTTTTGTGCCTTCGCTATGTCTAATTTTAAGACAAGTGCCGCAGGCAAATATTTTCCCGCCACTGTCAACATAGGAACGCATCTGTTCCGTGACTTTGAATTTATCCGTATCGAGCGATTCAGATTCTACTCCTTTCGCAAGCAGGAACGCCCTTACATCGTCACCTTCTTTCAATGCAAAATTTCCGAGCCGGAAAGCGTTCCAAACAGTTTCAGGATCGTTCGAGTAAATTACTATTCCCATTTTCATTTTTAATCCTCCTTGACAAAATCTTCTTTGCCGACGCCGCATACTGGACACACCCAGTCAACCGGCAGTTCTTCAAACGGTGTACCTGGTTTTATTCCCGAATCTGGATCGCCCTTCTCAGGGTCATAGACATAGTCGCAAATCGTGCATCTATACTTTTCCATTTTCTCACTTCTCATGTTGACTGTTTTTCTCTGTAACTATTCCTGTCTGATTTCTATATCTGTCCCGAAGTTCACCTCTCTTGCCCTTGTTCCAGCTTCCGACCTTGCTGTAGAAACCGGTTACGCGGGTAACGTGTTCCACGTTTTTTCCGTGCGTCATCATCATTAAAAGCAGTTCCAAATTATTCTTCTGGATAGCATCGAATGTAAAATGCGTCTCTGTCTCGAAACGATTGTTTTTTACGATGATGCCTCTTTTTCCGTTGTAATCCGATTCTGCATACTCAAAGTCGCCCTTGTGCGCGTCAAGGTATGTTTTAAAATCTGTTATGTTCATTTTTTACCTCCCTTTCTTTTTTGTTTTTTTCTTTTCCAAACACTCTTTGCAGGTGCCCTTGAAGTAGCCGTGTATTTCTTCTATTTTGTGTTCTCCCTTAAGCAATCCATCAATATACGGGCACTTGACATTAATATCGAGTATGACGCCGCACTTTTTACACAAGAAATGGTGATGCGGAGCCATCTCGAAATCGTAACGCAACTCCGATTCGGAAATGGTTAGCACTTGAATCATATTGTGTTTATTCAACGCCTCTAAAGAATTATATACTGTTGTTCTGGATAGTGCCGGATTCTTCTTTTTTAGTTGTAGATATATGCTATCAGCATTCGGGTGTACCCTATTCTCGTCGAGAAACCGCAATATCTCCAATCTCTGTGAGGTTATCCTTATCTGGTTGTCTTTTAGGATTTTTACATATTTTTCCAATCATATCACCGATTATAATTGTTTCTAATTTGTAATGATTACAATATAGTATACAATACAAAATAAGTATTTAAAACTTTTTCAAAGGGTTATTATCAATTAAAAAAGGCAATCGAAATATCTACGTTTTTGTTTTACCGGCTTCTTTCTTGAATACTTCATTCGCCTCTTTCGCTGTGTGCTTCTCGTGAATAATAGCCCGAAGTGCCTTTATCATAGCAACAGGGTGTTCATGTTGCCATATATTTCTGCCAAGATTTACACCTATGGCCCCCTTCTCCATGCCGTCATATACGAACTCGAATACCTCGAGCTCTGTGTTCACCTTCGGTCCTCCCGCCATAACTACTGGAACAGGGCAACCGTCAACCACTTTTTCAAAGTTCTCACACCAATATGTCTTCACTACTCGCGCTCCTAATTCTGCAGCAATACGACAACATAGGGCGAGATAGCGAGCGTCTCTTTTTTCTAGCTCTTTACCTACTGCAGTGACTGCCATTACTGGAATACCATAGTCTTCACATTCATTCACAAGTTTTGATAGGTTTAGCAGTGTCTGATTTTCATATTTGCTTCCCACGAAGATAGATATCCCCACTGCTGACGCATTAAGACGGATTATTTCCTCTATTGAAGTGGTTAGCCCCTCATTCGCCAAATCGTCCCCTACCATGCTGGTGCCGCCCGACACCCTCAAGATAATCGGTTTACTTTTTGTGGGATCGATCACCGATCTCAACACGCCCCTAGTAACGAACAAAGCGTCGCAATAAGGAAGAAGCGGTTTTATTGTTTCACCAGGTTTTTCCAATTTTCTAGTCGGTCCCTGAAAATATCCATGATCTATCGGCAGGAACAAGCAGTGCCCATCGGGCTGTATCAACTGTGCCAAACGATTTTTCATTCCCCAATCCATTTTAATCCCCAAACTTGATAAGTGGTGCTAATATTTATCTTTTACTTCATACTTCATCGTTTTTTAACGAGGATGTCCATAACTATGTGTGATATATGAGGAGAGTACGATTTAATATTGTGCAATTTTAGCAGTATTGGCTTTTGCCCACTTTCTTTGTGGATAAGTTTTAGTAAATCCATAGACCGGTTTTTAATAAGTTTATCGTGACATTTTTCGTGATAGTGTATTATTCCTCCGTTTTTTCCTATTACTCTAACCGCTTTCGGTAAAAATTTCCAGGTGTCGTGGAGATACCCCATAATCACCCTATCTGCTATGTTCTCCGGCATCTCTTTACGGCAATCACCTAAAAGTGGTATAACGACGTTGGCAACCTTATTTAGACGTATATTCGTGCACAAATAACCATAAGCGGTCGGATTTATTTCAGCAGTGTATATCCTTTTTGGTTTAGAATGAACAGCAATGGGTATAGAAAAGTAGCCGATCCCCGCAAACATATCCGCTACAGTTTCGTTTCTATTCGAGACATAAGCCATTCTTTCCCTCTCATGGATATTTCCACTTGAAAACATTATCTTCGCCACGTCCAATTTAAACCTGACCTTGTTTTCTATGTGTGTGGTTTCCGTATCGTTTCCGTATATCGTCCTCGTGGTAGGCTCCCGAGTTGTTCCTCTTATGTCACAACTATCGATTAACACCGTTTTTGCTCCAACTACACTTGCATAAACTTCGCCGACTCTTTTCTCTACGCTTCTTAGCTTGTCTGGTATTTTTAGAATCAACACATCTCCAATCAACTCCCATTTCCGTGGAAGGTGTTTTGATTGACTTTTTGGTAGATTGGTTTCCCTTGAGATTTCCTCAAACGGTGTTGGTTGCAGTATTCTATTTTCGATCGTTTCTAGTTTTATAACCCCTAGTGGGTATCCTCTAAAACCAGCAACTTCAGTCCGCTTTAGTTTTCTGACTATTGGTATCTCTACATACTTTCCGTCGATTCTAATTTTATGAGTATTATCGACTAGGTTTTTTGTCGCTAAACACCTGCGTACCTCTTCAGCAAATCTATTTTCCACACGAACAGCAAACATTTTATACCCTTAACCAATTTTACACGTCAAAGGGATTATCATGAAGACGAATATAAAAAGAATGGTTTTTTTGATTGCCGTTGCGATAGGAGTAATCATTATACTCTCATCGGTTGCAAGCAATAAATCCGCGGCATCTACAAAAGGCACTCGCAGCGCTGGCGAGGATATCGTGGGAACGTATTACATGAACCTAACGGATAACATGACGGCTGTAGAGATGAATTTTTCGTTTGGCATATATACGATATATGATGATATGTTCACTGAGGAAAATGTGAGTGTTTCAGTCATTAGAGACCGCCCCGTCAACGATAGGAACACGGCCGCTGCTAGTATCAAGACCAAAATCAATAATACTGTTAGTGGGATAATTAGTGGTGCATTTCCAGGAGACGCCAATGTAACAACAAAGTTAGAGGTCGTAAACAGTAGCCTAGATAACACGATATGCGGTCCACTGGATCCGATAGTAGTCGAATACGAGGGCATGGTTTATTTTACGAACAGATCATTTAATTTTACTAAACCCGTTGGGAACTTATCAGACGTGATTCGTGGAACCATGACAATGGGTGCTACTGTAAACAAGAGCGTGCCGTTAAAATCCGATCCAGGGTATACGAACACATTCATATTTTCCCAGCCATTACCATATAACTTCTCGTATAACTCTTCGGAATCGCTAAAGAACGGTACGGTATCGGATGTTCCGGGCAACAAATCGACTGTACAATGGACAATTGACAATAAAAATGAAACTGGAACAACTGTAAAGAGTGAGACAAAGTATCTTATATTCCACGCCAGAGACCCTAACCTAACGACAAAAGAAGAGATATTTATATACACCAACATGAACATTGTAAACTTTGGAGACGATGTGAACATTAACATTAAAATAGACATCAAAAGCATAAACATCTTGAAGTACAATATGTTGCCATCGACAATCAGCAACCTTGATTTCATATCGTCGGATGGTATCCGTTTAATGGAAAATAATGGATTGACTACTGCAGCAGAAATGCAGGAAAAATCAGTAGATAAATCTAAAACAAAGGTAGAGAGTGATTTAAACAACATATTCAACAACCCGCAAAAAAGAGTTACACTAGCATATGCTTGGGACCGGGGCACACTAAACGGATACAATATTTCTATACTTTCAAATGCAACACCAATTAGTTCTTACCTCAATACCACCACGCCGACAGGGTTTAGCGCCAATTCTCTGAAAATTACCATAAAAGATGCTTCGAAAACGCCAGACGTTCAAGAAATAATCATGGGCATATTGAGGATGGGTGCCGCAGTAAAAAAGGATTTTAACCTGACAGCGGAGCCGAACAGATTGGTAACGCTGAATATTACTGGACCGCAAAGCCCGAATGGCATATGGTTTGTTTATCTCGGAGGCAATATCACTAGCGACAGCACGATTGTTCAAGGTACAAACATAGATGGCAATATGAGAAAAATCTCTTTCTCCATTGATAATATAAACGGGGTTTCCGATAGGTCCGAGAAAGTAAATCTTACGCTTGAAGCGAGTTCAAAGAACTCGGAAATAATCGGACGCGCTTCTCAAGATATTCAGATATGGAGCACTATGGACCTTAGAAATTTTGACGACATTCGCATGAACGTTACAGTAAGGGTTGCTATAATAAATATCAGCGACTACAATATAGAAATACCGGGAAGCGTCAGCAACTTGACATATATCACCGCAGAATGCATGAGGATGGTTGTAAAAAATGGGCTAGCTTCGTGGGATGACATCACAAAAGGAAGTGAGAATTCTTCTAAGGACTTGGAGAGTAATTTGCTAAAGATTTTCAACCTGCCCCTAAACTTTAAGACAGAAATTGTCGAAAGCAGCAAGTTGATTGAGGGCATCATAGACCTGGATTATATGCCTGCTTACCTTAGTGGAGATAAGGCCGCAGAAGTTCTTATAACTCTGACTCCTACGATCCCTGACGGCGAAACACTTCAGTTTAATAAATCATACCTCGGAATGAAGGATAATGTAGTGTCCGTCCACAACCTGACAGTGGGTGTGCTGAAGATGGGTGCAGATATCACTACGAATTTTGATGTAGAGGCGGACAAGGGAACAAAAATGTTTGTTGAGGTAGTTGCCCCACAAGACGTCGCGCCCGGTGGCACAATTAGTGCCGGAAACAGTAGTGCAACCGGTACGACATACATGGTAGAAACAAATTATCGCGCGGTTAGATGGACTTTAGATAATAGTGTCGGTACGGCAAAGAAAAAAGGTACAACGTCGCTCAATCTTGCATCGTCCTCGCCTTTGAATATCACAAAAGAGAGCCTTGAGATAGAAGCGAAATTGGATTTAAAGGATTTCTACATGAGCATAACTCTGGATGTCGTTATTAAAAGTATAGATGTTGAGAAATATAAAATAGAAGTTCCAGAAAAAGTCCACAATCTAAAGTTTATAACGGCAGACGGCATCAGACTTGCAGTAGAGAACGGCCTCGCGAATTGGGAAGATGTTCTGAGCAATGTCACAGAGAGTACAAAGGACGTGAACGACAAACTTACAAACGCTACTGGTGCCAACCTAACAATAATATATAGTTGGGATGAGAGCAGCAAAAATAAGGGTTATGATGTCCTCGATATGAGTTCGAATAGACCGGCACTCAAATTAAGTGGCAACGGAAATACACCCATGAGCGTGAAGGGGGGAGACACAACAATACCTCGCGAGGGGCTCATGGGGTTCATAAATGCTGGTGCAACTGCAAAATTCAGCAGCGACAAAGTTGATGTGAATTATACGATGACCATTACCATCATTCTTCCAACCGATATTACCTTTACTAACCTAGAGAATCTAACAGAAATTCAAATCCCAGACAGTGATGGTAGACGGGCATATAAATGGGGCGACCCCGCAAACAAAAGCATTTCCGGCATTTTGAAATCTACAAAAGCACCAGTATATACGTCGGATAAAACAGAGGCTACCGTTGTCGTGGATATTTACTCGATAAGTGTAGGGAGTGGGCTGGTGCCAAACCTAAAAGACATCTCTGCCAGCATAAACCTCGAAGTTATTGCTCAGATATACCACGTAGGCATCGAAACATACGGCATTGAACTTCCGGGAGATGTGACGTTTGAATATATCAACGCAGACGCGATTAGACTGGCATTGGACAAAAACATAGTTGTTTTAGACAATATCAGTAGCAGTATATACGACATAACAAACAGTCTCAACGATAGCTTACGAAAGAGTTTCAGCGATCCGACAATCGGCCTATCCTTCGAATACGACTGGTCAACATTAAAAGATTCAAACGGCAAATATATCTATGACTTAAATAACATGAAAGAAGACGTGCCTATCAGAATCATACTAAAAACCTCTTTCACTTATAAAATGGGCGGCACAAGCACAACAAGCTCTTCTTCAGGGGAGTTCATTAAACAAAAACTTGAATCGGCCATGACACTTATGAAGATCCCTGTGCCGCTGTCGTTGCAGGGCATAAAAGGATGGGACACCCTTTATAGAGTGATTTTCCCGGAGGGCATAGATATCGCGGGTGTTTCCGTACCAGACGGTGAAGCTAAAATAGGCAGTATCGGTGGTAGACAGTACTTTGAATACCTGGTGCGGGGTATTGGAGCTAGTGAAGACCCGAAAGTGGACATAAGCGTTAGCATCGGAATCACTCCTATGTTCTTACTGACAATACCGCTGATAAAAATAGTGGTGATTACTGTAGTAGGATTAATTGTACTGGTTATCGTTTATAAAGTAGCTAGAAGAAAGAACATAAAAGAAAGGAAGGAGAAGAAGAAAGAGGAAAAAATTAGAAAAAGAGCGGAAAGGATAAAAAGAATGGAGTTAAAGAAAGAATTGAAAGATTTCAAACCAGCAATAGCGTCTCAGAAAAAAGAAGCGGAAAAGGAGCCGGAGCCGTTACAAGAACCTGATGTAGAACCGTCGCAACCGTCACAAGAAGGCGACGAATTCCTGAAGACATGAGTGTGAGAGCGATTCATGAAAAAAATGTTGTGTTGGATGGCCGTCAGCATATTGACTGCGACCTTGCTTATCCCTACATCAGCCGGGGCAGCTATAAGCTCTCCCAACATGGTTCCAGATTTTGACAATTACTCAACACCTGTTATCATGCCTGGAGACGTTGGAATCCTCAGTTTTACTGTTAAGAACAGATACAACGTAACGATGACCAATGTGACCTTGACTGTAGAAATCTACAAATACGCTACATATTATGAAGCAAAGGATGCCGAAAATGTTCCCGATGCCCCCGTAACTGAGAATGCAAATCGCACAATCGTACAAATAATTTCAAACATATATCCAAATGCTAGCATACCCGTTTCATTCAAGATATACACGCAACCTACGACTCCCGAGGGCGTGTACTTCGTGCGATCGAAAATGGAGTTTGTTTATGCGGGGGTAAATAAAACACAGTGTTTGATGAAATCCAGAGGTTACTTCGATAACAATCTTTGGAACGCAGCATTGAATATTCCAGATAATGTGAATCGATCGAATGAAACTCAAATGATTCAATACCCCGGCGGAATTAACATATCGATGCTTGGAGTAGATGGCATACTCCCGGATACTAGTTTATCTGTAAAAACGACCGTACAATTGTGGCCGCCTGCCGCTATGCTGAAGACCGCACCTGTCTTGGTGGTAATTATAGGAATAACGGCATTCTTTGGGGTGCTAACCGCCATATTTTACTGGCAGGATTCCAAAGAGCCAAAAAAACAAAAAAAGAGGCTGCGAAAACGTTAACACTGTTGACAGCATATTTAAGTATAGGCAATATATTGTAGTGGGGAGTTCTATGGATGAAATACGGGTTTATGAGCTAAAGAAGAAGGATTTGACTGGTGCTACGGTAATCGAAGGTTTTCCGAGTGTTGGTCTTGTAAGTTCGATTGCCGGAAATTATTTGATTAACGCCCTGGGACTGGAACACATAGGTGTTTTGGACTCTTCAGATTTCCCAGCAGTTTCAGTAATAAGAAATTCAGAACCGCTCAACCCTGTGAGGATATATGCAAATAACCCACCAAGTAGACCTGACGTTGACCCAGAGCAAGTTGTTGTGTTTGTTTCGGAATTCCAGCCTCCAACCAGTATGGTAAAACCAATAGCTAGTACGATACTGGATTGGATACAAGAACAAAAATGCAGTCTTCTTATCTCACCAGAGGGCTTGATCATAGACCGCGGTGGCTCTGATGAGGAGGAAGAAACGGATGAGCGTAGCGGAAAAGCAAAGACGGAACGAATAAACGATATAGGCGTGTATGGCGTTGCCAGCAATAAGAATGCAAGAAAGATAATTACTAAACATAATATCAAAGATTTCCAACAGGGTGTTGTCTCTGGTGTTGCTGGCGTACTTTTGAACGAGAGTAAAAGGCGAAATTTTGATACTATTTGCTTATTGGCAGAAGCGAACCCCAATTATCCAGACGCACGTGCAGCAGCAAAAGTTATAGAAGTTATAGACAAGATACTTATTCATACCCATATCGATGTAAAACCACTCTATGATGAGGCGAAGAATATTGAAGTTCAACTTAAAAATATGCATAAACAAGTGAAAAATCAGACAAAGGCCGCAGAACCCCAGATGTACACGTAGCGAAGAAATATTATTTCTTTAGCGTCCCTTCTGCACCGCATTTTGGACACTTTATTTTGATTGGCCTTTTCTCGGAAGTAATTTCGATTTTACCGCGGCATTTCGGACATGCTATAATTTTCACTACGCGCGGTTTTTTTTTCTTCTTGAATTTGAAAAGTAGTTTTTGTAAAAATCCCTTTGGTTCTTCTTCCTTCTTTTCTTCGACTACCTTAGCCAATTGTTTCTGTTTCTCCAATTCTTCGAGTTGCCGCTGTTTCTCAATCGCTTCCTGTTCTATCATCATCCTTTCTTCTTCTATCTCTGCCTCCAGTTCTTCCTTTCGTTTTCTGAGTAGGGAAATTAGTTTGTCGGATTCTGTAGTTGTACCCTCCAAAGCAGAGATCCTCTCGATCACATCGAGCCTTTCTCTAATGATTGTAAGCGTTTTTAACAAAATTTTTAAATTGTCTTCTTCCTGTGCATTCTCATCTCGTAAGATTTTGTGGAGTTTTTCCCTGACATCAGCCATTCTTTTTCTATCAGTTATCAGTTTCTCTTGAGTTACACGATAAAGCTCAATCAATTCATTCGGGTCGTCGCTTAGTATTTTGGACCCTAACTTTTCCATACCCTCCACTAAATTCAATTTCTCTAGTTTTCTCAGTTTTTCCATGGTTGCCAGTTTCTCAGATAAATTACCAGTATCCTTTTTTGTCATCTCCATTAATTTTCCTTCTATAAGAGACAATTTTTTGTTTGTACTGCCCTGCTCCTCAACAAGTTTAGAAAGCAGTTTGACCTTTCCATCTAAGGTTGGTGGAACCTCGACAGCGATCTCTTGCTCTTTCTCAACAGTTGTTGTTGCTCGGGGTGGTGGAGAAATTACTCTTTTTGCTCTCTTTGCCACTTTTTTATCGCCCTCATTATCACCAACAGTATATTGAGGCGTTTCGTATTCGGCCATGTCTTTAACTCCATTAGAATTATATTGCACCATACAATAAATAGGAAGATACTGTTCGATTTCTAACGTCTATTTCTTTAATGTCCCCTCGGCACCACATGCTGAACATTTTATTTTGATTGGCCGCTCTGATGACGCGACTTCAATCTTTCCTTTACATTTCGGGCAAGTAAGCGTAACTGGTTTTGCTGGAGCTGAACTTGGTGGCGTTGGTGCCGCTGGCATCTTCAGAAGCGAAGATCTCAGTTCATCAAATCCAACGGTCGGTGCGGCCGCGGCTGTCGGAGTTGGTGCCGAAATTGGGATTTCTTTTTTAAGTATCGCGGCAAGGTCACTTTCTTTATCCAACTCTTCCTCCAATTCCTCCTTACGTTTCCTGAGAATGCTTATCAACTTAGCTTCTTCAGGTGTCGGTTCCTCCAATCGAGCAAGTTCTTCCAATGCCACCAATCTTCTCTTGGTGACCTCGTGTGTCTTTGCTAACGACTTGAGCCGGCTTTCCTCCTCTTCGCGCTGCTTCTTCAGCACAACAGCGAGTTTTTCTTTTATTGTTGTTAGCTCCACCTTAGATGCTTCTACCTTTCTCTGGCTTATTTCATATATTTTTGAGAGATCATCTATGCTCTCAGTAAGTGCTGCACCCTCCAATTTCTCTATTTGTGTGAGTTTATCCAATTTTATTTTCTCTTCTTCCTCTCTCTTCAACATCACCACCAGTTTGCTTTCAATGGATGCGAGTTTTCCTTGATTTCTTACTCGTTCTTGCTCCATTCCCGTTATAAGCATAGCCAATTTGTCTTCCATGTCCAGTATTTTCTCTTTATCTTCGCCTGTTCCCCTTTGGGTAATGTTCATAAGTTTTCCTTGAATGTCAAGGATATCGTTCTCTAAAGAGTCGTTTCTTCTCTGCAATTTGGAAATGGAATCCGCGAGATTGGTAAAATCCGTCTCTTCTTTGAATTTCTGAGTAAGGTTTCTTTTTACCACTTCATCTATCTTTTCGTCTATCACGCTTTCCTCTAAAATCACGCTCTTGAGTTTATCTTTAAGTTCAGAAACATCCGGTTCTTCACTGACCATATCTTCTATCTTTCTCTGGATTTCGTCCATCCTAGATTGTAACGATTCGTTGCTGTTTTTCAGCTCATCTATGATGTCTTCCGCTACGTCCGGTTTTTGAGATTGCCTCTCATCTATTTTTTTGTTAATTTCACCAATTTCGGTTCGGAGAGATTCGTTGCTATTTTTCAACTCCTCCATGACGTTATATATCTCTTCGTCACCAGCACCTTCTTCGGCTTTACCCATCCCACCTATGGCAGCGGTTATCCGACTGTCGATCTCTGACGTCACTTCGCTTTTCATTTTATCGTATGACCTTGAAATTTTTACCAGTTTTTCTTCTATAGCCGCAAGTTCTTCCTCTAGGGTTTCTGTTCTTCTCAATTTCTCCTGAATGTCGTCTATCCGCTTGCCCATTCTCTCTTCCAAGCGCAGTTCGAGGCTCTCTTCAATCTGTTTTATCCCATCGATGCTTACGGTTTTTAAATCGTCCATCTCCTTTTTTCTCTCTGTCTCGATCTTCTTCATCTCGGCTTCCATTTCTTTCTTTTTTTCTTCCTCTAATTTTTTTATTTTTTGCTCAAACTCGTTTCTAAGGTCGTTCTCTCTTTTTTTGCCATCTTCCGAAAGTCTCTCTTTTTCTTCCTGTGTCTTTTTTGTCTCAGCGTCCAGCCTACTCAGTATTTGCTGCTCTAGTTTATTAATCGTTTTACGATCGACCTTATGCCCCTTTTTCTTCTCCGCTTTTTCTCTTTTTTTGACCTCTTCCTGGAGCTTTTTCTTTATTTCCGCCTCTTTTCTCTTTGCGGCCGCCTCTAACGTAGCGTATTTCCGATTTCTCTTTTCAGTCTCTTTTTTCATTACATTTTTCATCTCGTCCTCGATTAGCTTGATTTCGGTCTCTAATTCCTTCTTCTTCTCGAGTTCTAGATCCCTGGCGCGAACTATTTCACCGTAATGCGCGAGTTGCCCTGGTATCCCTGAAAAAATGTCATTTTGTATAGCTCTTGACGGTGTTGTAAAAATATCGTCCCGGATAGGCTTTATTTTCATAACCTTTTGAGAAGAGTTTGTCCCCTTTCTTTTATTTTCTTCTACGGATTTTAAAATGTTTTTTCCTGATTCTAGTCGACTCATTTAAATCCCTCGTTTTTATTCACATTCGAATGGTGCACCATTGTGGCAATAATGGAAGAGCGAATTGAGGAAACAAATAGCACTAGATATATTTAAATATATAGTTATCAGAGATATTTAACCGTTTTATTATCTTGTTTATATTTTTATCCCTCCGATTACTGGTAAATTAAGAAGTATTTAAATACGATTTCTCGTATTATTGAAGGTATAAGTTGTGTGTGCTATGGACGTAACAATCATCCTATTGCCTGGTAAAGCCACTGCGAAAAGACTACAGTTGCAAAATGGATCGACGGTACTCGACATCTTGAACAAATTAAATATAAATCCAGACACGATGATACCTCTTAGGAATAGTTCGCCGTTGCCCATAGATGAACGCCTGAAAGATGGGGATGTGATTGAACTTGTTCGGGTTGTGTCCGGCGGATAAAGTATTAACTGAACCTATAAATTTTGGAAATAGAGAGAGGATGATATGACAAAGATTTTGGTTCCATATCCAGAAAAATGCACGGGTTGCAGATTTTGTGAGATTATATGCACCCTGGAAAATGATGGCGTGATAAACTCAAAAAAAGCAAGGCTCAGGATAGAAAAAAGAGGGATAAGAAACGACATACCCGTTGTATGCACACAGTGCATTGCCTGTGAAGAAAATTGCTGCACGAACGTATGCCCTGTCGAAGCCATATATATGGAAAATGGCGTTGTTCGAATCGATAAGGACAAATGCACTTCTTGTGGCACATGTGTCGAAACATGCCCATATGGAGTTATTAAGATAGTCGATAACTGTGCGGTAAAATGCGAACTTTGCGGAGGAAGCCCCCAGTGTGCAAAACACTGCATCATAGGTGCATTGAAATTTGAAGAGCCAGTTAAGGAGAGGTACCTCAATGTCAAAAAGATGATAGGAGTGGGATAATGAAAGGTTTTGCTGGAAAAATTTTGAAAATCGATTTGAGCAAAAAGAATTTTACCATGATAGAAACCCCGAAGGAGTGGATGGGTCTTTATCTCGGTGGCGATGGTTTCGGAACAAAATTACTCTACGACAACTTGCCGGCAAAATGCGATCCGTTGGGAGAGAAAAACGTTATTGTTATCTCTCCTTGTTTATTCTCCGGCCTTCCAATATCCACCGCCGGAAAAACCATATTCCATTTTAAGTCACCGCTGACTGACGGGTACGGAGAATCGGTGATGGGCGGGGCGATAGGTGCGGAAATAAGACAAGCCGGCTACGATAGCATAGTAATAACTGGTAAAGCAAAAGAACCGTCCTATATCTACATCAACGATGAAAATATAGAAATAAGAAGCGCCAAATATTTGTGGGGAAAGAACACAAGAGAGTGCCCAGAACTCATAAAAAAGGAGCTTAAAACTACGAGAATATTAATCGCGTGCATAGGACAGGGTGGAGAAAACCTCGTAAAATTTGCTACAGTGGATTGTGAAGACAGGCAAGCCGGGAGAAGCGGTGTCGGCACTGTGATGGGTGCAAAAAACCTCAAGGCGGTTGCTGTTGTTGGCGATAAAGATATACCGATTGCACATCCTCAAAGAATTAAGGAATTGGCTACAGAATGGGTGGAGAAGATAAAGGTGCACCCCACGTTTGCGGAAGACACAAAATACGGCACTGGAGAATTCCTTGAATGGATGAGCAATGACAGGGGGACGCTGCCTACCAGAAATTGGAAACAAAGTCAGTTTGAAGGCAATAAAACAATAAGCCCGTATTACTGGGCGCCAAAATACTCAAAGAAGAACAAGGCGTGCCTTTCGTGCCTAAAACCATGCGGACAACTGTTTGAGATTACAGAAGGCAAATATAAAGGTACGGCAGTAGACGGCCCGGAATACGAGACACTCTTTTCGTTGGGTTCGTGTTGTGGGAACTCTGATATCGAAGCACTCAGCAAGGCGAACGAATTATGCGACATATATGGGATAGATACGATATCAGCAGGCGGAGTTATCGGGTTTGCCATGGAGTTATATGAAAAAGGGATACTCACTGAAAAAGACGTAGGCATGAAGCTCAACTTTGGAAATTCCGATGCGGTTCCGAAAATGGTTGAGATGATTGCGCTCAGAAAGGGCATAGGGAACGTCCTTGCCGAAGGTGTAAAAAGAGCTTCGGAAAAAATCGGAAAAGGTTCGGAAAATTTCGCAATTCATGTGAAAGGACAGGAACCCCCGGCCTACGACGTAAGGGGAATAAAGGGTATGGGTTTGGCGTTCGCTACATCGCCAAGAGGTGCCTGCCACCTTCGTTCTGGTGCCTATGGATTAGAACTCACGGGCAAGTGGTGGAAGTTCTCTGGTGTAGACCGCTTTTCCTCGAAGAACAAAGGTGTTGAAATAAAGACGATGGAGGATTTGATGACGGTGTACGATTGTTTGGGTGTATGTAAATTCTCCAGGCATTTGTTCTTCCTGGAAGGTTTTCCGCCGATCATAGAGGCGGTCACAGGCAGGAAATACACCGAAGATGAGTTGTTGAAAGTAGGAGAAAGGGTAAACAACCTAAAAAAGTTGATCAATCTCAGAGAAGGATTTACAAAAGCTGACGATACTCTTCCAAAACGCATAATGAGCGAGCCGATACCTGAAGGGCCGGCTAAAGGAAATTACATAAAGCCCGAAGAACTGGAAGAGATGCTAGACGATTACTACAAGGCAAGAGGTTGGGACAAGGAAGGAGTTCCGAGTAAGGAAAAGTTAAAAGAACTGGGGATGTTGTAAAGTAACGTTTTCGATCGATAGGGGATAAATGATTGAGATGGGGCTTTGGATTAATACGGTTTAAGGTATAGGCATTAGATATGGTGGAGAATACGGTATGGGTGGGGATGCGGGATACTGTGTGATTATTAGGGTATAATAGGCAATAGCAAAATTCACAAAAAACCTTATTAGTGCTGTGATCTCTTGACTATGTGATGAAACGGCAGATAGTAGCAGAAATTTTAGCAACATTGGGTATTGTATCGGTGGTCCTGTCATTGTTCACACAGTCAGAACCTCTTGGTGTCATGTTGTCGTTGATGGGTCTTGTACTTATAGTATATTCGTTATTATTGCTGAGGAAATGTAAGAAAGAAAAAATGGAAAATTTGCGATGGGAAGATGCTACACTAAAATCTAAATGGTATTTTATATTCACATTATCTGTGGGCATCTTTTCTATATTTATGGTCGTTTTTATACTATTTTACCCACCACTAGATCGTGCGGAGCGTGTGCTTGGTTTTATAGCATTCTGTGGGGCCTCGATGGTGTTGGTCGTTACATATCTTTCGTATAATGGAATTAAAAGAGATGGTGGAAAACAAGTAAAGGAGTATGTCCTCAAGAGTAATGCAAGTTTATATGAGAAAAATGACAGATTACGAATTTTTACTACACTCAAAAAAATGCTTACAGATTTAGGGGTCAAAGTTAGTCAAAATATTAATTTCAATCAATGGAATTATGCCATCGTAATGTCATACAAATGTGATGATGATTATTTTATAGAAATTGGTCATTCCTCTCAACAAGGATTCTTCGATAAAAAAAACAGAATCTTCGTTCTAATCGGCCCCTTGAATGAAAATAACAAACAAAAAATAGAAACATTGAAACAAAAAATAGACGAACTGTTCATTTCTGGTAGTTACTAAATCTTCCAAAACATCCAGCACGGATTTTTCAAAGAATAAATATAATGGAGGGTATCACCTTTTTTCTCAACATAGCGAACGAGCACTCGTGCTTGGCCGAGTGCGAGTGAGCGAATTCACATTATCCGTTTGCCAGAATCGATAGATATTAGTAATCACTGTTTCCTTTACAGATATAGCCAATCAACGCCGTATCTCAAACCCTCCAAACTCTCCAACATGCTCTTCTTTCGTAATCTTCGCATCACTTACATCTGCGTTAGGGATCGAACACGAGCACCACTCGATAAGCTTGTTGACAGTTTTATCCTCGCCCTCGAAGATCGCCTCTACAGACCCATCGTCAGCGTTTCTAACCCATCCAGTAACACCCAGCTCCCGAGCTTTTCTCTGTGTATTTGCCCTAAAAAACACGCCCTGAACCCTGCCAAAGAATTGCACGTGTTTTCTTGTCAACATTTGATGACACCGACGTCAAACGTCAATTAGCTTATACTATAAACGCACTCCCTAGCAAGGCAGTCGCTGCATACAACACAACTGCGACAGGCATGGCATTTCCTATATAACTTTTCCATACTATCCTATCACCGCTCCAATAGATTCCCGCACAAAAATACATGGTGATGACGACTGTTAGAATCAGGTATACACCGAGTATTAGTGAGAATTGACCTACACCCAACATGCTTGTATTTGCGATTCCAGAAAAGGCATCGAAAAGCGTACCGTATAGTGACAATGTAATTCCAAAAACAATCGGTGCAAATATTGTGCTCGTGGTCCTCATCATGTCAGTAGTAGATCCCAGTTGTGTTCTGATGTCGTTATCTACTTTTTTCATGTCCTTCAGGTGATCTGCGATAGAGAGTATAATCTGCCCGGCGGTTATTAAGTCCTTTTTTACCATCTGCACAACAGATTTCATAGTTGTTTTTATAGTTCTTGAATAAACCGTATTGAACACACCCATATTCCCAAATAAGATCTCGTTTAAATCTGCCCGTGTAATCTGTATGTTGTACGCAATCCTTTCGAATAACATGCTGATAGCTGAACCCTTCATTGTTTCGCTAGTCTTTTTTAATGCTTCCTCCAAAGGCATGCCTTCGGATATCCTGCTGCCAATGTGGAATAACGCATCCGGAAATTCACTCTCCATTTTGAGAACTTTCTCTCTTTCTTTTTGTTGACTTCGCGTACTCATATTACAGTAATAGGATATCCCAAATCCGATGCCGATAACTATCAGAATACTGCCGAGACATTGTTTAAATGTATCCGAGCTATTGCTAAATTGTAGAACCGCTAGCAAAATGAATAAAGTGGAGATAAATATGGAAACGATTAATGCTTGATGTGCTCTGCTCAAAGACATGTGTCTATTTCGATCGTTAGTTTTGCGATTATAATCATGCAATTCATCTGGAATAGTTGGAGGAGGAGTTGTTCCCGGATGTTTTCCAAGGATGTAAGAAGCATAGGCAAATGTGCTTACTGGAAATATCACATCCATCAAAAGTATAATTTGGATAAGGGAGTTGCCACCAGAGTTGGTGTTCGTGGCTTTATCGATATTGGGAGATAGCCCTATATTGATGTTACCAAGTGCAATCATAGGGAGCATAGCACCAATAATCATAGGCAGTAAAATTCCAAGTGTGAACAATATTGTGGTCGGACCTGAGAGAGAAGTCGTGAACTTCTCTACTCGCGTTTTGGTACCCATCAGTATCGTGTTCGCTGCTTTTTCCAGCGTCCTTATTAAGCCATCTTCCGTCATTTCTACGGTCGCACTTTTGATAGCATAAAGAGATCGTTTGAAATCCTCATCGTGTTCTCCCCAATCATAGGCAAACTGAAGGAACGCTTCGTCAACGCTATCATACTTTCTCATGTGAACATCCCACAATATTTTCCTCATGATCGAAGCAAATGGCTCGTCGACATTCTCTGCAGTAAATTCTATGGCTTTATCCAACGATGGCGTAAGCCGCATACTCATTATCATATAATTGATTGCTTGTGGTGCTAAACTGAGGCACCTCTTCCTAAGCCCGTTTGCAAGAAGGGATGGATAGTTTAAGACAAAAACCGTTGTTACCATGGGGACAATTAACGTCGGGATTATTAGGCAGATCAATATTTCTACAATCTTGAGTTTGGCGGATAATATGAAGGTTGCGTCTATCAGCAACATAACCAACAGCGAAACAAATCCAACGACATAAGAAAAAATAGCGATATCCTCGGGTTCAGTATCCCAGTTTAAGAGGGTCAAGTCCTTTCTTAGTTTTCCATCAGTTCTTTTTTTATTTCCAGATTTTTTTAGTTTAGTTGTAACACTTTTGCATAAATTGAGATAAAGTTTGCCTTCCTGAAAAGATGCATCGCGATTATGCATACTTAACACTCTTCTCGAACCATGCAGACCATTTTTTGAGAATTTCTTGGTAATCAATACCTTTTTCTCTGTTTTGTTCCATCATTTGCCAGTATGCATTATTAGAAAGATTCACCCACTTGGCAGAAAGCAATTCGTCCTTATTATTTTCAATAGCGTATTTCACCATCTTTTCCCTGTAGGCGGCACGCAGATATATATTTTGGATAGCTTCCTCGACAGAGAAGCCCCACGATTTTGCAATTCTTTGTATCTTCTCAGAATCTCGCAAGGATTTTGATTCCACTAAAGCGTCTGCCTTTTCGTCATAATGGAGCATGTCCTGGAACGTGCCGTCAACCTTTGCCTCCTTCAATAACTCCGTGACCTGCACCACCCTGCGCATCTGCCTTTGCGATCCCCCTGGCCTTGTTAACCCTGCAATTATTATGATGTCGGTAGCACCGAACGATTTTGATGGAATGCCCATATCATGTACTACTCGTTCATACACCGCCTTTGCAGAATTTCCGTGGATAGTCCCGAGTACAGAGCTTCCGGCGGTGCCTGTCCTCATGGCTTCGTAAAGAGTTTTTGCTTCTAGTCCCCTAACCTCCCCCAATACAATCGCAGACTCTCCCAACCTGAGAGATACCCTCAAGGCATCATCCATGGATATCCCGCCTGTTCCCCCAATCGCAGATTTAACATACATCGACTGTACCTTGTAGTCCAAACGCTGCATCTCTTCGGTTGGAAGTTCGAGAGTGTCTTCTATTGTCAGTATTCGCTGACTTTGCGGAAACTCTAATAAAATCGCGCCTAATAACGACGATTTTCCCGCACCCCTGCTTCCCGCCACCAGTATAGTGGACTGCCCGTCTACCAAGAACGATATCAGCCCTGCAGCCAGGGGTGTTATACTCTTACAAGCAATGAATCTGAGTAGCGTCCACGGATCATAGGAGTGTTTCCGCAGAGCAAATGCATAACCTCCTGGGCTAAGCGGTTTGCCTATTGCCGTAATCCTTGTATTGTACGCCCCCATGTCCACCTCCAGAACAGGCATTGCCTCTGAGAATGGCCTTCCACTCTCATGTTTAAATCTAGAGACCAAACTCTCAGCATCTTGATTGTCGAGACAAATGTTTGTTATGCACTTGCCGTAAATTCTTTGATCGCTAATCCCACCAATCGTTAGATACACTGTATTCTCCGAGGTCGGGGCATCAATGTATATGTCCTGCACATAGCGATCGAGAAGTGGTGTTTCTATTACGCCCAACCCAGTAGTGTATCTTGCGAGTATCTCGGAAAGTTCTTTTATTGTATCAATCTCTTGAAGGCGATTGTTGCCCAGTCTGATGCCGTGCTCCTTGCTCAACCTGTAGATTATACCGTTTCCTTCCTTTATCACATAATTCCTTGCTTGTTCCAACCTATTGAATTTTATGGATTTTGGGCACTTTTCTACGAGTTTCATTTTTGCCAGTTCTACAAGTTTAATGTAGTGCTGGGATAGCGTATATTCGTACGGTGTAACATGATATAGCGTTTCGGTGCTGTTTTCGATGTTTATCAAGCGCACGCGAGACTTTCCGATCGGATACTCCTTTATCGTTTCTGCCCGCTCGGGTATGTCGAGTGATACCCATGAAGAAGAGAAGCATGGCCTAACATTCTGGCTCTTTTCAAATATCCTTTCTATGCCTCTCGTTAGCATGGATGACTTCTTTTCATCTTTGTTTCCTAACTTCAACAAGGCATCCTTCGATACAACAACAGAAAAGCCTTTGTATGCTACAAAGGATTCTAATTTTGAAAGCATGGTATTCAGATGAACAATATCGTCTAGGGTTGTAGACCTACATTTTTTACAAATAGTTTGAGCTACATCGCATTTATCTTTAACTATGTCCGATATTCGAGAAATCTCCAGATAAAGTTCATCTGCGTCTTCCATGAATAGGTTCCTCAGTTCCTTAAATAGTTTCTTCGGATGTAGTTCGCATTTTACGCAATTTGGTTTCGGCTGCTTTTCATTGGCAGCGTATCCATCAAATTCCGTTATTGGATCTCGAATTATGGCATGCTCCATTTCGTTGATGATCGCCACCATTAACTTCAGCAATTCCACTGCGTCCGAGTGGTATTGTTTTTCTGTAAAATTCGACAGAACAATATTATTTACACCCGACTCGTCAACAAGTATCTCTAAGATATTTTTTAAACAGTGTTTGTCGTTTAGCGTAGATGCGCAGCCGCATTCCCGGCATTTCAACAAAAGAGTTGTTTTTATCTCTCGCTCCAGTTCATAACTACATTTAGCATCTTTTTGCTTCATTTTTGGCACGCCCACACTATAGGTGATTTCTGGAGCACATGTCAGCAGTAAGGATAAAGTTGTTTATTAATAATTTGGAGGAGGTTGCGTAACATAATAAACATAATATGAACAAATCATTGGTATCAAAAATAATATGTTACGCAACCGACGAGTTGGAGGAGGTTGTGCGATTTAACAGATAAACTATGAAACAAGTAAACGGATTAAACCATCACTGAGAGTGCAACCGACGATTTGGAGGAGAATACGCAACCCCGATGGTTAAACTATAAAACAATCAGAACGATTAAATGATGGGCATAGCATATCCGACGAGCGACACAAAAACTATTATTATATTCACAGCTATACGCGCAATGAGAATATGAAAATAACTTATTCTGAATCTGGCGTAGACATTGACAAAAAGGACAGGATTGCAGAAGAGCTGATTAAAAAAATCAAATTCACCAGAAAAGGTTTCGGCACACCGATCTGCCTTGATGGCCATTTCACGAGTTTGATAGATTTTGGAAGATACTCTCTTTCGTTATGCACTGATGGTGTAGGCACAAAAATAATGATAGCATCGGAAATGAAAAAATGGGACACTATCGGGATAGACTGCATTGCAATGAATGTAAACGACATGATATGCGTGGGCGCAGAGCCTATTGCGTTTGTTGATTATATTGCAATGGAGAAACCGGACGAAGAGATAACGAGACAGATTGGCATTGGCTTATCCAAAGGAGCGGAACTTTCGAACCTCTCCATAGTCGGCGGTGAAACCGCCATATTATCAGATATGGTTAATGGCCTAGACCTTGCGGGCACATGCCTCGGGTATGTGGAGAAAGGTAGAGAAATCACTGGAAAAAGAATAAAAGTAGGAGACTGCATTATAGGCCTAAAAAGTTCTGGCATACATTCAAACGGATATACGCTCGTTAGAAAGGTGCTCAAAGATTCCAGATCTAGATATACATATAATGATAAAATAAAAGGATATAGTAAAAAACTAGGAGATGTCCTGTTAGAGCCTACAAGAATTTATGTAAAAGAAATTCTAGAAGCGATAAAAAGATTTGAAATTCATGGTTTAGCGAACATTACTGGCTCTGGCCTTTGGAATATATCCAGATTAAAAAATAACGTGGAGTTCAGGATAAGCGACCCGATTAAGCCGCAACCCATCTTCAAATTGCTTCAAGAACTTAATAGAATAAGCGACTATGAGATGTACCAGACGTTCAATATGGGGATGGGTTTTTGCATTATCATAAATAAAAAGGATTGTGATGATGCCCTCGCATATTTAAATGACAAATGGGTAGGGGCAAAATGCGTAGGAGAAGTTGTGAAAGGCAAGGGTGTCAGCGTACCAGAACTTAAAATCAAATATAAAATGTAGATTTTTGTATATTTTCTATCTGGTTGCATTTACAAACTTTCGAACAGCCTATATTAGCTATTTTAGCCATTTAAACGTATCAAAAAGCAAACTATATATACTTTAAATAAAATAGCCCCTCTAATTTAAAAGTAAAAACTTTTAGGGATGAGTTGTAAATGAATATGAAAATAAAAAACATCTGGAAAAACAATGAGGCAGTATCCCCAGTTATAGCCGTCATATTGATGGTTGCTATAACGGTAGTACTGGCAGCCGTCTTGTATGTATGGGCGGCAGGACTGGCATCAACGGGCGGAAGTGCACCGCCAGCGTTCTCGGCAAGCGTGGCCGATGCGCCGGATTCGATAACTGCGTATAGTGTTGCACCAACAGGATACTCAAGTCCTACTGAAGCCGTAGGCGCCAAAAAATTAGCAACGAAGACAGGGGCGCAGGCGACTAATATATTCACCGCGGGCGCAACAATAGCACCAAAGCCATATGGCACTAATGCATTTGCTGTAATCTACTATGGTGATGTGTGGGGTGGCCCTGCTATTACTGTCACTGTGACTTATGAAAATGAGAAGGGAACTAGCCCTGCAAGTTCAACGACCGCAGTATTCCCTGCGACACCTTTTTCGACCGGATATACAATCAACGCTAGCCTCGCGACAGGCGATGTTGGCGTAAAGAAGGTTACCGGTGTAACACTGAGTGGTGCAACGTTTGGTGCCAACAACACATTCTATGTAAACACAACTGCGTATGATACAATTGCTAAAATAACTGCGGACAACGGCAAACCAGGCGACATAACAAAACTGACGCTCTACATTAAGATTGGATCAACCGGCGACTGGAAGAAAGTCGCACCTGATGCTTCATACCCATATAAGATTGGTGCGATTGTATTGGATAACGCAGTAACAGACCTTTCATGGGATGTGGGTGAATCTGTGTATTTCTCAGAAACATCAACTCTGGGGGACATTGCACTGGATACGACCCAACCAGTATATGTAAAAGTTATCCACGAGCCTTCCTCGTCAACAATATACGAGAGCAAGACTGGCGTAAACATACTATAAAACAACAAATTTTGCGGCATTTTGCCGCACCCTATTTTTTATTTTTTTTAATACTTTTGACACATAGTAAACTTTCTTACAAAGTATTCATCTATGATGTTGGTCTGTACCGTAGCCTGTTGTTACGTAAAATTACATAACGTATTTTTACATAACCAGTGAATTTTAGATTGGAAACGAAGTAACATTATCGTTTTTTATACAAAACAACCGTTTTATATATCAAACATCCCGAATTTTCAGTGCGGGGGAAGCGATTTGAACGCTCGAAGACCTGCGTCACAGGGTATCATACATCAGCTTTAGTACGTTTTTATGGGTTATTGTGTAACCCGTTGTATCTGATGTCCTAAGCCCTGCCCCTTTGGCCACTCGGGTACCCCCGCGTTGAGATTGCCTTGGTATTGCCTTGCCTACGTTCTTCTGCATATTAAAATTTTTCATAATAGTGTTATTTTAAGATATGTGAAAAATTTTAAAGGTTACACATCTTTAAGGTTTAACGATGGAAGATCGAGAAACAAATATGCCTATAAGCGACACTAACATCGAAAGTGATACCGTTGAACCGGAAGAGACGAAGGAAAAATTACAAAAACCAGACGATACGTCTCAATTGAAGAATTCGCTAGAGGAAAAAAACAGATTATGTGAAGAATGTCTGGATAGGTTACAAAGGTTTCAGGCGGATTTTGAAAACTATAAGCGGAGAAGTTTGATCGAACGGGAAGAGATTGTAAAGTATGCTAATCAAGAACTTGTAATGAAGCTATTAGAAACACTTGATAACTTTGATTCCGCGGTTAACGATTTAGATGATAAACCCCTCGAGCTGCAACAACCCGAGAATCGAAATGAGCGTAAAAAACGAACATCGCGCCAGAGCAAAGAGCCGCCCACTGATGACGCCTTAAATACATTCTACGAAGGCATAAAAATGATTCATAAACAACTGTATAGCGTCCTGGGGGGAGAAGGCTTGGAAATAATCAAAACTAAAGGCGAGCGATTTGATCCGTATAAGCACGAGGCGCTTTCAAGGGCGTATAAACCAGAATTGGAAGAGAATAGCATAGTAGAGGAGATACAGAAAGGATACATGTTTAAATCCAAAGTAATTAGAACCGCTAAAGTTATAGTTAGCACCAAAGAGGTTCACTCCGAAGATGGGAGAGAAAAAGATTGACAATTTCATTCGCAACGTTCTACCATGGCACTCTAGATGAATATCTAGCCTGGCACCTAGATGTGTTTAATATTGTATGAAAAAGTATATATCTTATTCGTGTAGATGTTTGTGAGCATATGGGCGAGTGTTCTAATTTTACTAATAAGTCGGGCATTTCAAAACGCTTGCTATTTCAATTGATGATTATACTTTTTGCTTTTGTTATTGTCATTATAATCTCGAGTTTTGGAGAGCGCGTAAAAGGAGAAACAAATGCGAGCAATGTGGATTGTGGCGATTTTTGCCTAACCTCCAAGCTTTTAAAGATGATGAACGAAGATACTGCTGCAGGTTCTCTTGAAAGCATGGAAGTTGTAAACGACCAGCATACAAAATCAAAGGCAACATCCTTTTCAATTGGAGAAACGAAAACATTTTGGGCAGTTGATGAGTACAATGGTTTGTATTACACTGTCACTGCCCAATTGAAAAAAATAGGAAATTACTCATACGTCTTCGTTGAGGATGGGCAGTACATTAGTCCAGGAACCATAAACTCCATCACTGATGAATTTGACAATAAGATTTACCCGCTGGATACGAATTATTTTGGAAGCCCCCCAAACATAGACGGAAATCAGAAGATAGTCATACTGCTATTAGACATCAAGGACGCACACAACTATATCTCATATTACCCACCCAGTGTACTGGGATATTTCAATCCCATGGACCAAATGTACTATAAATACAGCAATCGGCTAGATATGATTTATATAGACACGTATACCCTGATAACAAAAAAAACGTGGGCGGCTACACTAATACATGAATTCCAGCATCTAATCCATTATAATTACGATGTAGACGAAGACGCATTTATAAATGAAGGCTTATCAGGTTATGCTGAATTTTTAGGCGGTTATAAAAACTACGAAGGGTGGGATACCTTCGGGCATATAACAAGTTTTGTCGACTCTCCCGATAACCCACTCGTTGACTGGGATAATGAAATCAGAGACTATGGCGCAACTACTCTGTTTATGTTGTACCTCTCAGAGCATTATGGCGGTAACGATACAATAAAAAAACTTGTTGCCGAAAAGAGTAACGGGATTACCAGTATAAACAAAGTTCTGAAAAGCGAGGGTTATTCTGAGACGTTTAATGATGTTTTCTCGAACTGGATTATAGCGAATTATTTAGACGATCCGAGCCTAAACATAAATTCGGGCAAATATGGCTATACAACCGTAGACCTTCAAGCAAGCCTCTCCGAGTTTTACAATACCTACCCAGTACAGGGAAGAAAAGCTACGGTGGGATTCTTCGCTGCAGATTACATCGCATTTGAAGGCGGAATGGGCGGCACACTAACGATAATGTTCGATGGGAGAGACACCAACGACTTCCAAGTGACAGTAATTAAAACCGGACAATCTACAGTACCAGTCGTGGAGAGGATGGTTCTAGGAGCGAATAACAAAAAAGGGCAGATATCGATTGAAAATTTTGGAAAAACATACGATGAAGTAATAGTTATACCTGCCGGCATCTCAAAATCAGGGCCAAACCCGCCAAGTTACGAATATTCTGCAATATATTCCGCAAAGACTGGACCGGGTCATCCGTATTTCTATGATTTTAACTATACCATCTATGATCCGAACTACTGGGGATCGGTACGCGGACCGATTAAAAATACAATAAAACTCGTTTATGATGTAGATACCACAGAAGCATCGGCCACAGTATCCGTGGCTTTAAACATCTGGAAGTTGAAAGAAAATGGGATGAGTTTTGAAGGAAAAAAGACGGACAGTTATACGGTGTATGGACGCTCTGCCGACAATCGCACGCTCGCCTATACCGCATACACTAACGGTTACTACAAGTTCAACCTTTCAATATATGATTCCAATAATATAATGAGAGACCATAGGACTACACCGTGGTTATATCTGGAAGTTGGGCAATCTGGTGCGAGTAATGAATGGTTTGAGGAAGATGATTATAACATAACAGATTCTAACGGTGATAATAAAAGCGATACGATTAAATTTACGTTTAAACCACAAACTGACTCTTCGAGTCTAGAAAATATAAACTTATCCATAACTGTAAAAAACAAAGACTACGAAGACGTGTCCTCATATCAGTATATTTACCGCATTGTATCTGGGAGCATCGACTATTACTCAGTAAATTGGACATGTTCACGACCAGATTTCTACAATGTTTTTTTCCTACTCCTTGATGATGATGGCAGTGTGGAAGATTTTAGGCACATAGAAGACGTTTGGCTTGAAGATTCTCACGAATCTTTTGGAAGGGAAGTCAACACGACTTTTGATAAAAGCGACGATGGTTTGAATGATACTTTTTCGTTTATTTATAATGCAAAAACCACTGCTAATTTCGAAAACATTAGCGTTGTTTTTTATGTTTATAATTCAACATCCATGATAAGTAAGTTGCATTATGATTCCGCAATACGGCAGGATCTCGTAGAATACAGATACATAAACTGGACGGCATGGAAATCCGATAAATATTCGTTCTACATACTCCTCATGGACAGCAATAACAACACAGAGATTCGGAGGGAATATTCAAACGTATACTTGGCAAGATTTAACAGAGCGCCGATAGTTATGAATGTGCCAATATCAAATGCGACGGTGGGTTCAAAATGGGTTTACGATCTTAGTGCGACTGATTTAGACGGTGATGCCATATCATACACGCTTTTTAAGTCTCCGCCTGAGGTTATTATCAACAAAACTACTGGCGCTATTGAATGGGTTCCTACACAAGAAGATATGGGCAACAACAACATAACTGTAGATGCTTCTGACGGGCTGACGTCATTTAAGTATTCTTTTGTTATAGATGTTAGAAACGCACTGCTAGAAATCATTTCGTTATCTAATAAAACAGCAACGGATGGTGTTGAGTTTATGTCTCAGATTTATGCGGTTGGTAGCGACGGCAACAATATCACATATTCCATATCAACCAAGCCAGACGATATGAGCATCGACGAAAGGACCGGCATGATTACATGGACACCGAGTAATGACGATGTTGGGTTTTTGGAAATCGTTGTCGTAGCAGGTGATGGGGGAAAAACTACGAATAAAACATTTACCATAGAAATTAGGAATAAAAACAATCCACCAGTCATCACGTCCTTTGAGCCGTTGAATGCGAACATTTCTATGTTAATAGAGAGAAACGTGCATTTTGTTGTAAACGCATTCGATCCGGACGAGCCGAACACACTCTCGTTTAGATGGTATTTAAACGATACATTAGTATCCGTGTCCAACACCTATGATTATAGGGCAACAATAGATTCTGGAGATTGGTATTTTATAAACTGCACAGTTTCCGATGGTGAATTAAACGCCGCCCAAGACTGGATTCTACATGTTAAAAAAACAAATACGGTCCCGATGGCGATAATAGATTTTATTAAACCGAGCCCTGCGACAGTCAATAAGGAGATAGTGTTTGCAGGCCATGGTATCGATATTGATGGCAAGATTGTAAGGCATTCGTGGAGATATGAGTCTGGACAATTTGGAAGTTCTCCCACAATAAATATATCGAGCCTGCCTCCTGGCAACCATACTATCTTTTTTAAAGTGCAAGACGATGATGGCGTATGGTCGGAAGAAGACAGCAGGCATCTTTTAATAGAAAAAGTAGAAGATGCCAAAGCCGAAAATAAAACTGTAAATGGTGGGAAGATGTTTCTGCCAGCAACCGATTATGTGATGACCGCACTTGTTATGGGCCTCGGTGTGGTGATTTATAGATTTATAAAAAACCCTAAGAAAAAGAGATAATGTTTAAATCGTATAAAACGATATAGTCCAAACATTGATGCCTACACGAGTATGGTGATAAATTTTCAATAGGCATAAAAGGCAAATGTGTGATGATATATGAACTTCAATCTAACGAAAGAACAGGAAATGATTAGAAAGATGGTTAGAGAATTTTCAGAAAAAGAGTTAAAACCAATTGCTGCTGAAATCGATGCGGAGGCGCGTTTTCCGTGGGAATCCATTAAAAAAATGGGAAAGCTCGGCATAATGGGCATGACTGTGCCGAAAGAATATGGCGGCTCTGGAATGGATAAGATATCCTATGCTATCACTCTCGAGGAAATTGCCCGCGTTTGCGGCTCTACAGCATTAACAGTCGAAGCCCATAATACGCTAGGGGTTGGCCACATCTATGAAAAGGGAACTGAAGAACAGAGAAGAAAGTATGTACCGCCTGCGGCTAAGGGCGAAAAGATTGTTGCGTGGGCGCTCACGGAACCCGGCGCGGGTTCTGATGCCGGCGCTACGCAAACAAAAGCGGTTTTGAACGGCAACGAATGGGTGTTGAACGGTACAAAGGTATTTATCACGAGCGGCCACATAGCAGAGACCGCGGTGGTAATGGCTTCCACCGACAAGAGCAAGGGAGTTAAAGGGATAAGCGCGTTCATTGTCGAAAAAGGTACACCTGGCTTTTCCTATGGCTCCCAAGAGGATAAACTTGGATTGAGAGGAACTGTGACTTCTGAACTAGTATTTGAAAACTGCAGAATCCCGAAAGGGAACCTCATTGGAAAAGAAGGCTTTGGCTTTATCGGTGCAATGGAAATTCTTGACAGGGGCAGAATGGCTATAGGCGCATTGGCGGTAGGACTTGCACAAGGAGCGCTTGATGAAAGTGTAAAATATTCCAAAGAGAGAGAACAGTTTGGAAAACCGATAGCAAAATTCCAGGCAATTCAGTGGATGATTGCGGACATGGCAACCGAAATAGATGCGTCGAGATTACTGGTTTACAGAGCGGCATATCTGGAGCAGCAGGGCAAGAAATTCAGCAAAGAGGCATCTATGGCTAAGTTATATGCCTCAGAAACTGCCACTAGGACGGCTCTAAGGGCGATTCAAATTCATGGTGGCTATGGCTATACAAAGGATTATCCAGTGGAAAGGATGCTCAGGGATGCAAAACTATGCGAGATAGGAGAGGGGACCTCTGAAATACAGCGAATGATTATAGCAAGATTGCTCCTTGGTTTATAAAATCCAGCCACGATTAGTTGTGACTCTATGAAATATGTGAGCGGCTCCATCTTTTCCGAAAATAAATTTATCGGGGGAAGCGTTGGTTTTGAAGATGGTGTAATTAAAGAAATTAGAAAAGACTATGTTAAAAACCCGATGGTGGAGGGAGTGATAATCCCGTGTTTTTGTAATTCCCATATCCACATAGGCGATTCCTTTTTAAGCGATGTTGCAGAAGGCACACTTGAAGAATTGGTTGCACCTCCAAATGGACTGAAACATCGTATGCTACGGGAAGCGTCTGACGAGACAATAATAAAAGGAATGAGTCTCGCTCTTGATGAAATGCTTTATTCTGGCACAGACTTTTTTTGTGATTTTAGAGAAAGTGGCATTAGAGGGATTTCACAACTAACAACAGCGTTAGATAAATCCCCCCTGGCATCGATGGCGCTTGGCAGACCGCGAAATTTGGAATACTCAAAAGACGAAATGAACAAAATACTAAAAAAAGCAGATGGCATCGGCATAAGTAGTATCTCCGATTGGGATTATTCCGAGGTAGAAAAAATCGCAAAACACGTAAAAGAAAAAGGGAAAATATTCTCGTTGCACGCAAGCGAGAGAATCCGTGAGGACGTAGATAAAATCCTAGACTTGAAACCGGACTTTTTGATACATGTGATAAAGAGCACAAATTCAGATTTAGAGCGGATAGCAGATAATAACATACCAATAGTTGTTTGTCCGAGATCCAATGCGTTCTTCGGAACACTGCCGAACATACCTGCAATGCTTGAAAAAAACATTATGGTATTACTCGGAACGGATAATGCTATGATAAACAGGCCGTCGATGTTTAGGGAAATGGAATTTGCATATAAAATATCAAAGATACATGGGAAAATTGACCCGCTAAAAATATTGAAGATGGCGACTTCCAACATAAAGAAAGTTTTAAATCATACGGACAATATTGGTATAACAGAAGGCGCGACTGCGAATTTTATGGTAATAAAAGCAAGCTTCAAAAAACCGCAGATTACCATAGTAAATCGGGCGTGCGAAAACGACATTGCATTAATCTCCATGGGAAATTTTCTCTGGAGAAAGTAGGTGAATATTTATGGAAGAAATTAAAAAAATATTGATCCCGACAGACGGTTCGGAATATACAAAACTGGCAGTGAAAAAAGGATTGAGCCTGGCAAAACTCCTTAACGCGGAAGTTACTGCATTGTACGTTATAAATGAGGCGGCATTTACAGCGATACCGCCTGATTCGCTTATCACAGACATATATTCACTGTTGAAAACGGAAGGGGAGAACGTTCTTCAGTATGTGGTAGATGAAGGGGCGGAAATGGGCGTTAAGGTAGAAAAGATGATTACTGAAGGGGAAACCGCAGAATCCATAATAGAGGTAGGGGAGCATTTCGATCTAATCGTCGTGGGCACACTCGGAAGAACAGGATTATCGAGACTAATGATTGGGAGCGTAGCAGAGAATGTAGTAAGGCATGCCACCTGTCCAGTCATGGTCGTAAGGGCAAAGGATAAAATATAGATTTAAGCAGTTTTCGCTTGAATGTATTTTACGGAATGTTGCAGTATAAACACAAGTTTATCATTTTATCAAGACATTTATCCATAAAAATATTTGTGGTAAGCCGATGGGGGTTTATGGAGGCATTAGGACCAGCCTGAGTGGGGGCCGATCTGTTCTTCAATTCTAGAATTTCCAGAATTAAATACCTTAAGATAACTCCCCGATCATCGACTTACCCATAATACAGAATATACCAGCATGCCTGTCTATCTTATAGACAGTACTTAGATTCAAAGTCGTTCTTGTCACCCCGCCCAATTAGTGTTGTTTGGATTCGTGCGCGTCGCTTAGTGCTCACAAAGTAAATGCAGACCATGGTTATTGCAATTCGGAGCATCATTAACTCCAATCAGTTTTAATCCAGTTATATCTGATGCCTCTCTAGTAACTGCCCGCAAGTCATCCACAGACAATTCATGAACGTCATCATGTCCCGCCAACATGGCGAGTATCTTTAATTCCTCGTTCATCACGTGCAGGAAGTTGGAGAGCCTTCTGGCTCCTTCATCAACACCAAGCCTCTGTGTTAGGATCGGATCTTGTGTAGCAATACCATACACACATTTTCCTGTGTTGCATTGTTTGCATACCCTGCACCCCAGCGATATCATGGCCGCTGAAGCGATGCCAACGGCATCGAACCCCATGGCAATTGCTTTAGCAGCATCTGCACCAGTTTTTATGCCACCAAGCAATATCAGTTTTATCTTGTCTTTTTGACCAGAATCTTTCAATGCTTTTACGGTAGGCACTATGCAGCCAAGTGTTGGAATGCCTGCATGCTCTGTGGTCACCTCGGGCGACGTTCCAGTTCCGCCCTCCATGCCGTCGATAGATATGGCATCAGGCTCTGCGCTAGCTGCAAGCATCACATCAGTATACACATTGCCTGGCCCCAATTTTATCAGTATTGGAATCTGCCAATCCGTTACCTCTCTAAGCATTTCTACATGTTTGCTTAAGTCGCCTGGTTTTGTCATATCTAAATGTTTGCAGGGACTCAAAGCATCGGTCCCGACTGGTATGCCTCTTATCCTGCTTATGTCTAGTGTGACTTTTTCTGCCATGAGGTGCCCCCCCATACCGGGTTTTGCACCTTGGCCTATCTTTATTTCAATAGCGCTTGCCGTTTTTAGATATTCGCTAGTGCAACCGAACCTACCAGTTGACCACTGGACAACTAGATTTTTAGCCAGTTTTCTCTCCTCTGGAAAAGAACCGCCTTCTCCAGTATTGGAAGCGGAACCCACTAGTGCCGCACCTTTCGCCATTGCCATCTTTGCATTCTTGCTAAGCGCACCGTACGACATTGCACCAACTATGATAGGTATATCCAGCACAAGAGGTTTCTTTACATTTCCTCCGCCGATTACCACCTTGGTGTTGCATGTTTGTCGATATTTGTCTACGGGGGTTTTAGAGAGTTGTGCCGGAACGACGATTATGTCGTCCAATGTAGGCAGTCTACGACTTGCACCGTATCCTCGCAAGGCATATTTCCCAGTATCTGCTTTTAAATGAATGGTTTCTACAACATCCGAAGTCCAAGGCCCTCGCAGGAGCTCTTCTGAAAACCTAGGGTCGACAGTAATTGCTTTTACTGGACAGTTTTCCTCACACACTAAACAACCAGAGCACTTTTCCGGGAAATTCAAAAATGGGGCTGGAAAAGTCTCACGTATTCTCTCGCTCAATGCTTCAGTCGGGCAGTTTTTTACGCACAACAAACACCCAACACACTTGTTTCTGTCTATCTCTACACGATACGCTCTCCTATGCGATCTAATCAATCATATCCCTCCTTTTTATGCCTCTCTTTTTATTATTCTTAATTGTGTAGCACCCGCACACGACATGCACGGATCATATGCGCGGATAGCTTGTTCGATCATTACCTTCTCTTCATCTGCAAACCTGCCATTGCTAGCTTTCAGAACCATTCTAGCGGCTTCAAAAGTGGTTCTCTCAATGCTTCCTTGGTGGAATGTAGTAGGCGCGATTACCCTGGCTTTTTTTATGATTCCATTTTTATCTGTTTCATAATAATGAAGTAGTATGCCCCTTGGTGCCTCCACTACCGCAACTCCTACACCGTCCCTTGGACGAGCTATGTTCTTTATTTCATTATCCAGACCAGAGTCAATAATATTCTTCATTTCCCTAACACATTCTGCCATCTCTGCTATCCTCGCGGCATCATAGCCCATGGTAGATTGAGTTAGTTCGCCGAAATTTTTCTTGAAATCATGGAAATAAGGATTATCCCATTTTGCGTTTTGAATTCTTGGTAAGGGCCCGACCCTAAACTGCCCACCCTCAGCTCCAAGTTTTGTTAAGTATGGATGTCGAACATATGAATAATCCTTCTCCTCTTCAGTTATCCTATCCAAAAGCTGGACGGGCGTCAGAAGTTCTTTTTTCCCGCTTTTCATTAAGAGTTCAAGAGGGGCATCGTAGAGTTCGAGCCTCTTGCCTTGCTTTAAGGATAAAAAGTGGGTATCGATCTTTCCGAAAGATAACATATAGTTCTTCTTTTGAGAAACAATCTTGCGGGTGTACTCTCCAAGAGTACTAATATGTTCATCCGCAGAATCCAGGAGATCCATGATAGAATCCTGCTTTTCTTTGCTTAGTGCTCCCAATACGCCACCCGGGGCAGCTATGATAGTGTGCACTTTCCTACCCGCGATTATCTCCGAGATGTCCTGACCTATCGCGCGTAATTTTATTCCCGCTTCAAGAAAATCGGGATATTTCTTTTTCAGATCAGATATTGCATTAGGACCACCGATAAGTAGGCCGGGGCCAGCAAGGAAGACATTGTGTAATGCATGACTCGAGAGTGTGTTTGCGTATATAATCAACTCACGAATTTTCTTTGCAGAACGGGGAATAACAGTTCCCCACGCATCCTCCAAAGCCTTGCATGCTACTATGTTATGTGGTGTGTAGCATATGCCGCAAATCCTAGCAGCCAACCTCGGTATTTCCGAAGCGTGCTTTCCCTTAAGGATCATATCGAAACCCCTTGATGGCTCTGTAGCTATGTACTCCGCTTTCTCTACATTTCCACTTTTATTTATATATAGAGCTACAGAAGCATGACCTTCCAGCCTAGCCAAATTATCTATTGTAACTACTTTAGACATTTCAATACCTCTTTCTTCTCCTTATCCGTAAATTTCTTAAATCCTCTGAAAAGGAATATTGGGCCTCGGCAAGCTTCGCATGCTATGTTCGCTTTGGTGCAAGATGCGTTACAACCACCCATTGTTTGCCTGCCAAGGCAGAGATAGCCCTGTTCCAGCAAGCACTTTTTTGGATCTGGTGCTTCATCGAGTGTTGTTTTCCACTTGCCACCCGGGACAATCGGTGGTGCCGTGTGTGTTTTTTCTCGTTCACACTCATCGCAAACAGTATGAGATATTTCTGGGACAGGTTTGCCGTTAACTAGTGCAAGAATCGTGTCTCCAATCACACTAGCTGGTGGTGGGCACCCCGGAATATAATAATCTACATCAATGAATGCCTTTGGCGAACAGACCAATGGGTGCAACTTATGTTTTGAATCTTTTAGGTTGTCCGTATTCGTCACAAATGGATTCTTGAGGTTTCCTAGGCATGCTATGCCGCCAAAGCAAGCGCAGGAGCCGACAGCCAACACTGTCTTTGCGTGTGGGGCTATACGCCTAAGAAGATCTTCGTCTTCATTAGTCAACACAGCTCCCTCGATCAACAATACATCAGTATCGCTCTCAACAGTATCAGTTACCTTATCCATCAAGAGGTATGAGTGCACAACCGTGATAGCATCACTAAACAAGTCTTTACCTACGTCTAACAACGAAACGTGGCATCCCGAACAACCACCTAATTGTATAGTAGAGACTTTCACTACCATGCTGTAAACACCCCGTTCTGTTTATTCAATAAAATGGTCGTAACTCCTTTGGAACTATTTTTTTAATATTTTTCAATGAATTTTTTATATTGTTTTGGGCAAACAATGTGTTTAAGAATTTTCTATCATCATTGTTCAGCTGTTGGATTGTTGTGTTGTTACCGAGATTAGCTATTTTCCCTCCAACGAATATCCTCCCCTTTATCATCCAGTCTCCAGTCTTCTTTCCAATGTTTTTCAAAACCACTATATCTCCACCAGTTAGATACAATCCAACAAAATCTCCAGCATTGCCAGTTATAAGGATCGCCCCGCCTTTACTTATTTGACCTATATTGTCTCCTCCGTCGCCGTTGACGGCAATTTGGCCTCCGTACATATACATACCAGTGCCTTCACCGCAGTTTCCGTTAATTGTAATTTTCCCATTCCGCATTACGTCTCCTGCAAATCTTCCTGCATTGCCGTTCAAAGTCAGAGATGCACCATTGACTAATGCACCGAAAAAATCTCCAGCGCTACCATCAACTGTTATTTTAGCCTTTTTATCTACGCCAACAGCTATGGAATCCTGTCCATGCGATTTTACTTTTACAACTCCATTCTTCCTTATTTCTTGATTTATTTGCTGGTTTATCTCTCTAGAAGACTGGCTTCTAGACATCTTGCTGGTTTTTTTAACCACACTGGCTGTCCTCTCATGCGATTTTAGTTTCTTATTCATTATTACGCCCCCCTTTTTTAGCATCATTAGTTCGAAAATTTGTTATCCTGTCACCGATGTTGCTAACGGAATTTGTGAAAAATATGCTGCGAATCTGAGAAAACATTATGTTCAAATCATTTTTTAATTCAGCATAACACTCATATTTTAGCTCACTGCCCCAAGGCGCGTGTGTTGTGCTAGATGTTTTTTCGTTTATATCGCAACCTATGCCAGAGGGGATTGTAAAAATTGAGAATGCCTTGTTTTCCCAAGAGATATTCTCATAGATTTTTTGCATTCTCTCGACAGCTTCATCAAGGTTCATCAATGAAGTAGTTTCGATATACCATTCAGGTGTTATGCAATCTTCCAAAGGACCTTCCGCCCAGTCCAGAGAAGTTATCCTGCACACCGCATCATTCCAAATCGTCAGAACTGCAATGGACTGCGCAGCGCGATCGTCACAATAGTAGCCACGACACTTAACGGCGATTGCAATGCATGGAACATCTTCTGGGATACATATGTCGGTCCAGTGCTTGACTATTAGTTTCATCTGTTCAATGTCAAAATTCTGGAAGCGAGTATACTCTGGTAAAACAATGGTTCTTTTAAGATTCCATGGCGTATTTTCTAAACTTATGCCGAATGCCTGATGCCCTCTTCCAACAGTATCTTTTTTGTTTCCGTTTTTAGGAACCTCAAGGTAATATGGTTTCCACGCATCGATTGGGTATCTTCCCAATTTTGTTCCTATTAATCCAAAATTTTCATACGTTACAGACGTAGGTTGTTTATTAAAGATGCTTTTAATATTCCATAGCACAATAGTTGGATTGAGAGAGGATAACTCGTCGTTAATCATTGCTTCGCCTCCATCTTTTGTAAAATCCTCTCTTTGGCAATCTCTTTGACAACCCGTCTTATAGGAATTGCTGACTCTTGGGAACTTTCAACTGCACGTTTAGTTGTTTCTTTAATCCTTGACTCTATTGTTGAGAAAGCCATAGCTTGGCTATCCAAATTGTATTCAGCATAAGAACTGATAGCGCCACCAGCAAGTGTTAGAATATCCGGTAGGACCAAAATTCCGTTTTTGTGAAAAATCTGGTCAACGACTGTGGGAAACGGATTCGTTCCTTCAACGATGCATTTCGCTTTAAGGGTAAGTGCGTTTTTCTCTGTAAATTCATTAGCATTAGTAGTAGAAACGAATATATCACAATCGATTTTTGTTATGCCACCCTTCGGCAATGTCTTAATGCCTTTGCATTGTTTTAGGGAATTTTGTGAAAAGGGCCTTTGAATTTTATTTATGTCTATGCCATTAGGATCGTAAAACGTACATTTGTCGTCACTAATCGCAATTATCTTTGCACCTTTGTTAACGAGATACTTTCCAGTTGTATAACCGATATTATCAACACCTTGAATCGCAATTTTTGACTCTGCAACACGAGGCGCGTGTGCCGAGTAAGTTCGAGTGATTTCAAGGCAGGTCTCGATTGCAACTCCCGTCCCGAGACCGACGACGCCCAATTCGTATGGAATTCCACCCATGCTTCCAGGCTTTCCGGTAGCACCTCTTCGGTCCCCTATTTCCTCGACAAATGCCGCCATTTCGGCCTGCCCTGTATTTGTATCTGGTGCGGCAATATATTGTTCTGGGACAAAAGGTGAAACTTCTTTCGCAAAAGATTTTATGAACCCCGTTTTATCAATATCCTGAGGGTTTACCTGAATGCCTGCGGCTGCTCCGCCAAAATTTATACTCATTAACGCGCACGATAGGGTCATTCTTCTTGCATGCTGGAATATTTCATGAGGCGTAATGATAGGAGATACTTTTATCCCGCCGCACGCAGGACCGAGGACAGTGTTATCTATAACCAGGATACCTCGCATGTTAGTATCTGGATTATAAACATGAAGAACGTGGACTGGACCCCAGTTGTCTAAAAAGGTAGAGACGTTTATTTCTTTTAGTAAATTTACTAGATGTGCTGTTTTTAATTCGTCAATGCCATTATTTTCCTCTGTTTGTATCATTTCCATGATACGCAGTAATAACACACAATATTTATAACTGATTGATATTATTTGGAGCGTATCGTACTTTTTTTGATAAAGAATTGGCATAAAATTTATCATTTAACACGAGTTTTTTGTCTGATAATATACAATTATTTTGTATATCTTTATGATGATGTATTGTCTCATTTGATATATTTGTTATAAAAAAGTATATATATTGACAAAATAATGTGCATAATATGTCAGAATTGCTAAACGATGCGTTAAACTTGGAGATTCTGGAGAACATATGTTCTGGAACAGGAGTAGAAGTAAACATCAGCGCGTTATCAAAAAGTTTTAAAAAACACAGAAACACTATCAAAGTCCATGTCAAAGAACTATTTGAACATAAGATAATCGATAGGCCAATTTATCCTTTTATTTGGTTATATCAGGAATACCCCTTACTCGTAGTTGCTAGAGCAGATCTACCCCGAAATGAGAAAATCGATAAATTTCTCGTAGAGGATGAGCAAATCTTCGCTGTTTTTTATGTTAGGGATGAGGAGTATAACACATTGTTGATAGAATATCACAAGGACCTACACACATACGGCGAGTGGAGAAAGAAGATAGTGGCGGAGGATAAAATTCCACCGCGGGAAACACGGTATCCTGCGAGTGCTCTATTTTTCAGTACAAAAAACATTATTAAATATCAGCCAAACTCTCCGATTCATATAATGGAAGAGAGGTTCAAGAACGGGGAAGAAATAAAAATCAATGGCTGTAAGATGAACGCCCTTCACATCCAGATATTAAAAAAGTTAATGTTTGGTGACGGAATTCGGACAAACGAGAATATACTAGCTCAAAAACTGAAAGTTCATCGAAGAACAATAGAGCGCCGCATTTCGGAGCTTCTCAAAGAAAATATACTTTTAAAACCTGTCTGCAGGTTTCCAAAATTCTTCGTTCCGCCCGAACAAATTCTAGTGTATTATCTGGTTGAAGTCAAAAAGGCAAAGGACAAGATATTAAATGCTATAAAATCAGATGCGCATGTTCCGTTAGCTATGGAATCAAATATGGGAAGATATAACTTGCTTTTATTTGGCGTCTTTTTCAGCGTTGAAGATCACTTCAGGTGGGAGGAAAGATACGACGAAAGATTTACAGAGTGCTTTGGTGCCATGAAAAAGATATATTTGTCTCCAACAATGACCGCGTCAATCGACCAGCAATATGTATCTCTTTGTATTATAAAAAACAGAAAAGAATCTTTGCGAGGAAAAGCGCTTATAGAATCCGTAAAGGACACCCATGAAACGATGCTGCGTGCCTAAATACAATAGTTAAAACAAGTGTGAAGTCTTCCCAATCAATTTACGTGATACATAATATGATACAATATATACAATAGAGAGTGGTTTCACCGTGTTTTGATGAGCATACGCAACCATCAAATCCGAGAATTGCCGTTATTCTGTTTCGTAGAGTTTTCAGCAGCGTTTCAGTTTGGTATATGAAAAAATAGCACTGCATCGTGCACTGCACAATGATATCCTGCGTGTACAATCGACGATATGGATACGGTCATTTGATATCCGTTATGATATTGCCGTTTTAATTTATGTATCTTTTTGTTATAATAATTAGTCTAAGTTTTCAGCATATATGATAAATATTATATATACTAAGTGCTATTACTATACCCAGCGTGAAAAAACGCTAGGATGAGGAAAAATGAGTTCTAAAACAGAAGTGTTTGGAGAAAATGCAAACAGGGTTTTGAAGGCAATAGTAAGAAGCAAGTCTGTGCTAGTGGGCGACTTGTACATTGAGGTCGAAACGAAACTTTCGAACGACAAGGTCAAAGAAGCGCTTGGTTGGTTGATAGAATCTCGCAAAGTGGACGCCATAAAGGAGAAGGGCGATAAGAGTGGTAAAATCAAATACGCCCTCGTCGACGGCACTTACGAGAAAAATGCAAGCGTTATCTGGCGATCGCTAAGCCAAAATGGATCGCAAAATATCACCCAGCTGAAAAAATCGACAAACCTAGATGAAGAAGATGTGCATGGAGCGCTCGGCTGGCTTGCAAGAGACAACGACATAGATTTCGTGCAGAAAGGTAGCCTGAAGACGTTTTCCGCTATAACACATATGCAATAAAACCGCTGAGCATGAAATCGAATAGCGTTCTCTATAATGTTGTCTTTCAAAGTTTATTCATTTTTTTTCTTTTTTTTGGTTTAATCCTGTATGATGACAATATAAAAGAAATAGTTCAGACGAGTTAACTATCAGAGTCTAAAATTTGTGGTTAGGAAGCACAACGATGAGGGTGTGGGCATGGAAGGGAGCGAGAAACAAAAAACAGATGACAGATGGCACAATTCATACTATGCCAATGCCGTGGCGAGCGGGGCTAATAGCCCAATGACTCCTCTCTTTTTTACAGATGTATTGGGCGGCACTGTCGGAGAGGCAGGTATGATGATGTCTGGTTCCTCCGTGGTCGCAGTGCCTGCCTCTATACTTTGGGGCGAATTATCCGATAAATTAAAAAAACGGAAGATATTTGTGTTGATAGGATTCCTTGGTTTAGCTATATCTCTCTTTTTAATGGGATTGTCTTCAGAAAAATTTCATTACATCGCCTTTGTATTGCTTTTAGGGTTTTTGGGTGCAGCAAGTGCTCCCATAAGCACGGTTCTTGTAATGGAAACATCAGAAAAGAAGGAATGGCCAAGAATGGTGGGGCATCTAAACAAAACTATGGGGCTTGGGCACGTTGCTGGATTGTTTATAGGGGTAGTTTGGTTAGGATTTATAGTTTCCTTTATAGAAACAAAGATGAGCTTGCGTTTATTCATGCTCATCTGCGGTGCCATAGGTCTTGTTGCAGTTTTTCTTGCGATTGCATTTATAGACGAGCCGAAAAAAAAGATTGAAAAAAGACACTACATACATGATGTTGCTATCGCGAGCCGCACTATTATAGAAAGAGCACGGTACGCGCCACGTGCAAGATACCATTTTCCAAAGATTAGGGATATAAAACATTTGAAGAGACACGGCGTTACGTTCGATCACCAACTTACGAGATTTTTTGTGGCAGCAGCTATTTTCTTTATAGGTTTCAACGTATTCCTGATGCCGTTGCCGATATTTTTAAAGCAAGAACTGGGCGCGTCATATCCATACGTGTTTTTGATATATATGGGGTGCTCTCTCGTCGGAGCATTCATGTACCCAAAAGCAGGAGACTGGATCGTTAAATACGGCGTCAAAAAAATTCAGTTAGGTGCTACCACTGCAAGGGCAGTCGTAATTCCTATGATGGGCATTACTGGTTATTATATTCTAAATTACCCAACCAATATTCTACCATTCTTAGATAACAGACAACTGGCGATATTGTCCGTGTGCATCCTCAACCTTCTTTCGGGTTTTTGCTGGGCAATGATATCGATATCGTTTATATCAACAGTTTCATATCTTGCACCGGAAAGTGCCAAGGGCGAAGCGATGGGTATCTATACTGGTATGAACGGATTCGGCAGCATAGCGGGCGCGCTCATCGGCGGCATGCTTGCCCAAACGTTCGGATTTAAAACAGTCTTTTTTGCGTCGTCCGCATTTATAATTGCCGGCATTCTATTGACCGCAAGTCTGCGAATTAATTTAGACAACATTCAAACAGAAAAACAAAACAATGAAAAAATAGAGGTGTAGATTTGGAAACAAAAGAAAAACAAAAATCAAGTAAGTGGATTTCCTCGTTTTTTCCAATGGGCGTGGCACACGGTGTAAACGGACCCACTATCCCATTGTTTATCACCGACGTCCTTGGCGGAACTGTCGCACAGGTGGGTGCAGCTTTATCCCTATCGTCATTGGCCTCTGTGCCTGCTCATATCGTTTGGGGAAAACTTTCCGATATGTGGAAACGTCGAAAATTTTTCATAGTAGTTGGTTTTGCTGGTGCGGCATTGTCGCTTTTTATGATGAGCTTGGCCCAAACCGTGGAAATGTTCATCCTATTTATCATACTTATAGGATTTATCGAGGCGGCGAGTGTATCCCTTGGGCCTGTCTTGATAATGGAATCTTCGGATAGAAAACTATGGCCTGAAAAGATAGGTACCCTGACGAGGGTGGATGATTTAGGCCACATAGCCGGACTTATTATCGGCACTGTGTGGCTCGGCTACATGTCTCTGCAGTTTAACCCGCAGGATAATTTAAGGATGCTCCTTTTTGTCTGTGCGTTTTTCGGGCTTGCCTCAGTCATACTCGCATTGATAACAATAAAAGAGCCGACGATAAAAATCGAGAGCAAATACCGTGAAGCGTTCATTAGAAGACGCAGAAGGGCTGTTGACCGGGGATTGAAGATAAGATACTTTTCATACCTCCTTAATTTTCCAAACAGAGAGACGTTTAGACGGCTTCGTGAGCACGGAGTTAACTTAGGGCACGAATTACTCATATACCTTGTTGCGGTGTTCATATTTTTTATCGGGTTTATAATTTTCTTTGCACCATTCCCAATTTTTTTAAAAGATGTAGTCGGGGCATCCGATTTGGAAATTTTCCTGCTGTATATATTCAATGCCATAGGATCTACCGTTACATACGTCAAAGCAGGCAAACTCGTTGAACGCTTCGGTGCGAAGAAATTGCAGATGTGCGCCGTAGGTGCAAGGGTGATAATGTTTCCTGCTGTTGGTTTTATCGGTTACCTGTTGACTGCAGAGTACGCCACAAGAATCACCCCGATGATATCGAACAGGACGCTGGCATTACTGGTTATTGGTCTCTTATTCATGCTGATAGGCCTCATGTGGGCAGTTATTACTATCTGCAGCGTAAGCACTGTTTCCTATCTAGCTCCCGAGAATGTCAAAGGAGAAGCGATGGGATTATACAACGCAGCAACCGGCATGGGCTCGGTGTGCGGTGCATCCATCGGCGGGGTGCTGGCCTATACGTTCGATTACAAGATTGCCTATTTGTGCTCTGCCATGTTTCTTGTCATAGGACTGATAATTGTTTACAAAATACATTTGAATATTAACAAGGAAACATGATATGAGGGCACAAAAATAGAGACAAATTAAATAGATTCATATAAATCAAGTGATATCCTGCGTGTACAATCGGCAATACTAATAAGGTCGTTTGATATCATTTATGATTTTATTTTTTTAATTTGTGTATTTTTTATGATAACTATTACTCCAAATTATTAGTATGTATGATAAACAATATATACAATAGACGCTATTACTACATTTGGCGTGAAAACGCTAGGATGGGTAAAAATGGGTTCTAAGATAGAAGTGTTTGGGGAAAATGCGAATAAAGTTTTGAACACAATGGTAAAGAGCTACTCGAAATTGTTGACGGGTATGGACATAGAAGTCGAAACAAAACTTTCGAACGACAAAGTCCAAGAGGCATTGGGCTGGCTAATTGAGTCGCATAGGGTAGCCCCGATGAAGGATACAACGAACAAAATGAGATACGTTCTCATTGACGGCACCTATGAAAAAGATGCAAGCATTGTTTGGCACTCTCTCAGTAAGAGTGGGGCGCAAAACATAACCGGGTTGATAAAAACAACAAAACTAAGTGAGGGGGAAGTTCACGGTGCACTTGGATGGCTTGCGAGAGAGCATGATATAGATGTCACTACAAAAGAAAAAGGAAATGTAAGAAAATACTCAGCAGTGTAGAAACAGTCAAGAAGTTTGAATGTGGTTTTTATGAGTACTGTGAATAAATTTGGATATATAGTCTCATATTTTAAACACTAACACGGAGTCGTGATGGGAAATGGAGCAGAATAAGAATTTAGAGAAAGAATATAAAGGTGAACCCAAAACTGTTAACGAAGACAAGAACAAACCGGCAGCGTCCCAAAAAAAGTTCCTCTTTGTATCTCACGAAAGTTTAAGCGGCGACCTGGCGTGGCAAATAAAAAAGGAAGGGTGCGAAGTAAAGATCTGCATAGAATCAGAACGTGACAAAGAAGTTTATGATGGTTTCCTCGATAAAGTTGCTGATTGGAAAAAGCATATAGATTGGGCGGATGTTATAGTTTTTGACGACACTGGTTTTGGAGATGTGGCTGAATCCCTAAGGGCTTCAGGAAAACTGGTGGTAGGCGGCAGCAAATACACAGACAAGCTTGAGGAAGACAGGGAATTTGGTCAAAATGAGATGAAAAGAGCAGGTATGCTTGTGTTGCCACATTGGGAGTTCATAAATTTTGACGACGCAATTAATTTTATAAAAACAAATCCCGGAGAGTATGTATTCAAACCCTTTGGGAGCGCGTCCGACCAAAAAGGAATATTGTTTTTGAGTCAGGAGGAAGACGGGAAAGACCTGATAGAAATTTTAGAACAAAATAAAAAAGTTTGGGCGAAAAAAATAAAGAAGTTTCAGCTACAGAAAATGGCGGACGGCGTCGAGGTTGCTGTAGGCGCGTTTTTTAACGGCGAGGACTTCATATATCCTATCAATGTTAATTTTGAGCATAAAAAGCTGTTTCCTGGCGACATAGGCCCATATACCGGTGAGATGGGGACATTGATGTACTGGTCTCATCCAAACGCGATTTTCAATAACACACTGCAAAAAATGAAGACTGAACTCACCAAATCTGGCTACGTTGGGTATATAGATATCAATTGCATAGCAAACTCAAAAGGGATATACCCCCTGGAATTTACCTCAAGATTCGGTTATCCTACAATAAGCATACAAATGGAGGGCATAACAAGCGAGTGGGGGGATTTTCTACATGGGATCGCTAAAAAAGAAAAAGCCGAACTGAAAACAAAAAAAGGTTTCCAAGTGGGAGTTGTTGCGGTTGTCCCCCCGTTCCCGTATAAAGACAAGGACGAGTCTTTTATCTATAGAGATCTCTCGATACTTTTCAAAAAACCTAATCTGGATGGGGTGCACCTTGGCGAAGTTAAAATAGTAAATGGCGGCACTTGGACAATAGCAGGAGATTCTGGATACATTCTTGTCATAACTGGTACTGGCATTACGGTCGAAGATGCAAGAAAACAAGCGTATTCCAGACTGAAGAATATTGTTTTACAAAATATGTATTATAGGACCGATATAGGGTTAAGGTGGCTTCCCGACTCAGATAGGCTTCTGACGTGGGGTTACCTGTATCAATAATAAAACATTAACGTTTAACGTAAAAGTTGTCTGAAAGTTTGAAGAACATATCGAGAAATGTTTTTCTAAACTTAATGCTTGATGTATGGCCTTCGTGTATAGTTATCGCATACCGTGCAATGGGTAACTACCCTCTTTTTTCTGAGCCTTGATGTACAGTTACTTCCAGGAATAAAATAACTATGGCAATATCTGCAAAATCTTTGCCCGTATCTTCGCCCAAGTCTTACATTATATCGCATGCCTAACTTTCTTGCCAGTTCTACATAACGATTTGCTTTCCCAATATCGTGGTTCAACGCTTCTTTTTCCGCAAGTTCAAACAGTATGTCAATCCTTTCGTTTGCTATTTTAACAATTTCCTTTGAACTTTTCCGTCTTTGTCTTAACATCAAACAGGAATTGGTTGTGGGTAATTTAATTGTTCCGATAAAAAATATAAAAAGAAAAAAAAGAAAAAAATAAAAAAAGAGAAGGAGTTTATTGTTGTGGAGTGTTTTGTGTAGCTGTGCCGCTTGTGGTTGCGGTGTTTTCTATTGTGGCTTCCTTCTTTTCGGTTGCAGCTGGCGTATCTGGTGTAGGTGCACTTACATTTATGTCTGTTGGTGTGTTGATGTTTACGGGCAACGATACTTGTTCCGTAGTATTGGCAGTCGTCGCCATAGTAGTTCTTATGTCGGCAAGTGTGTTCGTCTCTACTTTCGGTGCCTCAACAACTGCTGGCGCTTGGGCTTTTGCCTCTGCTGCTGCATCAACAATATGCTCGACTGCTTGCGTCAGTGCGGCTTGTACCGCAGGTTCGCCTTTTGCCTCTGCTGCTGCATCAACAATATGCTCGACTGCTTGTGTCAGTGCGGCTTGTACCGCAGGTTCGCTTTTTGCTTCCACAGCCGCATCAACAATGTGTTCAATCGATTGCGTCAATGTCATCTGTACTTCCTGTGCTGTTTGCATCTCAGAAATATTTTTTACCTCGCCCACAGCGTCGATTATATGCTCAATTGCCTGCGTTAGTTCGGATTGAACATTTGGTGCCTCAACAACTGCTGGTGCAGTTACAGCTATAGACTCATTCTTTTGAGATTCTACTATCGCTGCAACCTCTTCAATCGCCTCTGTCATAGATTCAGTTTTCGAGTTTTCAACAACAGTTTCTATCATACTGAGAATTTCTTCTATAGCCAGACCTTTCGGTGCCTCAGCAACAGGCATTTCTACCTTTGGCGTCTCAACAACAGCTGGTGCCTCGACCTTTGCATCTATTGCAGCTTCGACAATGTGCTCGACCGCTTGTGTCAATGCCGCTTGTACTTCCGGTTCATTTTTCGCCTCTGCTGCTGCATCGATAATATGTTCGATCGCCTGTGTTAGTTCGGATTGAATCTTTTGCTCCTCGGCGACAGGTGCCTCGACTTTCGGAGCCTCAACAAGTGCTGCCTCAATTTCTTCTTTCTTTATCTCCGCCGCTGCCTCGACGATGCTTTTGACTGCTTGTGTCAGTGCATCTTGTACCGCAGGTTCATATTGGGTTTCCGCCGCTGCATCGACTATATGTTCGATCGCCTGTGTTAGTTCGGATTGAGCCTTTGGCTCCTCGACGACAGGTGCCTCTACCATTGCTTCGGCTTTTGTCTCTGCTGCTGCATCAATGATGTGTTCGACTGCTTGTGTCAGCGCAGCTTGTATCGCTGGTTCGTTTTTTGCTTCCGCTGCTGCATCGACAATATGCTCGATCGCCTGCGTAAGCTCGGATTGAGCGCTTGGTGTTTCTACCTTCGGCGTTTCAACAACTGCTGGTGCTTCGACCTTCGCCTCAGCTACTGCATCAACAATATGCTCGACTGCTTGTGTCAGTGCAGCTTGTACCGCAGGTTCGCCTTTTGCTTCTGCCGCTGCATCGACTATATGCTCGATCGCCTGCGTTAGTTCGGATTGAACGTTTGGTTCTTCGACAACTGCTGGTGCTTCGACCTTTGGTGCTTCTCTGACAGGCATTTCCGTTTGCATGTTAGATAACGCAACAACAACATTCCGCCCATCAACCATTGTAACTACACCCTTCTTGGATATGAGGTTCTCTGTTATCTCCTCAGCTAAGTCTAGGTCCCTCCTTGCCTCTTCGACCAACGCCTTAATTGCCATCTCTTCCGCTTCGTTTGCTGTTTCCTGTATGAATGAAGATTCTGCTTTGGTTGGTACGGTGATGTTCGATGTGACGTTCATGGTAGGTGTTGCACTGCCACCGTCTGCAGGAGTAGGTTCTGTGCTTACTGTAGAATCCCCAGCATTTGTCCCAAAATGCCTCCCCAAAAATTCTCTCACAACTTCAGCCCTTGTTTTTCCTAGGCTGCCGATTTTTTCGAATAGATCTGCATCTACTCTTACCAGTATCTGGTGTGTAAATCCCATCTTATTCCCATCCTAGTATAGATTCGTTTTAAAAGATATCTATACCAAATGGTATATTGTTTTTCTTATATATTAAGGTTATTCTCTATTTTTGCTGCGCTTTCGGATATTGTATGATATTAGTAAGAATTTGTTTGATACCGCTCACGTATGAAGATAGCGGCATATGATAGCACTATAAAAGAAGGAATAAACATCAATATCAATACGGCTAAATAATATAACACCCATGAAATAAATCACAAATAATCTACGATATCGTGGAATAGGGCTAAGCTACCGCCATAAAATGGGATTAGATTAGCGACATTTTTTGCGGAATAAAAAAATTGTGGTTTTGAATTTGTGTTACAAACATCAACTTTAAAATTTCCATGAATTATTTTGATTAGAGTTAAGTATATAAGATAGCAAGTCGTTACATGACTGGGAGCAATATGTTCGTAACTACAGATGATTTGACCAGAAAAGAGGTAATTGGTTCAGACGGGAGAAAAATCGGAACAGTGATAGATACCGAGGTAGAGACTATGACATGGACAGTTTCTTCTGTCGTAGTGAAGGTTAACAAAAACGTTATGCCGGTATTAGGACTCAAAAAACACATATTTGGCGCGACGACGATAAAAATAAAGCCACAGATGATACAGGGCGCGGAGGATGTGGTACGCCTTAGTATGGGCACAGCACAATTGAAATTGCAGATTTCACCGCCGCCACCTTCACTGCCTACAAAAAAAGAAGGCGACAAGGCAATAAAAAAATAAAATGTTTAAGAGGCGAATGTTATGGAAATATCTATAAAAAACATACAAAAAATGCAGGTAATAACCACAGATGGTAGAAAAATCGGCACAGTCGTCAGAGGCGAGATAGATACCGTCGGGTGGAAGATAAGATCTATCACCGTTGCTATAAAGAAAGAAGACACCATGGGCCTGGGCCTAACAAAACCCTTGCTAAGGACGGCACTCATAGATGTTAGCACGAGTAAAATCACAAACTTAAGCGACTATGTAACACTGAATATTAGTTTGGAAGAGCTAAAGACACTTCTCGAGCCTGAAACATCTAAGAGGCAAACGTTAACAAAAAAATAAGCGAATAGTATATAGACAAATAGTGAGCCGCTTAATTTGTACCTGTTGTGAACACCGCATATTGTTTGTTAAAGAAGATTTTTAAGTAAAATGACTCTTGCAAGACATAAAGGCGTTTAAGGTGTAAATTTAAAAAACAATATATCCTTCTTTGCAGTATGGGGGTAGGGAGTTATATGGCAGTCCTTTCTGATAACGATATCCAAAGATTCATCATAGAAAAGAAAATATCCATCGAACCTTTCGAACCGACAAAGCTTACGCCCAATGGTTATGATTTAACTATTGGGGAAATTGCTATTCCAAAAATCGGCAAGCACATCGTAGAAGGTAAAGTAAAAATTCCATCACTGACGTGGTTCGCAATCAGCACCGAGGAATACGTTAAATTATCACCGGATGTCTCGGCACAACTTTGGATAAGGACATCATACGCAAGGCGTGGCATAATGTCATCGTTCGGAAAGATCGATGCGGGATTTGAAGGCAATTTAACGCTCTCTAGCTTCAATGCATCCAGTGACCAGGTAGAATTGGAGATTGGAAAAACGTTTGCCCAGATTGTGTTCGAGCTACTGCTTTCGAATGCAATGTTGCCCTATGAGAAGAGAAGTGGAAACTACATGAGACAAAAGGGTATAACAATTCCAAAAAATTAGGCCGAACCGCGTCCGGAAACTATGCGTATCTCGCAACAGCATACAGTCGCGATTGAGGGGGGAGTAATTTTAAACAACAATAAGAAAAAATCAACGAACCCGTGCTTGCAACATCACTGCTGCAAATGCTGTATCGAAACGGAAATGCCGTTATTGAAAGAGGATGTAAATCGAATCATAAATTTAGGGTACAAAAATTTCTTCGAAGTGAGAGATGGATATGTTAGACTAAAAAACATAGATGGCCAGTGCGTCTTTCTAAAAAATAGGCGTTGCTCTATCTATGTGTGCCGCCCGATTGGGTGTAGGCTCTATCCGGCAATATGTGATGCTGATGCCGATAAAGTGATTTTAGACAGGGAATGCCCATGTTATGAAATGTTCAGACTTATAAATAGTGTAAAAAGAAACGTGAAAAGCACGATCAAAAAATTGACAAACGAAAGAAAGATGATATGAAGCATGATTTTATTTCGAAGAGTCGATTTCTGGCGATCCTACCCTTCCCAGGATCTTTCTTATTAAGAATTTTAGATTTTTATAACCGTCTCCCCACGTCTTGAGTTTAACCTCGCCCTTTCTTATTCTATAATCCACTGAAACTTCTTTGAATTTAACTCGTTTTAACCATGCCTCGATTTTAATTTCTTCAGATAGCGGCATGCCGTCGTCTGTGAGTTCAAGTTTTTTAAGAATCTCTTTTCGAAATACCCACATACCCGACTGGGAATCAACAATTCTCAAACCGAACAACAGGTTTGTTAGAAATGTAAGTGTCCAGTTACCAAGCCTGTGCCTGGTAGACATAATTCCAGTTTTATGTAGTTTACTCAATCTGTCACATGTTATAAAGTCCAGATTTCCATCGGCGAGTATCTTAACCAAACGGGGTATCTCCTCTGCGGGATACGTTGCATCGCCGTCAAGTGTGGCGATTATTTCCCCGCTGGCGTTTGCAAATCCAGTTTTATAGGCGCGGCCATAACCGGGGCGAGGTTCATTGATTACCGTGGCCCCGTGCGCAGTTGAGATTTCCTGAGTGCCGTCCTTCGAGTCCCCATCTATTACCAGGACCTCTACATCTGCAAAATCCGTAGGTATGGAATCGATGACTTCCCCTATAGATTCGGCCTCGTTTAGTGTTGGAATAATTACTGAAACTTTCATGGCACCAACCTACAAATCACCAGCTTATATGGACACTCTCAGTCTCGCCACTGTTTCTTTTAGATCCCCTTCCAGAGTTCGGAGAGTTTCTATTTTTTCGTTCAATCTTGTAATTATGTCATCTTTTTTCGCTAGCTGAACTTTAAATTTTTCCAATTCGTCTTCCATTTTTTTGATTTCGTTCTCTCGATTATCCAATATCATTTTCCTGTCTATGAGTCTTTCGTTTCTCTCTGCCACAATTTTTGAAAAGCTGTTCAATTCCTTTTCTTTCTTCACTAGTTCTTCCTCGCGGCTCTCGACCTTGCGTTCTTTTTCTTCCAGTGCTTTAGATTTGCCTTTTTCCAGCTCAGTAATTTTATTTTCTAATTCTGTTTTCCTCTTTTCAAGATTGTGTTGTTCATTCTCCTTCTCCAACACCTTCTTTTCCCGTTCCTCCAGGTTTGTCTTCCAAGTCGTAAGTGCAGCCTGGCGTCGTGTTAGATCGGAATTCTTCTCGTCTATTTCTCTTTGTCTTATGGAGAAATTCTCCACATAATTCATTAATTTATTTGTTGAACCGGTAATTGCTTCATAAGACGCGTTGTTTTTTTCTACAAGGGAGGTAAGATGTGTTCTTGCCTTCTCCAGTTGCTGTTCTTTTTGCAAAAGGGCTTTTTCTTTTTCGGCGAGGTCCTTCTCTTTCTCATCTACGCCCTGCCCTTTTGATATCATGTCTGCAAGGCGTTTTGCCATTTCGCTGATGTGCTGCTCCTTTTGGTTCAGGAGTTTGGTTGTCTCAGTCATCTGTTTTTCTCTTTCATCTATCCCCTGTCCCTTAGATATCAGGGTAGCCAAGTTTTTCTCTGTTTCATTAACACGCGCCTCTCGTGCAGCTAGTTTCTCCTCCCGGTTGCTTAGATTGCCCCCAAACCTCGCAATTTCCTGTACGCTTTCCTGTATAGATTTTTGCAATGCAGTCAATGCTTGCATTAAAGAGGTATATTTGGCTTCACTTTCAACATTTTTTATTACCAAGTATTTTGCAATATCCAAATTTCTAAGCACCCGTTCGTCTTTTTTACCATATTTTACGTCTGCCAATTCCATTGCACTGTCGAGCGCACCCAATACCTCGTCGATATCTATCACTTCACCGCCGCGCGGGTCGCCTATGTTTTGATGAGGTCTTCCAGATTCTTGCATCGAAATCCTCCTGTCATTTTTATTACATACGAATTCTGATCGTTATGCTTCTTTATCTTTTGATTTTATCTTGCTCTCCAAGATTAGTTTTTTCTGCATTGACAAAATGTTGAGTTCGACATCATTTATGAGGTTCTTTATCTCGAGGAACCTGCCATCCATGGTTTCATCGATAGTTTTTGCTACTTTCGACAATGTGCTTGCAATCTCCTTGAACTCGTCCATATTCGCGTCCATCTTAGCGTCCGTCTTCGCTACTTTCTCTGGCTTGTCATCGAGTTCGAAATCTTCCTCTTTTGGTTGCTGTGCTTGTTGCTGCAACATGTATTCCATCTTTCCGAAACCATCGACAATTGTTTGAACCTGATACTCTAGTGTTCTCACTTCCTCGGAGAGAGCGCGAAAACCGGTCTCGACATTAGCGGAAAGTCGTTTTATAGAATCATCTATCTCTCTTTTCCATGCGTCGGTATTGTCTTCTTCAGCTCTAGTCGCTCTAGGCATATACGCCCCCAATCAGATATCCCAAATACAGTTTAATAAATCTCCTATTAGTTATAGTTTGTTGTTAGTATTGATGAACCAAAAACAAACAATGCACGGCTATCATTACGATGGTGTCATGGATGCGTAATATTCGTTTATCTTCATCGCATCAACATCGGTAGGATCGCATGGGTTCAGCCCATTTCGTATCTCCCACCACGAAGGTATTCCGTCGCTGTCGATGTCGTTGAATGCTGCTTCCCATCCATCTGACATGCCATCACTGTCCGTGTCGTTCTTATTTGGGTTTGTACCATTCTGATATTCTTGAAGATTTGTATAGGTGATGCTCATGCTGCCAAGTGGAGTGTAGGCGGCAGTGGAGTCGTTATCCGGATCTTCGAACGCATCGTCCGGATTTGTAGGATCTAGGTTTGGCGTCATATCAGCGCTGCTTTGAATCATATTACTTACCTCCCATCCATCGGGCATTCCGTCAAAATCAGTATCGGGATTTAAAGGATCTGTAGATTGCCCATATGTGGCGGCCATTTGATATTCCTCCAGATTTGTCAGATTATCGTCGTCAGAATCGATGTTCCAATCACTCCCGTTTAGAGGAGAAATCCTTAAACCTGGTTGTGCAAGTTTTCTTTGTGGAACCTTGTAACTAAGGCTTTTACCGGCTGCATCCAGCATTACTTTCAGTTTATATTCTTCCTTTGTTTCATCGGGGATTCCGTATTTTTTCCCCTTCCGCTCGAACTCTGTGTTTATATGCTCTTTATCTACTGGGTTGGTATCGTAAAGGTACTCTATTGTGTTATTGAAACCGTCTTCATCGTTGTCTTTATTACCTATGTCTAGATCGTTCGTATCCAACCTATATTTTATAAGCCACCAGCGCGGTATTCCACATCCAAAGGGGTCTGAATAATTGAACTCCCAGCCATCGGACATTCCGTCCTTATCCGTATCCCATTCCTTCGGGTTTGTTCTGTCTATCTCGGGCGTGCTCGGATCGAAATCTGTTTTCACTTCATCATAATCGCTGAGGCCGTCATTGTCAGTATCTATGCTCTTTGGGTTTGTGCTTACCGTGGCGTTAATACATTTGATATTGAAACCTTTTATTTCCTCTCCGTCCCACAATCCATCGTTATCCGTGTCCTCTTTGTTCGAATATGTGTCGTATGTATAAATCTCATCAAAGTCATTTAGCCCGTCACTGTCCGTGTCCGTCTTGAGGGGGTTTGTGTAATTATATAGCCCGACTTTTTCTACAGTGTGTTCTACGGCTTCGGTATAATCACCTAAGCCATCGCCGTCAGTATCCTTGCTTCGCGGGTTTGTGTAGTATTTCTTTACTTCGTCGTAATCCTTTAATCCATCGAAATCTGTATCTGGAATATTCGGGTCGCAGTCATATTTTCTTTCCACGCCGCTCATGTTTATAACAATGCCGCGAAATTCATCTAGGTTCGTCAAACCATCATTATCTACATCCAGAGGTGCGTCACTACCATTCATTGGATTAAGCGACCATTTCCACGTATTATTGTTTACGGAGATTTTTCTAGAATATTTTACCTCCCAGCCGTCAGGCATTCCATCACCGTCGGTGTCAGCATTATATGGATCGGTACCCCCGAACACGGTGCCATTGCCATAAATTCTTGCAGTTCTGGATTCGTTATAATTATCTAAACCATCATGGTCAGCATCCTGATACGCATCGCTAGAATTGTTTGGATTCAAATGCCACAATATCTCCCACCCATCCATCATTGTGTCGCCGTCCGTGTCGCTGTTTGTAGAATTGGTCCCCGCGCTCATTTCCCCTATAAACGTTACTGTACCGTCTTTATTGTCTCGGTGGGCGATAGAATTATGCCACGCTATCGCTAATGGATCTCTTGCATTAAGTGTTGTATTTTTTCCATCCAGCAAACCATCGCCATCGTCGTCCGAGTTCAGGGGGTTAGTGCCGAGTTTAGATTCTTGGAGATTTGTTAAACCGTCGTAGTCGGGGTCCTCTTTTGCGTCTAGTGGATTTAATGGATCTAAGCCATATTTTGTTTCGTATCCGTCATTCATTCCGTCAAAATCGCTGTCTTTTTTTGTTGGGTCTGTGCCGCCACACCAAACACCATCGACAGGGACGCTCCATAGTGGTTTTCCACCCTTTTCTCTTTGTTGATTCGTTTGAAAGATTCCATAGGAATATTCCTCGATATTGGTGAGGCCGTCGCCATCTGGATCACCATCCCTATCGCCAGGATCGGTCGGATCCAGAGATGGTTTGCTATTTATCAATAACTTTTTTCCGTAATTTACTTCCCACCCATCTGGAATTCCATCACCGTCAGTATCCCATTTGGTCATGTTAGTCCCCAGGTAGTTCTCCTCTATGTCTGGCAAACCATCGTTATCCTGGTCTATTACTGGAATATTGCTCTGAGTAATGGTTGCGAGGTCGCCGCCCTGCGGCAGACCGCTCAGGTCTATGGGCCGCTCGTTGGAGATGTCTTTTTCCAAGGAATACAAATTGTGATTGAATAAAAATAATAGCGCCAGTATTAACAGGAGAACTATGATAAACAGTGCCACCACGCCAGGTCCTTTTGTTAGCTTGGGGATTATTTTCCTTATTTCATCCAATAGTTTGTTTATAAAAAGAGGTTTCTTTTCTTCAGGGGTTTCCGTAGCAGGTTTTAATTTACTTATATCCTTAAATTCGAAAACGTCCTTCGTTTTTGAAACTGCTGGACTTTCGGCCTTACTTTCCCTCTTTTTTAAAATCATAAATACGCCCCCCAGAGGTAAAATACCGCCAAGGATCTAAGGAGTTTTTCGAATGTCACATTCCCAAACTATAGAAAGTATAATATTTAATTGTTTTCAAACAGTCTTTACATCTGGTCAATAATCACCTTTGGGTTGGCGGGCTCGCCGAGACCGAAGAAACTTCAATAGAAGTTTCTGGGCTAGATGCCTTCAATAATAGAGCAGAGGCGTCAAGATTTCCCTTCGGGTGAAAAATTCTTTATGCCATATGTCCAGAATTTTTCAGAACCATACGACCTGCACTGCCTATTCGTCGTATTCTCAAATCTCGACCAGTTAATAGGCTATATTGGTTGGCGGGCTCGCCGAGATTTGAACTCGGGTCGTCGGCTTCGAAGGCCAAAAGGATATCCGAACTACCCCACGAGCCCACAATACGGATAATCCTTAACACTCTACGTATAATAAAAAAGTATTGATAATCGTTTTATCTCTATGGGCATAAAAGTATGCGTAATGGCCACGTATTGAATATTCTAAGTCTAAATGTTAACAGCCCGTCCACATGCATCTCTTCTTTTTTTTCCAAACTCGTCTAAGCATTTTAACACGTCGCCACTGAATACGGGACCGTCCTTGCAGACTTGAAGCCCGCCTATACTACAAGAATCGCATATGCCTACCCCACATTTCATATACCGCTCTAATGATGCCTGTACTGGAATACGCCTCTCATTTGCCAAGTCTACAATTTTTTTCATCATAATCTCCGGGCCACACGTGAGAACTAAATCGAATTTCTTTTTTTCCATTAGTTCCTCTGCCAGGTTTGACGCGAAGCCCCTGTAGCCGAGCAATCCATCATCTGTAGAGAACAGAACGTTTTTCGTTGCTTTTTTAATTCTCTCTTCAAACAATATCTCGCTTTTTGTTTTTGCGCCGATGATGACCATGATTTCTTTCTTCGTAATTTTCTCCATAAGTGATGCTAACGGAATTATGCCTGTCCCTCCGCCAACCAACAATATTCTTTTTCCGATTATTTTGAAACCGTTACCATACGGCCCCCTTATGCCTATTTTGTCGCCAATTTTCAATTTGTGCAAAGCGCTTGTCGATTCACCAATATTTTCTACAGTTATGCCTTTTAGGCCTTCAGTATAAGAAACACTCATCGGGATCTCGTCGATGCCTGGGATCCATATCATAAAAAATTGCCCGGGCGTAACCTTTTTCTCGAAGTTAAATCTAAGGGTTTTAACATTGTTGTTTTCGTTGTTTATTTTGAGAATTTCTACAATCGTTGAGGGCATGAAAATCGCTCCCTGTCTGCTCTGTTTTGGCATCAACCTACCTTTTTTGTGCTATGCCGATGATATCAGATATTTTCTCATATTTGTTTTTCTTCATCCAGTCTTTTATTTCTTTACATACCTCTTTGAATATACCCACTCCGTTATAATGCACGGCGCTTCCAATTTGAACAGCAGTTGCACCTGCCATCAGGTATTCAACAGCGTCTCTTCCGTTCATTATCCCTCCGACGCCTATTATGGGGATGTGTACTTCTTGGGCAATTTCGTAAACACATCTAACGCCTATTGGTTTTATCCCACAGCCGCTATAACCTCCGATTTTATTGCTTAACGCGGGAATTTTGGCGTCTACATTTATATTCATGGCCTTTACAGTGTTGATGGCTACAACGGCGTTACCACCTGATTCTTCAACGGCTTTTGCAATGCTGACAATATCTGTAACATTTGGAGTAAGTTTTACAAACACAGGAACGCGAACGTTTTTTCTCACTTCCCCTGTAATTTCAAAAACGCGATCTGCACTTTGGCCTATGCTGGCACCATATCCTTTAACATGCGGGCAACTCATATTTAATTCCAAGGCGCTGACACCATGCGACTCCATTTTTTTTGCGACTTCGACGAATTCCTGCACGTTACCGCCAAATATGCTGCCGATTACAGGAACGTTGCCGCCCAAAGCGGTTTTTACCTCAGATCGGTACTCATCTACTCCGGGATTCGGAAGTCCCATAGCGTTCAATAAACCACGCTCTACGTCTACAACTGTGGGGTTTGCATAACCAGGAACTGCATTTTTTCCAATAGATTTTGTAACTACGGCACCTGCACCATTTTTTGCTGCTCTTAAAAGCGATGCACCTGTTTCCCCCAAGATGCCGGAGGCGAGCATTGTCGGATTTTTCAACTTTGTCCCACAAACGATTGTCGAGAGATCAACCATAGGTATCATAGTTTAAGGTATAACGAGATATTAAGGATTGTGAAATGAAACTGAAGGATAACTTTTAATATGGCGTGTGTGATTATACGCACAAATTACCATCTGTGATGTCTATGAAGCTGCCGAGAGAAATCAAAAGATATTGCCCCTATTGTAAGAAACATACCATGCACGAAGTAGAGAGAGTTAGGAAAAAGAAGGCGAGCGAGTTAAAGTGGGGGCAGAGAAGATTTAGAAAAGTAACTGCCGGATATAGGGGTTTCCCCAGAGCAAAACCAGAAGGCAGGGAAAAACCCACAAGAAGAGTGGCCCTAAGATATAGATGCACTAAATGTAAAAAAGCACACCAATCACCTTGTATAAGGGCCAAAAAATTCGAAATTGCGGAGAAGTGACGATATGACAAAAGCCAACACCCAAACACGAACGCATTTTATAAAGGTAAAATGTAGAGATTGTGACAACACCCAGATAATATTCGATAGATGCAGCAGCACCATTAGTTGTTTAGTATGCGGTGCTACACTAGCTAGGCCAACCGGAGGGAAAACAGACATTAAAGGAGAGATCGTTGAGGTGCTTAGCTAATGGTATTGAGGTTGCATGAGTTTCCAACGGAGGGAGACCACGTTGTAGGCACAGTATTGGATGTAAAGAATTTTGGAGCATTCGTATATTTAGATGAATATGAAAAGGAAGGGTTTATCCATGTTGCAGAAGTAGCTACTGGATGGATAAAATATATACGGGACCACATCCGAGAAGGCCAAAAAATAGTTTGTAAGGTTTTGAGGATAGACACATCAAAAGGACACATAGACCTTTCTCTGAAACAGGTAAATGAACATCAACGAAAAGAGAAGATTCAGGAATGGAAAAATGAGCAGAAGGCAGAGAAATTATTTGAAATTTTGGCAAAGGATATCAATAGAGATGTCGAGACATGTTATAAAGAGTTCGGGCATGAGCTGATAAAAACATACGGTTCACTTTACGGTGCATTTGAGGGTGCCGCTTTTGAAAAAAAACTTTCTGGTGAGAATTTAAAGGGCAATTGGGTAGAACATTTCATAAAAGTAGCGAGCGACAACATCGCATTGCCTACAGTAACAATCAGTGGAATTATTGAAGTGAGCTGCCCCCTGCCAGATGGAGTTGTACATGTAAAAGACGCACTGATAAAGGCAGAGAAGGAAGAAGAGGATGTAAAAATAAACATCCGATATGTAGGTGCACCGAGATACAGGATTAAGGTAACTGCGGTAGATTACAAGAAGGCGGAGAAAGAACTCGCTAAGGCAGTGGATCGCACCGTAAACAGCATAATAAAACACAATGGAAACGGCACATTTTATAGAGAGGGGAAATAAAATGGGTTCTTTGTTAAGATGGTGCGAAGCTTGTCGCATATATACTATGAAGGATGTATGCGTGAAATGCAGTTCAAAAACAAGAATCCCGATACCTGCTAGATTCTCAATAAATGATCACTATGGCAAATATAGAAGAGAATTAAAAAGATGCGGGGCGTTGTAGGCTGTGAACGATATAGAGATAGTCTATTTATCTAAGCCAAAGTTAAAAAATCCGATATTAATAGAGGGCTTGCCTGGCGTCGGAAACGTAGGAAAACTTGCCGCGGATCATCTTGTAGACGAATTGAAAGCCGTTAAATTTATAGATGTATTTTCTAGTTACTTTCCACCCCAAGTATTGGTTGGTGACGACGGCGTTGTCAAGCTCGTAAGACAAGAGATATATTATGTGAAAAAAAAGAGTCCGAACCATGATCTGATAATACTCGCGGGCGATTATCAGGGGATGTCTCCAGAAGGTCAATATGTGCTCTCGGACAGGTGTTTGGATGTTCTTGAAGGATACAACATACGGAGAATGTACACGCTAGGCGGTTATGGTGTGGGCAGAATGGTTGAAAAGCCAAGAGTCCTTGGGGCCGCTACAGACACCAAATTGGTGGAGGAAATGAAAAAATATGGCATAGTCTTCCCGAAAGGAGAGCCTGGGAGCGGAATAATCGGAGCGAGCGGGCTACTGTTGGGTTTGGGAAAACTTCGCGACATTCCCGGAGTATGCATAATGGGCGAAACGTCGGGATACTTTGCAGATCCGAAAAGTGCAGAAGCAGTATTAGAGATATTGACAAAAATCCTTTCAATTAAGATAAATTATACAAAACTCGAAAAGAAGGCGGCACAAATAGACAAGATTACGGCACAATTGAAGGAGATGGAGTCGCCGACGAGCAGCCCGTCACCAGATTCCAGAAGCGACGATCTAAGGTATATAGGCTAAAGGCGGATGATATCTATGATAAATAAAACTCTTGTAAAAAATGTGGTCGTAGAACTTCTTAGACTTGCGGTTACTAAACTTCCCGCAGACATAGAAGAGGTTCTGCAAAAAGCTTATGAAACTGAAGAGGGCAGTGTTCCAAAAATGCAATTAAAAACAATTCTAGACAACATAAAATTAGCGGAAGAAACAGGAATACCGATGTGTCAGGATACTGGTATTCATATATTCTACGTGAACACTGGCAAATTGGGAATAGAAAATATAGAGGATGCTATACGAAACGGGGTCGCAGAGGCTACAGCAAAGGTGCCACTGAGGCCGAACGCAGTCCACCCAATGACGAGGAAAAATCCTGGAAACAATGTAGGCGAACGGATGCCGTATATCAATTTCAAATGCTCTGCCAACGATTACATCGAGATAACAGTAATGCCGAAGGGTGCAGGTTCGGAGAATATGAGTTCTTTGGCAATGCTCACACCGTCCAAGGGCATAAAGGGGATCAAGGAATTCGTCCTAAACACGGTATTGAAAGCTGGCAGCAACCCCTGCCCCCCGATAATCCTCGGTATTGGCATAGGCGGTTCTGCGGATATATCTATGAAATTAGCAAAAGAATCGCTTCTTAGGCCTGTCAATAAAAGGCACAGTGATAAGGAGATCGCGGCACTCGAAGAGGAATTATATAGGGAAATCAATAAGATAGGAATAGGCCCGATGGGTTTGGGCGGCAAAACAACATTATTGGGAGTAAACATAGAATACGGATACTGCCACACAGCAAGCCTTCCGGTTGCAATAAACATCCAATGCTGGGCGGCGAGAAGGGCTACGGCTAGGATATACAAAAATGGGAAAGTAGAGTATATATCGCATAAAAAATCATAGACTGAGGCGTATTATGAAAGAAATAAAATTATCATTACCGTTAAAAGAGGTGCAAATCCGAAGTTTAAAGGCGGGGGACATCGTCTATTTGAGCGGAATGATGTATACGGCAAGAGACGAAGCCCATATGCGCGCACTGGAGTTGCATGAAGAAGGAAAAAAACTTCCAGTAACTTTTGAGAGCAACGCTGTGTTTCACTGCGGCCCGATAATGAAAAAGAAAGGCGACCGCTGGGAACTGGTCGCTGCGGGCCCCACGACAAGTTCCAGAATGAATTCGCTGGAACCGAAATTTATAGAAACATTCAGGCCGGCGGCTATCATCGGAAAGGGCGGAATGAGCAAGCCGACTATCGATGCCATGTCAAAATACGGCTGCGTCTATCTTGCCATCACCGGAGGCGCCGCAGTTTTGGCTGCAAAGGGCATAAAAGAGGTAAAAGGCGTCGAGTGGTACGATCTCGGAATGCCGGAAGCATTGTGGATGCTCCAGGCAGAGAATTTTGGGCCCCTGATCGTAGGCATAGACACACATGGAAATAGCCTGTATCTGGAAGTGGAGAAACAGATAGAGAAGAACACCGTGGAGATAAGGAAGAGGCTCGGGTTGTAAAATTTGATTACTTTTTTGTTGACATGTTTTCGCAGTTACTGGTAAGGTGAATGCATCCCCTAATTATACTGGTGCGATACACAATCATCGTTAATTTTGCAGTCGATATTAATTGTACCATAACAAATAAATATAATAAGTCTCAGAAGCATCTAATGTGGTGGATTGTATGGATGTGAATGATGGCAGACGGCTAAAAAAAGACATCCATCACCTTTCAAGAGTGATGGCCCTATTCGTATCTCTCACTCTACTTTTACCACTCGCTGTCAGCATCGTTTCTTTTAGTGCTTCTCCGGACGAAACAAACGTACCGGTTGTGAACGAAAACAAGTCTGATATATTGCCTGATAGTGAGGGCAGGTCTGGCACCACAAGGGCAGATGCTCCAAACGTTGTTATGCGGAATTGGGAAAACATAATATTCTGGAACAATCACCCCGAGGAAGGCGAAAAAACAGCTATTACAGTCTTCATGCATAATGACGGCACTGCAACTGCATATAATGTTACTGCTAATTTTTACGATAATTCACCATCAAAAGAATTTATCGGAAGCAAATCTGTCGGCACCGTCCCTCCAGGCGAATTAAAAAGTGCAACTATCAATTGGGTTT
>Ga0265292_1000098_pt1 | contig 183762 bp, 188 predicted proteins | sample Munlanlewell296A_FD_189080 | JGI IMG/M metagenome (GOLD analysis project Ga0265292, IMG submission 189080) | Leachate microbial communities from a municipal landfill in Southern Ontario, Canada - Leachate well 296A | ecosystem: Engineered > Solid waste > Landfill > Unclassified | place... | reverse complement strand
TCTGAGTATTGATGGATTCCTGATGTATCGCCATAAATAATTTCCGGATAAACTCATCCGAAAATCCTTTTGATTGCCCCACTGCCAGATATTTCGATATGATCTGATCCCAACGTGCCGGCTGCAGAATGGTTACGCCGTTTTCTTTTTTGCACTGACCGATGCCGGCAGCCACTTTCATACGGTCTTCGAGAATATTAAGCAACTCCTGGTCGAGGCGGTCGATCTCGCCCCTGAGTTCCTCAAGCTTGTGCATGAACCCGTTGCTTCCGGGATCGGTCCGGCGGAGAATCAGATGATCCAGCAGTTGACCCAACTCTTCGGGTGTAATCTGCTGACGGGCATCCGACCAGGCATTGTCTGGATCGGGATGCGTTTCAATCATCAGGCCATCATAGTTCAGGTCCATAGCCTTTTGCGAAACTTCCTGCAATAAATTCCGGCGGCCGGAAATATGACTCGGATCACAAATAAGCGGTAAATCTGGTCTCAATCGTTTTAATTCAATAGGAATCTGCCAGTTGGGTGCATTGCGGTAACGATTTTCTGAAAAGCTGGAAAACCCTCTGTGGACCGCGGCAATCCGTGTAATTCCAACCTTTTGCAATCGTTCAATCGATCCAATCCATAAATCCACATCGGGATTCACAGGGTTCTTTACAAATATCGGAATATCCACACCGCTGAGCGCATCAGCAATCTCCTGGATCGTAAAAGGGTTGACAGTAGTTCTGGCCCCGATCCAGAGCATATCCACCCCATATTTTAAGGCTTCGTAAACATGCTGTGCATTAGCTACTTCAGTAGTGGTAGGTAACCCCGTTTCCTCTTTAACCATTTTTAGCCATTTTAACCCCTTCACTCCAACTCCTTCAAAAGAATTGGGACGGGTACGCGGTTTCCAGATTCCGGCACGGAATACCTGTGTGCGTGTTGCCTTTAACCGTCGTGCAGTTTCTAGAACCTGCTCTTCTGTTTCGGCCGAACAGGGCCCGGCTATTACCAAAGGCCTCGTGGCATCGAGATTCCATCCGGCAAACGGAGGTGTAGTTATTTTTGATTCCATGGGTTCAATTTTAATGTTTTTTGAATAATGTTAGCTTTTTTTATCAGTTCTCTAACTTTCTTTGTTTCACCAGATTGGATTAAGTCCTTAAACTGAGTCATCTTCTCGATATAGGTTTCCATCACTTCCACCACATTCTCGCGATTCTGATCGAAAATAGGCACCCACATATCCGCCGAGGATGCTGCCAGCCTTACGGTACTGTCAAATCCTCCCGATGCCAGGTTCAGAATGTTTTTTTCATTCTGCTCCTTATCCAGAACGGTCAGGGCTAAAGCAAACGATGTCAGGTGAGAAATATGAGAAACATAGGCCGTATGAAGGTCGTGTTCCTTTGAACTCATAAATATCAGCCTCATATTCATCGCCATATATAAATTTGTGATAGTCTCCAATGCCTTCGGATTGCTCTGCGACATATCACAAATGATCCCGACTTTTTTATTGAAAAGTCCGGGCAAGGCAGCCTCCGGACCAGAGAATTCAGTACCTGACATCGGGTGGAATGGAACATAATTTGAACGTTTGGGATGGTTTTTAACCTGCTCCGTAATGCTCATCTTGGTTGATCCAACATCTGTTACCGCCTGATGGGTCACATAATCCAGAACAAAAGGCAACAAGGTGCGAATGCCGTCAACCGGGATAGCCAGGATGATCAGATCCGATTGCTGAATACCGTCGACCAGCTTTGCAACCTCATCAACCAAACCCCTCTCAAGAGCGATTTTTGAATTAACCGGGTTCTTTTCCACACCGATTACCCGCTCTGAAAATCGCTTAGTCTTCAATTCCAGGCCGATAGATCCCCCGATCAAACCCAGGCCGATAATACATACTGTCATAATATTTTTCCATTAATTCTATCTATCGCGCTGCTGATTAACTCTTTCGGCTGGCACAAAGAAACCCTTACGTATTGGTCGCCCTGTGGCCCGAAAATGAATCCCGGGGTGATAAACACCCTCTTCTCTAATAATATCCGATCAGCTAGGCTGTGACCGGAGGTCTCTGTCGATGGAATCTGTGCCCAAACGAAAAGTCCCGACTGATCTTTGTCGTATGTGCATTTCAGTTTATCCAGCAGAGCATAGGCCATCACCTTGCGCTCCCGATAAATCGAGTTGATACCTTCGTACCACTCCGGACCCGCTTCAAGTGCCTTTTTTGCTGCGAGTTGCATCGGTTTGAACATGCCGGAATCCATCTGGCTTTTAAAGCGCATCAGGTAATCGAGATACTCTTTTCGGCCTGCCACCATCCCGATCCGCCAGCCGGCCATATTATGTGATTTACTTAAACTGTTCAGCTCAAGCGAAGTTTCAATGGCATCCGGTGCGGCTAAAAGGCTGATTGGTTGATCATTCAAGATAAAACTATAAGGATTGTCATTCACCAGCAAAATCTTGTGATACTTCGCAAAAGCAACCAGTTCTTCAAAAAGTTCCTTTGTTGCCCTTCTGCCGGTGGGCATGTGCGGATAGTTGACCCACATCACTTTAACCCGATGCAAACCAAGCAATTCGATGAAGCTTAAATCGGGCAACCAATTGTTTTCGGGCAAAAGCGGATAGGTAATGACCTTAGCACCTGCCAGCCTGGTCACAGCCGAATAGGCCGGGTATCCCGGATCCGGAACCAGTGCTGCATCTCCCGGACTCAGGAACGACATCGCAATGTGCATCAATCCCTCTTTCGATCCAAATAGCGGCAATATCTGGCTCTCCGGATCAAGCTCTACTCCATAAGATCTTGAATACCATCCTGAAAAAGCTTTGCGCAAATCCGGTATGCCCTGATAGGGCTGATAACCGTGCGCTTTTTCATCACGGGCCTGAATGGCAAGTTCCTCAATAACATCTGCTGCAGGTGCCTGATCGGGACTCCCGATCCCCAGGTTAATAACCGGTTCCCCGGTGAGGTTCATCTCCCTGATTTGCTTTAGCTTGGTCGAGAAATAGTACTCTTCCAATCCTTCAATCCTTGACGAGGGTTCAATCAGTAATTTTTTCATTGGATATGTTTTCCCTGAATATATTCACCCAGAATAGTTAATTCGTGTGTTAGCGGGCGGATTGCATCGAGCGCCTGCCGGTACCTGACCGGATCAACAAACGTGAGATCGATCAGAAAATGGTATTCCCACTCCTGACCAATGATCGGAATCGATTGAATTTTAGTCAGACTGATCCTGTAAAATGAAAAGATTGAAAGCACTTGCGACAGGCTGCCGGTTTCATGTGGGAGAGTGAACGACAAAGATGCCTTATCCGGATGATCTACCTTAAATGGTTGAATACCATTGGGTTTATACATCAGAAGAAAACGAGTAAAGTTTCGTTTATTGGTCTCGATGCCACGGGCCAGGATATCCAGTCCGTACATTTCAGCAGCCCGTTCACCGGCAATTGCCGCCAACCCGGCCAATCCCTTTTCAGCAACCCGCTTGGCGCTTGCTGCAGTATCATCGGCCTCGATCAGGCGGATTCCCGGATATTCCCTGAAAAAGGTTCGGGTTTGCGCAATAGCCATATAATGGGAATAGGCTTCCCTGATATCCTCGATCGACTGGCCGGGTAACGCCATCAGATGCTGGCTGATGCGTAAAAAGATCTCGCCAAAAACCGTAAATCCGGAATCCCGGAGTAAAGCATAATTGGGAAGGAGGGATCCTGCCACGGTATTTTCAATAGCCATTACGGCTACATCTGCCTTTCCGGTGTTTACCGCTTCAAATAAATCCTCGAATGCCACGCACGGCACAAGCTCTACTTCGCGGTCCGGAAAATAGTCCCGGGCGGCTTGGTCATGGAACGACCCTGATATCCCCTGAATCGCCGCCCTGATGGTTTCTGTCTCTTTCATTGTTATCGTTTAAAAACAAAAATCCCGGTCTTTTGGACCGGGATTCGCTATTTTGATCTTTCTCTGAGCCTAAATTCTGATCATGGCGTTCCCGGTCGAGCTTTTAAAATAAAAGCCGAAATAGAAGAAGAAATAATATACTCCGGAAAACGCTTGCATAATTATTGACTATCAGGGGTCAAAAGTAGAAACCGATTCTGAATAAACCAACGAAATCTTAAAAATTGTTATTTTCACCCTTGATATGTTGATGTGCTGATGTGCTGATGTGATGATTTGCTGATTAAAAAACAACTGAACTACCATGAAAGCCCTAACTCCCGTAACGTCCGTAACTCCCTTAACGTTCTTAACGTTCTTTTCCCTCATTTCGCTCTTTACCCTACTGTCGTCCTGTTCAACAAAGCAGTTTCATGTTTTTTCCGATCCTGCTTATAGTCAGCGGGTTGAGGCACGGTTCAATGAGAGGAAGGCCATGGCTGCAAAACGGGATACGGCCTTATTCGGGGTATTTAATCAGAATTTAACTGTTGCCGAACAGGAAGGTCTGAAATTTCTGTATGCCTATATGCCACTCAATGATTTGGCTGATTATAATGGCGATTTTTATCTTAATCAGGTACGCTGGAGCCTGAATGCCCGTGAAACTTTTGCCTGGGGAAAATCAATCCCTGAAGACCTGTTTCGTCATTTTGTGCTTCCATACCGGGTCAACAATGAAAACCTCGACACGGCACGTATTGTCTTTTTCAGGGAATTGAAGGACCGGATTAAGAATATGACCATGCTCGACGCGGCACTTGAAGTGAATCACTGGTGCCATGAAAAGGTGACTTATCGGGGAAGTGATATCCGTACATCTGCCCCATTGGCTTCATTAAGAACGGCTTATGGCCGTTGCGGAGAAGAGTCGACCTTTGCAGTGACCGCTCTCCGGGCCGTTGCCATTCCTGCCCGCCAGGTATATACCCCCCGTTGGGCCCACTCAGATGATAACCATGCCTGGGTGGAATTCTGGGCCGATGGCAAGTGGCATTACATGGGAGCCTGTGAACCTGAATGTGTTCCCGATCTGGGCTGGTTCACCGAGCCTGCCCGGCGGGCCATGCTCATCCATACTAAAGTTTTTGGCGATTATAAAGGCGGTGAGCGGGCTGAAAACCGCGAAACCAACTATGCTCTGCTCAATACCCTATCTACCTATGCTCCAACCAAAGAGATTCACGTTCAGGTCCGTAATGCTGAGGGTACACCCGAAAAAAATGCTTCTGTTGAATTCCAGTTGTATAATTATGCAGAGTATTATCCGATTTCAATCAAAAAAACCGATGAAAACGGATCATGCAGTTTTGTTACGGGTTTTGGCGATTTACTCGTGTGGGCTCATACGGACAATCATTTTGGCTTTAAAAAGATCACGGTGGCGGATATTGATACACTCAAACTGATAACTGATCAGGTACCTTATGATGCACTCAGTGTGGAATTCGATATGGTACCGCCGATTCAGCGCGAACCTCTGCAGATCGCCAACGATTGCCGCGATCAGAATAACCGGATGCTCCGCAGGGAAGATTCTATCCGTGGCGCATATGAAAAAACCTTCCGCACGGAAGAGCAGGCCCGAAACTTTGCCGCTTCCCTCAATCTGGATCCCGATCAAACCTGGAATTTCATTTCCCGCAGCCGCGGCAACTATGCCGAAATCGAAACCTTCCTGAAATCCACTGATCCTGCTTTTCGATCCACTGCCCTTCAACTCCTGGGCCTGATCGCCGACAAAGATCTACGTGACACCAAAGCCGAAATCCTCTTTGATCACTTACCGAATGTCCTTGTCATCCCCGCAAAAGCGGGGACCTCTACGCCCTACTCCGAACCCGGTGTTATAACCGCACCCCTTGAAACGACCCTTAACCCCCGCGTAGCAAACGAAATGCTCGTCGCCTACCAGAATTTTTTAGTCTATAAATTCGGACAGGCATTTATCGATGAAATCCGTCAGAGCCCGAAGAATCTCATCGACTGGATCCGGCAGGAGATCAAAATCAGCCCTTCTGACAACTATTACAAAACCCCGCTAACCCCGGTTGGAGTTTATAATTTGAGAGTGGCCGATGAGGAGTCGCGGAAAATATTTACTGTTGCCTGCTACCGGACTATTGGCATCCCTTCCCGGCTGAAACCGGGAACATTGGAAGTTGAGTATTGGTTCCGGGATCGTTGGTATAGTGTTGATTTTGGCATATCTGCCGCAAGCCCTCAACCTGAAGCAACGCTGATTCTATCCAGCGATCCGTCCAATCCCGTTAAGCCTCAGTATGAAACTCATTATACTCTGGCTCGATATGAAAAAGGGAAATATAAAACCATGGCTTATGGCTATGATAATTTCGGTGATCCTCTGGCTGGTCCGCTAACACTCGCACAGGGTAATTATCTCCTCGTAACCGGAAACCGTGTTCCCGGTGGAAAAGTCCTCAGCAGCCTTACCTTTTTTAAGTTGACAGGCGGCGAAAAGAAGGAAATGATGATCACCTTGCGGAAGTCCGGTCAGGCGCCGGAAGTAATTGGAACGCTCAGCCCGGTTTGGCCGGTTAAGCCTATGGACGGCAATCCATTTGATTGGAAACAGATTCTTGCTACCGATCGGGCAATCATCTGCTGGGTAGAGCCGGATAAAGAACCATCCAAGCACGTTTTTCAGGATCTGGGAACCCTGAAAAAAGAAATCGATAAGCTTGATTGCCCATTCATCTTCCTGATTCCTGAAAATAAGTTGCCTGCAGGATTCACACCCGATACCTGGAAGAACCTTCCTGCATCATCCCGTTTTGTAACCATACCGGATTTGTCTTCATTGACGGAGCTGGAAAAAACCACGGGGAAAAGCCTGGCCGGCCAGTTCCCGATTGTCATCAGGATCAATAAAGACGGGAAAGTGACTTACCTCTCGTCCGGGTATAAAATCGGTATCGGTGAGGAAATCATTAAGGATTTGCTGATGAGATGATTTGCTGATTATTTGATGTGCTGATGTGCTGATGTGCTGATTATAAGAGATTTGGGTGAACTGAGTGGTTCACCCTTTTTTTAGGGTATCTTAGGATGTGCTGATTTGCTTCTATGTAGAAAGCCAAATATAACAGACTTTTCTTAACAATTTTGTCAATATTATTACGGGCCTCGTGCATCTCAGATAATCAGCACATCAGCACATCAGCACATCAGCACATCAGCAAATCAGCACATCCTCATGTCCTTAACGTCTCCCTCTCAGCTTGATTTCCTTCGTCACCCCGTCTTGTGTCACGGTGGCGATATTATCGCATTCGGTATTACCGTAATCAACAGTGATATCGCTTTGTCCTTCAAGTGTAATGACTTTTACTCCCTTGCGGATCCAGCGGCAATTGTTGCTGATAACCAATGGTTCAGTGATGACCCATGAAAAGATTTTTCCGTCCCTTCTGGTTCCGGCGGCATGGCCTGTAAGCTGAAATGCATCATCCGATCGGTCGCGAAGGGTATCAACACCGCGGGTTTGTACCCTGATATGAACGGCCTCGCGTGTGCGGATAACCCCTTCCGGAGTAGTAATCTGGCCCCCGACTATGGTTGATGTCCAGGTAGGATTGCCATCTGCGCGATTAAAGGTGGTTGTATTCGTTCCCTCAACCTTATTTACGTTTACATAATAATTATCAAAAGTGATCACCTTTGTCCAGGCTCTGCCAAAGTGCGGCGCATCCAGATTGATGATGATTTTCCCTTTCTTAACCACACTGTCGCGAACCATGCACCCTTCGGTTCCAAAATCAATCGTAATGGTTTTTGGCCAGGTCACCCGGTCCATAGGCTCAACCGTGACCGTTCTGCAATCATCAAAACCCGATTTCAGTTCTCCAAAAAAGATATCCGAAGTATATTCAACCTCGTCCAGCACATCATCCAAAAGATCAGAACTCAGAATCTGATCCTTGATATTATTTAACGTCTGTGGAGCTAAAGCAACTTCTTCCTGCTTGCATGCCGAAAAAGCCATCAGGCTCATGGCAAAAAGAACCGGAACTAATTTTTTCATATTCTATTTTTTCGCGTTTGAGGTATAGACAGAATTTTATAAAAAAAGTTTAACCCTCAAAATGAGTCCATCTCCCGGTACGCTGCTATCACCCTCGCATCTCCCTCCTTACCAGGCAACGATTTCCCGTGCTCCATGCAAAGTGTCCCATTATATCCTTTTTCAAAGAGATACTTGAAAATGTTTTTGTAATTGATCTCACCGGATGTAGGTTCGTTTCTGCCCGGGTTATCGCCCAGATGGAAAGCACCTATCTCGCTATAAGAGGCCTCGATATTGGGAATCAGATTCCCTTCAGTTATTTGCTGATGGTACAGATCGTTGACTATCTTGATATACGGACTGTTCACTGCCCGGCAAATCAGGTAAGCCTGGGGAATCTTTGTCAGGAAAAGTCCGGGATGATCATGCAGGGTATTCAACGGTTCGAGTACCATGGTTAATCCTGCTGGCTCAAAAATCCCGGAACAATACCGAAGGTTCTCGATCACATTGGCTGTCTGATAGTCCCAATGCAAACTTTCATCATACCTTCCGGGTACCACCAAAGCCCATTTGGCATTGGTCCTTTTGGCAACTTCAACACCCTGTTTCATCCGATCAAGTAACATGGTACGTTTCTCCGGATCGCTGGTCACGAAAGAGGTCACCCCAAAATCGGCATACAACACAAACGGGCCCATATCCATTCCCAGCCTGGCTAGTTCCGCTGCAATCTTCTCCTGTTCCTCCACAGGCCTGTCCATCAGTCCATTATCAAAAACGGCCCGGAACCCCTGATCATTGCAAAATCGGATATTATCAATCGGATCATTACTTCCAACCGTAGCCCTGAACATGCCGATTGAAGGTGCATATTTTAGTCTGAATGGCCCATTCTCAGTTGATTTATTCCTTTTCTCAACCTGATCCTGAGCCTTCAATACCGTAGGGGCTGCCACTGCTGCTGCTACTGCAACTGCCGCTTTCTGAATAAACCCCCGCCGACTGTTTTTTTTCTGATCCATGGAATTGATTATTATCCTACAAATGCTTCGCCTGGTACGGGTACGGTCTTCGATACATCATTTACCGGACCCAGGACATAAACCTTTGGTCCAAGATTCAGGTCAGAGTTCATCATTTCATCAAAGGTTACCTCTTTGCCGGTATAAGCTGATATCCTTCCCATGATCCCAACCATTGTGGAGATCGCGGTGTTTTCGGCTTCATTGATAGGCTTATTGGTCCGTATTGCGGTAACCAGGTCAATATGTTCCTGATCATATGGCCCCACAGCGATACTCTTTTCTCCCTGGGCATCAACTATATATGGGAATTTCCAGATATCCTTCCCGGCGAGATCAACCAGCTTGATGTTGTTCCAATCCAGTAGTGCAGCCCCTTCGGCACCCTGAAATCTTTCAAATACCCCACCACCGCAACCATTGATCTGGCGGCACATACTATGCATATGCCGGCCATCTTCGAATACATAGTCCACACTGAAATTGTCATATTGATCGCCGGTAACCCTGCGCTGTCTCGAACCAAATCCCAAAGCCTTTACGGGATGAGCTCCAAAGAACCAAAGCCCCACATCAATATTATGAACATGCTGTTCAACGATATGGTCGCCCGATAACCAGGTCCAGTTCACCCAGTTGCGGATCATGGCTTCCATCTCGCTCCATTCAGCTTTTGGATTTGTGTGCCATAATTTCGATTGGTTCCAGTATACATTACCACCGGTAATGTCACCAATGGCTCCACCGGCAACCTTTTTGTAGATTTCTACATAATCGCGTTGATGCCTGCGCTGGGTTCCGGTAATAACGGATAGTTCCATAGCCGCAGCCTTTTTAGCCGAAGCCATTATGGAACGAGCCCCAACAGGATCAACGGCTACCGGTTTTTCCAGAAAACAATGCTTCCTGGCCTGAACTGCAGCTTCAAAATGTATAGGACGGAAATAGGGCGGGGTAGCCAGCAATACCACATCAACACCCGTCTGCAGGAGTTTTTCATAAGCGTCAAATCCCACGAAACAGTTTTCGTCAGCGATATCCTGGTTTCTGTCAGCTTTAAGCTTGGCTTTGCATTCGGCCAGTTTATCCGGCAGCAGATCTGCCAGAGCAGTGATTTTTAAATTTGGGCCCGCATCGAGAAAATTCATGGCAGCACCGGTACCGCGACCGCCACAACCGATCAGGCCGGCCTTAAGTTCCGGACCATCAGGTGCCTTATCCAATAAGGTACATAACGTATAATCAACAGCCTTTTCTTTACTCTTAGGCGCACAGGAGGTGATTAGCGCAGGACTGATTGCCCCGACAGCTCCAACAGCCGCAGCGCGGCTCAGAAAATTCCTTCTTGAAAGATTCGGTTTATTTGACATGGCTTGTAGTTTATAATGTTTATCAATAGTTTAATTGGTTGCAGGTTGCAGGTTGCAGGTTGCAGGTTGCAGGTTGCAGGTTGTCAGTTGTTATGTTTGTTGTGTTGGTTATCGGTTATCGGTTATCCGTTATCGGAACTCAATGTATAAATTCCGAATTTAGTAATAAGTTTTTATTCAGTCTTCTCTTTCTTTTCTTTCTTAACGTCTTCTGTCTTCCTGTCTTAAAGTCTTCCCGTTGACACGTCGTATTCACAAACCACCCTGAATCCTACATAAAAACAATCCGAATACCACCAGATACTCTTTGGTGACTGCGGATCGGTCCTGAGCCAGAGTTGCGTTTGCGTGAACTCCCGCTCCGCAGACCGAACCTGGTCGGCCTGGCTTTTATAACTTCCACCTCTAACAATATGTTCGGTTCCCGAGAATGGCCCCTTCGGATCGATTACTATCCCCTGGTATTTGGAATAGGTATCAGGTGCATACCAATCGGAACAGAATTCCGCAACGTTGCCAAGCATATTCTTTAATCCAAATGGGTTCGGAAGCACAAATGAAGGCTCCTGAGTTTTTGCCTGGCTATTCTCTATATAAACCACAAAGCGGTTAATCATCGTGGTATCTTTCTTCGATGAAAGGAATTTCGATTTTACGAAAGTTTTCGGGTTGCCTTCAAAGAAATAAGGAGTCTCTTTCCCGGCCCTTGCAGCATATTCCCATTCTGCCTCTGTTGGTAACCGATAAGTTTTACCGGTCACGATTGACAGCCATTTGCAATAGGTAAGAGCGGCATTATAACTGGCCGAAATGACCGGCCGTTTTCCCTTGCCCCAGTTCTGATCGGGTTGTCCATAGGGCGGGGTTGCACCGATAATGGCATCAACCGTGGTGACCGTATTTAAATCAGTTATTACTGCAGTTTTACCCTGTCGGGCAGTCTGGGAGTAAAACGCCAGGTATTCATTCCAGCTGACTTCAACTTCACCCATAAAGAACCGACTGACCTTTACCTCTTTAACCGGACCTTCATCAGGTTTGCGATACGGCTCATTATCCGGACTTCCCATTTTAAATGTTCCGCCCGGTATGGCGACCATCTTAAACGAAACTCCTGTTTTTGGTATTTTTTCTACATAGGATTCGAACTTCTCTACTTTGGTTGATTCTGTAAAAACCTCCCCGGATACGATCTCTTTACCAAAACCGACGTTTGCTTTATGAGAATAGTTCGGATCATAATGACCGGCATCCAGGTGACAGTTTATGCACCGGATATCTTCGCCTTTTTTTACTTGTGCATCATAATACAAATGTGCATCTGATCCCTCTTTTGTCAGCTTGGCCGGATACAGGTTGGGATGGCATTTCAGGCAGGTGGATTCAAATACATACCCTTTTGCATAGTCAAGCTTTGATTTGGCATCCCAGTTAAAGGAGGCTGAGTCCTTAAACCAATAGCTCCAAAGATCCCTTAACCCGGTACGGGCTTTTTCAAGCAGATATCCATGACCTTCAGGAGGAAGGTGACAGTCAACACAATGTGCCCGAAACCCACTCTGGGTTTCATAATGCAACGATTTTTTCCAGGATATTTCGGCCTGCGGATGGATGTGGCAGGAATTACAGAATTTGTCGGTTGATGTAGCTTCAACAGCCTTATTTCCAGATAACATTATCACAATTCCGATTAACAAACCAAGAACAAAAAAGAGCCAGATACGTTTCACGCTTAGAATTGTTTTAAAAAATCGCAGCAAGATAATAAATTGACCACAGACCGTCCAATATCAAACTCAGAAATCTGAATCAAACTTCATCCTTCTTCCTCAACTTGAATCTTCAACTTCAGAATTCTTAATTCGAATCTCATCCGGGTCCCTTGAAATCCTCAGTCACCATTTTGCCTATCTTAGTATCCTAAACCAAAGTAAAACTTAACATGAAGTCAAGGTTCATGCTCATCTCATTATTGTTCTTGTTTACTGCAAGTTTGAAGGCACAAGATCTCCCGGTACCTGCATATACCCCAAAACCAGTTCAGGTTCAGGGTGTTGTAACGCCATTGATTAATCTGAACGGAGGATGGAGTTTCTGCCCTGCACCCAAAAAGGGCTTCTGGGAATCCGTGAACCCGAAAAAACTATCCTGGTCACCAATCAGGATGCCGGGTGAATGGCTGATGCAAGGGTTTACCGTTGCACCCAACACCCGGGCAGCATACTGGAAAAAAGTTGACATACCAGCCGATTGGAAAGGGAGCCATATAATAATAAAATGCGATGGACTCTATAGCGATGCTGTAATTTATGTCAATGGCAGGTCGGCTGGTACCCATGAGGGAGGTTTTACCCCGGCCGAATTTGATCTCACCGCACTCCTCCACACGGGAAAATCCAACGACCTTGTTATCGGACTGATTAGTGAATCCCTAGCCGATACCCTGGCTTCTGCAACACAATATGCTGCTCATCAGTTGGGTGGCATTACCCGGAAAATAGAAATCTTTGCAGTTCCCGAAGTTCACCTATCGCAAATCAATCTATCAACCGATCTCGATGAACAATTTGTCGATGCTGATCTTAATATCGATTTAGAAATCAGTAAAATACAGAAAGGGTCATTGGCCGGATCAACAATTGAAGTCGTTCTGTCGCCGGTTTCAGCAACCAATAGGAAAGTCATCACCAAATCATTTAATCTCGATTGGCCTGCTGAAGCTTTGGTTCTGCGGAAACAACTAAATCTGAGAGTATCTAATCCGGATAAATGGGATCCGGAGCATCCTCATCTGTATTTGGTTGAGATCCGCCTGTTAAACAAGGGAAATATCACCGAAACCATCCTGCAAAAAATCGGCTTCCGGGAAATTCTGGTAGCCGGCAATCAGGTTTTTGTGAATGGACACCCGATCAAACTGCTTGGCGTTAACCGCCATGAAGTTCACCCCACCAAAGGTCGCAGCTTGTCAATGGGTGAATGGAGGGCAGATGTTATGCTGTTCAAGGAGGCCAACGTCAACTACATTCGAACTTCCCACTATCCCCCTGCCGAAGAGTTTATTTCTTTATGTGATTCAGTTGGCTTTTTTGTGGAGTGCGAATCACCGCTTTGCTGGGTCGGACATGGAGCTAACCTGCATTGGCAGAACGCAAATCCGCATGATCAGAATTTACTTGCCATGATACGCCGGGAAGTTCTGGAAACTGTGGCTCAATATCGCAACCATCCTTCGATCCTGATCTGGTCGATGGCCAATGAATCTACCTGGGGGCCTATCTGGGCAACCATTCTTGAGGAGCTTAACCGCCTAGATCCAACCCGGCCGGTCTCATTCCATGATCAGGCCTATGGCGGATATAAAAATGCTGGCAGCAAGGATTGCCAGATCGCTGTTATACATTACCCGGGTCCTCCCGGTCCTGATATAGCCCGAAAGTTTGACCGGCCGCTATTGTTCGGAGAATACTGCCATCTGAATTGCTACAACCGGCAGGAAATCGTTGCTGATCCTGGTGTACGCGACGACTGGGGCCGGGGCCTCGAACCGATGGTCGAAAATATGTATCATAGCCAGGGATGCCTGGGCGGTGCGATCTGGTCAGGAATCGATGATGCTTTTTACCTGCCATCGGGAAAATTGATAGGGTATGGTGAGTGGGGGCCGATCGATGGATGGCGGAGGCCGAAACCCGAGTACTGGCACGTGAAGAAAGCCTATTCCCCGGTGAAAATTGCAGTAAATAACCTGCTTCTGCCTAAAACCGGCCAGCCAATCCGCATCCCGGTCGAAAACAGGTATTTGTTTACTAACCTTAATGAAGTGGCTTTCCGTTGGAAATTGGGCAATCAGCAGGGGGCTGCTACCGTTTGGGCTGAACCCGGCCAAACAGGCATCCTGTCTATTTCTCCGTCACAAACCCCAAAGGATGGTGATGAATTGGAAATATCGATTTTCAGTCCGCAGAAATATATTGTTGATTTATACAAAATTAACATTGGAAAATCACTGGCAGAAGTATTGCAGCCTAAGCGGGACAAGCGTGCTCCTGAACTGGTAATCCAGGGCAGGCAGGTGATGATGAAATCCGGAAGCCAAGAGATTGTAATTGATGCAATGACGGGGCAGATTGTGAGCCTTACGGTTTCCAAAAACGAGATTCCGGTTGATGGCCCGATCCTGCAAATGCTGCCGCTCACAACCGGTCCATGCAATACCGAACATAGCCTGGATATCCAGCCTTTGAATAACACCTGTACCAATTGGAAAGGCCGCATCTCCGGTTCCGGAACGGATAAATCAGGCCCATGGATAAAAGTTGAAGGAACCTATGATGAAGCCGATGTTGTTTTGACTTATCGCCTGGATTCGGTTGGTATCGTACATATTGATTATCAACTTATCAGTAAAACAGATATCGATCCACGCCAGATCGGGCTGGTTTTCGGTGTGCCCCGTGAATATGAGTTGCTTTCCTGGGATCGGATCGCCCAATGGTCAGTTTATCCCGATGACCATATTGGCCGGCCTTCCGGCTGGGCAAAACCCTTCCCCGATGGGAAAAATAACCTCTTTAAATTTGGCATCAAGCCTGAATGGCCTTGGTCGACCGACCAAACCCCAATGGGATCCAATGATTTCCGCGCTACCCGTGAAAAAATCAAGTGGGCCGAACTGACGAACGGATCCAATCAGGGTATTCGCATCGAATCCGACGGAAGCCATGCCGTTCGGGCTTGGGTTGGGAATGATAAAATCCACATGCTCGTGGCCTCGTTCTTCACCGGTGGAGGAGATATGTTCTTCGCCAGTCATCATCAGAAGGAACGAAAGCCCCTGAAAAAAGGTGATTCTTTTAAAGGGTCTGTAATGTTATCTGAATTTTGAAACATTCGGGATAATTCTATACATTCACTCGCAAAAACCTTTTATGCCGAAGAAATCTGAAAGATCGGTCCTTTACAAAGTCTGGCGCTTCTATATCGATGGATTTAAGGATCTTTCAGTATGGGGGCGCAGCGTATGGATCATCATCCTGATCAAACTTTTTATCTTGTTTGTGGTCATCCGTCTTTTTTTCATGCCAGACGTCCTTAAGAAAAATTATAAAACCGATGAGCAACGTTCCCGGCACGTTCTCGAAAATCTCACACATTCTAACCTCTAACCTCTAACCTTTTAACTATGATAAGCTCTTTTGATGTGTCAACGCTGGTCGATTGGTCGAGGGCACAATTTGCCCTGACTGCCATGTACCACTGGCTTTTTGTACCACTGACACTTGGGATCACCTGGATAATAGCCATGATGGAAACGATCTACGTGAAAACCGGTGATCCGGAGTGGCAAAAGATAACCAGGTTCTGGATGAAACTTTTTGGGATCAATTTTGCCATCGGAGTTGCAACAGGTATCATTCTGGAATTTGAATTCGGTACGAACTGGTCAAATTATTCCTGGTTTGTCGGTGATATTTTCGGAGCGCCGCTGGCGATCGAGGGAATTATGGCCTTCTTTATGGAGTCGACTTTCATCGCAATCATGTTTTTCGGATGGAACAAGGTGAGCAAAAAATTCCATCTTGCCTCGTCGTGGCTGGTAGCCATAGGTGCAAACCTTTCAGCCCTATGGATACTCGTCGCAAATGCCTGGATGCAGAATCCCACGGGAACAGCTTTCAACCCTGAAACAGCCCGCAATGAAATGACCTCCTTTTGGGATGTCCTCCTTTCACCGGTTGCTGTCAATAAATTCCTCCATACCATTACATCGGGAATGGTGCTGGCGTCGATTTTTGTTATCGGTGTCAGTGCCTGGTTTCTGCTAAAGAAACGGGAAACCCGGATGGCTCTCCGCAGTATTACAGTTGCATCGGTTTTCGGCCTGCTGGCTTCGGTTTCACTGGCCCTCACGGGAGACGGATCGGCTAAACAAATAGCAGAGGTCCAGCCGATGAAGCTCGCTGCCATGGAGGGCCTCTACAACGGGAAAAACGAAGCCGGCCTGGTGGCTGTCGGAATTTTAAATGGTAAGGAGAAACGTGAAGCAGGTGAGGCATTTGCAGTTAAACTGGAAATGCCGAAGTTGCTCTCCTGGCTTGCCTATAGCGATCCGCAGCATTTTGTTGCAGGGATCAACGATTTCACAAAAGGTAATGCAGGACAGGGAATTCTTTCTATACCCGAAAAGGTGGAACGTGGAAAGATAGCCCGGCAAACCCTCACCGATTTTAAAAATGCTCAGTCGGCCGGAAACCTGGCTAAGGCCGATAGCTTAAAGGCAAAGTTCTATGATAAAGCATTCCTGGATAATAATTTTAAATACTTCGGATACGGATTCAATGATGAGGTGAAATACTATGTCCCTAATGTGCCGCTCACCTTCTATAGCTTCCATATTATGGTGATCCTGGGATTCGGATTCATGGTGTTCTTTGCTCTCTTCCTCTTCTTCTCAGCACGCGGCGAATTGCCACAAAGGAAATTCTGGCTCTGGCTGGCCCCATGGATTATTCCGCTGGCTTATATTGCCTCTGAGGCAGGCTGGGTTGTTGCGGAACTCGGACGGCAACCCTGGACAGTCCAGGATTTGTTGCCGACAGTGGCCGCGGTAACTAAACTGGATACCGGAACTGTCATGGTGACATTCATCCTGTTCGCAGTCACCTTTACTGTTTTGGCAATCGCTGAAGTGAATATCATGGTTAAAGCAATTAAACACGGACCTAAAAATGAAGGAGGAACCAAGTAATGTTTGAAACTCTGTCACACCTCGTTTTACAGCAATACTGGTGGATCATCGTTTCACTATTAGGCAGTGTACTGGTTTTCCTGATGTTTGTTCAAGGCGGGCAAACGCTGCTCGGAAACCTGGGGAAAAACGAAACCGAACGCACCATCCTGGTTAATTCTCTCGGACGGAAATGGGAATTCACCTTTACCACCCTGGTGACCTTCGGCGGTACTTTTTTTGCCTCTTTTCCGCTTTTCTATGCATCCAGTTTCGGCGGTGCTTACTGGGTTTGGATATTAATCCTGTTCGCGTTCATTATTCAGGCCGTCTCTTATGAGTTCCGGACAAAAGCCGGTAATTTCCTCGGACAAAAGACCTACGAGGCTTTCCTGTATATCAATGGTCTCTTGGGTACTATCCTGATTGGTACAGCGGTAGGGACATTTTTTACCGGATCCCAGTTTTCTCTGAATACGATGAATCAGGTTACCTGGGAAGGTCCTGCACGTGGACTCGAAGCGGCTCTCAACATTCAAAACCTATCGCTCGGCCTTGCTGTTTTCTTTCTCTCAAGAATATTGGCAACCCTCTATTTTATGAATAACGTCGACGAAGAAACAATCTTTACCAGATCGAAAAGGCACCTCCTGATCAATACCGTCCCATTCCTGGTATTCTTCCTCTTTTTCCTCGTCCGGCTAATGTTTATCGATGGATATGCATATAACCCGGAAACCAAAATAGTCCATCTGGAACCATACAAATACCTTCATAATTTTCTGGATATGCCACTGGTTCTGGCTATACTCCTCATCGGTGTTGTCGGTGTTCTTTATGGAATCGGGATTTCACTTCTGAAAAATAAGTGCACCAAAGGAATCTGGTTTGTCGGATCGGGAACCATCCTAACCGTAATGAGCCTCTTCCTTATCGCCGGATTTAATCATACCGCTTTCTACCCGTCCTCTTTCGATCTTCAATCATCACTGACCATAGAAAATGCATCGTCCAGCAAATTCACCCTGACGACAATGTCGTATGTTTCACTTATGGTGCCTTTTGTAATAGCATATATGTGGTACGCCTGGTGGTCAATGAACAAGAAGAAAATCAACCGCGAAGAACTTAAAACAGAAGATCATCTTTATTAACAAACTCGTCACTTGTCACTCGTCACTCGTAACTCTTAACTAATCATGTATATTAAGCAAATTCTCTGGCTGCTCTCCTGGCCTGCTCTGATTGTGGCAGCCTATTATATTATAAGATTTGCTCTGAAAAAGTTTGAATCGCATCTGCCCGATAAGGAAGATTGAGCATCACTCCTTGACTGCAATCGCCAGAATTCCGGCATATAAAATGTATACCGGAATGGAGATGAATAATCCTGTGTACCAAAAGATGATGATCAAGGACAGGGCAATAGCCGCAAACAAGTAGGTGTATTTATTTTGCTTAAGGCCAAATCCCTTGATTTTCATTGAGTAAAGCCGAAGCGGGCTAACCATCAGGTATGAAACGATTACCGAATACAGGGGTACAAACAGATCGTTATTCAACCAAACGATCAGAAAAGAATTCGGCTGACTGTGCATCACCAGCGGGAGTGCGAGTACCATTAACCCGTTAGCCGGGGTTGGCAGTCCGATAAATTGATGAGATTGCCGCTCATCGATATTAAACTTAGCTAGCCGCAATCCGGCAAATACGGGTAAAAGAAATGGAAGTAAACGCAGTATAATGGTTCCGGCAGGTTGTGTGAGTGAAAATGGCCCGCCCTCGCCAAGCTGCTCCTGGATACCGAATAACAATGCAGCCGGCGCCAAACCGAAAGTGATCAGATCAGCCAGCGAATCAAGCTCCTTGCCGATGGGCGATTGAGCCTTCAGCAGCCTGGCAGCCAAACCGTCAAACAAATCAAAAATGAAACCCAGCAATACAAAAATAGCTCCTTCCCGGATATATCCGCGAAGTGCCAGCAATACAGCAAGCGATCCACACAGCAGATTGAGCAGCGTAAGTGTATTGGGGATTTGTTGAGCGATGTTTCGAACAATCCGTTTCATAGATTTGGGCAATAAATTGGCATAAAAATAGTTAAAAAGGTTAGTTTACTTATCTTGGGAATCTAATCGTAAAATTTGATATGAAACAATTAGGATGGGTGATTTCAATGTGGCTGCTAATTAGTGGTGTAGCATCTGCACAAGTGAAATACTCCAATGAATTTCTGTCCATCGGAGCCGGGGCACGTCTGATGGGAATGGGTGGCGCCGGTACCGCCATGGTCGATGATGTTACCGCCGGATACTGGAATCCATCCAGGTTGATCGATATTCCGGGTAAATTGGATTTTAGCCTGATGCATTCAGAATATTTTGCCGGACTGGCTAAATATGATTATGGCGGGGTTGCTTATAAACTCGATCCTGGCAGTGCCATCGGTCTGTCTCTAATCCGCTTTGCTGTGGATGATATCCCAAATACACTCGAACTAATTGATCAGGAGGGGAATATACGCTACGACCGGATAACCAGCTTCTCTGCTGCAGATCTGGGAATTCTGGTCTCCTATGCGCGGAAGATGAAAATCACAGGGCTCCAGGCAGGAGCCAATCTTAAATTGGTCTATCGCCATACCGGGGGATTTGCAAAAGCCTGGGGTTTTGGAATCGATGCAGCTGCTAGCTATTCGGTTTCTAACTGGCGTCTGTCGGCCGTTGCCCGCGATATTTCAGGCACATTCAATGCCTGGAGTTTTAAAAAGGATTTGCTGGCCCAGGCATTCGAGCTAACTGGCAATGAGCTTCCTGTCAATAGCCTGGAGGTAACCGTACCCCGGCTGATTCTGGCGGCTTCACGTGATTTCAGAATAAATGACCAACTCAGGGTGGCAGTTGCTTTCGATACCCATTTTACATTCGATGGACGGCGTCATGTTATCCTGCCTCTTGGCCCGATCGGAATTGATCCTTATGTCGGAGGCGAACTACGGTTTTCAACCTGGCTATTTGCCCGGGTTGGGGTAGGGAACTTTCAGCTGGTGCCAGGGATGAACGGTAATAATAACCTGAATCTGCAACCCAACCTCGGAGTCGGAATCCAATACCGTAATATTTATATCGATTATGCCCTTACAGATGTGGGTGACCTTTCAATCGGCCAATATTCTAACCTGATCTCACTCCGCTACCTGATCAAATAAAAAAAGCCCGGGGTGGCCGGGCTTTTTTTGTTAGAAATAAATCTAACTTATTTCTTTTTCTCTTCAGCTTTCATGCCTTCGCCTTTGCAAGCGGCAGCTTCTTTACAGGTAGCTGCGCAACCTGCTTTCATTTCACCTTTACCAGCTTCGCAGCATGATGCTTTAGCTTCACTTTTACCGGATTTAGCTACGGCTTTAGTTGCTTTCTTATCTTTTTTATCTTTGTCAACAGTTACAATTTTAGCAGCCTTATCCTTCGGCATGGTAAGAGCCGGAGCAGCATAAACACCTACAAAAACCAATAACGAGAGAACCACCAATAATTTTTTCATTTTTTTCATTTTTAATAATGTTGTACGAAGATAACGCTCTTTTTGTCTAATCAGTTGTTAAAGAAAAGTTAAACAACTCAGTATTATCACATTTTTAACACTTTAATGCCACTCTGCCACTTCAGTAACCCTCCCAATGGTTTTATCCCCTGGTTTAACAAGCACTTTCGTGCCTGTCGGAAGAAACAGATCCACCCTTGACCCAAACTTGATGAATCCGAGTTCTTCACCTTGCAAAACAGTTTTTCCCGGTGGGGGGTAGGTGATAACCCTTCTTGCCATAATGCCGGCGATCTGCCTCATCATAATTTGCTTGCCTTTTGAATCCTCAATAATTACCGTACTCCGTTCATTCCGGTCGGATGATTTCGGATGACGTGCGAAAAGATGCATACCAGGATTGTATCGCTGATAACGAACAAAACCCGACAATGGTATCCAGTTAATATGCACATTGTTGCTCGACATGAATATCGATACCCGCGTGCGGTAATCTTCGAAAAACTCTCCTACAAATAATTCATCCACCGAAATGATCGTGCCATCTGCAGGGGCAATAACCGTCGAGCCTGATGTAGGCAAAGGCCTCTCGGGTTTACGGAAGAACCAGCAAACGAAGCAGATAATAAACAGGGAAAGGAATAACACGAAGAAGAAAAGAAATCCCGGACCAAGACCGATATATGTCAAAAAATTGAGAAGTACCAGGATCATTCCGATACCCGACAATGTTTTGATGCCTTCCCGATGAATACGTACCTTCATGTTAATAAAGTTATGGTTAGATATGCCGCAGGAGCTGCAAATAGGAGACTGTCAAAACGATCCAGAATGCCTCCGTGTCCCGGCATCAGCTTGCCCGAATCTTTAACCCCCGCTGCGCGTTTCCAGCTGGATTCAACAAGATCGCCAAAAGTACCGGTGATTACAATTACCGGGCATAAAATCCACAGGTGCCATAAAGGAATATCGGGAAATAAAGGACGGCTCAGCCAGGTAATCAGTAATGCCATTAATAATCCGCCGGCTAATCCTTCCCATGACTTATTCGGTGAGATACGAGGAAACATCTTGTGCTTGCCCATCAGCTTACCGGTAATATAAGCCCCGGTATCATTTAACCAAAGAATCAGGAACAGAAAAAGAACTACCTGGTAGTCAAATCCTTCATGGTAAGGATGATAGACAAGGAGATTGAAAACACTGACCGGAAGACTGACATACACAATGCCAAGAAATGTGAGTGAGGCAGACAGTAAAGGTTGATCCTTCTGCCGGAACATCGGCAGAATCATGAGAATCAGCCCTGAAGCCGGTATCAGAAGAAGAATCCGGCTATCCACCCCGGTGTACCTGATCAGAAAGAATGTGAGAAACAGGATTACCCCGGTCGTTATTCCGGGAACCACCATAGGACGGGATTCGGGAATCGAACAAATACGGTAAAACTCGATCATGCCAAGAATCAGGATAAAAAGAAAAACAGCCAGAAAAATCAACGGATGTACCGTGATCGATCCGATCATTACAGCTGCATAAATCAGCCCCGAAACTGTGCGTGTCAGGAATTCTTTCAAAACTACTGATCATTTAATAAAAACACATAAAGGTCATGTGGTCCGTGCGCCCCTAAAACCAAGGTTTTTTCAATATCCGCTGTCCGGCTTGGGCCTGTGATCAGCGAAACCTGTGAAGGCATCTCGCTGTATTTACCTTTGATGCCCGATAATGCATCACCAATTTCATTAACCAGCTGGGTGGTCCTGCCAATAACAACATGCACCGGAGCGTGCCCGAATACCCTGCGGCCAGAACCTTGTGCCGAAGAAACCAGGATGCTCCCCGTTCGGGCAATCAGGAATTCACATCCGGTAATTGCCGCTTCAGCTTCTTTAACGGATTCCTGGTCAAATGAATAGGGAATGCCGGCGCGATCAATCAACTCACGGATAGAAGGCTCAATACAGAAAATTTTTTCCCATTGCTCTTCATGGTATAATATCCTCAACGCAAGAACCAGCTCTTTTTGGTTTGGACAATAAACAAATTTGCCCTTAACCTGAACGAGGTTACGGGCAAATTCCATCTCCGGAAGATCTTCAATATCATTCAGATACTGCGACGAATCATGCCTGTACTTTGGAAAAGAAGTTTTGACCCTATCCTCCTGACTGTTACGAACAGCTTTGATTTTATCAAGAATAATCCTCCTGGGGTCTCTTACTTCCATGTCTTCACTATTTATGGATTTTGGCATCAAGCATTTCGGGCTTATGACCTTTACGCGGACCAAAAACCCGTTCCAGGTCCTCAGCGAACAAAACTTCCCTGTCAAGAAGCATCTCCGAAATTTCTTTGTGTCCTTCGCTATGTTCCTGCAGAATCCGCTTAGCTCGTTCATAGCCTTCATCAATGATCTTCTTGGCTTCCGCGTCGATCAATTCAGCAGTCTTTTCACTGTATGGTTTACTGAAAGCATATTCTGCCTGTCCCGATGAATCATAATAGCTGAGTTTCCCAATTTTGTCACTCATACCGAAATAGGTAACCATCGCATAAGCTTGCTTGGTGACACGTTCCAGATCGTTCATTGCACCGGTTGAAACTTTGCCAAAGCAGAGCTCTTCGGCAGCCCTTCCGGCTAATGCGGATGCAATCTCATCAAGAATCTGTTCTGTGGTGGTCAATTGACGCTCTTCAGGCAGGTACCAGGCAGCTCCAAGAGCCTTCCCGCGCGGAACGATGGTAACTTTAACAAGCGGTTGAGCAAATTCGAGCAGCCAGCTAACGGTAGCATGACCGGCTTCATGATAAGCAACTGCCCGTTTCTCATCAACCGAAATAATCTTGTTTTTCTTTTCCAGACCCCCGATAATCCGGTCAACGGCATCCAGGAAATCCTGTCTTTCAACCATTTTCTTTTCCCGTCGTGCAGCGATCAATGCAGACTCGTTGCAAACGTTAGCTATATCAGCTCCACTGAAACCCGGGGTTTGCTTGGCAAAAAAATCAATATCCAATTCCGGATCATATTTAACATTCCGCAAATGAACCTGGAAGATTTCTCTCCGTTCATTCAGATCGGGCAATTCAACATGTATCTGCCTGTCGAAACGGCCGGCCCGCAATAATGCCTTATCCAGAATATCAGCCCGGTTTGTGGCTGCCAGTAAGATCACCCCTGAGTTGGATGCAAATCCATCCATCTCCGTAAGGAGTTGATTCAGTGTGTTTTCACGTTCATCATTGGATCCGAAATTTGCATTCCTGCCTCTAGCCCGGCCAATGGCATCTATCTCATCGATAAAAACAATACACGGAGCTTTTTCTTTGGCCTGCTTGAACAGGTCCCGCACGCGGGAAGCACCAACCCCAACGAACATCTCTACAAAGTCGGACCCCGACATGGAGAAGAAAGGAACGTTAGCTTCGCCAGCCACGGCCTTTGCTAATAAGGTTTTACCCGTTCCGGGAGGGCCTACCAGCAAAGCCCCTTTCGGGATCTTGCCACCTAATTGGGTATACTTCAAAGGAGTCTTCAGAAAGTCAACGATTTCCATGACTTCAACCTTTGCTTCAGCCAAACCGGCTACGTCTTTAAAACTGACGTTGATATTATCTTCTTCTTTGTTAAATATCTTAGCTTTGCTTTTACCAACGCTGAAAATTGAACCGGCTCCGCCACCGCCTCCGCCACCGCTCATCCTCCTGAACATGAAGAGATAAAAGCCGATGAGAATGGCAAAAGGTATAACCCAGCCTAATACCTGCATCAATACATCCGTTCGCTTTTCGGCAGAATATTCTATGCGCTGATCTGCAGGCAGTTCGGCGTTTAACTCTTCAAGCCTTTTGTCGAAAATTTCGATGGAGTTGATTTGAAAGTAGAACTGAGGGCCACGCTCGGAAATAGTACCGAGCCGGCTTTTAAACATCTTCTGGAATTTCGGATCGCTTAAACGATCTGGCTTGATGTAAATCTCAACTGTTTCGTTGTTAACGATAACCAGTTTCTCAACATCTCCGGTTTTCAGCATTTCCTCCCGGAACTGTTTCCAATCGGTTTTCTGCGGTTTACTGCCTTTATTCAAAGTAGCGATGGTAAAAATGCCAAGCACTATTATTGCGTAAACCCACATAATGTTGAACTTCTGCTTCTTCTTCATCAGATTACCGGACTTTCCTTTTGGACCAAATAAAGGCCGCTGTTTGCTTGCATTATTGTCGTCTGCCATTTTTTCAGTATACTCTCCAGGTAATGGTAATTAGTAACAAAGATAAGGCTCTTCAATTATTATACCATCAACGGAGATTTGTTTCACGATGCGAAATCTGTCCGGTGCCCATCAGCCCATAGTTCCTCAAGGTTATAAAAATCCCGGAAAGGCTTCTGGAATACATGCGCAATAACATCACCATAATCGAGTAAAATCCATTGTGAATTATCATAGCCCTCCCGGTGGTAAGGTTTGCGACTGGCTTTGTCTTTTACCTGCTCTTCAATTGCCCCAGCAATAGCTTTTGCCTGTACGGTTGATCCCGCATGGGCAATCAGGAAACTCCTGCTGATGGTTGTGTTCAGATGGGTCAGATCTAAAAATGTAATCGCCTCCCCTTTCTTAGAACGTATCGCTTCAATTATAATCTCCAATAACTCATTATACGCTGCATCGTCAAGTTTCTTCTTCATATTTTCCTTTTACCTTAGTTCTGCCTGAGCCCCTATGCACTTGGGCCCTTAGGCCACTAAACCCATTTTTATTATTTTTGGTAAATTTAGTTAGTAAATCGGGCTTCCATGCAACAACCGGCAAAGTATTTTCATAAAAGGCTGAATTCTACAAATTTGTGTGCCAGCCAGATGCTGCCGAAACAGCCGGCAAGAGAACCTTTCTGGGTTCGTACCGATGATCAGTTTGCCGGCAGAGGACAGGGGAACCGCACCTGGATCAGTGAACCTGGACAGAACCTCACCGGTACACTGGCTATTTTCCCTCATCAATTCGAGGCATCCCTTCAATTCGACCTGTCAAAAACCTTTGCACTCGCAGCTGCTGGTTTTCTTGAACTCTTTATCGATGAAATCCGGATTAAATGGCCAAATGACCTGTATGCAGGAGATCGAAAAATCGGAGGAATTCTGATCGAAACAGCTATTCTTGGAAAATTTATCGATCATGCCATATTAGGTATCGGTATAAATATCAATCAGGTGAAATTTCCCGGAGATATTCCAAATCCGATATCAATCAGTATGTTAACCGGATTAGAGTACGACCTGGCTGAAATGGAAAACCTCTTCCTCGAATCATTTCTGAATAGATATTATCTGATTGAGTCCGGTAATTTCGAGCAAATTAATAATCAATATATTAATAAGTTATATCGTTTCGACGAATTCGTCCATTTCAAAACCGCTAATAAAGTCTTTATTGCTAAAATAATCGGAGTCACTGAATACGGCCATCTCATCCTCCAAACCGACTCGGGCACCATCCAAACCTATGCCTATAAAGAAGTTGAATATATCCTCTAGACTTAAAGTCTTATAGTCTTCTTGTCTCATCTCCCCCACGTTTCCGGCTCATCTCTCCACTGCCTCAGCAACTCCTCCTGCTCCGGTAAAATGTCTCCCGTTTGAAGCGCAAGCTCCAGGAGACTGCCATAATTGCTGAGCGTGTCGAGCGGGCAACCTGCCAGCCTGAAATTTTCCGCCGATACCGGAAAGCCGTATGTGAAAATGGCCAGCATGCCTCGTATGTCAAGACCGGCCGAGCGCAGAGCTTTGAAAGCAGCCAGACTGCTGCCACCCGTGGAAATCAGATCTTCGATGATGACTGTTTTCATACATGCGGTGAAATCTCCTTCTATCTGATTACCCAAACCGTGACCTTTTGCCTCCGGTCGCACATAAATAAACGGTAAATCCATCGCTTCGGCCACGAGTATCCCATGCGCGATGGCACCGGTCGCAACTCCGGCAATCAATTCTGCATCAGGATAATACTGGCGGATGCGCATCACAAATTCATCCCTGATTGTTTTTCGCACCAAAGGATATGACAAGGTTTTACGGTTATCGCAATATATTGGTGATTTCCAGCCCGAAGCCCAGGTAAACGGACTTGCCGGAGACAGCTTTATTGCTTTAATTTGCAATAAAAGCGACGCGATCATCTTTTCTATGTCCATCATGATTCAAAGGTATAAAGTTTTTTTCAACGACTGCCTCCTGTCGATTTCCACCGCTGATCAGGCATTATGCGGGGTTTGCAGGGAAATGATCGCAGATCTGGACCGCAAGTCCGTTGGGGAAATGATTACTCAGTTTGAATCTTCAGGCATTCATAGTTACTGTGTTTGTTATGAGAATCCGGAAGCCTTCTTCACAATGTTTACCAGCTTCTATCAGATTATTGCGGCAGCCGGCGGAATCGTGCGACACCCATCCGGAAAATATCTGTTTATCAAAAGATTCGGGAAATGGGATCTCCCTAAGGGAAAAATTGAAAAGGGCGAATCCCCGGAACTCGCTGCTCTTCGTGAAGTGAGGGAAGAATGCGGAATCGCAAACCTGAAAATTGTGAGTAAACTTCCATCAACCTATCATACCTATAAACTGGAAGGCAACAGGATTCTGAAAAAAACCTGGTGGTTTGCCATGGATTATAACGATGATCTCGTCACTAAACCTCAAACTGAGGAAGGCATCACTGAAGCAACCTGGCTCGTACCGTCACAATTTGATATGGTACTCGAAAACACATATCGATCTATTGCTGAGCTAATTGGAGATGTTCCCTGGACTACGGGCGAAACCGTATAGGGTTAATCGTCAATGACCATTTTGTCAGGAAGGAACTGACTGGCATCCCCGCCATATTTAAGGATCTCGCGGATAATGGTTGAATTGACCGGGGTAAATTCCGGGACCGCCAAAATGAAAACTGTCTCCACCTCAGGATTCATCATCCGGTTGATCTGCGCAATCGCCCGCTCATACTCAAAATCCGCAGCCGTTCGTAATCCTCTTAATAGATATTGCGCTCCTACCTTTTTGCAGTAATCAACCGTGAGGCCCTCATAATAATCCATTACTATTCTGGGCTCTTCCTGATAAAGCTTTCCGATCATTTTCAACCGCTGGTCGAGCGTAAAGAAACTCCTCTTCTCCGAATGGTGGCCAATCGCGATAAATACCCTGTCAAACAAGGGTAACGCCCTGCTGATCACATTCTCATGGCCTTTCGTAAACGGATCAAAAGATCCCGGGAAGACGGCAATTTTTTGCATAACCGACGAGTTATTTATACAAAAGTAGCAAACCGGAAGCGCTCACGCAAACATTCTGATATCTTCGCCGGTAATTACCTGCCCTCCAAGAATAATCAGTCGCTCAATCACATTCCTGAACTCCCGGATATTGCCGGTCCAGGGAAGTTTCTTGAGTTCTTCAATGGCTTCATCATCAATGCTTTTGGGTGGCATTCCCATCTCCGAGCATATTTGTTCTATAAAATGAGTTGCCAGCTGCGGGATGTCATCAGTCCGTTCATTGAGTGCAGGCACATGTATAATGATTACACCCAGACGATGGTATAAATCTTCCCTGAAACGGTTTTCTACGATCTCTTCTTTCAGATTTTTATTGGTGGCGGCAATCACCCGGACATCCACGGCAATATCCTTATCTCCTCCAACCCGTGTAATCCGGCCCTCCTGTAATGCCCTGAGAACCTTAGCCTGAGCTGAAAGGCTCATGTCGCCTATCTCATCGAGGAAGAGAGTGCCTTTATCGGCCAGTTCAAATTTTCCTTTCCGCTGCTTGATTGCAGAGGTAAAGGATCCTTTTTCGTGACCAAATAGTTCACTCTCAATTAATTCTGATGGGATTGCCGCACAATTGACTTCCACAAACTGTCCTCCGGTGCGGTTGCTCTGCTCATGAAGCTGGCGAGCCACCAATTCTTTCCCGGTACCATTGGAGCCGGTGATCAGAACTCTTGCATCAGTAGGCGCCACGCGGTCAATCATCTCTCTGATCTTTTTCATGGGACCCGATTCCCCGATCATCTCATAATTCCTGGCCACCTTCTTTTTTAGGGTCCGGGTCTCACTGATCAGGGTCGTCTTATCCATGGCATTACGGATCGTGATCAGCAACCTGTTCAGATCCAGGGGTTTTTCTATAAAATCATAAGCCCCTTTCTTGATGGCTTCTACAGCAGCATCCACGGTACCATGGCCCGAAATCATGATAACCTGAACATCTCCGGTGATCTGGAATATCTTCTCCAGCACCTCGAGACCATCCATTTTCGGCATCTTGATGTCACAGAGAACTATATCATAATGATTCTCCTTGATCATCCCCAATCCGATCACACCATCCTCCGCCAGGTCTATCTGATGGTTTTCATACTCCAGTACCTCCTTGAGGGTATTCCGGATACTCCGCTCATCATCAATCACTAATATCGCTGCCATCAGTTTTTATACTTTAGCCACTTCCAAAGTTCTCTGTAATTTACTTTTTTCCCGTACATAAGAATCCCGGTCCGGTAAATCTTCCCGGCCATCCAGATGGTTCCCATGAAAGTGATGATCAGAAGAAATGCGGAGAGTCCGAGCTGCCAGTAGGGGACTCCATAGGGAACCCGCGCCATCATAACAATTGGGGAGGTAAGGGGTATCAGCGAGAAAATGACAGCTATACTGCTGTTTGGGGATTGCATGGCATTCATCATGACAAATAACCCTAGCAGAATGGGTATGGTGATTGGAAGCATAAATTGCTGCGTATCAGTATCATTATCGACGGCTGATCCCACCGAAGCAAACAGGGATGCATACAGCAGGTAACCACCGATGAAGAAAAACAGGAAACAACCGATGATCAGCGGGAAATTAACAGCTGAGAATTTTCCGGATATCTCCTTGAACATCTCTTCATATTTGCCGGTGTTGGCTGCCTGTGCCATTCCGGTATTTCCCTTTTCCATAATATTTGCGGTGACCGATGTAGTTGGTTTACTGTCCGATTTCTCCAGAAGTACATACTTGGTACCGTAAAAAATCCCAAACGTCAGCGCAATCCAGATTACGAACTGAGTTAATCCCACGAGGGCAATTCCTACAACTTTACCCATCATCAACTGAAAAGGCTTGATTGAAGATATGATAACTTCCACGATCCGGTTGGATTTTTCTTCCATCACCCCGCGCATCACTTGGGCGCCGAACATGAAAATAAACATATACATCAGGAAACCTGATATATATCCGATAAACAGCACTATTTCTGCTGATCCGGATTTTTCTTCGCCCGTGCTGGTCCATTGGATAGTATCTACGTTGATATTGGTAGCAATCCGTTGCATGATATCCAGTGGAACATTTTCATTCTTGAGCTTTATATTTGTAAAAAATCCGTCTAAAGCCTTGACAATATGTTCATTAACTCCAACTGTGGTTTGCTGGTTCGAATAGAGCTGCACTTTGCTTGATACCAGCACATTCTCCGGTATATACAGGATGGCATAATAACCGCTTTTGTCAAAATTGTTCTTAATGGTTTCAACTTCCGCCCCGGTGACATACTCAAATTTCATATAATCAGTCTGGGGTATTGCTCCCTGTGTGATATTGGTCTTATCGATTACTGCAATTACCTTGGTCTGATTATCTTCTTTAGTGACCAGATAGCCAGGGATAAAGATCAGTGCGGCCAAAAGTACAGGAGTCAGAAGGGTCATGATAATAAATGATTTCTTCTTGACACGGGTAGTATATTCGCGCTGAATTATGAGGTTGATTTTATTCATGGTTTTCAGTTTTTGAGGTTATTGTTGGTGATTGGTTCCCTCAACCGCACGAATGAAAATATCATTCATGCTTGGGATTACCTCTTCGAATGAAATAATATCTACCGTAGAATTGATTGCCGTAACCATCTCCCTTACCGGCATACGGCGCTGCTGCTTAAGAATCAGGTGGCCAACATCTCCCCGTGTAGGTTCTTCCAATATTTCAATCCCGGAATCAAGTGCACGCCGAAGGGTTTGAGCATCTCCTTTAAATTTCAATTCATAGGTGTCCGGTTTAAAACGTGCCCTAATTTGATCAATATTACCATCCAGGATAGTCTTCCCTTTGTTGATGAGGGCAATATGGTCACAAATCTCCTCAACAGAGGCCATGATATGGGTAGAAAAGACGATGGTTGCGCCGTTATCCCGGAGTCGAAGAATTTCGTTCTTTACCAGGTTGGTATTGATAGGGTCAAATCCGGTAAAAGGTTCATCGAATATCAGCAATTTCGGGTCATGTAGAACAGTTACAATGAACTGAACCTTTTGTGCCATCCCTTTTGAAAGCTCTTCAACCTTTTTATCCCACCAGGATTGAATCTCGAACTTCTCAAACCAGTACTTAAGCTTTTTTAGTCCGTCTGTCCTCGACATTCCTTTCAGCTGAACCAGGTAGAGGGCCTGTTCGCCTACTTTCATTTTCTTGTACAAACCCCGTTCTTCCGGGAGATACCCGATATGATACACATCTTCCATGGTCATTTTTTTACCACGGAACAGCACTTCACCCTCATCAGGGGCGGTAATCTGTGTAATGATCCGGATCAGAGTCGTTTTCCCGGCTCCGTTTGGACCCAGTAATCCGAAAATGCTCCCTTCGGGAACATCAATACTCACCTTGTCTAATGCCAGATGATTCGCAAATTGTTTGACTACATTGCTGGCAGTCAGAAAGTTATTCATAGGCTTTAAATTTGTGACTTTTATTTTAAGTGTTCAATCGAACATTTGCTTCATCCGGCGAAATACATTTTTCTCAGCACTCGTAGGGTTTGGAGTAAAATTAGAAGATTTACCAAGTTCCTCAACAATTCGCCGCTCCTCTTTCGACATCGTTTTTGGAATCCAGACATTGATCCTCACCAGAAGGTCGCCTTTGCCATAACCGTTGAGGTCGGGTATCCCTTTTCCTCTAAGCCTCAATATTTTACCTGGTTGGGTTCCGGGTTCGATCTTTACCTTCACTTTACCATCTACGGTAGGGATCTCAACGGCTGAGCCCAGGGCAGCATCCGGAATAGAAACGAATAAGTTATATACCAAGTCGTTGCCATCGCGGATCAGGTCCGGGTGTTCGGCCTCTTCAACCATGATCAGCAGGTCACCGTTAATCCCGCCTCTTCGGGCAGCATTTCCTTTTCCGCTCATCGATAGTTGCATTCCCTCCTGAACACCGGCTGGGATATTGATTTTGATAACCTCTTCACCCTTAATAATTCCCTCGCCATAGCAAAATGTGCATTTCTGGGTAATGATCCTGCCTTCACCGCCACAGGCCGGACAAACCGAGCTGGTCTGCACCTGGCCCAGAATTGTATGGGCAACACGGGTAACTTGTCCCCGGCCATTGCAGGTAGAGCAGGTGGAATAGGAAGACCCGTTGGCTGCACCGGTAGAATTGCACGAATTGCAAGGTATATATTTATTTACCTTGATCTTTTTCTCGGCACTTTTAACAATCTCTTCAAGTGTAAGCTTAACCTTGACGCGGAGGTTGGTTCCACGATTTACCTGTTTCTGGCGTCCCCTCGAAGAACTGCCAAACCCGCCAAAGCCCATATCACTGAAAATGTCACCAAAATGGGAGAATATGTCGTCCATATTCATCCCGCCTGCTCCAAAGCCTCCACCTCCATTGCCCAATCCTGCATGCCCATATTGGTCGTAACGGGCCTTTTTATCAGAATCGGATAAAACTTCATAAGCTTCGGCAGCTTCCTTGAATTTCTCTTCAGCGTCCTTATTTCCGGGATTTTTATCCGGATGCCATTTCATTGCCTGCTGACGATAGGCTTTCTTAATTTCTTCAGCAGAGGCATTCTTTGAAATGCCCAGTATTTCGTAATAATCTCTTTTTGTCATTTTTCCTGTTTACCGGCATTAATCCCCTACAACTACCCTGGCAAACCGGATAACACGGTCGTGCAGGTAGTAACCTTTCTCAATAACTTCAACCACCTTACCCTTTTGCTCAGGATTTGGGGCAGGTATCTTCGTTAGCGCTTCGTGAATATCGCTGTTGAAATCCTGATTCAGACAGTCAATCTCCTCAATGCCATTCTGTTTCAGGAAATCCCGAAAATTGACATAAATGAGTTCAATGCCATGTTTAACTGCATCAATATCACTCGTTTCCCGAATCGATTGGATAGCCCTTTCAAGATTATCGACTACAGGCAGTATTTTTAGTAATACGGTTTCTCCACCCATTTTGGTGAGATCCATTTTTTCTTTTAATGTCCGCTTTCGGTAATTGTCGAACTCAGCTGATAAACGCAAATACTTGTCATTCATTTCGATGAGTTTATTGGCCATCTCTTCGAACTCTTTTTTATGTCCGCCGACAGCAAACTTCTTTTTCTTACCACTTTCGCTCTTTGGGGATTCCGCCCCTTCGGCCTGCTCCATTTCCTGATCTTTAAGTTGTTCGGGAATTTCGGACATAGTCATGTCATCTGGATCCATAAGTATAAATGGGCTTTAAATTATTTAATAAGTGATCTGGCAACCTCAAATTATTTGCCAACTCAAAAGTCCGACAATATGGCAGAGGTTGGCTGGAATGATTAAACTCTCCTGATGGAAGCCCCGATTGCATTCAGCCTTAGGTCAATTTCCTGATATCCACGATCGATTTGTTCAATATTATGTATTACACTGGTACCTTCAGCACTCAGTGCCGCAATCAGTAAAGCTACTCCGGCCCTGATATCGGGAGAGATTAAAGTGGCCGGGCGAAGTGGTAAATGCCTGTCGAGGCCGATAACAATAGCCCGATGAGGATCACAGAGGATGATTCTGGCTCCCATATCAATAAGCTTATCGACAAAAAACAGCCGGCTTTCAAACATTTTCTGATGAATCAGTAAAGAACCCCTCGCTTGTGTGGCTACAACCAGGAAAACCGACAGAAGGTCGGGTGTTAGTCCTGGCCAGGGAGCATCGGCTATTGTCATGATCGATCCGTCCATAAACGTCTCTATCTCATAATGATCCTGCGATGGAATGTATAATTCATTACCCCGCTGTTCAAAGTGGATTCCCAGCCGGGCAAATGAATGGGGGATCATTCCCAGATGCTCCGGAAAATATTGTTTTATGGTGATTTCCGAACGAGTAAGTGCAGCCAGGCCTATAAAACTTCCTATTTCGATCATATCAGGGAGGATGGTATGATCAGTGCCGGTCAGCTGATCAACTCCTTCAATAGTTAACAGATTTGATCCGATACCGTTGATTCTGGCCCCCATTCGGGTAAGCATCAGACACAATTGCTGAACATAGGGTTCACAGGCAGCATTGAAGATGGTTGTTTTACCGGGAGTCAGTACCGCAGCCATCAAAACATTGGCGGTACCGGTAACTGATGCTTCCTCAAGAAGCATAAAGGCACCCTTCATGTTTTTTCCGGTAATTACAAATTGTTCTTTCGCTGCATCATAATCAATTTGTGCCCCCAATCTGGAAAGCCCATGGAAATGGGTATCGAGCCTCCTCCTGCCAATTTTGTCTCCCCCGGGCTGAGGCATGCAGGCCTTTCCGCATCTGGCAATCAGCGGTCCCACCAGCATAACTGAACCACGCAGACGTGTGGCCATTTGGCGGAATTCGTCGCTTTCAAGATAATTGATATCGAGTTCAGCAGCACGGAATGACCAGGTTGTAGGATCGATTTGTTTGGTTTCAACCCCTATTTCGGCCAATAATCTGATAAGATTTTGAACATCAAGGATTTCTGGAATATTCCGGATGACTACCGATTCCCTGGTCAGTAAAGTGGCACAAATTACCTGTAAAGCTTCATTCTTGGCCCCTTGCGGCGTCAGCTCACCTTTGAGCGGACGGCCACCTGTGATCTCGAAAGCAGCCATGGTTTGTCCGATTTTAGTACCGTTTCTTAAAAGTGTGATTTTGCTTCTGCGGAAACCTTTTCTTTGTGACTACCGATTTCGGGGGCAAATCTTTGACCTCAGCCAAAACGGTTCCGGTTGGAAGAGTCAGCCTGTCGCGCGATAACTCCCGAAGGGCAATCAGGATGATTTCATCCGTAACATTATCTTTATTCCAGGTTAAGTAGGAGATTTTCATATGATTGGCAATCTGCCGGGTGTATTCAAATTTCTTCTCCTCATCGGTAATCAGAAGTGCTTTTTCGATTAACAGTTCGGCAATCTTGCCATAATGACGAAACTTTATCTTGGATACCGGATAGGGAACCCTGCCTGGCTTTCCGAGGAAATGGTCCATCGAAGGCACCTCAAACGGACTATCAATATCCAGTTGAAAATCAGCAATAAGATGCAGGTGATCCCACAGTTTATGCTTGTAATCGCGGTTGTCCCGCAGGGTTGGGTTGATATTCCCCATCACATCAATAATGATCTGAATTGCGGCATTTCGCTCGGCCCTGTCTGGAATATGTACTGCATGATCAACCATATTTTGCACGATACGCCCGTATTCCGGCATCCTTAGCCGTTTCTCTTTTTTGCTGTATTCCATTGATTTTACCTTGAATGGGACAAAGGTAGGGATTTTTTCACACTTCAGGTCTTAATAATTTTCAAGCGTGCAAATTTTAGAAGCAGTTGCTTGTTGCCTGTATCTTTAAAAAACACGGTGGCCATGCGGTTATTTCCTTCTCCTTCAATCTGCAGAACTTTTCCGTTTCCAAAGCGAGGATGAGTTACCGTCATACCCGACTGTATAGCGGCGGGATCATCCGGTTCAAAATTCTCATCAACCGGTGGCCTGGGACCAGGTTTATTGCTGACAGGAATAATCCTCCTGGCTGGTGGACGATTTCTTCCCGGAGCTTCAATTTCCTCGTCCTCTTCTTCCATGTTTCGCCCGCTGATATTTCTTTGATTACCACCAGTAACTTTCAGAAATTTTGGATCAATCTCCCGGATAAACCTGCTTGGCCGGCAATCAATCAAACTTCCCCACCGATACCGGGTTTTGGCCAGTGTAATAATTACACGCTTCATAGCTCGTGTGATAGCTACATAAAACAGTCTGCGCTCTTCCTCAATCTCTTTTGCGGAACCATTCGAAAATTGTGATGGGAATAGCTCCTCTTCAACACCGGCGATGAAAACATAACCAAACTCAAGGCCTTTGGCAGAATGAATGGTCATCAAACTTACCTTGTTGCGGTCTTCCGGTTTTTCATTATCCTGATCGGTCATCAGGGAAACATTCTGCAGGAAAAAATCCATACCACTGAAACTGGCATCTTCACCTTCCTGATTCCCCTGATCAACAAATTCTTTGATACCGTTGATCAACTGCCCGATATTCTCAAATTTACTGAGTCCCTCGGGTGTGCGATCAAAACGATATTCCCCGAGGATGCCGGTTCCCTGCATAACACGCATGGCTAATTCATAAGCATCAACGGTATCCGCAATTGATGAGAATTCTTCGATAAGACGCCTGAACTGCAAAAGTTTTTCGGCAGTACCTTTATTAAATTGAGGGACATACGCGGCGGGATCTCCCAGCACAAACCAAATCGGGCATTGGGTTTGCAAAGCGGCTTCACTCAGGCGGTCGAGTGTCGTTTTACCGATGCCCCTGGCCGGATAATTAATGATCCTTTTTAAAGATTCATCATCACGGTGGTTCAGAATCAGCCTGAAATAGGCCAGGATATCCTTGATCTCCTTCCGCTGATAAAATGAAATACTTCCATATATCTTATAGGGGATATTCTGTTTCCTGCACGCTTCTTCAATAATCCGTGATTGGGCATGAGTCCGGTATAATACGGCAAATTCTTTAAAATCAGCTTGTTCTCGCAAATGAGTATCCAGAATGCGGTTGGAAATAAAAAACCCTTCCTCCTGATCAGTCAGCGATTGAGCCACTTCAACCAGTTCACCGGTCTCATTTGCCGACCAGATGGTTTTCGGAATACGGCTCTGATTTTTCAGGATTAAACTATTGGCAGCTTCAACGATAGTCTGAGTCGACCGATAGTTCTGTTCGAGCTTGAAAATTTTGTATTCCGGATAATCATTTCTGAAATTCAGGATATTTTCAATCCTGGCTCCGCGGAAAGAGTAAATGCTCTGAGAATCATCGCCAACCACGCAGATATTCCGATGGGTACGGGCAAGCAGGTTAACTATTGAATATTGTGCGTAATTCGTATCCTGATATTCATCCACGAGTATATACCGAAACTGATCCTGGTAACGCTTTAGAATCTCCGGATTGTTCTGAAATAGCAGGAATGCGTTCAGCAACAGATCATCAAAATCCATCGCTCCGGCATTCCGGCACCGCCTCGCATAGGTAATATATATATTAGACATCTCGGGCCGCCGGGCTGATTCATCTGCGGCTATCCATTCGCTTCTTGATTGATAGCTTTCCGGGGTGATTAGCTGATTCTTAGCCGAAGAGATCCTCCGAAGTACTTCGCCAACCGGATAAATGTCGTCATCCAGTTTCAGGTCATGCAAAACACTTCTGATTAAACTTTTCGTGTCATCACTATCATAAATCGTGAAATTCTGGCTATATCCGATGGCCTGGCATTCTCTTCGGAGGATACGGGCAAAAAGTGAATGAAAGGTCCCCATCCAAAGGGCACGGGTAACATCCGGCTGCATCAGTTCTTCGATCCGGTCTCTCATTTCCCTGGCTGCCTTGTTGGTAAAAGTGAGCGAAAGAATATTCCGGGCATGAATACCCTGATCCAGAAGCCAGGCTATTTTAAAGGTAAGTACCCGGGTTTTTCCCGACCCGGCTCCGGCAATAACAAGCACCGGACCATCCGTTTGCACAACGGCTTCCTGTTGAATTGGGTTTAAGTCTTTAAGAATATTGTTCACTTTTAAATCTTTATGAATACGGAAATGTTCAATTTAACGTTAGTGGTTGTAGCTCCGGAAAGTACGCCAAAAATAACAATTGTCGCATATTCAGGCATGATCAAAAGGTGACGAATTCTGGCTAAGATTTACTAATATTGTAACTCATTAACAGTAAGCGCTGATATTGATGAAATACCGTTTGTTTTCTCAGACAGGCCCGATGGCCGCTTTCTTTTTTACATTCCTCCTGCCTGTTGTACTTATGGCCCAGGAAGGTGATTATACCGTCAGGATCAAACAGCCTGCAGTCGATACGCTGAAATCCTGCCCGGGTAAAAGTATTGTATTTATGGCCGAAGGACTTAATGCAGATTTTTCTTCCTTTGATCCAAACCAGGTGACATTCACCTGGGATTTCGGTTATAACGGTCTGGTCCGGACCGGTCAGAACGTTACATTTTCATATCCCGAAGGCGGTCACTATACCATTCGGCTCTATGTCACAAGCAGAACAGGAGGACCAGCCGCTAAAAATGTACCCGAAATGAATGTTTTCATTGGAATGCGCCCTTCTTTTTCGGGGACCCGTTCTGATCAAACTTCGATTTGCAGCGGCAATGGAATTGGATTAACTGGTTTTGTTACCTCCATTCCCTGGACAAAGGACAGCTTTCAATTTACAAATACCTTTTCGGATACCGATTATACTTGGGATGGGATTGGAATTCAATCTGATCGTAAAGGATTAGCAAAAATTAGGCCACCGCTCAATAAGGGTAATCTGAATTATATCTTCAGGGTTATTGATAATTTTGGTTGTTATCATGACACCACCCTCACCTTATATGGTGTTTATGCTTCCTTTACCGTGACTCCGAAAAACGGAGAGGCTCCTCTTGAAGTTTCCATGGTGGTTGATTCTGCTTCCAATGGAGGTTCTGAGGCCAGCATTACTTATGATTGGGAGTTTTACGAGAATACCGATACATCGAATCTTCTGACCACTACTGAAAAAAAATTCTCCCTGGAGCGCCCGGGTGAATATACCAGCCGCGTTGTCGCGAAATATCTTCAGTGCCGTAATGTTTTTACTTCTGAAGATTATATACGCGTGGACTCTTCCCTTTTAGAAATTCCCAACGTTTTTACTCCGAATGAAGATGGTGCCAATGACTATTTCCAGGTAAAGGCACTCTCCTTAAGAAGTTTCTCAGGCAGGATCATGAACCGCTGGGGACGAGTCGTTTATGAATGGACCGACCCCAAAACGCTCGAGAAAGGATGGAACGGCAAATATATGAATGATGGCCAGCCTGCACCTTCCGGAACTTACTATTATATCATCTCGGCAACCGGCTATGATGATAAGGTTTATAAGGGGAAAGTCAACGATAAAGTCTATTATGGTTTTCTAACCCTGATCAGATAAAAAAAAGACGTCTTTAATTCAGACTATTCGTCGTCGTCAGCTGTATAGGCAGCCTGGAGTTTTTCCTGAACATCCGGCGGACATAAAGCATATTCACTGAATTTCATGGTGTAGGTAGCCCGGCCATTGGTGAGCGAACTTAATGTAGTCGAATACCTGTTCAGTTCAGCCAGTGGAACCCTTACCCTAAGGTGTTCATAACGTCCCTCTGAATTCATGCCCTGAATCATGGCACGCCTTCCCTGAAGGTCACTCATAACATCACCCATGCGGTCACCCGGAACCAAAATTTCTACGTCATAAATCGGCTCCAGAATTTTCGGACCAGCCTTGCGGAAGGCCTCAGCGAAAGCTTTTGCACCGGCTAACCGGAATGAAATTTCGTTGGAATCAACCGTGTGCATCTTACCGTCATAAACAAACACCCGGATATCCCGGGCATAAGATCCGGTAAGCGGACCATTCTCGAGTTTTTCCATCAGACCCTTCTGAATGGCCGGCATAAAACGAGCATCAATCGAACCGCCAACGATACAGTTGTAGAATATCAGTTTACCACCCCAATCCAGAGGAATCTCTTCCTTGCCACGGATCGAAAGCTGCATATCCTTGCCTTCAACTTTAAAATTGGTTTTTTCAGGTACCCCTTCTTCATGAGGTTCAATAATCATATGTACCTCACCAAATTGGCCGGATCCGCCCGACTGCTTCTTATGACGATAAGAAGCCTGGGCAACTTTCGTAATAGTTTCCCGGTATGGGATTTTTGGCGCAAGATATTCAGTAGGAATCTTAAAGGTATTATCAAGAAGCCATTTAACAATATTCAGGTGGTATTCACCCTGGCCATGTAAAATGATTTGTTTGAGCTCTTTTGAATATTCAACACGAAGTGAAGGATCTTCTTCGTGGAGACGGTGAAGGGCTTCACCCAATTTTTCATCATCCGACTCCTCTTTAGCTTTAATAGCAGCACGAAATTTGGGTTCCGGCATCTCAATCGGGACTATTGGAGAATCAACACTTTTATCGGCCAAAGTTGTGAAAGTCCTCGTATCCTTAAGTTTAACCGTACCTCCGATATCACCAGGAAACATCGTGTCAACCTTTTGACGTCCTTTTCCGGCAACTGCAAATAATTGAGAAACCCTTTCCTTAGCGTTTGTGTTAAGGTTCAATAGATCAATGCTTTCAGTAAGTTTCCCGGATATAACTTTAAAAAAGTTGATCTCTCCCAGATGCTGTTCGGTAAAAGTTTTAAAAACAAATGCAACATTTGGTCCGGATTGGCCAACCTTGATTTCAGTGCCATTTTTGAATTTGTATACGCTCTGATCCGGAGTTGGAGCATAATTAACAACGAAATCACAAAGGTGCTGAGTTCCCTGAACATTTTTAGCCGATGTACAAAGAACCGGAAAAATCCCGCGTTCAGCGATACCTTTTTTGAGCCCATCACGCAACTCTTCGTCTGTCAGCGTATCATTTGCGAAGAATATTTCCATCAGGTTTTCATCAGCTTCTGCGGCCAATTCGACCAGACGTGCCAAATAATCCCCGGCCTTTTTGGTTTCACTTGCAGGAATTTCGCTTTCAACCGGAGCGCCTCCGCCAACCGGATATTTTATTGCTTTTTTCCGGATAACATCAATAACCGTATCAAATCCGACACCCTCATTCATCGGATATTGAACAACAACTACCTTTTGTCCGAACGCCTCACGAGCACTCTCAACAGCCTTATCGAAATGCGACTTTTCATGATCCAGCTGATTCATAACCAGAATAACAGGCTTTTTATGCTTGCTGGTATATCTCATTAATGATTCAGTCCCTGTTTCAACCCCATTCTGAGCATTGATGAGAAGCAGTGCAAAATCCACTGCGCTCAGGGCAGCGATTGTAGCCCCAACAAAATCATCAGCACCAGGAGTGTCAATGATATTGATTTTATAATCTTTGTATTCAGTGTACAGCACTGTTGCATAAACCGAGTTGCCACGTTCATGTTCAATATCCTGGCAATCCGATACTGTGTTTTTGCTGCCTACATCCCCGCGCCGGCTGATCACACCTCCGTCAAACAATAGCGATTCGGCCAAGGTTGTTTTTCCTGACCCCGAATTGCCCAGAAGTGCAAGGTTCCGTATCTGATTCGTCTGGTAAACTTTCATAACTCCCTTAATTACTGGTAAAATGATGAGAAAACTTGCTTGCTAAAATTTTGGTCAGCAAAGCTAAGTTTTTTTTTTTACATTCAAGAGCCAGCATCATTACCGCACCTTTTTATAAAATACCATTAAGGAAGTAAGGAGTAAAGCAACCAGAATTAATGAAATCACTATTAACAAGAGATTTATCCGGTGATGGATTGAGAGGCTTCCGGTATTGCCGATGAGAACCTGCCCGGCCCAGAAATAGGGAGCACCAGTCGCCTTGGTGGCTTGATCGATAAAGGTGTTTCGGGCCTTCATAAGTGCCTCCCGCTGATCCATCCCTTCATGGAGGTTCTGGAAAAAGAACTTCATAACGGTTGCCGAGGATTGATCATCAATCGGCCACAAAGTTGTAATCACTGAGGGTACACCAGCGAATTGAAAACCTCTGGCCATACTCATAATTCCTTCACCAACCTGTAATTTCCCGGTTCCGGTATTGCATGCATTTAATATGACCAGTGAGGATCTGATCTTAATCGACATCATTTCAAAAAGGTAGAGGCTGCCATCGGGTTCAGAGGAATTTAAAATAAGTCTTGATTGCATGGGATGGCCAGGATTCATGATGCCGTGTGTTGAAAGGGATATTACTGACTCCCGCTGAAATGCGCGCCGCAAGGTTTGTTCTCCGGCTTGTTCGTTTTCAAAGATCCTGGTTCTGAAGTATTTGGAAATGAACTTGATCTCCTTGCCTGAGTTTTCGAGAGGTAATAAATTGAGAGTATCCAATTTGGCCCCTTTGCTGACAAAGGGTGCGAAGGCATAAACCGTTGATTTTGATCTTTTTATAGGATTGCTTCTGAACTGATAAAATTGTTCATGAGAAGAAATGTAGGATATCTGATATTTTCGGTTGAGGTAACTTAATTTCCTGAAATCAGATCCCTTAGGTTTAATGGTATCAGAGACGAAAACTTCGAAAGGCAAAAATCCCAGCTCCTCATCCGGAAGTATGATCAGCTTGTTTATTTCACTGAACTTTTCAATTGGTGCAAAAAAGTATTGATACATCAGGTTTGCCAATCTGCTGAATTCCTGAAAAACCCTCGTATCAACATAAGATGTTATCGATGCACGAAAAGCCCGAAGATCTTCCCTAAACTTATTAGGCAAAGTATCGCGGTATGTAAACAGGGTATCACGAGTCAAAACCATGACGATCATATAATCCGGTATTAGCTTATTGTCCCGAACCACCGTATAATCAACCAGGGCTTCACCCGGATTAATCAATTTCTGAATATCCTCAGGTAGGTAACCATGGTTGGAGTACACCATTTTAAAATACTCCGGATTCTCCCTTCTGGCCTTTATCCCGATGTTTTTTAATTCATCGGTAAGGTCCGATAGTCGGGTTTGCATCGAAATAATACTGTCAGCCTGGGAATTTGTTCCGGCAGGAATGTTGATAATTCTCGACTCAATCTTATTAATTAACTGTTTGATACTGTCTTCAAGGGTTATCCAGGGAGCTACATTTCCCATATATTCCCGGGCCTGGTTAGTTCTGAGGAATTCATTCAAAGTCGCCGATTTGTTACGTTCTGATAACTGAAACGCTTGTTCCAGATATTTTTTTTCGCCCGTCAGCTTATATAGGTCCAGGGCCATGTCGAGAGCATTGAAAAAATGGATCTTGGCTTCCGAGGATAGATAAGGTTTGCTTTCAAATGAATACATGAATCGGAGTGTATCCATCATTTCAAGAGCAACCATGAAGGTTTTCAGACCATTGACGAGGTCGTCAGGGTTATGCAATTGATTATACCTTTTGTGGTAGGTGTGTGCTTTATAGGCAGTGAAATCAGCGAGCTGAGGAGTCACTTTGTTGATGCGGGGATTTGTCGAAAGATCAGTCAGGGAGCAGGTTGGGTCAAGACCGATCAAGGCTCTCTGAAAATACTCAATGGCTTGGGTGTACTCTTCCTTTCCCCCATAATATGCACCAAGGTTGGCATAGTATGGAGCAGGGTTCCGGCCTGACAGGATAGCGTAATCAACAGCTTTTGAGAAATATAGAAGGGCACTGTCAGTGTTGCCCAGATATTTGTAGCAATGCCCAATATTGTTAATTACCACAATAAACTCCTGCTTGCTCAGGCCAGGTATTTTTGATTTTACCTGGAGGGATTGCATAAAATATTTCAGAGATTCCCTAAAGTCACCGCGGCGGTTGAACAGAACACCCAGTTCATTTAAAACCTGAGCTACTGCCGGCAAACTATCAATCTTCTTATATATTGACAGGGATTCAAAGAGTACGGAATCTGCTCTTCGGTCAGCACTATTAATGTTCGATAATACTGAACTCAGATCGGCTAAATCATCGGCAAGGATTACAGTTCGGGCTAGTTTTCGGTTTAAACTGATCGACCGTTCAAAGTTTCTGGACGATTCAAACAAGTCGCCTGTTTTTTTGTACAATCTGGCCAATTCTCCATATGAATCGGCCTGTATCGCCTGATTTAATGATCCGATGGCCGGTCGGCTGGCAATGGAGGCAATCAGGCTATCAGCCGCCTGATTGCTGGATTCGGTTGAGGAAAGAAATAAGGATTGGTATAGTAACCGGTTAGCTTTAAGTAAAGGGTTATCCGGTTGTCCGGCTGAAGAACCGGCATAGTGAGAATAGGCAGCACGACTTTCCATAATATTATCAGACCAGGCCAATAATATGGCAAGATCCAGCCAGGATGCGGTAAGTTCCTTTCCATTCTGGTTGCGTTGACTGTTAAGATATTGGGATAGATAGGAAGCTGCTTCCTTTCTTTTTGCTTCAAAAACCAGTTTGCTCAGCTTACTTGTGTCTAAAATACCTGGTCCTGTGCTTTTTTTCAAGGGGATAGGCTGGCCATGGACATCAATAATATTAATAAGGATACAAACCAGCCAAATCAGTGTCTTTTGCATGCCTTGATTACTTTATATGACAAATATATAATATTATACTATGCCCATTTTAGGATTATATAATGTCCATTTTATGGAGGAAAATGATTTTTTTATAAAAATCAAGGGTTTTGAAAAAAAAAACCACAAAGTAGGGTTACCTTTACGCCCAAATCAGGATTAACCCTTGGCAAAGGTACTGTTAAGGTTAATCGAAATAGGGAATATTATGAAAAAGAAAATTACAACCATACTCTTCATCGGAGTCATTGCTTTGATTTCGATGGGATTTCGATCGCAATGCACAGGGGATGATTTTTCTGGTGGTTCTACGATAACAATTATCAAGGGAGAGGTAATAAATTCTGACAAAGACAAAGACTGGGATGGTGTAACGTTTGGACTGGCAGGTTTAAATCCTAAAAAAGAATATATTGTCTATGCAGAGATTTTAGATCAGAAAGGTGCACCGATTGGGCAGACTGATGATCTGACAAGTTTATTAAGTATCCAAGGAGTTTCATGGTATGCCATCGATTTGAGCCATTTTAAGATTCACAAGGAATTCACTCTGGAGGTTCATGTCCTGGGTGGGGAAGGGCGGATCTTAAATAATTTATCAACGCTGGCAATTGATACCAAATCAACCGGTGCGCCGATCGATCCGGAGGAGACCATTTTGATTGTTAAGTATCCGTAACCCGGATCCAATCAGGTCAATGATATACAGTCCCGGTCATCCGGGACTTTTTTTTTGAAATTTTGCATTGACGTTCGTTTTTCTGAAAAAAACTTTTACCTTTGCGAACCATTTTGTTAAAAACAATCGGGTTAAAAAATAGCTCATAATGCCTACGATACAGCAATTAGTAAGAAAAGGTAGAATCAGTAAGAATGATAAGAGCAAAGCTCCGGCTCTTGATTCTTGTCCTCAGCGCCGCGGAGTTTGTGTCAGGGTTTATACTACCACACCTAAGAAGCCAAACTCTGCCATGCGGAAAGTTGCCAGGGTACGATTGACGAACCAGAAGGAAGTCAATGTGTATATACCAGGTGAAGGTCATAATCTTCAGGAGCACTCCATTGTACTGGTACGCGGTGGAAGGGTTAAAGATCTTCCGGGTGTTCGCTACCATATGGTAAGGGGTACATTAGACGCTGCCGGTGTTGATGGCAGAAAACAGAGAAGATCAAAATACGGTACCAAAAGGCCTAAAAAATAGTCCGTTACAGTAAGCAATTTTTTCCATGAGAAAAGCGAGAGCCAAAAAGAATTTAGTACTTCCGGATCCCAAATTTGGTGATATCCGGGTCACCCGCTTTGTAAACGACCTTATGTACAGCGGGAAGAAAAGTATAGCTTTTGCCAATTTCTACGATGCTTTGGAATTGGTGGGAAAGAAAACACAGGACAGCGGATTATCCGCTCTTGATGTGTGGAAGAAGGCACTTGAAAACATTACTCCTGCAGTGGAAGTAAAAAGCCGCAGGGTTGGTGGCGCTACCTTCCAGGTTCCTATGGAAATTCGGCCCGACCGAAAAATATCCATCGGAAACAAGAACCTGATCGCCTTTGCACGTAAACGTGCCGGCCGGTCGATGAGTGAGAAATTAGCTGCAGAAATTGTAGCTGCATTTAACGAAGAAGGCGCAGCTTTCAAGAAAAAGGAAGATACGCACAGAATGGCTGAAGCAAACCGGGCATTCGCGCATTTCCGGTTTTAACCGGAGCAAAGTTCTTTGACACATTGGGATGGCACTAGATCTCTCTTATACCAGAAACATCGGTATAATGGCGCATATTGATGCGGGAAAAACCACTACTACCGAGCGCATTCTGTTTTATACCGGAATTAATCACCGGATGGGAGAAGTTCATGACGGTGCTGCAACTATGGACTGGATGATACAGGAGCAGGAACGGGGGATTACAATAACCTCTGCCGCAACTACTACCTGGTGGAAATATGACGGGCAGAACTACAAATTTAATATTATAGATACGCCCGGCCATGTTGATTTCACGGTTGAAGTGGAAAGATCTCTTCGCGTGCTCGATGGAGCAATAGCCGTTTTTTGCGGTGTTAGCGGGGTAGAACCACAATCCGAAACAGTCTGGCATCAAGCTGATAAATACAAGGTTCCCCGAATCGCTTTTGTTAACAAGATGGACAGACCCGGCTCCGATTTTATTGGCGTCCTGAATGAAATGAAGGAAAAACTGGGGGCTAAACCCCTTGCAATCCAAATTCCGATCGGGATAGAAGATAAGTTTATCGGAGTAATCGACCTGATACAAAACGAAGCCCTTATTTGGCCGGAAGAAGATTTTCTCGGATCACACCCTGAGATTCTTCCTATACCGGCGGATATGCGGGAACAGGCTGAAGAGTGGCGAAACTTGCTGATTGAATCAGTTTGTGAAACCGATGACCTGCTTCTGGAAAGGTTTTTTGAAGATAAAGATAGCATCCAGGCCAATGACCTGCTGGCTGCAATCCGGACTGCAACCCTTAACAGGGTTCTAATTCCGGTTCTTTGCGGATCAGCATTTAAAAATAAAGGCGTGCAGCCTCTGCTTAATGCAATTGCTGCTTTCTTACCTAGCCCACTTGATGTTGGAGCGGTTCAGGGTTTAGATCCTGTAACTAACCAAACCGTGAGCAGGGATTCTGATCCAAACGCGCCTTTCGCAGCACTCGCTTTTAAAATTGCTACTGACCCATTTGTTGGCCGTTTGGCTTACTTGAGGGTTTACTCCGGGACAATCCATTCGGGAGCCACTGTTTTTAACATGCGTACCGAAAAAAGAGAAAGGATTACCCGACTATATCAAATGCATGCAAACAAGCAGAATCCGCGAGATCAGGTAGAGGCAGGTGATATTTGTGCAGCCGTCGGATTTAAAGACATAAGTACCGGCGATACTCTGTGTGAAGAAAACCATAAAATCCTGCTCGAATCTATCAGTTTTCCTGAACCCGTTCTTGGTATGGCCGTTGAGGCAAGAACCCAGGATGATATGGCAAAACTGACTGATGCTCTTCAGAAACTGGTAGAGGAGGATCCAACTTTTAGGGTCAAAATTGATGAGGAATCTGGTCAGACAGTTTTAAGCGGGATGGGTGAATTGCATCTCGAAATTATACTGGACCGACTCAAAAGGGAATTCAAACTCGAAATTAACCGCGGACTTCCACAGGTAGCCTATAAAGAATCAATCCGGCAGGAAGTTGAAATGCATACCATTTTCAGAAAAGACACCGGAGGCCGGAATCTTTTTGCTGACATACACGTGAAGATTTCTCCTGAAACCGCACAGAAGGGTCTTGAATTTATTTCAGAATTAAAACCGGACGAACTTCCCAAATCATACATCGCAGCTGTTGAACGAGGCTTTAAAAATGCCATGAACAGCGGTGTATTAGCCGGGTTTCCATTAAATCGATTGAAAGTGACATTAACCGGTGGATCTTTTCACCCCGTTGATTCGGATGATCTTTCTTTCGAAATCGCAGCACAAAAAGCTTTTCGTGAAGGTTGTGAGAAATCGCAACCGGTTCTATTGGAACCAATCATGAGCCTTGAAGTTGTTTCTCCGGAAGAATTTGTGGGAGATGTAATTGCCGATCTCAACAAAAGGCGTGGACAAGTTGCCGGGATGGAAAATAAACCCGGCGGACGTGTGGTTAAAGCTACAGTACCCCTTTCCGAACAGTTCGGATATGTAACGGTACTCAGGACATTAACCTCCGGACGAGCCAGTTCAACCATGGAAGTATCTCATTATGATGAAGTACCCCGTGAGATAGCCATCGCCGTGTTACAAAAAGTATTTGGAAGAGTGGATTTATTGTAGATAAATACATATAGGAATGAGTCAGAAAATTAGAATTAAGTTGAAGTCTTACGATCACAACCTGGCGGACAAGTCTGCCGAGAAAATCGTAAAAACGGTAAAAAGCACCGGAGCCGTTGTTAGCGGCCCGATACCGCTTCCTACCCATACCAGGGTGTTTACTGTTCTGAGATCAACTTTCGTAAACAAAAAGTCGAGAGAACAATTTCAGCTGAGCTCATACAAAAGGCTGATTGACATCTACGGCTCAACAGCAAAAACGATCGATGCACTGATGAAACTGGAGCTGCCCAGCGGAGTTGAAGTTGAAATAAAAGTATAATTCTAAGAGCTAATAAAATGCAAGGCTTAATCGGGAAAAAGATCGGGATGACTTCAGTTTTCGCTGCTGATGGGAAAAATGTTCCATGCACCGTAATTGAAGTGGGTCCTTGTGTGGTTACCCAGATCAAAACCCACGAAATTGATGGGTATGAAGCTGTGCAGGTGGCCTTCGACGATAAAAAGGAGAAGAACACCCCAAAACCGATGTTGGGTCATTTCAAAAAGGCCAACACCACACCAAAACGTGAAGTTGCCGAGTTCAAAAAGGACAGCGGCGAAGTACTGAAACTCGGGGACGTTATAACAGTCGATACCTTTAGTAATGATCGCTGGGTTGACGTCACAGGAGTAACAAAAGGAAAAGGATTTCAGGGTGTTATTAAACGCCATGGTTTCGCAGGAGTAGGGGATAGCACTCATGGCCAGCATAACCGCTTGCGTGCACCGGGTTCACTCGGAGCTTCATCTTATCCTAGCCGCGTCTTTAAGGGGATGAGAATGGCCGGCCACGATGGCGTTAATAGCGTTAAGTTGCTTAGTCTTCAGGTCCTGAAAATTGTTCCGGAACATAACCTGATGATTGTGAAAGGTTCGATTCCTGGTGCGAAAGGTTCATACGTAATAATTGAGAAGTGATGAAATTAGCAGTATACAAAACTTCCGGCGAAGAGACCGGGCGAACCGTGGAGCTGCGCGACGATGTTTTTGCCATCAGTCCGAATGATCATGCTATTTATCTGGATGTAAAGCAATTCATGGCGAATAAACGCCAGGGAACGCACAAATCCAAAGAACGTAACGAGATTCGCGGAAGTTCCAAGAAGATCAAAAAGCAAAAAGGTACCGGCGGAGCTCGCGCAGGTAATATTAAGTCGCCACTGTTTCGGGGAGGTGGACGGGTTTTCGGACCAGTACCACGTGATTACAGTTTTAAACTGAATAAAAAAGTAAAGATTCTTGCCCGTAAATCTGCATTGACTTATAAGGCGCAAGGATCACAGATCGTGGTGGTTGAGGATTTCATCATGGATGAACCAAAGACCCGGACAATAGTCGAGATCCAGCAAAACCTCAAATCAGAGAACAAAAAAGTGTTATTGGTTTTAAATCAACCGAATAAAAACATATATTTGTCCTCTCGAAATTTGCAGGATATCAAAGTCATAATGGTCTCGGATCTAAATACTTATGATATATTAAATGCTTCATCTGTAGCCTTCCTGGAGAGTTCGATTGAAGTTTTGAATGAAAATTTCGGACAATAAGAACTGGTAACAATGGATATTCTGATCAAACCGATTGTAACGGAGAAAATGACGGGGCAGACCGAAGACCTTAAGTATTACGGTTTTATCGTGGACAAAAGGGCCAATAAAAATCAGATTAAGAAGGCCGTACAGGATATGTACGGGGTTTCAGTGGTTTCCGTCAACACAATGCGTTACGGCGGCAAAGAAAAATCGAGATTTTCGCGCACCGGAGTGGTACGTGGACGGAGCAGCGCCTTTAAGAAAGCGATTATTTCCCTGATTGATGGAGATGTCATAGATTTTTACAGCAATATTTAACTAAGCAATGGCAGTTCGCAGTTTTAATCCCGTAACACCGGGGCAGAGAAAAAAGGTTATCGGAACGTACGAGGAAATTACTCAGACGACACCCGAAAAATCTTTGTTGAAGCCAGCTAGAAGATCTGGTGGACGGAACAATAGCGGCCGGATGACCATGAGATATCTGGGCGGCGGTCATAAACAAATGTACCGTGTTATCGACTTTAAAAGAGATAAAGACGGTATCCCGGCTAAAGTTTCGACCATTGAATACGATCCAAACCGTACAGCACGTATTGCTTTATTGGTTTACGCCGACGGAGAAAAAAGGTATATCATCGCCCCTAACGGGTTAAGCGTTGGCCAGGAATTAGTGTCGGGAGCCGGAATAGCTCCTGAGATTGGCAATAGCCTTCCTCTTGGTGAAATACCGCTGGGTACAATTGTTCATAATATTGAGCTTCGTCCCGGACAGGGTGGAGCGATGGCCAGAGGTGCCGGAACTTATGCCCAGGTCGTCTCCAGGGAAGGACGATATGCGATTGTTAAATTGCCATCAGGCGAAACCAGACTGGTTCTTGTTGCTTGTCGCGCTACTATCGGAACAGTTTCAAATTCCGATCATGGCCTGGAAAGCGATGGAAAAGCCGGTCGGGTAAGATGGCAGGGACGGCGTCCAAGAGTCAGAGGCGTGGTTATGAACCCGGTGGATCATCCAATGGGTGGTGGAGAAGGCCGTGCTTCTGGCGGACATCCGCGTTCCAGGAAGGGTTTGTTGGCTAAAGGATACAAAACCCGGCATCCTAAGAAATCATCGTCTAAGTTTATCCTTGAAAGACGTAAAAAGTAACTGATAATAAACTACTGTATGAGCCGATCATTAAAAAAAGGTCCTTTTATCGAATTCAGTCTGGAGAAGAAAATTCTGGCCTTAAATGCAGCCGCAAAAAAATCGGTTGTTAAAACATGGGCAAGAAGAAGCATCATCTCACCTGATTTTGTTGGACATACTGTTGCCGTTCATAATGGGAATAAGTTTATTCCGGTTTACATCACAGAAAATATGGTAGGGCATAAACTGGGAGAATTCGCTCCAACACGAATTTTCAGAGGACATGCCGGAAACAGGAAAAGATAAAACTCAGAAAAATGGGATCCAGAAAGCAAGAAGCGGCAAATCGGACTAAAGAAGAGCGGAAATCATTATTTCTGGCTGCTTTGAATAACAATCCGACCTCCCCGCGCAAGATGAGGCTGGTTGCCGATATGATCCGGGGGATGGAAGTAAAACGGGCATTGGATGTATTGCGGTACAACCCGAAAGAAGCCTCCCGGAAATTAGAAAAACTCCTTATGTCAGCCATATCAAACTGGCAGGCAAAAAATGACGGGGTTCGGATCGAAGACAGTCATTTATATGTTAAACAAGTATTTGTGGACTCGGCACGAATCCTGAAAAGATTGCGCCCTGCACCACAGGGTCGCGGGCACAGGATCAAGAAACGTTCCAACCACGTGACAATTTATCTGGACAGTCGTAAACAAGTCGAAAAAACGGACGCATAGATGGGACAAAAAGTAAACCCTATTAGCAATCGCCTGGGCATTATAAAAGGTTGGGATTCCAATTGGTACGGGGGCAATGACTTCTCGGAAAAACTGGTTGAGGATTATAAAATCCGTGAATACCTGAATGCTCGTCTGGCCAAAGCAAGCGTGTCTAAAATCGTGATTGAGCGTACCTTAAAGCTTATTACCATTACGGTAAATACTGCCCGACCGGGTATTATTATCGGTAAAGGAGGCCAGGAGGTTGATAAGCTGAAGGAAGAGCTTAAAAAAATTACCAGTAAAGAGGTCCAGATCAATATTTTTGAGATCAAAAGACCTGAAATGGATGCAGTGATTGTAGCTGCTAACGTTGCTCGTCAGCTTGAAGGTAAGATTGCTTACCGCCGGGCTATCAAGATGGCAATTGCTTCTACCATCCGAATGGGTGCAGAAGGGATAAAAATTCAAATCTCAGGCAGATTGAATGGCGCCGAAATGGCTCGTTCAGAAACCTATAAAGAGGGAAGAATTCCATTGCATACCCTTCGCGCTGATATAGACTATGCATTGGCGGAAGCCCATACTAAAGTTGGTACTACCGGGATAAAAGTATGGATTTGCAAAGGTGAAATCTTTGGCAAACGCGACCTATCGCCAAATATCGGTGCAAAAGCTCCGAGAAAAGGGTTTAAGAAAAGAAGAGGTTAATATCGTCTGAATAATAACAGATTGTCATGTTACAACCGAAAAAGACTAAGTACAGAAAGCAACAGAAGGGGAAGATGAAGGGTAACTCCCAGCGGGGAAACCAACTAGCCTTTGGATCATTTGGAATCAAAGCTTTGGAAACATGCTGGATGACCGGACGTCAACTTGAAGCAGCCCGTGTTGCCGTGACTCGTCATATGCAGCGCCAGGGACAGATTTGGATAAGGGTTTTTCCTGATAAACCGATAACCAAGAAACCGGCTGAAGTACGTATGGGTAAAGGTAAAGGTGCTCCGGAAGGTTTTGTTGCCAGGGTTACCCCAGGCAGAATTCTATTCGAAGCCGAGGGTGTTTCACTGGAACTCGCTAAGGAAGCATTGCGGCTTGCCGCTCAAAAACTACCGGTGAAAACTAAGTTTATTATCAGGCGTGATTTTGTTGAAGATTCAAATTCTGAATAATGAAAAACGTAGAGATTCGCGAACTGACGGCCAAGGAACTTACCGAAAGGATCGATACCGAAAAAGGTAATTTGGTTCGAATGCAGATAAACCATACGGTTTCTCCGCTTGACCATCCCCATCATATCCGCGAGACCAGACGAATGGTCGCACAGCTGAGGACTGAATTGCGCAAGCGGCAAGTAATTGAAAACAAGAAAAGCTAATAATCCATGGAAGGTAACAGAAACTTGCGTAAGGAACGTACCGGTGCGGTCGTCAGCAATAAAATGGAAAAAACCATAGTTGTTGCGGTTAAAAGAAAAGTTAAACATCCTATATACGGGAAGTTTGTTAACAAGACCACCAAATTCGTTGCTCATGACGAAGAGAACACCTGTAAAGAAGGAGATCTCGTCCGGATCATGGAAACCCGGCCTCTGAGCAAACGGAAAAATTGGAGATTAGTGGAAATTATAGAAAGAGCCAAGTAACCATGATACAGCAAGAGAGTAGAATGACCGTGGCCGATAACAGCGGTGCCAAAGAAGTTTTGTGCATCCGGGTTTTAGGCGGGACAGGCAAAAAATACGCCACTGTTGGCGATAAAGTGGTTGTTACTGTAAAATCTGCTTTACCTGGTGGAGAACTAAAAAAAGGTACTGTTTCTAAAGCGGTAATCGTTCGTACAACCAAGGAAATAAGGAGAAACGACGGATCCTATATCCGCTTTGACGATAACGCCTGCGTTCTTTTGAATCCTACCGGAGAAATCCGCGGAACACGTATTTTCGGACCGGTGGCGAGAGAACTTCGCGAAAATTACATGAAGATCGTTTCACTGGCCCCTGAAGTGTTATAATCAAAAAGCACAGACCATGCAGAAAAAGATGAATATTAAAAAAGGAGATACCGTTATTGTGATTGCAGGTAACTCTAAGGGTCAACAGGGCCATGTGCTGGAAGTAATCCGGAAAAATGACAAGGCTATCGTGGAAGGTGTGAATATGCTTTCCAAGCACACTAAAGCGGATAAAAACGCACCACAAGGTGGTATCATCAAAAGAGAAGGTCCAATACATGTATCAAACTTGATGCTGCTGGATCCTACTACCGGAAAACCGACTCGTATCGGACGCCGTCTTGATGATAATGGTAAATTGGTACGTTATGCCAAAAAATCCGGAGAGGAGATCAAGTAATGAAATACACACCAAGCCTGAAGGTAAAATACCAGGAAGAAATTATTCCTGCCCTGACAAAAGAATTTGATTATAAAACTGTTATGCAGGTACCGCGTTTAGAGAAAATCGTGGTGAACCGTGGAGTGGGAAAAGCAGTTGCTGATAAAAAGCTGATTGAAGTTGCTCAGGAAGAACTTACAGCAATTACAGGTCAGAAGGCAGTGCAAACGCTCTCTAAAAGAGACATATCAAACTTTAAACTCAGGCAGAAGATGCCGATCGGGGTTAAAGTAACCCTTCGCCGTGAAAAAATGTACGAGTTTCTGGAAAGACTTATAGCTGTAGCCCTTCCACGTATACGAGACTTTAAAGGTGTGGCCGCCAAATTTGATGGACGCGGCAATTATACACTCGGAATTACTGAACAGATTATTTTCCCGGAAATTGAAATAGATAAAATCCATTCAATGATCGGTATGGAAATCAGTTTTGTTACAACCGCCAAAACCGATGAGGAAGGTTTTGCCCTGCTCAAAGAATTTGGAATACCTTTTAAATCAACTAATAAGAAATAGGGATGGCAAAAGAATCCATGAAGGCTCGCGAAGTTAAGCGGCAGAAAATGGTTGAGAAATATGCTGAAAAGCGAGCCAAACTTAAGGCCGAGGGTGATTTTATTGGCTTAAGTAAACTTCCGAAGAATTCTTCAAAAGTAAGATTGCATAACCGGTGTAAACTGACCGGTAGGCCAAAAGGATATATGCGTCAATTTGGGATTAGCCGTATCTCGTTCCGTGAAATGGCTTCCAATGGGCTGATACCGGGTATTAAAAAAGCAAGTTGGTAATTTAATTAATAGATAAAAATGACTGATCCTATTGCAGATTACCTGACGCGTGTGCGTAATGCGATTATGGCCAAGCATAAAGTGGTTGAGATCCCGGCTTCAAACCTGAAAAAGGAGATGACTAAAATCCTTTTTGATAAAGGTTATATCCTGAGCTATAAATTCGAAGAGGATGATAAACAGGGAATTATTAAAATCGCTCTGAAATACCATCCGATTTCGAAGGTTTCGGCAATAAAAAGCCTGAAACGTATCAGCAAACCAGGACTTCGGAAATATAGCGATGTCGACAATCTACCCAGGGTATTGAATGGTATGGGTATTGCCATATTATCTACCTCAAGGGGTTTGATGACAGAAAAAGAAGCCCGCAAGGAAAATGTGGGCGGTGAGGTTATTTGTTACGTTTATTAAAAAGCATTCAACGATGTCACGAGTTGGAAAATTACCCATATCATTACCTTCAGGTGTAACTGTAAAAGTTCACGATGATAATCTGGTAGAAGTTGGCGGTCCGCTGGGTTCCTTAACACAGCAGGTTGATCCGGATATCCAGGTCAAGGTTGAAAATGGAATTGTAAATGTGATCCGGCCAACTGAACAGAAAAGGCACCGTGCACTGCACGGCCTTTACAGAGCTCTCATTCAGAATATGGTTACCGGTGTATCAACCGGATATGAAATAAAACAGGAACTGGTTGGCGTTGGATATAAAGCAACAGCCGAAGGTCAGATTCTTGAACTGCATCTTGGTTTTTCACATCCCTTTGTGATACAGTTACCACCGGAAGTTTCGGTCGTTGCTGTAACCGAACGACGCAGTAATCCAATCATTACACTTAAGAGTATTGATAAACAGCTGATTGGACAAATCGCTGCAAAAATTCGTTCCTTTAGACCACCCGAACCATACAAAGGCAAAGGGGTTAAATTTGTCAACGAAGTGCTTCGCAGGAAATCTGGTAAAGCAGCTGGTAGCTGATGCTGGTTAATTATCGAAAAAATTACAGATAAAATCTATACGAAATGGCTTTTTCAAAGCGTGAACGCAGACTAAAGATCAAGAACAGGATACGGAAGGATATGTCCGGTTCAACGGAAGTTCCCAGACTTTCCGTTTTTCGCAGCAATCGACAGATTTCTGTGCAGGTGATCAATGATCTAACCGGACGGACACTGGTTTCGGCCTCTTCCTTAGAGAAAGAGATTGCCCAGAAAGAAAGTGTTACAAAAATTGACCAGGCAAAACTCGTTGGTAAACTAATTGCCGAAAAGGCCTTAGCCAACGGAATCAGCAAAGTCGTTTTCGACCGGAACGGGTATTTATATCATGGTAGAATAAAATCGTTGGCAGATGCAGCCCGTGAAGGTGGGCTTAAATTCTAAGAAATATGGCTACTAGTGTACGTAAGGTAAAAACAAGTGATCTTGAACTGAAGGACCGGTTGGTTGCAATCAACAGGGTAACGAAAGTGACCAAAGGGGGGCGAAATTTCAGCTTCTCTGCAATAGTTGTGGTGGGGAATGAAGACGGAGTTGTCGGGTGTGGTTTGGGTAAGGCTAATGAAGTTACTACTGCCATCGCCAAAGGGGTAGAAGCAGCCAAGAAAAACCTGATCAAAGTTCCGATTATTAATGGCACCATCCCTCATGAACAGATTGCAAAGTTCGGTGGAGCAACTGTTTGGCTTAAACCAGCCTCCGGTGGTACCGGAGTAAAGGCAGGTGGTGCTATGCGCGCTGTCCTTGAAAGCGTGGGAGTCCATAATGTGCTCGCCAAATCGAAAGGTTCTTCTAATCCTCATAACCTGGTGAAAGCCACGATGAAGGCCCTGGTTGAAATGAGAGATGCCCTTACGGTAGCTCAGCATCGGGGTGTAAGCCTTGATAAAGTTTTTAATGGATAATCCGGTATTATTTTGAAACCATGGCTAAGATTAAAATAACTCAAACAACAAGTAAGATCCATACAACCGAAAGGCAGAAAAGAACCCTCGAGGCACTTGGATTGAAACGAATGCATGCCACTGTAATTGTGGAGGCCACACCCCAGATTCTGGGAATGGTTGGAAAAGTAAAACACCTGGTGTCAACCGAGACAACTAAGTAATTAATTTGTAAGACTTAAATCCAATGGAATTACATAATCTGAAACCAGCTGAAGGATCAGTACACCGGGAAAAGAGAATTGGTCGCGGTCAAGGCTCAGGCCATGGCGGGACTTCTACACGTGGTCATAAAGGCGCAAAATCACGGTCTGGTTACTCTAAAAAAGTAGGTTTCGAAGGAGGGCAGATGCCTATTCAGCGCCGCCTGCCGAAATTTGGCTTCACCAATATCAATCGTAAGGAATTTAAGGGTATTAACATCGGAACTCTCCAGATGGTGGCTGAAAAGATGAATCTTTCCCTTATCGATGTCGAAACTTTGATATCGGTAGGTTTAGCCCGCAAGAATGATAAGGTGAAAATTCTGGGTAATGGTACCCTTACCTCCAAGCTTGAAGTTAAAGCACATGCATTTTCGGAGTCTGCGGTGAAAGCAATTGAAGCTCAACAAGGAACCGTAGTAAAATTATAACCGGATGAAGAGATTTATCGAAACACTGAAGAACATCTGGAGGATTGAAGACCTCCGGGCCCGGATCCTGACAACATTGGGTTTGGTGCTTGTTTATCGGCTCGGTAGTTTTGTCGTTTTACCTGGCATAGATCCTACTCAACTTGACGCCCTTAAGCGCCAAACTGCTGGTGGACTCGAAGGTTTGCTGGATATGTTTTCAGGAGGTGCATTTTCTAATGCTTCAATCTTTGCATTAGGGATCATGCCCTATATTTCCGCATCTATCGTGATACAATTGCTCACCATCGCAGTCCCTTATTTTCAGCGTTTGCAGAAGGAGGGTGAGAGCGGAAGAAAGAAAATGAACCAGATTACACGTTGGCTGACTGTTCTGATTACGGCTGCACAGGGACCAAGTTATATCTTTAACCTGCATGCTCAGTTGCCGGAAACAGCATTCCTCCTTAAAGGGCCATTCTTTACTGTTTCATCTGTAATAATTCTGTCTGCCGGGACTCTTTTTGTCATGTGGCTTGGAGAGAGGATAACAGACAAGGGGGTTGGTAATGGAATCTCATTGATTATTATGATCGGAATTATTGCCCGGTTGCCATTTGCGCTTATGGGAGAAGTTGCTACCAAGCTTGAACAGAAAGGGGGCGGATTGGTAATGATTCTGGTTGAAATTATTCTTCTGGTTATCGTTATCATGGGTGCTATAGCGCTGGTTCAAGCTACAAGGAGGGTGCCTGTTCAATATGCTAAACGTATCGTGGGTAACAAACAATATGGTGGTGTTCGTCAATATATTCCATTGAAAATTAACGCTGCCGGTGTTATGCCAATCATCTTTGCCCAAGCCTTCATGTTTATTCCCATGATGGTTGGAAAGTTTAATACTGAAGCTGCGAGTAAATTTGTACAGGCATTCGGTAATTACGAAGGATTCTGGTACAATGCTACATTTGCGTTCCTGATTATTGCTTTCACATACTTCTATACAGCTGTTACTGTTAATCCAACACAAATGGCTGAAGATATGAAACGAAACGGCGGGTTCATTCCAGGTGTTAAACCCGGACGGAAAACCGTTGATTTTCTGGATACTGTAATGTCGAGAATTACGCTTCCGGGCTCCATGTTTCTGGCTTTGATTGCCATACTTCCGGCATTCGCAACGTTGATTGGTGTCAATAGCCAGTTTGCGGCGTTCTTCGGGGGGACCTCACTCCTGATTTTGGTTGGTGTTGTTCTTGATACATTGCAACAAGTTGAAAGTCATTTGCTCATGCGCCACTATGATGGTCTGATGAAATCAGGCCGCATAAAAGGTCGCGTGGGTAGTACGGCTTCCATTTAGTTGTATTTTGCGTTCTTTGTATGTTTCAATTGAAGACAGACGAAGAGGTTGAGTTGCTTAGGCAAAGCAACCTGCTTGTATCTGCTACTCTGGCTGCTGTTGCTTCTCTGATGAAACCGGGGGTTTCGACACTGGAAATCGACCGGATGGCTGAAGAGTTTATCCATGATCACGGTGGAGTACCGGGATTTAAAGGTTATCAGGGTTATCCTGCTACGCTTTGTGTCTCGGTGAATGATGAAGTAGTTCATGGAATACCTTCCCGGAGAATTCTCAAAGATGGAGATATTGTGTCTGTGGATTGCGGAGTTTTGATGAATGGCTTCCATGGTGATTCTGCTTTTACGTTCACAATTGGTGTTGTTAAACCAGAAGTATTAAAACTGATCAGGGTTACCAAAGAATGTTTGAAATTGGGAATATCTCAGGCAATCACAGGAAAACGAATCGGTGACATCGGTCATGCCATTCAAAAGCACGCAGAGATTAATGGGTTCTCGGTTGTAAGAGAAATGGTCGGCCACGGTGTTGGACGGCATCTTCACGAACCACCTGAAGTTCCTAATTATGGGAAGCCCGGAACCGGAGAGGTTCTGCAAAAAGGGCTAACCATTGCGATAGAACCGATGATTAACCTGGGTAAAAGGCACATTCATCAAGATCAGAACGGATGGACTATCCGGACTGCTGACCGAAAGCCATCAGCCCATTTTGAACATTCGATAGTGGTAAAGGATCAAATAGCAGATGTATTGTCTGATTTTAATATAATTGAAGAAGCAGTTTTAAAAGTTTAATATATGCCAAAGCAGCCTTCTATCGAACAGGATGGTACAATTATCGAAGCTCTGTCCAATGCTATGTTCCGCGTAGAATTGGAGAATGGGCACGTTATAACCGCCCATATCTCCGGGAAGATGCGTATGCATTATATTAAAATACTGCCGGGAGACAAGGTGAGAGTCGAAATGTCTCCATACGATCTGACAAAAGGACGAATTGCATACCGATACAAAAACTGATAATATTTAGCGATCATGAAGGTAAGAGCATCCGTTAAGAAGCGTTCCGCCGAGTGCAAAATTGTACGTCGGAAAGGACGATTATATGTAATTAATAAGAAAAATCCCAGGTTCAAGCAACGTCAGGGATAATTGGTATTTTGAAACAACTCATAAGGAATATCTTTTATGGCACGTATCGTTGGTGTTGATATACCAAACAACAAGAGGGGCGAAATCGCACTCACTTATATCTATGGAATCGGCAGAAGCACATCCCGTAGAATTCTAACCGAAGCCGGTGTTGATAAAGATCGAAAAGTTCAGGATTGGACAGATGATCAAAGCGCCGCAATCCGTAATTTCATCAATGAGAATTTCAAAATCGAAGGTGAACTTCGGTCTGAAACTCAGATTAACATCAAACGTCTAATGGACATTGGTTCCTATAGGGGTATCCGCCATCGTCTCGGCTTGCCGGTGCGTGGACAAAGTACCAAGAACAATGCTCGTACCCGTAAAGGAAGACGGAAAACTGTAGCAAACAAAAAGAAAGCGACTAAATAACCGTTAGACTATGGCAAAGAAGAAAGTTAAAGCAGCGAAGAAACGGGTAGTGCAGGTTGAACCACTTGGACAGGCACACATCCATTCTTCATTTAACAATATTATTGTTTCCCTGACCAACAATTCCGGACAGGTTATTTCTTGGTCCTCAAGCGGGAAAAACGGTTTCCGGGGGTCGAAAAAGAATACCCCGTATGCAGCCCAAATTGCAGCTCAGGATGCTTCTAAAGTAGCATACGACCTGGGCCTGAGGAAAGTGAAAGTTTTTGTAAAAGGACCTGGCAATGGCAGGGAATCTGCCATCCGTACGATTCATAATAGCGGTATCGAAGTTATCGAGATCGTTGACGTAACACCGCTGCCGCATAACGGCTGCCGCCCTCCTAAACGCAGGAGAGTCTAAGAAATTCGAATTAACAAACGATAAATCAGAGTTAGATGGCTAAGTATACTGGACCAAAGACCAGAATCGCAAGAAAATTTGGGGAACCGATTTACGGACCGGATAAGTATTTTGATAAAAGGAATTATCCGCCGGGATTTCATGGTCCTTCAAGAAGAAGAAGAAAGCTTTCAGAATATGGCACTCAGCTGAAAGAAAAGCAGAAAGCTAAATATACCTATGGGGTACTTGAGAAACAGTTTGCTAATCTGTTTCATAAAGCCCAAAGGACAAAAGGTATAACGGGTGAAGTTTTATTGCAACTTCTCGAGACACGTTTGGATAATGTTGTATTCCGACTTGGAATTTCCAATACGCGTGCAGCTGCCCGGCAACTGGTTAACCACAGACATATCGTGGTTAATGGAAAGGTAGTTGATATAGCTTCTTATCTGGTTAAACCTGGTGACGTCATCGGCGTCCGTGAAAAATCGAAATCATTGGAAGTCGTATTGAACTCTCTCGCCTCAGCTTCCAGGTCCAGGTATTCCTGGCTGGAATGGGACCACTCCATGATGTCCGGTAAATTCCTGAATGTTCCTGAAAGGACTGAAATTCCCGAAAACATCAAGGAACAACTTATCGTTGAATTATATTCCAAGTAAACGTAAAATCCTGATCAATGGCCATTCTATCATTTCAGAAACCTGATAAGGTTATCCTGCTTGAATCGGACTCTAGTTATGGAAAGTTCGAATTCCGGCCACTTGAACCGGGCTATGGGATTACTATTGGTAATTCCCTTCGCCGTATCCTACTGAGCTCGCTCGAGGGATTCGCTATCACCACCGTGAAAATTGAAGGAGTGAACCACGAATTCTCAACCATTAAAGGAGTATTGGAGGACGTATCCGAAATTATTCTGAATCTGAAACAAGTTCGGTTTAAACAACAAATCGAAGGAGTTGAAGATGAGCGGGTTACTATTAACGTGACTGGTCGGGACCAGCTTAAAGCCGCAGATTTGAACAATTTCTTAAGCGGTTTTAAAATCCTGAATCCTGATTTAGTGATCTGCCGGATGGATCCGGCAGTTAAGCTGCAAATGACTATCACAATCAGCAAAGGTCGTGGTTATGTGCCTTCTGATGAAAACAAATCAGAAGATGCTGAGATCGGAATAATTGCCCTTGATTCAGTTTTTACTCCAATCAGGAACGTTAAGTATATGGTTGAAAATTTCAGGGTCGAGCAAAAAACTGACTATGAAAAACTGATCCTTGAAATCAAAACCGATGGCTCCATTAACCCGAAAGACGCGTTAAAAGAAGCTGCAAAAATACTGATCCATCATTTCATGCTGTTTTCGGATGACAAGATCACCCTGGAATCTGATGAGAAAATGGATAGTGAGGAGTTTGATGAGGAAGTTTTGCATATGAGACAACAACTCAAGACTAAGTTAACCGATTTAGACCTTTCGGTTCGGGCTTTGAATTGTCTGAAAGCTGCCGATGTCGAAACTCTGGGTGATCTGGTTGCCTACAATAAAAATGACCTGTTGAAATTCAGAAATTTCGGCAAGAAATCCCTCACTGAACTGGAAGACTTGCTGAAAATTATGAATTTGAACTTTGGAATGGATGTAGCTAAATACAAGTTAGATAAGGAATAAGGAATAGTATAATGAGACACGGAGATAAACAGAATAATTTAGGAAGAAAGAGTGCTCATCGCGAAGCTATGTTGGGCAATATGGCTTGTTCCCTGATCAAGCACAAACGGATTAGTACCACAGTTGCCAAGGCAAAAGCTCTAAGGAAATATGTTGAGCCTCTGATTACAAAAGCTAAAGACGATACTACCCATTCACGTAGGACCGTTTTTAGTTATTTGAGTGATAAAGATGCTGTTACTGTACTTTTCCGTGATGTGGCACAAAAAATCGGCGACAGACCAGGTGGTTATACCCGCATTCTGAAAACCGGAACCCGCCTTGGAGATAGTGCTGAAATGTGCATTATCGAACTGGTTGACTTTAATGAGAACATGCTTTCTTCTAAAGCAGACGTAAAAGCTAAAACAACTCGCCGGTCCAGGAAGTCTCCGAAAACGGCTGCTGATGAAGCAACTACAACTGTTGAAAAGAAGCCGGCTGCTAAAACAGCAAAGAAAAAGGTTGAAGGAGCTGAAAAAGCCGGGACAAAAGCTAAAGCAGAGGAAGTTACCGAACCTGCTACTGAAGAAGAGGTTGGCGAAGACTTGCAAGAAGAGAAAGAATAGAGCGTATCTGCTCTTACAGAATATAGCCCGGGTAAACATTACCCGGGTTTTTTTTATCTTGTAAGAAAAAAGGAGAAGGGATCAAATGAATCTGTCGACTTATATCAAAAAGTTGGAACAAGCTGGTGAAATTATCAGGATACGGGAGGAAGTCTCCCCCCATCTTGAAATAACTGAAATCACAGATCGTTTTTCAAAGCAGACTGGGGGCGGTAAAGCTCTTCTTTTTGAAATGACCGGAACCGAATACCCGGTTCTGATTAACTCGCTGGGATCGGAAAAACGAATCAGGATTGCTTTCGGTGGCCGGTCACCCGATGAGCTTGCCGGTGAAATCCATAAGATGATCAGTATTCTTACCGGCAGTGATTCAGGTTTTGCCGGTAAAGTCAGGAAGATACCTCTCTTAGGTAAAGCTGCCCGGTGGATTCCCAAACGCAGAAGAGGAAGGGGAGCTTCTCAGGAGGTTATCAATCTGGAGCCTGATCTCGGTAAATTGCCTGTTTTAACTTGCTGGCCTTTTGATGGAGGACCGTTTATTACTTTTCCGCTGGTCCACACAGTTGATCCCGTTACCGGATCTCCAAACCTCGGGATGTACCGGATGCAGGTTTTCGGGTCCAACTCAACCGGAATGCACTGGCATATGCATAAAACCGGAGCCCGCCATTATCGGGAATATCAGAAAATGGGTACAAAGATGCCAGTAGCGGTAGCTCTGGGTGGTGATCCGGTTTACACTTACTGTGCAACGGCCCCATTGCCCGACGGCATTGATGAGTACCTTCTGGCTGGCTTTATCCGGAATAAGCCGGTAACTCTGGTCAAATGTGTAACACAGGAATTATGGGTGCCGGAGGATTGCGATTTTATTTTAGAGGGATTTGTTGATACGGCAGAGCCGTTAAAGGAGGAGGGGCCATTTGGTGATCACACTGGTTTTTATTCGCTTGAAGATCAGTTTCCTGTTTTTCACCTGACTGCAATCACCCACCGGCGAAAAGCCATTTATCCTGCAACAATTGTCGGAATTCCTCCTCAGGAAGATACCTGGCTGGCGTGGGTTACTGAAAGGCTTTTTAAACCGATGATCAAAATGGCATTGGTTCCTGAGTTGACCGACTTCCATTTACCTGTTGAAGGAGTGGCTCATAACCTTGTTCTGGCCCGAATTACTCCGTCCTATCCCGGACAAGGCCGCAAAGTTTTGCATACTTTATGGGGTGCTGGCCAGATGATGTTTACCAAGTTTATTGTGATTACCGGAGATGGGCCGGAGTTAAAGGATTATTTCCATCTGGCCCGGTATATTTCAGGCCGTGTGGATCCTTCGCAGCATGTGGAAAAAGCTTCGGGACCATTGGATATTCTTGATCACTCATCGAGAAAACCAGCCTTCGGAGGGAAATTGGGGCTCGACGCTACCGGACCGGAAATATTCAATGACGATCAGATATCAAAAACTATTGATGAACAAATGGTTATAGCCTTTCGTTCACAGCATCCGCAGATTATGGACATGAATCTGGAATGGATAAAGGGGGGTGTGTCTATCGGTTTAATTTCTTTGCGTAAAACCTATTCCGGAGTGGTGAGTGAGATTGCAGATGAGATCCGGTTGTTCGATTCTTTTAATGATATCAGGTTTTGGATTGTTTTTGATGACTGGGTCGATCTGACAGATCCTCATGAAATTGTTTGGCTTACCGGAAGTAACGTGGAAGTACTTTCTGATGTTCGGATTTTTCCTACAGCCAATGGAAAAGCAGCCGGCATGATGTTCATTGACGCTACTGTTAAGACACTCAAGTTGGATGGCTTTCTCCGTCCATGGCCAAACCCAACCCTCATGGACTCGGAAACTATCAGAATGGTTGATAAAAAATGGCCGGACTATGGAGCCGGAGCTTTGATTCCATCTCCTTCATCTAAATACTCAAAATTTTACCAGGAAGGCGCCGTTAGGAAGACAGGAAGACTTTAAAACTATAAGACTTTAAGATCGAAACACTTAAGAGTAAACTGAAGCTTATAGTATTGCCTTAATTTGCTTTTAGCCGGCTGTTGAATTCCTTGAGTCCTTTATCCAGAAAATCGATAAAGGAATCCACGTTGAGATCATAGGATCGTGTGGGTATCAGTAATTTGCCATCAGTGTCGAGCAGAGCATACTGTGGTTGAGTGTTTTGACCAAAGCGGGTGATCTGGAAATCCTGGTATTTTTTCCCCAAAGTCTTCTTCACTTTTCCGTCATAGGTTGATGTTACCCATTCGGATTCAGGAAGTTTTATGACCTTATCATCTACGTATAGGGCGACAACAACATAACTGTCACGTAACCTGCTTAATACACGAGGGTCCGACCATACTCTTGCTTCCATTTCACGGCAGTTTACGCAACCGTGTCCGGTAAAGTCGATGAAAACCGGTTTATTTTGAGATTTGGCACATGATAACGCCTGATCGTAATCGAAATAACCTTTCAATCCATGAGGCAGTTTAAGTCTGTCAGAATACTCCGGCTTCTCGCAAATAATCTGGTCGGATGAACCGGCGCTGGCAGCAGTTCCCGCATTGTCGCGGATGACCTGCCTTAAATCAAAGTCATTGGTTGTTTCAGGCGGAAGATAACCGGCCAGTGCTTTCAGCGGAGCTCCGATCATTCCTGGTATTAAGTACACTACAAAAGTAAAAGTGATGATGGAGAGTAATAATCGCGGAACACCAATATGGGTTACATCACTGTCATGTTTAAATTTGATTTTACCCAGAAGATAAAAACCCATTAAGGTGAAGATGACAATCCAAAAGGCCAGATACACTTCGCGGTCAAGAATTCCCCAATGATAGGTTTGATCTGCAATACTCAGGAATTTAAGTCCGAGTGCAAGTTCAATAAAGCCAAGAATAACTTTAACCGAGTTTAACCAACCCCCGGATTTCGGCAATGAGCTCAACCAGGAAGGGAAAATGGCAAACAAAGTAAAGGGGAGAGCAAATGCAATTCCAAAACCAAACATTCCTACGATTGGTTGAAGAATTTGTCCCCCGGCAGATTGAACCAGAACTGTGCCAACGATAGGGCCAGTACATGAAAATGAGACTAATACCGTGGTAAATGCCATAAAGAAAGGACCTCCCAAACCACCTTTATCAGCTCGTTGGTCAGATTTGCTGATCATCCAGTTTGGCAGATTGATCTCAAACATTCCGAAGAACCATGCGGCAAAGAAGAGGAATATCAGAAAGAATAACACATTGGGGATCCAGTGTGTACTCATGAAATTGGCTATGCCGGGACCAAAGGTTATCGCAACCACAGTTCCAATAACTGCGAAAATGGCCACAATTGAAATACCGAAGAACATAGCCTCGAACAGAGATTTCCGGCGTGATTTTTTTCCATGCATAAAGAATGAGACGGTCATCGGTATCATGGGAAAAACGCAAGGTGTCAGCAATGCGATCAAACCACTGCCGAAAGCGATCCAAAAAAGCTTCCAAAGGTTCTTAGAGTATCCTGATGCCGGAGTGGAGCTATCCGGTGTTGCCGGTTTGACAGTAGCGGATTCACTTTTTTCTGCACCGGATTGTTCTATATTGAAATCAAAATCGACTTCGCCAGGGGAACAGGATTTGTCATCACATATCTGATAATCAATGGTTCCGATGATCTTAAAGGATTCTTTCTTAAGGACTTTGATTTTCTGTATGAATTGGGCTTCCATGGCGAAATAGGTCACCTTCATATTAAACATCTTGTCGAATTCTTCGCTGGGCCTGGTAGCTTCTACAACGCTGTCGATCCGTTGAAAATTGGGAGACGGTTCAAAGGTAAAAACGGCCGGTTGAGGTCCGCCAGCAGGAACAAACTGGCTGTAAATGTGCCAGGTTGGTTCAATGGCTGCAGAAAAATGCAACTCATAGATACTGTCACTGACCGGTTTCACTGAATAGTACCAGCTCACCGGGTCAACCATTTGTGACTTGCATGACATAAAGGAACCGGTTAACAGGCATAGTGTTAACAAAAGATAGAGTGAATTCTTCTGCTTGAACATAATCAAAAGAGTAAAAAGTTATTTAGATAACGAATTTCTCGCCATTCTGATCAAGAAACTCATAATTCAGAATCCCCAGGTTTGGATCTGATATGATTTTGAGCCAATTACGATTCTTGTACGACCATTTCATCCGGATTGACGGGAATCCATAGCGCAGATAGGCTGCCAGGTAAGGATGAGCTTTTAGCGTCAATTTTGGCTTGGGGTATTTGTCTAAAATATAGAGGAATTGATTTAATACCTGATCCAGAACGAGGATGCTCGGAGTAACCTCGCCTGTTCCACTGCAGGTTGGACAGGTCTCCATGATCTGAACATCCATCTCGGGCCTGACTCTCTGGCGGGTAATCTGTATCAGGCCGAATTTACTTACGGGAAGGATATGGTGCTTGGCCCGGTCAGCTTTCATCGCTTCCTTCATCCGGTCAAAAACCTTTTGGCGGTTATCCGCCTTGACCATATCAATAAAGTCAACTACGATAATCCCGCCCATATCTCTCAGCCTGAGTTGCCTTGCGATTTCATCGGCTGCAGAAAGGTTGACATCAAGGGCATTGGTTTCCTGATCGCTGGCTGATCGAGAGCGGTTACCGCTGTTAACATCAATAACATGCAGGGCTTCAGTATGCTCAATAATCAAATAGGCTCCGCTTTTGTAGGAAACGGTTTTTCCAAACAGGGTTTTTATCTGTTTATCGATCCCGAAATGTTCAAATATTGGAGTGTTACCCGAATAGTACTTTACAATTTTTTGTTTTTCGGGGGCGATTGTGATGATAAAGTCACGGATTTCCCGATAGAGAGCCTGATCATTAACAGAAATGCTATTGAAAGAGGGATTCAAAATGTCCCTCAAAATTGCGGAGGTTCGGTTCAGTTCACCCAAAACCAGGGTTGGCGGTTCTACTGATTTGATATCCTGAAAAATAGACTCCCATCTTTCCACAAGCGATTTCAATTCAGCATCCAAAACGGCCACTTTGCGTTCTTTGGCAACGGTTCTGACGATAACACCGTAATTCTTCGGTTTAATAGATAGGATCAGTCGCTTGAGCCTGTTGCGCTCTTCTTCGGATTTTATTTTTGTGGAAGCCGAAACTTTATCGGAAAATGGTAAAAGTACCAGATTCCGGCCTGCTAAGGATATCTCACTGGTGAGGCGGGGGCCTTTAGACGCTATCGGTTCCTTAGCTACCTGGACAAGAACTACCTGTCCGGCCTTCATCAGGTTAGTAATCTTACCGTGTTTATCAATATCCGGATCAGTCTTAAACTTATCCAGGATCAGAATCTTGGTTTTCCGGTTAAGAGCCTGATTAAGGTATTTGTTCAGCGACTGAAACTGCGGCCCAAGATCGAGGTAATGCAGGAAGGCGTCCTTTTCATATCCGACATCAACGAAAGCCGCATTCAATCCCGGCATGATTTTCTTTACCTTGCCAAGATAGATGTCACCTACCGAAAACTGAATATTTGATTTTTCCTTGTTGAGTTCAACCAGCTTTTTTTCCTCAAGAAGAGCTATAGCTATTTCGCTTGTGCTGGCATCGATAATCAGTTCATTACTCACAACTCGTTATGTCTTTGGGGAGAAGAGTAAATGGAGATAATGCCTTTCCAATAAACAGCATAAACCTAAAGAGAAACTCCTTAGGTTTATGCTGTGCAAATTTATCGAAAGACTATTTCTTTTTCTTATGGCGATTTTTCCGCAGGCGTTTTTTCCGCTTGTGCGTTGCCATTTTATGTCTTTTGCGTTTTTTTCCGCTTGGCATGTCAAATACAATTTATTAATACAGAACTACTTCTTCTTTCTAACCTGATCTTTAACCTTGGCTACGAAAGTTTTTGCCGGTTTAAACGCAGGGATGAAATGTTGCGGAATGATAATGGTTGTATTCTTCGAGATATTCCGGGCAGTTTTTTCGGCTCTTTTCTTAACGATAAAACTCCCAAATCCCCTCAGGTATACATTATTACCATTTACCAACGAGGTTTTTACGGTACCCATGAAGGCTTCAACCGTCTTCTGTACAGCAACTTTCTCAATACCAGTGTTCTTGCTGATTTCGTTTACAATGTCTGATTTAGTCATCGCTATAAATACTTTAATTATCAACTAATTACAATCGGTCTGCAAATATATATCTTTTTCTGAAATATTCTTTCGATTGAAAATTTTTTTTTCTTTTTTTTCCATTTGGCTGGTAAACATGCATATATATAGGGTGAGTATTGATCCGGCCGGTCAGTAAGCGTACTAAAGTTTTGAAACTTGGGAATAGTTCGTATTTTTAATCAACAATTAATTTTTATCCAAATGTCTGTAAATAAAGCAATTCTAGTTGGGAATGTTGGTAAAGACCCTGAGGTCCGTCACCTTGAAGGGGGTACTTCGGTAGCCCGGTTTACCCTGGCAACATCTGAAACCTACAAAAATAAGACTGGTGAGCAGGTGAAAAACACTGAATGGCACAATATTGTGGTCTGGCGTCAGCTTGCTGATCTCGCCGAGAAGTATATCCGCAAAGGCAGCCAGATTTACGTCGAAGGGAAAATAACCAACCGGCAGTATGATGATAAGGATGGCAACAAGCGTTATATTAGCGAAATCGTTGCAGATAATATCCGTCTTCTGGGCCGGAAGGAAGATTCGTTTGTTACGCCTGCTGCTAATGGTCCAGGACGGCCTCAATCTGATCCGATGCCTGTTAATCCACCTGAAGAGCAGGATCAATCTGCGGAAGGTGATGATTTGCCATTTTAAACCTGAAAAAGTTTTAATTTGAATCCGGGTCTGATCATAGAATTGATAGTCATTCTGTTGTTATTGGCAGCTTCTGCTTTGATTTCCGGGGCAGAAGTTGCCTTTTTTTCGCTTGGGCCCAATGAACGCAACCAGCTTAATCTGAAAAACAGCAAAAAAGCCAAGAGGGTACTAACCCTCCTAGTTAAACCCGAGGATCTACTGGCTACCTTATTGGTTGCTAATAATTTGGTTAACATGGGAATAGTGATTCTTTCCACTTGGGTAACGGATTCGCTTTTGAGCTTTACGGGCTATCCTGTGTTAAAATTCATTATCCAGATTGTGCTCATCACCTTTGTGATTTTATTAATTGGAGAGGTTTTGCCGAAAATCTATGCTACCCGGCACTCACTTCGGCTTGCCCAATTGATGTCGATTCCTGTATTAACCCTTAAACGAATGCTGCGGCCGGTCAACAGGGTATTAATCGGTTCCACTTCGCTGGTCAGGAAACGACTTAAAGACCAAAGTGCTCCTTTAACCATGGATGAGCTTTCTGAGGCATTGGTGCTTACAGGACAGGAACTGGTTGAAGAGGAGAAAATACTTAAAGGTATTGTAAGGTTTGGCAACATTGAGGTTGGGGAAATCATGAGACCAAGGGTTGATATTTTTTCCCTGGACATCAGGGAACCGTTTCGTGCCGTTTTTGACCGGATGATTGAATTGGGATATTCCAGGTTTCCGGTTTATCAGAAAGACCTCGACGATATTCGTGGTATATTATACGTAAAGGATTTATTATCCCATGTTCAGAAAACCAATTCGTTCAGATGGCAATCCTTGATCAGGCCAGCCTTTTTTGTTCCGGAAAACAAGCGAATCAATGATCTCCTCCAGGAATTCAGACAGAACAAAATGCATATGGCTATTGTGGTGGATGAATATGGCGGTACCTCAGGATTGATAACTCTCGAGGATATCCTGGAGGAAATTGTTGGAGAAATCCGCGATGAATCTGATGAAGAAGATACCATGATTCAGAAAATCGGAGAGAAGTCCTACCTGTGTAATGGCAAAACATCCTTACATGATTTGGTTAAGGCTCTTGAGTTGGATGAAGACTATTTTGAACAGGTAAAAGGAGGATCTGAAACTCTGGCCGGGTTAATACTCGAACTCAAAGGAGAAATCCCTGAACCTGGTGAAAAGATTCAATTGAATTATCTTACGTTTGTGATCAAGAGTCGTGATGATCGGAGAATCAAGGAAATAGAAATCAAAATCGCTTAGGGAATTATGAAGTCCAGCCATGTTGAATATCTGATTTTGTTTGCCCTGGCGGTTGTGATATTGGGATGCAGGCAGGATTATACCCCCAAATCAAGAGCCTATTATCGCATTGATCTTCCGAACAAGGAGTATCAGCTGTTATCTGGTAATTATCCGTATAGCTTTGAATATCCTGCCTATGCGCGCATCAATTCTTATCAGGGAAAATGGAAAGATACCGATACAGCCGATTATTGGATCAATGTTGAATTTCCGCAATTCAAAAGCCGGGTTCATTTGACTTACAAAACGGTAAAAAACAATCTGGCAAATTTGATAGAAGATGCACATACCTATGCCTATAAGCATAGCATCAAGGCAGATGCCATAATTCAATCAGAATATATCGATAGCCTCACTAAAGTATATAGTGTTCTGTTTGACATAAAAGGTAATACAGCATCGTCTGTTCAGTTCTATGCAACTGACAGTGTGCATCATTTTCTCAGGGGCGCCCTCTATTTTGACTGTGAACCCAATAAGGATTCATTAGCTCCCGTAAGGGAATTTCTGCGCGTCGACCTTATAAAGATGATTGAGTCTCTTACCTGGAGGAATATGCCTGTAAAATGATCCTACCCTACCTAAAAAGCCTGAAAGGCCATAAGAAAGCATTTGCCTGGCTGATTGACCCGGACAAATGCAATGATGAGCACATTAGCTATCAGCTAGCTGTTGCCAGAGATACGGGAGTCGATTTGATTTTTGTTGGGGGAAGCCTGATTTTTAATCATGTTGATCGGCTGATTACTAAGATAAAATCACTGTCCCGGATACCTGTCATTCTATTTCCCGGATCACCACTTCAGCTAAGTTCGCAGGCAGATGCTGTATTGCTGCTATCGCTGATTTCTGGGAGAAATCCTGAATATCTGATAGGAAATCATGTAGTAGCGGCTCCGTTTTTGCGGGAATCCGGATTAGAGATTATTCCAACCGGATACATGTTGATCCATGGAGGTCAGCAAACTTCAGTTTCCTATATGAGTAATACTCAGCCCATTCCGGCCGATAAGCCGGATATTGCCCTTGCAACGGCTATGGCTGGGGAAATGCTTGGGCTAAAAGTCATTTATCTTGATTCCGGGAGCGGTGCACTTAATCCTGTTCCATTGAACATGATTGCCTCGGTTGCTTCAGAGATCGATCTGCCGGTTATGATAGGAGGTGGAATCCGGACTCCGGCTGATGTTAGAAATGCTTATGAATCCGGAGCCGATGTAGTGATAGTGGGAAATGCCACTGAGAATAGCCAGAATTGTCTGGGCGAACTGATTGTCGAACGCGATCGGTTCAATATCTGACAGGCGAAATCTCAAAACCGATTTCCAAATCCGGTAAGTCTTCCACAGATGATGTATTTAGCAACCGGGATAAGCGATAAGATGCGATCAGACTGAACCTGTCGAAGCCAAACCGCACGGATGCCTTATAGGTAAGAGTGTTAATATTTTTCAAACCGGATAAAGTGGTTTTTTCAATCAGATAGGGTTTCGGATCAGCTGAATTAAACACATCTTTTGTCACAAGGTGATTGATAATGGAAGCCTGAGCCGTTAATCCAAGATCAATATATTTACCAAGGTAATCTCCGCGCTGACCCAGCCTGACCCTCAGGAATACTCCGCCAAACAGACCATTTGTGCAAATTGATTGAGAATGGTGTATTAATGTATCAGGAAAGTTTTTTCCGGGATACTGGTCAATTCTAAAAAAATTACGGTTGATGCCACATTCGGAAACTATCGCAAAAGGCTTTGCTACTTTAAGTTTATAACGGAAACCCACTGTGATCTGACCCGTAAAGGGTTGATCAGTATTGATTGTTAATGTAGCAGAAGTAGGAATGGTTAAGGATGATGACAGAAAGGCATGATAGAAATGCCTGCGGTTAGGGCCGAAATTCGGATGATCCGGCAAATTATCGAGCCGCTTTTCAAAAATCAGATCCTGGGCTGTGATGTTTGCCTGGACTATGCTCAACAAGAAAAGTAAAATGATCCCTGCTGCTATCTTTTTTCTTTCCATACAGCGGTTTCTCCATTAAAACTGCAACGAAATACGTCTCCTGGTTCAAATCCCGATTTATTGATCACAATAGGTTTGTCGCCATTGACCCGGTAAACTCCATATCTTATAAGGTATCCGGAGGGATTGCTGATATGATAATAGAGGTAGCGTCCGGGCATTATCCATGGGGTGATCAGGCTTGTTTCCGGGATGCTTACACTAAAACTCTCATTGTCGGCAGATAGGCTAATGGTTTTAGAATCCTTTTCCTGGTTTGGGTTTATAATCCGGGAAGCCTGAGGGATGCCATAACCGTGGGAGTAATCGTAATAGGGGAACAAATGTCCTGACTTCTCAATCAATGAAATAATTTCCTGCGCTGAGAGTGAACGGTTCATTTGCCAGGTGCAGGCTGCAAAGCCCGTTATCAAGGGTGCTGAGAAGGATGTTCCCTCCATGATGTGTGTGCCGCCTTTCGGGTTGAGAGTAACCACTTTCCCAGAGGCGCAAACATTTGGTTTCAACCGTTTGTCGGCTGTAGGGCCAACCGAGCTGTAACCGGCGACCAATCCCGTTACGGGATCGATGGCGCCCACACTGAGTATCGAATCAGCATCGGCAGGTGTTCCTACCGTTTGCCACCTGCTCTGTCCTTCGTTGCCATTGGAGATAATGATCAGGATTCCCTTTCGGGCAGCCCTTGCGGCGGCTTTGGCCGCAATGCTTTGATGACCATCCATTTCGGAGGTGAAATATCGTTGATAAGTATATGCCAATGAGGATTGAATGATGTCGGCTCCATGATCTATTGCCCAATCGACAGCTTTAGCCCAATTCAATTCCTCCTGACGGGGTTCGCCACTTTGTTCAGTCAGGGCAAGGAGAAACTCTGCATCCGGGGCAAGACCAAGCGGACGACCCTCGCTGATTCCGGCTATACAAGAAAGAACTTCAGTTCCATGCGAGACACCGGTATAAACATTCTCGCGGTTTTTTACAAAATTCCAGGTAGCAATAATCTGTTTTCTGTCTATCAGATGTTTCAAAGCAGGATGAGTATTGGTACCGGGAAATCCAACATCCAGAATGGCTATGCGTATACCCCGACCGGTAATTCCTTTTTGTATAAATTCTTCTCCCTGAAGATATTGAATCTGCGCAGTCCATATTTTATTAACTTCATTGTCGCGTCCATCCTGAAAGGAGAACGAACAAAAAAGGCAGGGAATTATTAACAGAAATTTTCTCATTTAACCAGATCATAAAGGATTTTGCCAGTGGCGCCGGACGGAGAAGAGATATTGAGCAGATGGGATAGGGTTGGGGCAATATCGAGTAGTGTAACCGGACGGTTGATCGTTTGTTTTGATACTTTCCAACCGTACCAGGTTAGAGGAACATGAGTATCATAGGAGTAGGGGGAGCCGGAATCGCTATCTGTGTTTTCTTCTTCAATCCAACCGGGTTGCAAAATCACGACAATATCGCCGGTACGGTCGGGGTTGTATGAGTTCTGTACTAAATCTCCCCAGGGGCTTGTCACTTCACCCGTAAGCAGCCGGTCTGCCGGAACGGCCCTGGCTATGCCATCGAAATGAGTCAGGAATCGGGAAGCCTGATCCTGAATGATAGTGAAAGAGAGGTTTTTCTGATCTATAAGAGTTTCATTCAGGTATAACTGGTGGTTGACATAATACTCTATCCAGTTACCTTCTCCATATATAACACTCAGATATGAATTCAGGAGAGCGACCGCATTATGGTACCGGAAGAATCCTCCGGGGAGGTTTAATGCCCTGCTATAATCAGGATCCATGGAGGAGCCGTGGGTTGATGTGAGAAATATGAGAGTTTTGTCTTTCCCAATCGTCTCCTCTATCTGATAAAGGAGCCGCTGTATATCCATGTCAAGCCGCAAAAGCGCATCCGCAACTTCTCTTGAATCCGGGCCGAACAATTTGGTTATCTGGTTAATTGCAGTATAACTGACCCAGAGAAGGTCAGTTGTCTGGTCTTTCCCGAGTCCCTCTTCCAGAAGAGCCGTAGTGGCAAAGTCGGTAGTCAGAGTGTTCCCGAACGGCATCATTCCAAGGATTTCGTTATCCTGGCCGAGGCTTTCACGGCGTATGCGGCTCAATTTGTAAGGAAAAGTTTTGAATTGGTTATAGTAGCCGGTTTCAAGGTCGTTGTCATCGGGCGGACAGCCGGAGTATAAATTATCAGCCAATAGAAGGTCCCAGTCCCTGGTCATATAGTGGCCGGCAGAATTGCGGGCATTGAAGTTGTTTACCCACTCGGGGAGCGTGTTGGCATATTGTGAACTGGTAATCCAATTACCTGATGGTGTATCGAACCAATAAGCAGAGCCCGGAATGTGACCCTCTAAAAGAATTGCAGGTTCCGCCCTGAAAGACACTGAAACTACTTTCCCCTTGTAGCCCGACGACAGGATGATCTGGTCACCTATTGTATTGGCCAGAAGCTGATTGGCTGAATGCTTGCCGTTAACGCTATTACCGCCGATAGATCTGGCCAAATAATCTTTTGTGCAATTCTCCTGCTCGCGGCGGAGCCGGTTATACCAATTTTCGGACACAATTCCATGAATGGCCGGAGGGGCACCGGTAGAGATTGAAGCACTTGAAGATCCAGCATCAGCTAATAAGAACGGAACCGAGGTATCTGTATAATTGGTGCCTTGTTTGATCAATTTTTTGATTCCTCCTTCACCGAAAAGATTCCAGTAGCGTTCAATCCAATCGTACTTCATGCCATCCACCACAATTCCAACAATCAAGGCAGGCCTGTCAGCAGGTATCTGGGCATAAGAGTTATAACAAACCAAGGGTCCGGAAAGGACCATAAGAGCGAGCAAGAATCTGAGTTTTAGGCGCATTTGGTATACGTTTTATCAGACATTAAAACGTATGTGCAGGATGTCTCCGTCTTCAACAATGTAATTTTTCCCTTCAATAAAGAGTTTTCCCGCTTCACGGCATGCAGCCTCAGTTTTAAATGTAATATAATCTTTATATTGAATTACCTCGGCTCTGATAAAGCCTCTCTGGAGATCAGAGTGGATAACCCCGGCAGCTTGGGGGGCTGTTGCTCCCTTCCGGATGGTCCAGGCCCGCACTTCCTTAGGCCCGGCGGTGAAAAAAACCTCAAGATTCAGGATGGAGAAAGCCGAACGGATCAATTTATTAACACCGGGTTCATCGAGTTGTAATTCTGACAAAAAGGCCAGCCGATCTTCCGGGTCTTCCAGTTCAGCGATTTCGGACTCTGCTTTTGCAGCAATGATCAGTGTTTCGGTTTTCTCTCCCTGGATAGATTCAATGAACCGGTTTGAGTACATATTCCCGGTAACAGCCGATTTCTCATCGACATTACAAACGTAAATGACTGGTTTTGCGGTCAGCAGGCACAGCTCTGCAATATGTTCCTCATCCTCGCGCGAAAGATGCAGTGTCCGGACATTTTTGAAATCCTCAAGATGTGTCTTAATACGGGTCACAACCTCCAATCCATGCTTTGATGCCTTGTCACCTGCTTTTACACTTTTTTCGAGTTTAAGAATTCTTTTATCTATTGCATCCAGATCCTTAACCTGCAACTCGAGGTCGATGGTTTCACGATCACGTACCGGGTTGATTGTTGTATCGATGTGAGGAAGATTCGGGTCATCAAAACAACGCACCACATGTATGAGTGCATCACAGTTCCGGATATCGGCAAGGAAGCTGTTTCCGATACCTTCGCCTTTTGAAGAGCCCTTGGTTAGACCCGGGATGTCCACTACATCCACCGTAGTAGGCATTACCCGCGCGGAATGGATCAGGGAGTCGAGTTTCAGGAGTCTTTCATCAGGTACTTTTACCTGGCCTAGATTCGATTTGTTGGTGCTAAAAGCGAAATTGCTGGTAGCTACTTTTGTTTCTGAGATACAGTTAAACAGGGTGGTTTTCCCGGTATTTGTAATCCCGATAATGCCGCATTTTAGTCCCATTGAAGTTATTGTTAGTTAGCAAAGGTAAAAAAAATGCTATTTTCGCTCAGTTCCTTATAAACCTTGGTAAAGATATCTATGAACAAACAAGTAATTGATCGGGCGGTGGATAACATTCGCATATTATCAGCTTCAATGGTAGAGAAAGCAAAATCGGGTCATCCTGGTGGGGCGATGGGTGGGGCTGACTTCATTAATGTACTTTTTTCGGAATTTTTAACTTTTGATCCGGATGATAGGCTATGGCCCTTCCGGGATCGGTTCTTTTTGGATCCGGGACATATGTCGCCGATGTTGTATTCGGCTTTGTCGCTTTGCGGATCTTATTCCATGGAAGACCTTAAGAATTTCAGACAGTGGAAGAGCCACACTCCAGGTCATCCTGAAGTTGATCCACGACGAGGGATTGAAAACACAAGCGGTCCTCTGGGTCAAGGCCATACTATGGCTGTTGGAGCCGCTATTGCGGAACGGATATTGGCCGACCGGTTTGGTGATTGGACCTCGCATAAGATTTATACCTACATATCTGATGGTGGAATTCAGGAGGAGATTTCGCAGGGAGCCGGGCGTATTGCCGGATACCTTGGGCTTAAAAACCTGATCATGTTTTTTGATTCCAATGATATTCAGCTTTCTACCGAAACAGCTGCTGTAACCCGTGAAGATACCGGGATGAAGTATCAGGCCTGGGGATGGCGGGTTCTTACCATAAACGGAAACAATCAGGATGAGATACGGCAAGCTCTTGGAGAAGCTGTTACAGAAACTGAAAAGCCGGTGCTGATTATCGGGAAAACCATAATGGGAAAAGGTTGTTTGGATGCGAAGAATAATCTTTTTGAAGGTAAAATTTCCACTCATGGCCAACCGATTAGTAAAGCGGGTGCATCATTTGAATCTACCATCCGGAATCTCGGAGGGGACCCATCGAATCTTTTCCGCATATTCCCGGAGGTAGGGGATTATTATCAAAAGGTGCTTATTGCGAAACGTGACAAAGTTGCTGAGCGCAAAGCTGCCGAAAAGGATTGGGCTGCCCGGAATCCCAACCTGAATAAGCGTTTGAATAATTGGCTGAAAAAGAAAATGCCTGCCATCAAGTGGGAAAAGATGCAGACCAAGCCTAATTTATCCACCAGGGAAGCTTCTGGTATGGTATTGTCTCAACTGGGCGGACAGATTGAAAATCTGGTTGTGATGTCGGCAGACCTGGCCAATTCAGATAAAACGGATATGTTTTTGAAGAATACGAAAGCATTTGGTTACCATAATTTTGGGGGATCGTTCCTGCATGCCGGTGTGTCGGAATTGACTATGGCCGCCATTGCAAACGGGATGGCTCTCCATGGCGGGATAATCCCGGTTTGCGGGACATTTTTTGTATTCTCGGATTACATGAAACCGGCAGTCCGCCTGGCTGCTCTTATGGAACTTCAGGTTGTATATGTGTGGACGCATGATGCTTTTCGTGTAGGGGAAGACGGGCCTACTCATCAGCCGGTTGAGCAGGAGGCGCAGATCAGATTGCTTGAGAAACTGAGGAATCATTCAGGTAAACCATCGATGCTGGTTTTGCGTCCTTCGGATACAGCTGAATCCATCATCTCGTGGAAAATGGCATTGGCGAATAAACGAACGCCCACAGCTTTACTGTTGTCGAGGCAGAACATACAAGATCTTCCTGCATCAGAGGGTTGTACACGAATTGAATCAGCTCAGAAAGTATCATACGGGGCTTATATCCTACTTAAAACCGGGTTGAATCCTAAGGTAGTACTGCTTGGTAACGGATCAGAGGTAGCTACCCTTGTAGAAGCTTCAGGAATTTTGAAGAAAAAATATCATTTAGATGTTCAGATTGTGTCGGTTCCATCGGAGGGTTTGTTTCGTCAGCAAAATGATGCTTACCAAAGAGAGGTGATTCCACCTTTTACCCAGGTTTTTGGCCTGACAGCCGGACTGCCGGGTACCTTGCAAGGTCTGGTTGGCTCAGATGGTCTTGTTTGGGGTTTGGACCACTTTGGATATTCTGCACCCGCTGAAGTTCTGGATGAAAAGTTCGGATTTACCCCGAAAAATGTGGTAAACCAGGTTTTACATCTTGTTGCTGGATTGAATGGATAGAACCAATGATGCCGAGCTAATCAATCAATTCCGGGATCCAGCACAGAGAGACCGTGCATTCCGGATGATACTGGCGAAATACCAGGAAAAACTGTATTGGCACATCAGGAGAATGATATTAGTTCATGAGGACACCGATGATGTGTTGCAGAATACCTTTATCAAAATCTGGAAAGGGTTGCCGGGATTTCGCGAAACCTCCGGACTATTCACGTGGATGTACCGTATAGCCACCAATGAAGCCATTACTTTTCTGAAGACGCGCCAGCGTGAAAGGGCCATGATTGCTGATGACCCCGATGATATGATCAAAGGGCGACTGAAATCTGATCCTTATTTTGATGGTGATGAATTGTTTCAGAAACTTCAGGTCGCAATAGATAATTTACCTCCTAAGCAAAAAAGGGTTTTTCAGATGAAATACTTCGATGAGATGACTTACGAGGATATGGCAAATATCCTTGGAACTTCCGTTGGTGCTTTAAAAGCCTCCTATTTTCATGCAGTTCGAAAGATACAGACCGCCTTTGAAACATCAGATTAAACCGCTGAGCATATTGCCCGTCTAATTAGCTGGAGAGCAAAATGATGAATAAAGAGAAATATATATGGGAGGATGATCGGTTTCGGAAAGACCCGTACAGAGTGCCGGAAGGCTATTTTGCCGGTTTTCCGGATCGGATGATGGAACGGTTGAATCAGGCTGTTACGGTCAAGGCGCTGGAAAAACGAAGAGTGATGAGACCTTGGATGGCCTGGGTTTCCGGTATCGCAGCTGTTTTGGTTATCGGATGGTTTGGTATCCGCACCTATTACTGGAAACCTCTTCAGGAGGTCAGGTTTCAGGAAAATATCACACTATTTGTTGATTTCTATGGAGAGGAATTGCATGAAGGACGATTGGCCGGCTTTTTTGAAGACAATAAAATTGATATAAAAAAGCAGGCTACAACAGAGGTGAATGAGTTAATACAGATTGAGCCGGATTTAGCCGAAGAATATATTTATGAATCGGTAGGTTTTTAAAAATTGTGAATATGAAAATTCAAGGATGGATGATGATGTGCATGCTCCTGATTTCGGGGGCCGCAGTGGGACAGAATGAGCCGCCACGTTTTCAGGAAGCAATGGCAAAAATGAAAGCCGAGAGGGTATCATTTTTAACCGACAAGCTTCAGCTTTCTGTTGAAGAAGCCGAGAAGTTCTGGCCAGTTTATAATGAATATCTGACAAAAAGGGAAGAAATGATGTGGGGGAAACGCCAAAAAATGCACCGGGATTTCGACCCGGGTCAGTTATCTGATGAAGAAATGAATAATATGCTTAATGATGTTCTGGATCAGGAGGTTAAGTTGGCTCAGTTGAAAAAGGATTATTTCGTCAGATTGAAGGCCATTCTTCCCATCCGGAAAGTTTTGACATTACATCGTGTTGAGCAGGAATTTATGAATCATATGCTTAATCAGATCCGGGATAACCGGAGTCCGGGAAATTCAAGAGGCAACGGCAGGAAAGGCTTTAAAGATCCTCTGGATTAATGTTCCTGATGAAATCGGCAGAATTACTAATGTGTGGATAGAGTATTTGGTCCTGCTGGATAAAAGGAACTTTCTTTCGGTATTTTTCCAATAATCTTTCAATCTTGGCTGAAGTATGGGCCGGGCGGCGGAATTCGATGGCCTGGGCTGCATTCATCAGTTCAATTGCCAGAATTGTCTCCAGATTTGTGATGATGCGGTATGTTTTAGTTGCTGCATTTGCGCCCATACTTACATGATCTTCCTGTCCGTTTGATGATTCAATGGAATCCACTGAAGCTGGAGTTGCGAGTTGTTTGTTCTGGCTAACGAGTGAGGCAGCGGTGTACTGTGGAATCATCATGCCGGAATTTAGTCCGGGTTCAGCGACCAGAAAAGGCGGCAGATTTCGTGCCCCGGACAACAACCGATAAATTCTTCTTTCTGAAATGTTTCCTAATTCTGCCAATGCTATTCCCATCAGATCAAAAGCAATAGCCAATGGTTGCCCGTGAAAATTCCCAGCCGAAATAACCATATCCTGTTCCGGGAAGATGGTGGGATTATCTGTAACTGCATTTATTTCTCTGGAAAATACCGAAGCAGCAAAATCCAGGGCATCCTTGGTTGCGCCATGAACCTGAGGGATACATCTGAATGAGTAAGGATCCTGTACCTGAGTTTTCTTTCTGTGAATTAATTCGCTATCATTCAAATAGTTCTTTATTTCCCGCGCGGTTTCAATCTGACCCGGGTGCGGGCGGATTTCCTGAATCATAGGATTGAATGGTTCAATACACCCGTCAAAAGCATCCAGTGATAGAGCACCGATCAGGTTGGCCCATGAATACAAATGAAACCCTTTGATTAGGTTCCACACTCCGTAAGCACCCATAAACTGCGTGCCATTAAGCAGTGCAAGGCCTTCTTTCGCCTGCAGTTCAACCGGATCGAGGCCAAATTTTTCGAGCAGGTCTCCGGCAGGAACCTTTGTTTCATTCAGCCATACTTCACCTTCCCCAATCAAAGGCAGCGAAAGATGCGCCAGCGGAGCCAGATCACCAGAAGCACCCAAGGAGCCTTGCTGGTAGACAACCGGAAGAATATCATAATTGAAAAAATCAATAAGGCGCAGGACGGTCAATAGCTGAACTCCCGAATGTCCATAGGAAAGGGACTGAATTTTGAGCAATAACATGATCTTAACAATCGCCTTGGGAACAGGTTCCCCGGTGCCGCATGCGTGAGATCTCACCAGGTTGAGCTGAAGGGTGCGCAGATCCTTAACCGGGATAATTTTGTTGTGAAGAGCCCCGAATCCGGTGGTCACCCCATAAATCGGTTCAGAATCTGAGGCAATCTTACGGTCGAGGTATTCCCTGCACCGTACAATTTGCTTCCTGGCTTCCTCAGACAAAACCAGCTGGGTAGGTTCGTTGATTATTTCCTGGATAATCCCCAAACTTAGTCTCTTAGGGCTGATCAGATGTGTTCTCATGAATTCAGATGATTTTCCGGATTTCACTCGTCAGATCGGGAAAAGCGACATTTATCTGCTCACCTGACGACATGATCTTTACTGCTGCTTTTCCGGCATTCCGTTCAGTTTCACCAATCATCACGACAATAGGGATATGGTTTTGGTCAGCATACTGAAGCTGTTTTTTGATTTTTACCGGATCAGGATACAATTCACACCGTATTCCGGCAGCCCTGATCTGGCCGGCTAATGGCTGGCAAACTGTTGCCTCATCAAAGCCGAAATTGAGGAATAAAACCTGTGTACCGGATTGTGCCAGAGCTGGAAATCCATTAATTTGCTCCATGACATCATAAATTCGATCGGCTCCGAAGGAAACCCCGACACCGGATACTCCGGGCATTCCAAAAATACCGGTAAGGTCATCATACCGACCACCCCCGCATATTGAACCGATCTGAAAATCAAGTGATTTAACTTCAATGATGGCGCCAGTATAATAATTTAATCCACGAGCCAGTGTGAGATCAATTTCAACGGATGAATTAAGATTGAACCCATTAATAATGGTCAAAAGGGTTTCAACCTCTTCGAGGCCTTTCATTCCGGTAGTGGAAGATTTCAGGAAATCTTTGAGACCTGAGATTTTGTCGGTGTTGGAGCCCATATGGCCAATGATCGGAGTGAGCTTATTGATCGACTCCCCGGAAATGCCTTTCGAGATCCATTCTTTGCTGACATGTTCTATCCCTATATTGTCCAGTTTATCCAGAGCTACCGTGAAATCCGTAAGGTTGTCACCCAATCCCGACGCTTCGGCAAGTCCAGCCAGAATTTTCCTATTGTTAATCTTTATTACGATGTTAAGTCCTAATTGGCTGAAAACATCGTCAATTATCTTGATCAGTTCGGCTTCATTGAGCAGGGAATCGCTTCCGATCACATCCACATCGCATTGGTAGAACTCACGGTACCGGCCTTTCTGCGGGCGATCAGCCCGCCAGACTGGTTGAATCTGATACCGTTTAAACGGAAAGCTTATTTCATCCCTGTGCTGAACCACAAACCGGGCAAAAGGAACAGTCAGATCATAGCGCAAGGCTTTTTCGGAAACCTGGGATGCCATAGTACGGCTAACCATGGCGGAATTATCAGGATTCTGAATAAGCTTTTGAAGCAGTTCTGTATTAATTCCTCCGGCAAAATCACCTGAGTTAAGGATGTTAAAAATAAGCTTATCGCCTTCTTCGCCATATTTTCCCATCAGGGTATCAAGAGTTTCCATTGCTGGTGTCTCAATGGGAAGATATCCGTACAGTTGAAATACGGAGCGGATCGTATTGAAAAGATAATTCCGGCGCATCATCGGTACTGGCCCGAAATCGCGCGTTCCTTTAGGTATTGAGGGTTTCTGATTCATAACAAGTCCCGGTTGCCGGCAAAAATAACATAAAAAAGGGACTCGTGGAAGTAGAGTTAGCCCAATTGTAAAAATTTGTAAATGAGCAGTTTGAATTCACCTAACCGGAATCATCACCGGATATTTTTCATTCAATTGCCTGAGGAAGAAGAAAAGAAGGTCGTTTTGCTGGCGCTTTTTAACTTTCATAAATTCATCATATAGTACCGGATCCTGCATCAACATCACCTGGACCGATTCCCGATCGAAATTCAGAACCTTTCCAGTCTCAAAATCAAGCAGGTATTGCCTCATCTCACGGGTTTTGGTGGTTCTGTTATAGGGTCTTGAATAATAAGGATTATAATATCCCGAATTGTAATAATCGGAATAGTAAGGATCGTAGTGAGTATCGATAACGGTTACGTCAGAAATAAAATGGCATACACGGCCAATAATAGGCACCCGGTTAAATTCACCATTATACTGGATATAAATCTTTCCGTCCTGGCAGTATCCCCAGATATTTGCAGTACTGATTTCCTGTTGAGCACCGAACTCATCAAAATATCCGATCTTTTTATTTTTTACCAGATTGCGGTAGAAGTTAAAGTCGAGGGGGTCATCATTTGAGATTATCCGGACTGATAGGATTGGATTATTTTCGCGTACCTGATTGAAATCCAGGTATAATCCTGGAGAGAACTGAAATTCAGGAGTGTACTTCACCCGTTTGACGGAGTCGCTCTGAGCGAGACCGGCCGTAACGTAAAACAGGGTGAGGACACCTATAATTGTATAACGCATAATTTCAAATTTACTTTTTTTACTTTTATAAACACTCCTTTTTGAGAATGGAAAAGTACAAAATCTATGCCGCAGGTCAGTTTGTCGATACTCCGGGTACGCTCGAAGTAAAGCGACCCTATGATGGTAAATTGATGGCAATTACAGGCTTAGCTGACTCTGACCTTTTGGGGAAAGTGATAGTTCAGGCCAAAAAGGCGGAAGAGAAAATGAAATCTTTGCCTGCTTATCAGAGAAGCAATATCCTTGCAATGATCGCTGAAGGGATGATAGAACGGAAAACGTTACTGTCAGAGACTCTTTGTCAGGAAGCCGGAAAGCCTGTAAGATATGCTTTAGCGGAAGTTGACCGGGCTATCCAGGTATTTAAAGTTGCCTCAGAAGAAGCCAAACGCATTCCGGGTGAGTATCTATCGATCGACTGGACTCCGGCTGGTGAAGGTAAGGAAGGGTGGGTGAAATATTTCCCGGTAGGGCTTATCGGGGCCATTTCACCCTTTAATTTTCCTCTTAACCTATCGGTCCATAAATTGGCTCCGGCAATTGCAACGGGTAATCCAATAATTCTTAAACCGGCATCTCAAACCCCGGTAACCGTTCTTGAGCTGGCTAAGATTATTCACGAATGCGGTTTGCCTGAAGGGGCAATCTCGATATTACCAATGACCCGTGAAACCGGCAGTCTTCTGATTACCAACCCTGGAATCCGGATGATTACTTTTACCGGTTCCCCCGAGGTGGGTTGGAAGATCAAGGAGCAATCCGGACGCAAAAAAGTGGTACTTGAACTCGGAGGCAATGCTGGTGTTCTGGTTACAGAAACTGCTGATTTCCAACTAGCAGTGCAAAAATGTGTTTCCGGAGGCTTTGCCTATTCCGGACAGGTTTGCATCCATGTTCAGCGGATATTTGTGGTGGATAGCCTGTTTCAGGAATTCGCCAGCCGTTTTATCGAGGCCGCAGCCAGATTGAAAACCGGTGATCCGCTTGATCCATCGACAGACGTCTCCTCGATGATTGATGAATCCAATGCCTGCCGGGTTGAGAAGTGGATCGGGGAAGCTGTCAATCAAGGTGCAGTGGTATTGCATGGTGGCAAAAGGACTGGCTCTTTTTTCCAACCAACGGTGATTACCGGAACTCATTCAGGAATGAAAGTGTGTGATTTGGAAATATTCGGGCCGGTTGTGTGCATTGAACGAGTCGGAAGTTTTTCTGAAGGAATTTCCCGGATCAACGAGTCGGATTATGGCCTTCAGGCCGGGATATTCACCAATCGGATTGATGAGATGAACCTGGCTTTTGACAAACTCGAAGTTGGAGGTGTTATCATCAATGACGTGCCTACATTCAGGGTTGACCACATGCCTTACGGAGGAGTTAAAGAATCCGGATTTGGACGGGAAGGTGTGAAATATGCCATGCTTGATATGATGGAACCGCGGTTATTGGTAAAAAATAAGTAAGGAATCCAGGTAATCCCCAGACTAAAGTCTGGGGTTAGTGAAGAGATTTGTGAGAATTTGTGAGATAATTTGAGAAAATTTGTGGATAAATGAATGAATCTATTGTAATTTTTTTTCATGAAAAAACTATTATTCCTGCTGATAATGGTCATTTGCCTGGTTGATACAGGCTTTGGTCAGGGCACCAAAAAACGGGTTGATTTCACTTTGTATGACAGTTGGAAAAGTCTTTCATCACAGCAGATATCGGACGACGGCAACTGGGTGGCCTGGAACATTAATCCGCAAAAAGGTGATGGAAAGCTGTATCTAAGAGGGTGGGGCGATTCAGCCAACAAGATGGTTGTCAATCGTGCTACTCAACCTAACTTTTCACCTAATTCCGATTTTCTGGCCTTCAAGATTGTGCCTCAGGCTGATACAGTTCGCAAAGCCAAAATCAACAAAGTTAAAACAGAAAAAATGCCGAAGGATTCCCTGGGTATTTACCTGTTGACCGGAGATCAACTGATTACTTACCCTAACATTAAATCATTTAAACTGGCTGAGGAGTCCGCTTCCTGGATTGCCTTCCAGCCCGAAGATATAAAGGCTGATGCAAAACCGGAAAAAAAAGATACCACCGCAGGAGTTAAAAAGGATGACTCGAAATCTAAAAAGAAACCTGAATTCAATGGCCTTCCTCTGATTGTTATGAATCCATTAACCCGTGACTCACTGAATTTTCCGTTGGTCACAGAATATAGTTTCTCGAAACATGGCAAATGGTTATATATGGTCAGTATCAAGGAAGACTCTCTTAAAACATCAACCGTCAGGCTTTTTGATACTAAAACAGGTATCGCTAAAGATATCTGGGAACAGATTGGTGTGGTAAAAAGCCTCGTCAGCGATGAGAATGCCACTGAACTCGCATTCCTTTTCTCGACCGATACTGCGAAAATCAAAAATTATAGCCTGTACTACTGGTCGGAAAAGGATGACAAACCCCGGTTGATCGTTGATACATTGACTCCGGGTATGGCCAATGGCATAAGCGTGAGCGAAAACGGCAGAATCAATTTCTCGCCCAACGGTCAAAAGCTCTTTTTCGGCACCGCCAAAAAACCGGTTGTTAAAAAAGAGGAGAAAGATACCCTGTTAGCGGATGACAAAGTATCGGTTGATATCTGGCATTGGCAGGAGGACGTGTTGCAAAGTGTTCAATTGAAGCAGGCTGACCAGGACCGTAAGAAATCTTTCCAGGCAGTTTACAATCTCAAAAAGAATCAGATGGTTCAGCTGGCTGATTCGTTTTTTATAGAGAGTTACCGGCTGGTTAAGCAAGGCGATTCTGATTTTGCATTAGGATTTTTCGATACACCCTATCGGTTGTCTAATTCCATCAATTACAAAAACACAAAGGATATCTATCTGACTGATATTAATAATGGTAGTGATGTCAAGTTATTCGGGAAAGTGGAGTTTAGCCCTCAACTTTCACCCCAGGGCAAATATCTCTATTGGTGGGAGCCGGCGGACAGTTCCTGGTATTGCTATTGTATTCGTGAAAAGGCCACAGTAAATCTGACGCATGGGCTTACTGCCGGATTTACCCAGGACATCCACGATACTCCGGATGATCCGGGCAGCTATGGTCCAATGGGATGGTCAGATAACGACGAAAACCTGTATCTGTATGATAAATTTGATATTTGGAAATTTGATCCGGACGGCAAGGATCATCCTGTTTGCACAACCAATGGTTATGGCAGAAAGAATGATCTAAGCATACGGTATGTGTCAATTGATCCCGAAGAGAAATTCCTTGATGTTAAGAAGGATAACCTGTTTAGCACGAGACAGGTTAATACCAAGAAATCGGGATTTTGCCGGTTTTCGCTGGATAATCCGGATATCAGGATGATCCTGCTCGACGATTGTGCTTATGGCCGGCCAACCAAAGCAAAAAATGCTGATAAGCTGTTATGGACACGAAGTACAGTGAGTGAATTTCCTGACTTATGGACTGGTGATATCAATTTTACGGGAAGCCGGAAAATCAGTAATGCCAATCCGCAGCAAACACAATGTATATGGGCTGGTGTAGAGCTGGTGGAATGGAATGACCTGGAGGGTGAAAAGCATCAGGGATTGTTATATAAGCCTGAGAATCTGGATCCATCCAAAAAATATCCGATGATTGTATACTTCTATGAGCGCCATTCCGATGGCCTGCATACGCATTATGTTCCGAGAGCCAGTGCCAGTACGCTGAATCCCCTGGAATATGCATCAAACGGATACCTGGTTTTTATGCCGGATATTCATTTCCGGATCGGATTTCCGGGCAAATCTTTTTACAATGCTATCATGAGTGGAATATTGGAGCTCGGAAAGCGAGATTATATCGACATGAAACACCTTGGTATACAGGGACAAAGCTGGGGCGGGTATGGAACAGCCTTCATGATTACCCAAACCGGAATTTTTGCTGCTGCATCTCCCGGAGCACCGGTCAGCAATATGACATCGGCCTATGGAGGAATTCGTAACGAGAGTGGTATGGTGCGCCAATTCCAGTATGAAAAAACACAGAGCAGGATAGGGGGCACCTTATGGGATAAGCCCGAGTACTTCATTGAGAATAGTCCGCTGTTTTTTGCAGATAGGATTACTACACCGTGCTTGATACGGCATGACGATGGTGATGGTGCCGTTCCTTTTTCCGAGGGGGTTCAGCTTTTTGTGGCCCTCCGCCGTTTGCAGAAACCGGCCTGGCTCATCAATTATAATAATGCCCCGCATAACCTGTCGCGCGAGGCTGATAAGAAAGACTGGTCGGTGAGGATGATGCAATTCTTTGATCATTATCTGAAAGATGCGCCTGCGCCGGAGTGGATGACTAAGGGGGTGAATGCACTAGATAAAAAGGGAAGCGAGACGTACTACTGGAAGTATACTGAAAAATAATGTTCGACGATACAAAGCTGAAACTGGGCGATCAGGTTTCAGGTTTCAAGGTAGTAGAAGATTCATTTTGCTTATTCAATAGTATTTTGTAATTTTACTCACTGGTTTGAGTAAATCGTAAAAAATGTATCAAAGAGCTTTATTTCAGCTTGTTAGAACGAGGGTGATCGAGCCAAGAAGATTTATCCAGGTACTGGCAGGCCCTCGTTAGGTAGGAAAAACTACCCTGGTAACCCAGGTAATGCAGCAGCTTCCTTTTCCCGCGCATTATGCCACGGCTGATGGCTTGGTTACCGCCGGGCAGGTATGGATCAAAGAGCAATGGGATATTGCAAGGATCAGACAACAGCAAACTTCATCGACCGGTTTTTTATTGATCCTTGATGAAATCCAGAAGATTGAAAACTGGAGTGAGACCGTTAAGCGCGAATGGGATGTAGATTCTTTGAACGGAGTGCCGGTTAAGGTCCTTCTGTCAGGCTCATCGCGGCTACTGTTGCAACAGGGATTATCAGAGTCGTTGACTGGTCGTTTTGAGATGATCTATGCGAGCCACTGGTCATTCAGTGAAATGCATTCTGCCTTTGGCATCGATCTTAATCAATATTTATGGTTTGGCGGGTATCCCGGTTCAGCAGGAATCATGGACCAGGAGGTCAGGTGGAAACAGTACATATCCGATTCCATCATTGAAACCAGTATTTCGAAGGATATCCTTATGTTGACCCGTGTTGAAAAACCCGCGCTGCTTCGTCGCCTGTTTGAATTCGGATGTGCTTATTCCGACCAGGTATTTTCCTACACCAAGATGCTTGGCCAGTTAGTTGCTGCCGGAAACACAACCACACTTTCTCACTATCTGGATCTTCTTAGCCAGGCTGGCCTGCTTGCCGGTCTTGAAAAATTTGCTTCCAACCAAACGAGACAGCGTTCATCAAGCCCTAAATTTCAGATTTTTAATACAGCTTTGATTACTGCACAACGGCATGAATCCTATACCGATCTATTACAACAGCCTGCTCAATGGGGACGGTTGGTTGAATCGGCAGTTGGCGCTCATTTGGTAAACCATGCCCTGACCGATAGGATCACCGTGAATTACTGGCGCGACCGGAATGATGAAGTAGATTTTGTAATTCAGAAAAATGGGAAAGTTATCGGGCTGGAAGTCTCATCAGGAGAAAGCCACAAACGCAAAGGCATGGAAGCTTTCCAGAAGCGCTTTCAACCGCACCGGATCTTACTGATCGGTAAAACCGGGATCCCATTGCACGAATTCCTGCTGATCAATCCAAACGATTTGTTTTAACTCCCGAAGCCATCCTTTGTTATTTGTTAATATGTGTGTCTTCCTCTCCCTTCGTGCTGATAAAGCAAACCTCTTCTGGAGGTTTGATTCCACGTTTGTCAGACAAGAAGCTATCCCAGGGATTGCTGTTCTGATTGTCAGAGATCGATCAGGCCGTCTTCGAAATCCTTGAACTTTTGTGACAGCCGGGCGACCAGATCCCGGATGGTTTCGATTGCCTTAGAGGTATCCTCAGATATAGTCCTTTTCTTCATCTTCATCAGCATAAATCCATACAGGACGGTGAGGCAGACCTCCATATCGCTGATTTTTTCCCTGACAATCATTTTTTTTCTGAAATCACCAATATTGTATATAGCTTCCTCATAAAGAACCTGGTAGTCGGAATGATGAGGGCTATCGATCAACCTGAAATGGAAATCATTCAGGTCCTCAACCAGTCCGACCAGGAAAGCAAGGTGACCCGACTGGGTGATTTGTTCCGATTTCATTGAATCAATTAATCCTTCATACCACAGTTGGATATCTTTTTTAACTGAAGGATCCACCTGGTATTGATCGGCCAGTTCATTTTTAATTCGTTCATAATTAAAATCATAGGCTCTGATCAGATCCTCGATCTGCCACATGTATAAAATATACTCGGCAATGTTTTCAGCTCTCTTTTGTTGCGAAATAATCATTGGATCAAGTCTAAATATCCATCTTATTGAGATCCCGCCGATCTTTTTTTGTTGGCCTGCCCGTACCGCGGTCGCGGACGTAAAAAGCACTTTCGTGTGCCTGGTGCACCCGGTCGAGTTCTTCCTGCAGGGTTAGGTTGATTACATTTTCGGCAGCAAGAGTTGCAGACCCTCTTTTTTCAATCAATCCGGTAACCTGGTAAGTGAGTGTGAGCGGAGGCTTTCGTACCACAATAATATTGCCGATATGGATATTCCGGCTGGGTTTTACGGCTTCATCCCCGATGAGTACTCTCCCGCGTTTGCAAAAGTCGGTTGCCAGGCTTCGGGATTTAAAAATCCGTACGGCCCACAACCACTTATCTATTCTGACGCCTTCTCCCACTATTATCTGATTTCCAGTTTAAAACCTGTACCATGAATGTTCACAATATTAATCGCCGGGTCGGATTTTAAGTAGCTGCGCAGTTTAGCGATATAAACATCCATACTTCTACCCATGAAGTAATCATCAGATCCCCAGATATTTACCAATAGTTGCTCTCTTCGCACCAATTCATTTACATTTTGGCACAGCATACGCAGTACCATCGCTTCTTTTTTAGTCAGGCGCCTTTCTTCACCATGCAGTTGTAACAATTGGTTCGGGAAATCGAATATGACTGAGCCTATTGTGAAGACGTCCTTCTTGATGGAGTCAGATTCTTTACCCAGGCGACGGAGGATAATATCTATTCTCAGTTTCAGCTCCTCGGTACTGAATGGTTTGGTGATATAATCATCTGCCCCGAGTTTCAGCCCCCTGATGCGGTCGGCTTCCAAACCTCTGGCGGTAAGAAACAGGAATGGGGTACCGGGTTTGAATTGCTGAATATTCTCAGCCAGGGTGAAACCATCCTTGATCGGGAGCATCACATCAAGAATGCAAAGGTCGAACGGTTTGGATTTAAAAGTATTCAGACCGGTCAATCCGTTTTTCTCCCAGGTTACCTTAAACCCTTCCAGGTCGAGAAAGTCCTGAAGCATATAGCCCAGGTTTTGATCGTCCTCTACGAGTAGGATCTCTGCTTTTACTAGTTTCATGTTGGTAAAGTTATGATAAACCTTGAACCATTTCCGATTTCACTCTTAACGGTAATGGTACCGCCATGAGCCTCAATCATCGTTTTTACGTAATAAAGACCGATGCCCGTGCCTTTTACGTTGTGGAGGTTACCGGTTGGAACCCGATAGAATTTTTCAAAAATGTGTTTTTGTGCCTCCTGGCTAATGCCCATACCGTTATCCTTAAATTTAAGGATAAAATTATTATCGCGAAGAGCCGTACTGATCAGTATTTTGGGATCTGAAGCGGAGTATTTCTGCGCATTATCGATCAGGTTGTGAATAATATTCGTAAAGTGAACCGGGTCGATAAAGAGTTCTGATTTGGCAGCCTGGAAATCAAGATCGATTATTGCACCATCGCGGCAGTCTTCGAGGCAGATAGTATCTACTGCATCGCGTATGAGCTCATGAATATCGGTTGTTTGGCGGCTGATATCCAGATCCTCACGGTTTCGGACAGCAACCTGAAGAATCCGGTCGACCTGTGATCGCATTCGCCTGTTTTCCTGGCTGATAATATCGATATAGCGGTTTAACCTTTCAGGGGATTCGTTGATGTTTGGCCGCTTAAGCACTTCGCAGGCCAGTGAAATATTGGAGATCGGAGTTTTGAATTCGTGCGTCATGTTATTTATGAAGTCGTTACGCATTTCAGTGATCTTCTTTTGGCGAACGATTGTGAGCACGATATAGGCAAAGCTAATAATTACGATCAAAAGAAAGAGGGTGGAGGCTGCCAGCCAAATGAGCATATCCTTGATAATTAATTGCTTGGGTTGGTTAAAGCGTACTTCCATGCGATGACTTTCCTGATGGTGCAGACAGGAAAGGCTGATTTTATGGAGGGAACTGCGGCTATTGTGTTTCAGCTTTCCGGCCTTTTCGAAGAGAACCTTGCCGGTAGTACAATTTACAACCCTGAATTCAAAGATTGTATCCAGGCCATGATAATCGAAATGAACCCTTAGCAATGAGTCCATCTCTGCCGGTTCAAGGTTGATGAACAGGCTATCGGCCTGACTGGGCACGCTAAGGCAGCCGCAGGTTACATCGCAGGGTTTTCCCTGGTGGTTCTGAACGTATTCATCAAGAGCTCCCTGAAGGGCAATAGTCACCCGGCTATTGAATTGTTCTTCCCCGAGCCGAAGGGCATTATTTATCCAAAAAAGCTGGGTTATGATAAGCCCTACCAGGGAGATGGACGAAGCTATGATAATCCAGCGGATCGTAATCCTTTTCATTTATCCGAATTTTGGGCAAAGATAGGGTAACGGAGGAAGCGGAAAGCGTGGTTAACAAGAATTTAACAGCGATGCGAGGTTCAAGGTGGCCTAAAGCAATAGTCAGGGGCGGGTGTTATACGTGTTCATGGTTCGATCGATACCTGAGCAGGAAAAGCTTAAGATGATTTCGCAGGCTATCTTTATTTTTTCGGGGAGCTGGGCCTTTTCTTCAGGCGACCATTCACCCAGAACATAATCGATCGTGTTAAAGAGCTTTTCTTGACTGCTGATTCCAAAACGCAGGCGTGCATAATCCTCATGACCAAGGACCTGCGTGATATGTTTCAGTCCATTATGACCGCCGTCGCTGCCTATTTTTCGAAGGCGGAGTTGACCGAATGGCAGTGCCAGATCATCCACTACAACGAGTAGATTTTGTTCTTCTATTTTCGATTTTTGAAGCCAGTAGCGTATTGCATTGCCACTCAGGTTCATATAGGTAGAAGGTTTTAGCAGCACAAAATCCCGGGATTTATAGCGGTAATCTGCAACATCTCCGTACCGGCGAGGGGTAAAACTAATATTGGACGCCTCGGCAAAGGCATCCAATATTGTAAATCCTATATTATGCCGGGTGTTGGCGTATTCCTTATCGAAATTACCCAATCCTGCGATCAGATATTTCACCTGGCAATTTTTAATAGTTAATCAGATTAAACTTTGACTTCGGCAACTGCTGCAACTGGGGTTTCGGCAGCGCCTTTGGCTACACGGATAGTTTTAACAGAAGCGATTACTGCATTCTTCGGATCCAGAATTTCAAATTCAGGATAAGAAAGATCGCGAACCTTAATCGACTGGCCTACTTCGACATTGGTGACATCGAGCAGCAATTCATCCGGAATGGATTTAATCATTCCGCTAACGGTTACTCTCCGCATTTCAAGTTTCAGTTTTCCACCCTGCTGAACTCCTTTGGCAAAACCTTCGAGGCGCACCGGAATGCTGACACTAACGGGTTTCCCATCAGCTATTCTGATAAAGTCGATGTGAAGAATCTTGTCCGTAACCGGATGAAACTGGATAGCCTTCATGATGGTTGGATAGATAGTTCCTTCAATATCCAGGTTGATCTGGAAAGTACTCGGGGTATAGATTACCTTACCGTATTCCTTCTCGTTGGCTACAAAATGGACGGGATCACCGTTACCATAAAGAACACAAGGAATTTTTTCTTCTTTGCGAACCTGTTTGGTTGCTTTTTTACCTAGCTCCTTCCGGAGCGAACCTTTTAAATCAAATGTTTTCATTGCATTATATTACTATCCGGCTAAAAAGAGGGTGCAAATGTAGCAATTAAAAGAGGAAAGTACTACTGATTGATTGATTATTATACGCTTTTTTGATGATATCAGCAAAAAGACCGGCAATGGAGATCACTTTGATTTTCGGGCTTGGCTTACGCAAGGGGATTGAATCGGTGACCACAACTTCGAGTAAGGCTGACTGTTCAATTCTTTCGAATGCCGGGCCGGTAAGCAGCGGATGAGTAGCGACGCATCTCACGGATTTTGCTCCCTTGTCCATAATCAGGTTTGCGGCGGTGGTTATGGTACCAGCGGTATCGATCATATCATCTACCACAACAACATTTTTATCCTTCACTTCGCCGATTATGGTCATTTCTCCGATCACATTTGCGCCCTTCCGGGTTTTATGGCAAATAACCATGGGACAGTCGAGGTATTTTGAGTAGGAATTTGCCCGTTTGGTTCCACCGGTGTCAGGAGAGGCGATAACGAGGTCTTCAAGTTGAAGTTTGCGGATATAATCAATAAAAACCGTAGAAGCATACAAGTGATCCACCGGCACATCGAAAAAGCCCTGGATCTGGTCGGCATGCAGGTCCATGGTGATTACGCGGCTGACACCGGCTGCTGCCAAAAGATTTGACATCAGTTTGGCAGCTATCGATACCCTAGGCCGGTCCTTACGATCTTGCCTGGCAAAACCAAAATACGGGATAACGGCAACGATTTTATAGGCTGAGGCACGACTGGCTGCATCAATCATCATCAAAAGTTCGAGCAGGTTTTCAGCCGGGGCAAAGGTAGATTGAATGATAAAAACAAAATCACCGCGAACCGTTTCTTCATAGCAAGGCTGAAATTCTCCATCGCTGAACCTTAATACAGAAACTTTCCCCAACTCGGTGCCGTACGCGGCTGCAATCTTCTCAGACAGGTATTGTGATCCGGTTCCTGAGAAGATTTTAATCGGACTATTTGGCTGCATAGAATCGATTTTTTTGTAAAAGAGGGCAAAAGGGATACCGCACCAAAGTTAAATAATTATTAGGGGTTCATACCTTGCCGGTTGAAAAGAAGGTTGGTTTGTTGAATAAACTCAAGAAGCTCCTCCCTTCCTTTTTTGTTTTGAGATGATGTAATGAATTGACGGGGAAGCTGTTCCCAAGTTTTCGACATCTCTTTGCAATAAGCCGATATGTTTTTGTTGAGAATATTGATGGTTACCTTGTCGGATTTGGTAAAAGCCAGTACAAAAGGAATTTTTTCCTGTCCAAGAAAGTTTGAAAAACTCAGGTCAATTGCCTGGGGTTCAATCCTGCTGTCGATTAATTGAAAAAGGCACATCAGGTTGGGCCGTTTAATCAGGTATTTGCTCGTAAAGCCCGTCCATTTTTCGCGCATCGTTTTGGATACCTTAGCATATCCGTAGCCGGGCAAATCAACCAGATACCACGCATCATTTACCAGGTAATGATTAATCGTCTGAGTTTTGCCGGGGGATACCGAAATGCGGGCGAGGCTTTTACGGCCTGCAATCATGTTAAGCAGGCTTGACTTGCCCACATTCGATCGTCCGATAAAGGCGTACTCCGGCCGGTCAGGGCTTGGACACTTGCCAGGATCATTGCCGGCACTTAAAAAGGTGACCGTTTTAATAGTATTCTCAGGATTCACTTTAAATCGTTGTTGAAGCCTGGCGGTTGTCAATATATACTTCCAGTACCCGGGTCTCCCCGCGGGGTTCAAGAATAACATCCTTAAAGATAGCAGGTAGCAGAATGGTATGGCCGGTTTTGACCAGCATCGGATTACCCTCTCCATAGTTCAGCAGGAAAGAGCCCTGGATGCAGATGAAAATGATAAAAGAATCAATGTCGAGATAGTCGCGTTCAACAGACCGGCTAAACCAGATGAGATTAGCGGTAAAATACGGGCAGGTGATTACGGGTGACGGGCGATTTGTAGAGGCGGGATAATCAGTCCGGTAGCTTGGATAATGCTTGAAATCAATGGCATCAATGGCCAAATCGGTGTGTAATGTTCTGGGCCTGCCATTTTTCTCCAACCGGTTCCAGTCGAATATCCGGTAGGTAATATCACTGGTTTGCTGAATTTCAGCAAAGAGTATCCCGGCACCGGTAGCATGAACCCGGCCGGCCGGTATGAAAAAGGCATCTCCGGCTTTTACGGGTTCGACATTAAGAACTTCCTGAACTTTCTTCTGTTTCACATGGGTGAGAAATTCCTCGCGGCTGATTTCCCGGTTGAATCCGGTATAAATGACCGACCCGGGATCAGCCTGGATCACATGCCACATCTCGGTTTTCCCATAAGCATGATGCCTTTGGGCAGCCAGGGCATCATCAGGATGAACCTGAACCGATAGAACATCATGAGCATCGATCAGTTTGATCAGCAATGGAAATTCGGTTCCATGTTTTTCATAAACAGCATCACCAACCAGATCTCCCATGTAAACCTCGATCAGTTCCTGAAGGTCATTTCCCTCCAGAAACCCTTCTTTTACAACAGATTGGTTGTCCTCAACTCCGGATATTTCCCAACTTTCCCCGGTCATGTCAGGTGCATCTTTCTTCCATAGTACATCTCTTAATTTATTTCCACCCCATAATCGGTACTGGTAAATCGGCTTAAAGCGTAAAGGATATAGCATAATTTTTGATTTATTTAGGGGGTTGATTTAGGTACGGTTTTCGAAGAAATAGTCGCCCATAATTTTACTTTCCGACCATTGTTTATTCAAAGCCACAGCATCTAAATGAGCAGGATGTTCCTGGTAAGCTTTCAAATCCTCAGTATTATCAAAAACGCTGTCAATGATCACGTCATATGATGAAGGCCCATGAACGCAATCCGGTTCCACCCTGAATTGCCGGATCTGTGGAATCTGGCCGATCAGTGACCGAAAGGTGACCAAAACATTTTGTAAGGCTTCGTTTCTTTCGGATTCTGAAGAAAAATCCTTTATTTTGAAGAGAACGATGTGTCTGATCATTTTTTGGAAAGACTTAATCGGTAAATATACAATTACCTCCTGAATCTTCAGCAAAATATGTTAATCGTAGGTATAGCCGGTGGAACCGGGAGTGGAAAAACAACCGTTGTGAATAAGGTTATGAGCTGCTTTCTGCGAGGAGAGGTAGCGCTGCTCCCGCAAGATTCATATTATAAGGACAATAGTCATCTTCCTTTGGAAGAGCGGCAAAAACTGAATTTTGATCATCCTGATTCAATTGAATGGCCATTGCTGATTGAGCATCTGAAAGAGCTCCGGCGCGGAAGGCTGATCCACCAGCCGGTTTATTCGTATCTGACGTGCACCCGATCATCCGAAACCATACTGATTGAACCGCGAAAAGTCGTAATCGTGGAAGGCATACTGGTACTCACCCAGAAGGAGGTGAGGGATCTTCTCGATATTAAAGTATTTGTCGATGCCGATGCTGATGACAGGCTGGCGAGGGTTATACGGCGCGATATCCAGGAACGGGGCCGGTCGGCCGAGATCGTCCTGAACCGATATGAAAAGACGGTTAAACCAATGCATCTCGATTTTATCGAACCCTCAAAAAGATATGCTGACCTGATCATACCTCAGGGAGGTGATAATAAGGTTGGAATCAGGGTACTAAGCTCGCTTATCCGTGAACATTTGTCGGAATAGTCTATGAAACTTTACGTACAGCATCTGGGAAAAGGATATCCGGTTATTATTCTGCACGGGCTGTATGGTTCGGGCGATAATTGGCTTACGATTGCAAAGAATCTTTCAGGCTTTTGCGAAGTTTTCCTTGTGGATCAACGAAATCACGGCAGGTCTCCACATTCAGATCAGCATAACTACCAGGTGCTCGCAGCCGATTTGCTGGAGATGATGGATGACCATGATTTGAGCAGGGCTGTAATTTTGGGCCATTCGATGGGCGGAAAAGCGGCTATGTGGTTTGCAGCCCAAAATCCATCGAGAATCAGCCGTTTAATTATAGCTGAAATCAGCCCAAGAAGTTATCTTGATAACACCTTGGATACCAGCCATTCGGCTTTTCATATCAAGGTGCTGAAATCGATGTTGGCGGTTGATTTTACTAAAATTACCGGATTGGGAGATATTGACCGGCAGCTTGAGAACCGGCTGCCCGACAAACAGCTCAGGCAGTTTTTGCTGAAGAATATTGAAAAAAAGCCCGGATCCGGATATTTTTGGAGATTGAACCCTGAAGCATTGCTCGGAAATCTTGATAACCTATCAGCCGGGTTGGAATCATTTTTGGCCGAAGGCAGAGTTTTTGACCAGTTTCCGGTTCTTTTTATCCGAGGTGAAAATTCTGACTTTATACGTGAACCGGATCTTGTCATGATCCGTAAACTATATCCGAACGCTCAGATAGTCACAATCAAGAATGCCGGGCACTGGCTCCACGCCGAACAGCCCGCTGCATTTGTTTCGATCATAAAAAAGCAGTTGCAGAACTCCATGTAGCGTCAAGGGGTCCCCGCCTTCGCAGGGATGACAACAGCACTTGCCAAACTTTTGTCACTCGTCACTTGTCACTTGTCACTCTTTCGCGTCACGCGTCACGTTTCACGCATTTCGGCTGTTAACCCTGAAGCTTTGCACGATACATCATAATAGTATTCTCGAGGCCAAAATAGAGTGCATCGGAAATCAGGGCATGGCCGATACTAACTTCCAGTAAACCAGGTATTTTACTATGAAAGAATTCCAGGTTTTCAAGGCTTAAATCATGACCGGCATTTATTCCCAGGTTGTACCCGGAGGCAACGAGAGCCGCTTCGATAAAGGGTTTGATGGCCTCATCAGGATTTTTCGGAAACTGCCTGGCATAGGGTTCGGTGTACAGCTCGATTCGCTCTGCACCGATTGCAGCCGCATGCCTGACCATTTCAGGATTAGCATCAACGAATACCGAAACCCGGACTCCTTTCTCATGAAACCGTGCTACAACCTCCCTGAGGAAGATTTGATATTTCACCGTGTTCCATCCTGCGTTTGAAGTTACTGCATCATGTGCATCCGGGACCAACGTAACCTGTTCAGGTATTACCTTGGTAACCAGTTGAATGAAGGATTCAGAGGGATATCCTTCAATATTAAATTCGGTTTTTACCAATGGTCTGAGATCTAATACATCCTGATAACGGATATGGCGTTCATCCGGACGCGGGTGTACGGTAATTCCCTGAGCCCCGAAACGTTCGCAATCCACCGCGGCTTTCAGTACATCGGGAACATTGCCACCTCTCGCATTCCGGAGTGTGGCAATTTTATTTATATTTACACTTAATCTGGTCATTGTGTCTGGATTTATTATTTGAACAAAATTACGAATTATCCGCCGAAATGCTGGCCCAAGACCTGGTTTCCAACCTTATCCCTGCTGTAACAGGATCTGATACAGTGAGTCAGGTCATTGACCGGATGGTGGAATTCAGGGTTGCTCACCTGCCGGTTGTTGATCACGGGGAATATCTTGGCCTGATATCAGAAAAAGATGTCAGGGAGTTTACCGACCCAAGCCAACTCATAGGTACGCAGGTAATCAATTTATTGGCTATTTCAGTAATTGAAAATCAGCATGTTTACGAAGTTATTGATTTGGTGTCGCGTTATGAACTGACGCTTTTGCCGGTACTTACACCAGGGAAAGAGTATAAAGGCAGCATAACTTTGCCTTCGCTGGTAAGGAACTTCAGCATGCTCACCGCGGCCGGTCAGCCCGGCGCCATACTTGTCCTTAGCCTTGCTCTGCAGGATTACTCTCCAACAATGCTGTCGAGGATTATCGAGGACAATAATGCGAAGATGATCAGTCTGTACGTGATTCCTGATCCGAATGGCCGGGAACTTACGGCCACAATAAAGGTTAACACTGAGGAAACCAGTTCATTGATGCGCTCCTTTGATCGTTATGGTTATACCGTAAAGTCTTATTTTCTGGCTAACAGCCAGTTGGATGATTTTTACCGGTCGAGATATGAGGAGTTTATGAAATACATGAATATTTGATGGGATATGAAAACTGAGCCGGTTGTGAAGCATATATTCTTATTCGGCAGGGAATTTGATGAGGGGTTCAGGCTTCCTTTTCGGCTGTTGTTGAATCAGTTACTTGAATATAATGTTAAAGTAATGATTTTCGGTCCGTTAAAAGATTTCATCGATTCATGGAACGATGAAAAATATTCCTATGGCGGGATCTTTCAAACCTATGAGGATTTAAAAGGCTTGCAGGGAGTCATGTTCAGTATCGGTGGCGATGGTACATTCCTTGAGGCGGTTACCCTGGTAAGGGATCTTCCAATTCCTCTGGCAGGAATAAATAGCGGGCGACTTGGTTTTCTGGCAGATATCTCGCAGGATGAGATCTCTGTTGCAGTGGATACAGTCATGCGGAATAAGGCAGGGATTGATGAGCGTGTACTTCTTCAGGTGGATAGCGACCAGCCTGTTTTCGGAGATTTTAATTTTGCCTTGAATGAAATCACCGTACATAAGCGTGATGATTCATCCATGATCAAAATAATTGCCTTCCTGGATGGGCAATTTCTGAATATATATTGGGCTGATGGGCTGATTGTTGCCACGCCAACAGGATCAACTGCTTATTCATTGAGTGTAGGTGGCCCGCTGGTTTTACCGGATACACGAAATATTATCCTTTCTCCGATTGCACCGCATAATCTGACGGTGAGGCCGCTGGTTTTTAAGGATTCGATGAAACTTACCCTCCAAATTGAAAGCCGCAGCGGGAACCTTCTTGTTTCGGCCGATTCACGTTCGGCAGTTATTGAAGACCGGCTTGAACTCACCATATACAAAGCGCCATTCTGCATAAAGACCATCCGGCTTAGGGAACATAACTTTTATCACACCCTGAGAACAAAACTGATGTGGGGAGCAGATAGAAGAAATTAGCAGCCGGTGTAACTTTCCATATCATCCACGCGTCACGTAATGGCTCGAAAAAACCTTTGTATTTTATACTATCTTTGCGCTTTGGCAGTTATTCAGAAATGAAGAAAACACTTTTAATCATCGGGTTTATTTCTGCCGCGCTCGGAGTGAATGCTCAGAAAAGCTATGACTATGGGTTATTCCTGGGAATGACCCAGGGCCATCTTTATAACATTCTGCCTATACCTGATGCTAACGGGTTGAGTTATGCAGCCGGTGGTTACTATCGTTACAGCATGAATGCCCGCTATTCCTGGCGGGGAGGCATTAATGTCGGGTTCGACCGGGTAAATCTCAAACCAAACATGATTGATGCATTCGGTCTTTTTGAGTTTAACTTCCATCCGCTCAGCCCTAAACGTGATAAAAAATTGGTCACATCCTATATTTCGGTCGGATTGAGCTACCTAGTTGATAGACCGCTTTGGGATAACATAATGCAACCAACAAATGCAGATGCCATAAAGGGTAATTACCTGGTCAGGAATATCAGGGTGCCTTTTAATGTTGGCGTCAGATATAACGCCACTCCAAACCTGACCATCGGAGCGGAATGGGCTTTAAGAAAAGGATATCAGAAAGATTACGAAATTCCCGATGCGCCTGTGTATAATTTATTAATGTCAAACTGGCGATCGCATGTCGGTATTACTCTTGGATATATGGTTAGTAACTTTTGCAGAACCTGTCCGTTTTACGATAACGAACGCAAAAAACTTAAATGAGTCTGAAGGATAAACTAATCAGGGAGAAGTTACCGAGGCATGTTGCGATCATCATGGATGGTAACGGCAGATGGGCCGTCCGGAAAGGCGCTGCCCGGATTTTCGGGCATCAGAACGGAGTGACACCGGTTGATGAGGTGGTTAAAGCCAGTGCCGAACTGGGTATTGAATATCTGACTCTTTATGCATTCAGCACTGAAAACTGGGGCCGTCCGGCGGAAGAAATTGATGCCTTGATGGGATTGCTGGTATCAACAATCAAAAAGGAAACCAAAAAGCTCTTAGATAATAATATCAGATTACGGTCTATCGGTGATCTGACCAAACTTCCCGAAAATACCCGCAACGAATTGGTTCAGCTCATAGAAGCAACCGCAGCCAATACGGGACTGACGGTTGTTCTTGCCCTCTCATACAGTTCAAGGTATGAAATAATTTTGGCTGCGCGCGAAATCATTAAGGATGCGTGTGATGGCAAGATCAGTCCGGATGAGATGAACTGTGGTACTTTTGAAAAGTACCTGCAAACCGCCGGCATTCCGGATCCTGAACTTCTGATCCGAACCAGCGGCGAATACAGGATCAGCAATTTTCTGCTATATCAATTGGCATATACTGAGTTGTATTTCACCTCAAAACTATGGCCTGATTTCAAGACTGAAGATTATTATGAAGCCTTATTAGATTATCAGAACCGTGAACGACGGTTCGGCAAAACCAGCGAGCAATTATAACATCTGAAAAATCAGTATGATAAAAAGATTAGTACTATCTGTCGTCCTTATTCTTTCCACCGTTGTTGCCTTTAACCAGGAAATCACCAATAAGCCGTTGCGAATTCTTGATTATTCGCGAACTCCCCGGGATTACCAAATCGGCGGGGTAACTGTATCTGGGGTCAAGTATCTAACACACAATGTTTTGTTGCAATTTTCAGGACTGGATGTTGGGAAAATGATCACAGTTCCGGGTGAGGCCATTCCAACAGCAATCCAGAAATTGTGGGATCAGCAACTCTTTTCAGATGTGAGGATTACTGCCACCAAGATCGAGGGTGACCAGATTTTTCTTGATATCTACCTGCAGGAAATGCCAAGGTTAGCCCGCTTTTCGTTTACAGGAGTAAATAAGCAGGAAGCCGACGATCTGAAAGAGAAAGTCAAGCTGGTGAGAGGTAACCTGGTTACTCCGTATACTCTTTCGAGAACAGAATTCCTGGTGAAGGAACATTTTATCGACAAAGGCTATTTGAACACGGAAGTGTTTATTACTCAGAAAGCTGATACCCTTTTGCAGAACTCAACGGTCCTTGATATTAAGGTCGATAAAAAGAATAAGGTTAAGATCGGGAAGATCACCTTTGAGAATGTATCCGTCCTGCCGGAGAAAAAGCTTCGGAAGGCTATGAAGGAAACCAAACAAAAAGCCTGGTATAACATTTTTAAGGCATCAAAGTTTCTTGAAAGCAACTTCAAGGATGACAAGGATAATATTATAGCCAAATACAATACTTTAGGATACAGGGATGCACGGATCGTCAAGGATTCCCTTTACCATAATCCGGATGGGACCGTTGGGCTGGTTATCCGTATGGAAGAGGGTAAACAGTATTTTTTCAGGAACATCTCCTGGGCAGGTAATGTGAAATATACCAGCGAACAACTTTCGGCAGGACTGAAGATTAAGAAAGGTGCGGTATATGATCAGACAGTTCTGGAAAACCGCCTGAGAAATGATCCCGATGCTGTTGGTAATGCTTATATGGACAAAGGCTATCTGTTCTATGATGCCGAAACCCAGGAAGTAAATGTGGACAATGATTCCATCGACCTTCAGATCGTCATTCATGAAGGCCAGGTTGCCCGGATCAATAAGGTGATCATCACCGGCAATGACAGGACAAATGAACATGTTATCCGCCGGGAAATCCGCACCAAACCGGGCGACTTATTTGACCGTTCCGCTGTTATCCGTTCGGTTCGGGAATTATCGCAGCTTGGTTTTTTCGATCCGGAAAAAATTCAGCCGATTCCAATTCCCAACCCGCTTGATGGGACTGTTGATATTGAATATAAGTTAGTTGAGCGCGCGAATGATCAGATCGAGATTTCAGGAGGCTGGGGAGCCGGTATGGTTATCGGAACTCTGGGTGTTAAGTTTGGGAATTTTTCAGCCCGGAATTTTTTCAAGAAGGAAGCCTGGAGGCCGCTGCCTTCGGGTGACGGACAAAACCTGAGTATCCGTGCCCAGTCGAACGGCAAGTACTATCAGTCTTACAGCACCTCTTTTGTTGAACCCTGGTTGGGCGGCAAGAAACCGAATTCCTTATCGGTATCACTGTATCATACCATTCAAACCAACGGAAGGAAGACAGAAGACCCGCTTAACCAATCGATGAAAATCTCCGGGGCTTCAATTGGTTTGGGACGCCGGCTCAACTGGCCTGATGATTATTTTACCTTGTTTAACCAGTTATCGTTTCAACGCTATTTACTTGACGACTGGTCGTACTTTGTGATCAAAAACGGGGTCAGCAATAACTTTAGTTTTACCAACACTTTCGGCAGAAGTTCAGTGGATCAGATCATCTATCCAAGGATGGGATCCAGTTTTTCGCTCAACCTGCAGATTACACCGCCCTATTCTTTGTTTAATGGCAAGGATTATAGTAAACTTACAGAAACAGAGCGCTATAAGTGGATCGAATATCATAAATGGAGCTTCAAATCATCCTGGTATACCAAACTCTGGTCGATTGGCGGATCCGAAGACGGTGAAACACGCGACTTTGTTTTGGCCACCAAGGCAGAATTCGGATACCTTGGATACTATGATCAGTATGCAAGATCCCCGTTTGAGAATTTTGAAGTCGGGGGCGACGGGATGATGGGATATAGCTATTACGGCCGTGATATTATCGCTATGAGGGGATACGCCAATGGATCGCTGACACCTTCAAAAGGTGCGAATCTGTACACGAAATTTACCATGGAGATGCGCTTCCCGATTTCGCTGAACCCGAATGCCACCCTGTTTGCCCTGGCCTTCTTCGAGGCAGGTAATGCCTGGTATGAATTTAAGGAGTTCAATCCGTTCGATATGAAAAGGGCAGCTGGTGTTGGGGTTAGGATTTATCTGCCGATGTTCGGCCTGATGGGTGTTGACTGGGGTTATGGATTTGATGAAATTCCGAATAACCCGGGCAAAAACCACAGTCAGTTCCATTTTGTGCTGGGACCGCAATTGTAAGTTAGTACCCGCCCCCTGGCCAATTGGACTTTAAGTACCCACCCCCTGGCCCCCTCCCTTAAAACGGGAGGGGGAAGGAGCACCGAGTTTCCCTCGGAGCGAGGCCCCTCCCTGTTTCAGGAAGGGGTTGGGGTGGGTACCTGAGAAAAAAATTACATGAAAGAAACGTTACTTGGTACGAAAATTGAAGTAATCAGAAAAATTTTAAGGTTATGAAAAAGATATTGTTCACAGTAAGTTTACTGATCGTCGGGGTGACGATGGGATTCAGCCAGAAGTTTGCTTATGTAAATACGGATTATATTCTGGGCAGGATACCTGCTTATGATGCAGCACAAAAGCAACTTGATAAGTATTCCGAAGAGTGGCAGAAAGAGATTGAGGGCAAGCGTACCGATATTGAGAAACTGTATAAAGATTACCAGGCCGAACGGGTTCTTCTGACCGAAGAAATGCGAACCAAGCGTGAAGAGGAAATCATGCAGCGGGAAAAAGATGTCAAGGAATTGCAGAAAAAATACTTTGCCCCGGAAGGGTTACTATACAAGAAACGTACGGAATTGGTAAAACCCATTCAGGATGATGTTTTTACGGCAGTTAAAGATCTTGCGGCAGAAGGAGGCTATTCCATTATTTTTGATGTGGCTGCCGGTCCGACCATGCTTTTTACCGATCCAAAATTCGATAAAAGTGACGATGTGCTGAAAAAGATGGGAATTCAAAATTAATTTCTATCTTTGTGCTCCGTTTTAAGTAACACATTATTAGGTTGTTCTATATTAACTGTTAATCGTTGAAAATGAAAAAATTACTTTTGACCCTGGTAGCTTGTGCGATGTTCATTCTCGTAAGCGGAACTGCTTCTTTTGCTCAGCAAAAAATCGGTCATATCGATACACAAGCAATTCTTCAATTGATGCCGGAGCGTGATAGTGCTGCAAAAATCTATGAAAAATTCAACGTGGAGATCAATAAGAATTTCGAATCCATGAATACCGTGTACACGAATTTGCTCGATACTTATACTAAGCAAAGGGATTCATTGTCGGAATTTATCCGTAATGCAAAGGAAACTGAACTGCGAGATATGTCGGGTAAAATTCAGAATTTTCAGACTGTTGCTCAGCAGGAACTTGATAAAACGCAACTTGACTTGATGACTCCGATCATAGCCAAGTTAAAGAATGCCATCAAGGCTGTGGCTGAGTCTAATAAATTTACCTATATACTTGATACTCAAAGTCAAAGTAGTGTAGTAATTTACTTTCCGGATGATGAATCCCTGAATATTTTACCACTTGTGAAAGCCAAGCTGGGCATCAAGTAGCTTGGCACCCATAGGCGTTTTTGATTCCGGAATCGGTGGTCTTAGTGTTTGGAATGAACTTGTGAGGGAGATTCCGCATGAGTCGATGATTTATGTGGCGGATTCAGCCCATTCACCTTACGGAACAAAATCTAAAAGTTTCATTACCGGTCGCTCCCGGGAGATAACCAGATTCCTGATCGATCAGGGATGTAAACTGATTGTTATCGCCTGCAATACCGCCACCGGTGCGGCGATCACCACTTTACGCCGGGAGTTTAATCTTCCTTTTGTTGGAGTTGAGCCGGCGGTTAAGCCCGCGGCTATGGAATCGAAAACAGGCCATATTGGGGTTTTGGCAACGGCACAAACCTTTAAGGGTGAGCATTTTAAACGATCTATGGGGCTCTATGCCTATTCGGTGGAACTGCATGAGAGAGCCGGAACCGGCCTGGTTGAGCTGATCGAAAATGGAATGATTAATTCACCCGAAACAAAAGAATTGTTGATCAAATATCTGCTACCGATGGTTGAGCAGGGCATTGATCAGTTGGTATTGGGATGCACCCATTACCCCTTCCTGATTCCGATAATTCAGGGAATTCTTCCTGCCGGAATCCGGATTATTGACCCGGCGCCCGCGGTTGCCCGTCAAACGAGAAAAGTACTGGAAGAGCATAATGGATTGAATACAAGTTCAGAGGTTATCGGTTATCAGTTCTATACCACCGGGGACACCGAGGGCTTAAGCAAAGTTATGGCGCAATTGACAGGTGCACAACACCTTGTTGCTAAGTTGGACGGTCTGCCAACTGCGGGCAGCGGTCAATCCTCCTGATACCATCCCGCATAGAAAAGGTAGTTGTTGGCGATTTTATCGATCATCTCTCTGGTTGGATTTTATCAGAGCCATAGCCAGTCAATATTTATTGATTCCTGAGCTGTAAAAGCACACATGAAAATATCATTTTAATCACAATATAAATCTGCTTACTTTTGCACCCTAATATCCTAACAACAATAATTTGTCATGAGTAAACAGGCAAAAGTCATCGAAATCGAAGAAGTGGCCATACGGTTTTCGGGTGATTCGGGCGACGGTATGCAACTTACCGGCACTCTTTTCTCCGATACGTCAGCACTTTACGGTAATGATGTTTCCACTTTCCCGGATTACCCGGCAGAGATCAGGGCGCCACAGGGAACAGTTGGTGGAGTTTCCGGCTTCCAGGTCCATTTTGGTCATACCCAGATCAATACTCCGGGTGATTATTGTGACGTGCTGGTTGCGATGAACCCGGCAGCACTGAAAGCAAATTTCAGGTGGGTTAAACCCGATGGGATCATAATCTATGATGCCGATCAGTTTGATGCCAAAAATATCGAGAAAGCCGGATACAAGGGGGATCCTTTTCTGGAAGAGGATGTTACAGGGATCCAGGTGATTTCAGCCCCGATCAGCAATCTGACCAGGGAGAGCCTGAAAGACATCGGACTGGATCAAAAATCGATTCTGCGTTGTAAAAACATGTTTGCCCTCGGTATTGTCAGCTGGCTATACGACCGGCCTCTGGAGCATGCCGTAAACTTCTTCAACACGAAGTTTGCCAAGAAACCGCTTCTTGTTGAGGCCAATATCAAGGTGTTGTACGATGGATATTATTATGCCGAAACCATTGAGGCCTTTACCGCTAACTTTAAGGTAAAGCCGGCTGAGATAGAGAAAGGCACCTACCGGAGCATCAATGGTAATGCTGCTGTAGCCTGGGGTATGATGGCTGCTGCCGAAAAGGCCGATCTGCAACTATTCTGCGGTTCCTATCCCATCACCCCGGCCACCGGTATCCTGGAAGAACTAGCTGCACGTAAAGATCTGAGAGTGAAAACATTCCAGGCAGAAGATGAAATCGCAGGTATCTGTACCGCTATCGGAGCGAGCTTTGCAGGGTCATTAGCGGTTACCACCACTTCCGGTCCGGGACTGGCACTTAAAGGCGAAGCCATTGGCCTGGCCGTTATGATTGAGCTTCCGCTGGTTATTGTTGATGTTCAGCGCGGAGGTCCTTCAACGGGCCTGCCAACCAAAACCGAGCAATCCGACCTGATGCAGGCTTTGTATGGCCGCAACGGGGAGAGCCCGGTAGTGGTTATGGCAGCATCAACACCTTCCAACTGTTTCGATTATGCCTATATGGCCTGTAAAATTGCTGTAGAGCACATGACACCGGTTATCCTGCTTACCGATGGATTCCTGGCCAACGGATCAGAACCGTGGAGGATTCCCGATTTGAATGATTTTCCGGATATCAAAGTACCAAGAGTGGCACCGGATACTCAGAACTGGCAACCTTATGCCAGGGATCCCGAAACTTTGGTAAGAACCTGGGCTGTTCCGGGTACCCATGGGATGGAGCACCGGTTGGGCAGTCTCGAGAAGATGAATATTACCGGAACGGTCTCTTATGTTCCTGAGAATCATGAACTGATGAGTCATATTCGCGAGAATAAAGTCCAAAAGGTAGCTAAGGATATTCCACCGCTGGAAATTGTCGGAGATGAGGATGCCGAACTGCTGATCATCGGGTGGGGCGGTACCTATGGGCACATGGTCACTGCTTTAACCGAGGTGCGCCGCGAAGGCCACAAAGTGGCACTCGCCCAGTTCAACTATATTTATCCGCTGCCAACCAATACACGTGAGATTCTTGGAAGATTCAAGAAACTCCTGGTTTGCGAAATTAACCTCGGTCAATTTGCAAATTATCTGAGGATGCAGCATCCGGAGTATCCGTACCGGAAGTTCAATAAGATCATGGGATTACCGTTTACCGTAAAAGACCTTAAAGAGGTGATACTTAAAAACCTGGAGGACTAAAGAATGGACATACAACAATTAAAACCGGAAGATTTTAAAAGCAACCAGATGGTTCGCTGGTGTGCCGGTTGCGGCGATCACGCTATTCTTAGTTCTGTTCTTAAAGCCCTTTCCCAGATCGGATACAAACATGAAGATGTTGTGTTCGTATCCGGGATCGGATGCTCATCCCGTTTTCCCTATTATGTTAATACATACGGGTTTCATGGAATCCATGGCCGCGCAATGGCAGTCGCCAGCGGGGTGAAAACATCCAATCCAAACCTGAGTGTCTGGATCATTACCGGCGACGGTGACGGACTCGCTATCGGGGGCAACCATTTTATACATCTGGTGCGCAGGGATATCGATGTTAACCTGATCCTGTTCAATAACCGGATATACGGCTTAACCAAAGGGCAATATTCACCAACGTCGAAACAAGGCTCAGTGACCAAGACTTCGCCCTTTGGAACCATCGAACAGCCTTTCAAGCCAGGTGGAATCACTATCGGAGCCAATGGTACTTTCTTTGCCCGTACCATCGATTCGATGCCTAAGATCTCGACCGAGATCCTGCTGGAAGCTGCAAAGCACAAAGGAACATCGATCACTGAAGTGTTGCAGAACTGCGTCATTTACAACGACCAAACCTTTGGCGACATCACCGACCGCGATAACAGGGACGACCGCATTATCATGCTGAAACATGGTGAACCGATGATCTTCGGAAAGAACCAGGATAAAGGTCTGATGATGAAGGACAACGAGCTGCATGTTGTTCAATTGGGCGATAATGGGATATCCGAAAAAGATCTTCTGGTGCATGATACGCATACCGAATTTGCCGGGATTCACCTGTTGCTGGCCAACATGGACTATCCGAAATATCCGGTGGCACTTGGTGTGATACGTGCCTGCGAAGCCACGAAATCATACGATGTGAAGATGGAAGAGCAGATTGAAGCGATACACGAAAAGAGTAAAATTCATACCATACACGATTTGATGTATTCAGGTTCGACCTGGGAAGTGAAATAACGATTCTTTCTGGTTCGGTTTTTAATCTGAATCTTGCTATCTTCGGCAATAGCAGAGAATAATTTTGCCATGGAACAGAACCGCACCAAACGTCCCGACCTGCAACGGCTGCTCGCTGAGCATACGGAGCGTGTGAAGGAGCTCATGACGATTAACCGCACGACCACTATCATTTCGGAGGGGAAGCCACTGCCTGAAGCCCTCAGGCAGATCGCGCTTATATTGCCGCGGGGATGGCAATACCCGCAGAAAGCCTGTGCACGGATCCTATATGACGATCAGGAGTATCAGAGTCTGCGGTTCAAGCAGACCGAATGGCTGCAGCAGCAGGAATTTTTTTCATCAGATGGTAAAGGAGGGTTATTACAGGTATTCTATACGCAACAATTGCCGGAAGCTGATGAAGGACCCTTCCTGAACGAAGAGCGAAATCTGATTAACAATATAGCCGGATTGATCACCGGATATCTGAATGGATTGTTAGGGAAGACGATTGCTGTGAAACCGCCCCGTGAAAGGGATGATTACAAATACAAGAAGATTGTTTATACGGAATCGATGAAGGATAGCCGGCTGCTGCTTCAGCAGTTTCTCAGCAAACTTACGGCCGACAAGAATATTTTCCATGATCTGATGAGGTTTAAGGTATCTGAAATTCTGCTGGTTGCCACTCTGTACGACACCTTTATCCTTGAAAATGAAGACCGTTTCTTCGAGCAGACCATGGGCGAAGTTTACCACCTGAGTCTCTCGTCCCTGCCAAGGATTACCGGAGCCACCTCCGCGGATGATGCACTGGAGATGCTGAAAGAGAAGTCGTTCGATTTTGTGGTGCTGATGGTGGGCGTAGATACACGAAGCCCATTGCAGCTGGCTGAGCGGATCAGAAGAAGGTACCCCGAGATGAAAATCTTTTTGCTGCTCAACAATAGTTCGAAGATCGGCCTCTTTGATGAACAGGAATCCATACTGCCAGCGATCGACCGGTTGTTTGTATGGAACGGGGATTCAAAGATTTTCTTCGCCATGGTAAAACTCCTGGAAGACGAAGTGAATCTGGAGAATGATACCAAAGTGGGACTGGTGCGGGTGATCCTGTTGGTTGAGGATTCTCCCCGGTATTATTCCAGATACCTTCCGATGCTCTACACACTGGTTTTTGAGCAAACCCAGGAATTAATCGCCGAGGCCAATACCAATGAACTCGATAAGGTGTCGCGAATGCGAGCCCGTACCAAGATTGTCCTGGCCACCAACTATGAGGAGGCAATCAATTACTTTAATAAATATCAGGATTACCTGGCCTGCGTAATTTCCGACGTGAAATTCAGACGGGGAGGATTAGTCCATGAAACCGCAGGTATCAGCTTTCTCCGTTATGTTCATTCGCACCGGCCCGATCTGCCTATGATCCTGCAATCCTCTGATGCTGAATGTGCTTCGGCTGCTGTTGAGCTCAAGGCAACTTTCATGAACAAGAACTCTGAAACATTGCTCCAGGATCTGAAAACCTTTATCACCTACTCACTGGGATTCGGACATTTTGTTTACCGTGATAACCAGGGGCGGAAAATCGCTGTGGCCCGGTCGATGAAGGATTTTGAGAATCATTTGCGAACGATACCTGAAGAATCGATTCTATACCATGCTCTAAAAAATCATTTTTCTTTATGGCTGATGGCCAGGGGTGAGATTCAGCTTGCCAAAATCATCAACCCGATAAAGGCCGGTGATTTTAGCAGCCCGAAGGAACTCCGTGAGTATATCATCGATGTGATTCAGAATTACCGGATCGATAAAGACAAGGGAAAGGTGGTCAACTTTGACGAAACCGCCGTCCTCGACTGGCGTAATATAGTCAGTCTGGGTACCGGATCACTTGGAGGAAAGGGCCGTGGCCTGGCCTTTATCAATACCCTGATCAATAACCTTGATTTTACTCATATTATACCCGACATCAATATCCGCACACCCCGCACGGCGATCATCGGAACCGATGAATTTGAAATATTCATGCAACGGAACAACCTCACCAGCCCGGTCCTTGATGAACAGGATTATATGAAAGTCAGGGAAATGTTCCTGGCCGGCGATTTATCGTTCAACCTAAAGAAGAAACTCAAAACATTTCTGAAACTGTTGAACATGCCGCTCGCGATTCGCTCGTCCAGTATTTTTGAAGATTCCCTGCTTCATCCGTTTGCGGGCATTTTCGAAACTTATGTGCTGCCGAATTCTGATCCAGATTATAATGTCAGGTACGATCAATTGCAGGATGCGATCAAAATGGTTTATGCCTCCATTTTTTCACCCGAGGCCAGGATGTATTTTGAAGCGGTCAATTACCGGGTTGAAGAGGAGAAAATGGCAGTGGTTATCCAGGAACTTGTTGGTAATGAGTATGAAAAATACTACTATCCGCACATTAGCGGTACGGCTCAGTCCTATAACTACTATCCGGTTGCTCATATGGAACCCGATGATGGTTGCGCCGTGATAGCCCTCGGATTAGGCAGGTATGTTATGGAGGGCGAGAAAGCATGGCGGTTTTCACCGAAGTATCCCACCTTGCAGATCTCTTCCCTCAAGGATCAGCTGAAAACCTCGCAGGTCTGTTTCTATGCTGCAGATCTCAAAAAAAGAGAATTGAACCTCCTTGACGGAGAAGAAGCAGGATTGGCTAAACTCGATATCTCCGTCGCAGAGAAGCATGGAACCATTAATCATCTTGCCTCGGTATATAATGCTAATAATGACCGGCTTGATCCTGGCTTGCAGGGGTTTGGCCCCCGTGTGCTGAATTTTGCAGATATCCTTCATTTTGGATATACGCCTCTTGCCAAAACAGTTGAGGTTATTCTGGATGTTGTTCATGAAGCTCTTGGAACGGCCGTTGAAATTGAATATGCGGTGGATCTAATGCCCGACAGCCAGCATCGCGCATCATTTTACCTCCTCCAGATTAAGCCCATGGTTGGCGCAGATGAGGATTTTACGGTGGATATCGACCAGGTTGATCATTCGAATTCTATATTATATTCCGAAAAAAGCCTCGGAAACGGCAGATTGAGATGTATCCGTGATTTGATCTTTCTTGATCCTCAGAAATTTGACAAGATGAAGACTGAGGAAATGGCTGCTGAAATCGAGCATATGAATATAGAAATGAGAAAGCTGAAGAAGGAATATGTACTGATTGGTCCCGGAAGATGGGGGTCGCGTGATAAATTTATCGGGATTCCGGTTAAATGGTCACAAATTTCAAACGCCAGGGTAATTGTTGAGACCGATTTGTTTGATTTTCCGTTGGATGCCTCTCTTGGCTCCCACTTTTTCCATAACGTAACTTCCATGAATGTGGGGTACTTTTCCATTCATACAGGCGGTAAGAATTTCATTCAGTACGATTTAATACAGCAGCAGACTGTTATTGAGGAGGGGCGGTATTTCAAGCATGTTATATTTGAGAACGATATGGATATCGTCATGGACGGTAAAAAGAGACAGTCTCTAATCCGGATTAGCAATGAGCGGGATTGTCAGGAATTTGAATAATATGCAAGAATTTACCCAATTAAACCGGCCAAATACCGATTTCGGCGAAGCGGAATTTAAATTCCTTATGCAGCGCCGGATAAATAAAGTATTGATTATCTGCAGTAACTATGACTTCTTCATGCTTGAGGAGGACGGGCGGATCGATGAGCAGATTTTTAATGAATATGTTGCGCTTAACCTTAGGTATCCGCCGGTTTTTATTCAGGCCAATACTGCCCGCAAAGCTTTTGATCACCTGGAGCGGGAACACATCGACCTGGTTATTTCGATGTTGAGCGTTGGCGAAATGGACCCGTTTGAGTTATCAAAAAAGATAAAGTCCGAATATCCTCATATTCCGATTGTTGTATTGACTCATTTTAGCAGGGAGGTCTCGATAAAGCTCGAGAAGGAAGATCTTAGTGCCATCGATTATGTTTTTTCCTGGCTGGGTAATGCGGATCTTTTGTTGGCTATCATCAAGCTGATTGAGGACCGGATGAACTTGGTGTACGACGTTAATGAGGTGGGGGTCCAAACCATTTTACTGGTGGAGGATTCGGTCAGGTACTATTCCTCTTTTTTGCCTGCGATCTATAAGATTGTGTTCAAACAATCTAAATCCTTCATGCTGGAAGGATTGAATGAACATCGCAAGATGCTCAGGATGCGGGGCCGGCCGAAAATTCTTCTCGCCACCAATTACGAAGCGGCCATGGATCTTTTCCACAAGTATAGGGATAGCACTCTTGGAATCATTTCTGATATTTCTTACAAGCGGAAAGGTAAGAAGGACCAGGAAGCAGGTCTGAAATTCTGCAAAACGGTAAGGGAGGTTGATCCGTATGTGCCATTCCTGCTGCAATCTTCGGAATTAAGCAATCAAGCTGCCGCCACCGATTTGAACGCCAGTTTTCTGCATAAATATTCCAAAACGCTGGATATTGAACTGAGGAATTTCATGGTGAGATACATGAATTTCGGTGATTTTATTTTCAGGGAACCCGAAACCGGGGAAGAGATCGGCAGGGCTTCGAACCTGAAAGAGATGCAGGATATCATTTTAAAAATCCCGACCCATTCGCTCAAATATCATTTTAATAATAATGATTTCTCTAAGTGGTTCAATGCCAGAGCTTTCTTTCAGATCGGAAGTCATCTTAAACATAAAACACTCGAGGATTTCGGAAGTGTGGAGGACGGCCGGCAGTACATCTTCAACATAATATCGAGCTACCGTTTATCGAAGGCCAGGGGAGTCATTTCAACATTTGACCGGACCCGGTTTGATGAGTATATGCTGTTTTCAAGAATCGGGGAAGGGTCGCTGGGAGGTAAGGCAAGAGGGCTTGCCTTTATTGACTCCTTTATTAAGCATCATGATCTGGGTAACCATTGGGATGGGGTATTGGTCACCATTCCGCGAACAGTGGTTATTTCGACCGAGGTCTTTGAAGAGTTTATGGACCTGAATAACCTCTGGAGAGTGGTTACTTCGAGGTTAACCGATGAGCAGATTCTTCAAAGTTTTGTAGGTGCTACACTTCCGGTGCGGATTTACAAAGACCTGGAAGCTTTTGCCCGCGTGGTAAAAAATCCTATTGCCATAAGGTCTTCGAGCATGCTGGAGGATAGTCATTATCAGCCATTTGCTGGTATATATTCTACTTTTATGCTGCCGAAGGTTGAATCAGATAAGCAGAAGATGGTATATATGCTTTCCGATGCGATTAAGTCAGTCTATGCTTCAGTATATTTCAAAAATTCAAAAACTTACCTGGCAGCCACTCAAAATGTGATTGATGCAGAGCGCATGGCTATAATTTTGCAGGAGGTGTGCGGGAACCGATATGGAAACCGCTTTTATCCAACGATATCAGGCGTGGTCCGGTCGATTAATTTTTATCCGGTCGGGTTAGAAAGGCCGGAAGATGGCATTGCCAATATCGCTTTCGGATTGGGTAAACTGATTGTTGAAGGAGGTGCGGGACTGCGATTCTCCCCGAAATATCCGTCTAAAATATTGCAACTATCCTCTGCCGACAGTGCCCTGAAGGAAACGCAGCGCGAGTTTTATGCGCTGGATCTGTTTGCCGACCATTTCCATCCTTCCACAGATGACGGGGTTAATATTTTGAAGCTGAAAATCCGCGATGCCGAAGAAGATTCAGCCTTACGGTTTGTAGCTTCTACCTTTGACATGGACAACCATATCATCCGCGACAATTTCACCGAAAAGGGCAGGAGGGTGATTACCTTTAATAATATTCTGAAGCACAATACTTTTCCTCTTTCTGATATATTAATGACCCTGATGAAAGTCGGTGAAAAGGAAATGAACAATCCGATTGAAATGGAGTTTGCAGTCAACCTCGATGTGCCGCCGGGAACACCGAAAATATTCAATTTCCTTCAGATTCGGCCGGTTGTTGAAAATTCTGATGAACTCAGTTTCCGGCTCGAGGAAGTAGTTGAAGAGAATACCATCATTTATTCCGTTTCAGCGCTTGGGAACGGCCTTATCCGGAACATTCGCGACTTTGTTTATGTGAAACCGGAATGTTTCAGGGCTGCTGATAGCAATACCATTACCAGCCGGATAGAGAGGTTGAATGATCAGTTTATCACCAAGGGCGGTAATTATGTATTGGTAGGGCCTGGCCGCTGGGGTTCAAGTGATCCCTGGCTGGGGATCCCGGTTAAATGGCCGCAGATTTCGGCTGCCCGTGTAATTGTGGAATCCGGGCTTCCCGATTACCGGATCGACCCAAGCCAGGGTACCCATTTCTTCCAGAACCTTACCTCCTTCCGGATTGGATATCTTACTATTAATCCTTATCTGAAAGATGGTTACTATGATCTCGATTTCCTTTCGGGATTCGAAAGCGTCTATGAGGATGAATATATCAGGCATATTCAGTTTGAGGATCCTTTACACATCAAAATCGATGGGGCTCAGAACCGCGGAGTTATTTATAAGCCCGGATTTGGTGGAAGGGGAACTGCGATAACTGCTGACCCTGAATAATAGCCTTTTCGGGTAAGGAATATTGAGTAAAATCATACTAATACCTGATAAAAACTGTGTGATTAAATCAGCTTGAAGAATACCTTTGCTAACAGTAATTGAACGATTTAAATTTTGTTTTATGAACGTTGAAAAAATATTGATCAATATAGAGAAGAAACACCCGGGTGAGGTGGAGTATCTTCAGGCAGTGCGCGAAGTTCTGGAATCCATTGAGGAAATCTATAACCAGAACCCTCAGTTCGAATCCGCCAGTATTATTGAGCGTCTGGTTGAACCTGACCGTATTCTGACGTTTAAGGTTCCCTGGGTAGATGATCATGGCAAGGTCCAGGTTAATCTGGGTTACCGGATTCAGTTTAACAATGCTATCGGACCATACAAAGGTGGCTTACGTTTCCACCCGAGTGTTAACCTGAGTATTCTGAAGTTCCTGGGATTTGAGCAAATCTTTAAGAATGCCCTGACCACTTTGCCTATGGGCGGTGCAAAAGGCGGATCGGATTTCAACCCGAAAGGTAAATCTGATGGCGAGGTTATGCGGTTCTGCCAGAGTTTTATGCTGGAAGTTTGGAAGCTGATCGGTCCTGAAACCGATGTGCCTGCAGGTGATATCGGCGTAGGTGGTCGCGAAATAGGTTTTTTGTATGGAATGTATCGCAAACTGGCCAGGGAAAATTCTGGAGTTCTTACCGGAAAAGGCCGTGGCTGGGGTGGATCACTGGTCCGTCCGGAAGCCACCGGATTCGGTAACGTTTATTTTGCCGACGAGATGCTGAAAACCAAAGGCGAAAGCTTTGCCGGTAAAACAGTTTGTGTCTCGGGATTCGGCAACGTAGCCTGGGGTGCAGTTCTGAAGGCAACCGAACTGGGTGCAAAAGTGGTCACGATTTCCGGTCCTGACGGATATGTTTATGATCCGGATGGTATCAAAGGAGATAAAATTGATTTCATACTCGAACTGAGAGCTTCAAATAATGATGTTGTTCAGCCTTATGCACTGGAATTTGGCGTGGAGTTCCATCCGGGAAAACATCCATGGGAAGTTAAATGCGATATAGCGCTTCCGTGTGCCACCCAGAACGAACTCGATAAACAGGATGCCCTGAATCTGGTTAAGAACGGTTGCAAATGCGTTTGTGAAGGTGCCAACATGCCATCAACCCCGCAGGCAATCGAAGTCTTCTATGAAGCAAAAATTCTGTTTGCCCCGGGCAAGGCAGCCAATGCCGGCGGTGTAGCTACTTCAGGACTCGAAATGTCGCAGAATGCCATGAAACTGAGCTGGTCAGCCGAAGAGGTGGACGCCCGTCTGCATCAGATCATGAAAGATATTCATCAGCAGTGTGTTATCAATGGCAAACTGGCCGATGGATACGTAGATTACGTAAAAGGTGCCAATGTTGCCGGATTCATCAAAGTTGCCAATGCAATGGTGGATCAGGGTGTGATTTAACGGACTGCAGACTGCAGAAAAGGAAACAGGCGTATCTATGCAGGTACGCCTTTCTCTTTTATTTGAGCCCGGATCCAGTCAAACCAAACCGACAATCCTGAGCCGGTGGTGCATGAAATTTCCATAACAGGAATACTGCCATTCAGTTCCCTAACGTAATTTCTGAATTGTTCAAGGCTGAAATTTGTATAGGGGATCAGATCTGTCTTATTCAGAATAATAGCTGAGGATTCCCTGAACAGCAGCGGATACTTAACCGGCTTGTCATCACCTTCCGGAACGCTGATCACGGCTATCTTATGGTTTTCACCCAAATCAAATTCTGCGGGACATACCAGGTTGCCAACATTTTCCACAATGATCAATTGAAGTTTGTCCAGATCCAAATGCTCAAATGCTTTGGCAATCGAGTGGGAATCGAGGTGGCATCCTCCTTCGGTGTTTATTTGAATGATTTGGGAATTATAAGGTTGTAGTCTCCGGGCATCACGGTCGGTAGCAATGTCACCCTCAATGACAGCAATTTTCAATATCCCCGAAAAGTGAGCTAGGGTTTTTTCAAGAAGGCTGGTTTTTCCGGCTCCTGGTGAACTGATAATATTGATCATAAGAATACCTCTTTCTGATAATCTCAGGCGGTTTTCGTCTGCCTTATTCTGGTTTCTGTCCAGAACATTCTTCATTAATACTATATCCATTTTATTCTCCTGTTATTGATTTAATATATAGCTCTTTACCAGATTCAGTATTGAGACGGAAGCTTCCGCAATGCGGACAGATAAATATACTGTCGATGATCTCAGACCGGTTACTGCAATCACGGCAAGTCACGATAACTGGCCTCCAGTCGATCACAAGTTTACACTTTTCAGCCACGGTACCCTGCGTGCAAGTCTCAAACGAAAACTCAAGCATATCGGGTACCAACTGGTGCATTTTGCCAATAACCAGATCCAGCCGTGAGATCCTGGATAGACGATTGGCTGCGGCGACCTCAGTCATCGTTTCTATAATTCCTTCTATGACAGCCAATTCATGCATGGTAAGGTTCAACAAATTCGTGGCAAGGGATCCCCTGAAAGCATGGTCAATAATCTCGTGCCCCCGATCGGGGTTTCCAAAATAACCCGACCCGGATTTTCCCGGGTGACCACACCAATTTCACAAGCGTTTTTTCCAAGCGGATGAGATCGTAAAGCGGTTAGTATTTCATTTGAAATCGATTCAGCGGCAACCATTATGAACTTACCCTCATTTGCCAGGTAAAGGGGATCCAGACCAACCAGGTCGCATAATCCTGCAACTTCATTCCTTACCGGGATAAGGCTTTCCTTAATAGTGATGCCCCAGGCTTTCTTTTCTGTGACTTCGCATAAAACCGTTGCTAATCCTCCCCGTGTGGGATCACGCATGAACCGAATGCCAGTGCCGAAGCTTGAAATCATTTCAATCAATGGATATACGCAAGCACAATCACTCTCGATTGTCGTCAGAATATGCTCCGGATACCGGGCACAAAAGATTGCTGCCCCATGATCGCCGATTGTGCCACTAAGGATAATCCGATCACCAGCCTGAATCCCTTTCCCGTTGGAGACCTGCTCTAGATCAGGAATAACGGTACCAATTCCGGTAGTGGTAATATATATTTTGTCGCATAGACCACTTGGAACCACTTTGGTATCAGCGGCAATCAGTGCAATATCGAGTTGTTTTATTTCACGGGCCATGGACGATACCACTCTTTCCAAAAGGGACTTTTCAAGTCCTTCTTCCAGAATAAAGGAAGCTGTTATTGAATGGGGTTTGGCACCGGCAACCGCCAGATCATTGGCAGTACCGCATATTGAGAGTTTGCCGATATCTCCTCCGGCAAAGATGATAGGATGAACTACGAATGCATCGCAGGATACCGCAATCTTACCTGTTACCGGTTGAAGTATTGCTGCGTCGGATTCTTTTTCAAGATATTCATTGTTCAGGTAGGGCTGAAAGAGATCGCGTATCAATTCACGGGTCATCCGACCCCCACTACCATGCGTTAATAGTATTTTGTCTTTCATGGTTAGCTTTTCATTTTCAATTCTGATAGCGGTAGAAAGCCTGGCAGGTCCCCTCAGACGACACCATGCAGGCACCGGCCGGTGAGTCAGGGGTACAGGTTTTCCCATACAATGTACACTCAGGAGGAGTAATTAATCCACGGAGGATATCGCCGCATCTGCATCCACGATTGCCGGTATCCGGAAATTCAGGCAGGTTAAATCGCTGCAGGGTATCGAAACCGGCATACTTGCCATCAGGAATGAGGCCACTTTTCGGGATGATTCCCAACCCACGCCACCAATCGTCACGAAGGACGAATACTTCATGCATGATTTCCAGGGCTTTCAAATTGCCTTCCATTTTCACAGCCCGCCTGTACTGAATCTCAACTTTAGGCTGATGACTATTTATCTGTCTGATCAACAGTAATATTGATTCCAGAATATCTGAAGCTTCAAAACCGGAAATAACACAAGGTATTCCATGGTCTTGTGCAAGAAATTCATATATAGCCGAGCCTGTTATGGTACTTACATGTCCCGGGCAAATGAAACCGTCGAGGTTGGGCTGATGATTGACCAAAGCGGCCATAGCCGGCGGCATTATCTTGTGGGCACTCAAAACAGAAAAATTACCGATTCCCCGTTCAAGGGCGGTTTTTATTGTGACGGCCACCGAGGGAGCGGTTGTTTCAAATCCGATGCCCAAAAAAACCACTTGTTTACTCTTCTCGGTTTGAGCAAGGGTTAAAGCTTGCAGCGGAGAAAGGACAAGTCGGATATCTGCTCCGTTTGCTCGGGCGGTTTCCAGGCTTTGATCCGATCCGGGTACCCTGATGAGATCGCCGAAAGTGGTTATGATCACCGGATAGTTTCGGGCCAAATGAATGGCTTGATCGATGAATCCGGTATGGGTTACACAAACCGGGCAACCGGGCCCGGACAGTAAGCTGACCGTACCGGGAAGGAGTCCTGGTATTCCGAATTTCCTGATAGCATGAGTATGTCCTCCGCAAACTTCCATCAACCGGACCGGTTGGGTAGCTTCCCTTCGGATGGCAAACAATAAAGCCTCAACAATATTCATGGAGCATCATTAAGGTTTTCAATCTCACGGATGAGTCTTTTAGTTTCCTCTGCCTCCTCCATTGAAATCTTCTGAATAATAAATCCGGTATGGATCAGGACATAATCGCCTACGCGGATATCCTCAACCAGATCGAGAGACGCCTGGATCATTAGCCCACCTATTTGCACAATGGCCATATTACTGTTGGTGGATAGAACTTCGGCCGGGATGCTTAGACACATTTTTTTTAATCTGTTTTTTTGCTGCAACAACCAATTGACCCAGGGAGATTCCGCCATCATTGGGTGGAACTACGCGGTGGGTATATACGTTAAATTTGTTCTTTAATAAGGCTGAACATGTAATCCGGGTGAGAAATGCATTTTGAAAAGTTCCTCCCGACAGAACCACACTCTTAAGCCTGGTCAGTTCCCTTGCCTGGAGACAGGTTTCCAGGATGGCTCTTGCCAGGGTTCTGTGAAATCTGGCAGAAATCACGGATACGGGAACATGATTTTCAAGATCGACCCGGATGGCTTCTATAGTAGAAGTAAAGGAAATAGTGTGATCATGCTGAAAAGGATATTCACCTGTTTCCAGCTGATTAGCAACCATCTCCAGTCTTATGGGTGCCTCGGCATCGAAGGTGTTCTCAATGCAGCAACCGGTCAGGGTTGAGATTGCATCAAAGAGCCGGCCTGCAGCAGAGGAGACTGGAACAGGAACGTCTGACTTTAATAGGCTGATGATTTGATTTCGCTGAATCTCAGGTATACCTTGAAGTCCAGTGAAAGATTCAAATGGAATATTTTCCCCGTAACATTTATAAAGGTAAGCTATCGCGACTCTCCAGGGTTCTCTTACTGCCTGATCACCGCCGGGGACCTTCACGGGGTCCAGCCAGGTAAACCGGGTGAATTGATCGAGTGTGGCGATCAGAAACTCCCCGCCCCAGATGGTTTGGTCGGTTCCAAGTCCGGTGCCGTCAAAAGCAACTCCGATCACCGGTTCATCCAATTGATGCTCCGCCATGCATGAGGCGATGTGCGCGTGATGGTGCTGCACTGCTATGACCGGGATACCGAGGGAATTGCCAAATTGCGTTGAAAGATAATCGGGGTGTTGGTCGGTGACTATCAGAGTCGGATTGAAACGGTATATCTTCTTAAATCTGGCCAGGGACTCCTCCATAAATTGAAAGGTGTCAAAGTTTTTCAGATCCCCGATATGCTGACTTAGAATGGCCTCACGATTCTTCCCCAGGCAAAATGTGTTTTTCTGTTCTGCGCCGAGAGCAAGAATACCATCCACAGACAGACTAATCTGTATTGCCGTGGGAACATAGCTACGGGATCTCCGGATAAGAATCGTATTTTCTCCGGCTAATCGTGCAACAGAATCATCTGTCCGGTTAATGATGGGTCTGTTGCTATGTATAAAAAAGTCAGCAATATCTTTTAACTTATCTTCAGCTGCCTCCGGTGTAATGACGATGGGTTCATCGGAAAGATTTCCACTGGTACAGATTAATGCCTGGAATTTCCCTTCGGTCATGAGCTGGTGTTGCAGTGGAGTATACGGGAGCATAACCCCGAGGCTCCCTAAACCCTTGTTGACCAGGGAATTTAAGCATTTATGCTCTTTCAGGATAACAATGGGACGTTGCCATGAGGTTATTAGTTTTTCCTCTGCTTCCGAGCATTCACAATATTGTCGAATTTCCTCAATACCCATGAACATTACCGCAAAAGGCTTACCGTCACGGTGCTTTCTTTTGCGAAGTTCGGCCACAGCCAAAGCATTTGTGGCATCGCAAACCAGGTGGTATCCTCCGATACCCTGAATAGCTCCGATCCGGCCGGTGAGTAAAGCCTGAATGATCTGTCCAACCATATCCGCCCATAATTCAGCGCCCGGTTGAAAGCCTTTCTGATAGTAAACCGGCCCACATATCGTACAAGCGATCGGTTGAGCATGAAAGCGACGGTCGAGCATATCGGTGTACTCAGCTCTGCAGCCGTCACACATGCTGAACCCTGACATTGATGTGTTGGGCCGGTCCCATGGTAGCTCCCGGATAATACTGAACCGGGGCCCGCAATGTGTGCAGTTCACGAAAGGATAGCTTATCCGGCGCGGATGGTTTTTCATGTCTTCCAGACATTTCTCGCACACAGCGATATCCGGACAAATACCGGTAATTTCATCGGAGCCATTTTGACTTGCCAGTATCCGAAAGCCTGACTGAGCATTATTCATTGCCTGGTGAATAACTTCAACGGACAGGATCGTTGATGGAGGTGGTGCCTGTCGTTTCAGTAAACTGATGAAAATATCCAGTCCTTCCCGCGTACAGAATAAATTGATCCAGACACCGTCATTTCGGTTCTCAACGGAACCATCCAGGTTTAATTCCCGTGCCAATCGGTAGACAAATGGCCGGAACCCTACGCCCTGTACCATCCCGTGAACATGAATCTGAAACGATGATCGGTCCCTGTTCATTTTCAATCGGATTTAATCAACATCCAATCCATCTTTTTTTCTATTCAAATCATAGATAATAGCTTCAATCTCTGCGCTAAGGTTTACATTACTGATAATGACGTCTCTGGGGGCTTTTAATATTACTGGCGCCAGGTTCAATATACCCTTAATTCCGTTATCAACCAGTTGATTACAAACGTTTTGTGCTGAGATGGCAGGTGTGGAAATAATTGCGGTGTTAACCTTAAATCCTTGAATAACGGCTGAAAGTTTGTCCAATGAAAATACGGGTATTCCAGATTTCTGATTTTGTTTTGACGGATCGATATCGAAAGCTGCAACTATATAAACATTGGTTCCTATATAATGATGGTTATAGTTGGCAATAGCTCTTCCCATGTTGCCAATGCCAATGAGGATAATATTGCGAACCTCGCTCAATACAAACTTCTCATTGAGCGTGATCAGCAGAGATTCAATGTTATAACCTGCTTTTTTATTGCCGGATATTTCGCACTGGGAGAAGTCTTTACGAACCTGTTCGGCACTGACACCTGCCTCGTTCCCCAGGTTATGCGAAAATACCTTTTTAAACCCAAGTTCCTTAAATCTTAGAAGGCATAAGCGGTATAGGAGCAATCTCTTAATATGGTTCTTATTGGACATTTTTTTGTTATGAATTTCACAATAACGAAACGATACCGTAATTCCACTTTAATGCCTTTAGAAGAAATAGACTTTTTATCCATTTATAAAGATAAGATAATTAATGTGATATAAAAAACATGATAATTGTCATAGTTAATTATCATATAAAAAATTGTAACTTATCTAATGAGATTGTAACGAGATAGTTAGATATTGATCAGTTTTTCACAAAAAAAGGTGATTCTTTCGATGCGCAATAGAATTCATAATCCTTACAAACCATGAGCAAGTATGATCGAATCGGAATAATCTTCTGCGAGCCCCCATCCGGGTACACGCCGGTAGATTTGTCAGATCTGATCGCTTTTGTCAGAGATAACCTTAAGATACCGGTTATCATCGATCAGTCAAGATACCTTTTCTCTGATTTCCATGTTTTAACGGAAACAATCAAGCATCACCGGTTAACTTCAGTGATTCTTGCCGGAATCAGGCCGGAAAGGTTCACACACATAGTTCGTACGGCAATGACACATCTCGGTTATCATGCTGAATCAGTTGTTATTGCAGATTTTGGCGATATATGGTGCGTTTATGAAAGCCGGATCCAGGATGTATATGAGTTGCTTGAGCGGGCTCATTCCCAGGTTATGGGTAAAAGAAATCAGTCTTCCCATGTTCACCAGGATACCATTGTCATCGGCGCAGGAATCTCAGGAATTCAGGCTTCCCTGGAGATTGCCAATGCTGGTCTGAAAGTTTACCTGATAGAGAAATCCGGGACGATAGGCGGTCATATGGCCAAGTTCGACAAAACTTTTCCGACCCTTGATTGTGCCGCCTGCATTCTTACTCCCAAAATGGTTGAAGTGGGTCAGCATCCTTTTATTGAACTCATGACCCGTTCAGAGGTTGTTGCTGTCAATGGGAAACCGGGACATTATAAGGTTGCAGTCAGGCAGTCGCCGCGATGGGTTGAAGTTAATTCCTGTATCGGTTGCGGGACCTGTTCCGAAAAATGTCCGGTTCAGGTTCCCAGTGAATTTGATGAGGGAATAACCCTGAGGAAAGCTATCTATATGCCATTCCCACAGGCAGTTCCCAATAAGTATATGATTGATGGTGAAGCCTGCAGGTTTATACAGGAGGGGAAATGCGGAGTTTGCGTCAAAGTTTGCCCGGTTGCCGGCTGTATCAATCTGTATGAAGTACCACGTGAGATTGAGATAGAAGCAGGAAACATTATTGTTGCCAATGGCTTCAAGGCCTTCAAGGCTTCACGGATTGACCGCTTTGGATACGGAAAATACCCGAACGTCTTGACTTCTCTTGAGTTCGAACGATTGATCAATGCTGCTGGCCCAACCGGCGGTGAGATCACTTTCAGGACGACTGATAAAAAGGGGAATCCTGTATTTGTAAATGACAGCGGTAAGCCTCAGAAGATTGGAATAATCCATTGTGTGGGAAGCCGCGACGAGAATTTCAATCCATACTGTTCAAAGGTTTGCTGCATGTACTCGCTGAAGCTGGCACACCTGGTAAGGGAAAAGCTTCCATCGGCCGAGATATTTGAATACTTCATAGATATGAGGGCCTTTGGCAAGGGGTATGAGGAGTTTTATTGCCGGATTCAGGATGAAGGCGTCCGCATGATTCGGGGTAAAACTGCACGTGTGGAGCAAATTGACGGACATCTCCACCTGAGAACGGAAGATATTCTTGCCGGCAGGATGCTCGAACAGGATATGGATATGATTATCTTATCCGTAGGCCTGGAACCAGCAGATGACCAGAAGAAACTATCAGGTATTCTGGGAATTGACGTGGATGAATACGGCTGGTTTAAAGCAGTCCGGTATGAGATTGATCCTGTAATGACCAACCGGCCGGGTATCTGGATCGCAGGTGTTTGCCAGGGTCCAAAAGATATTCCGGATTCGGTGGTTCAGGCTTCGGCGGCTGCTGCCGGTGTGCTGCAAAGCATTATGAGCGACAGGCTTACAGATTCAGAGGTATTTCCGTTAACCTATATGATAAATTAAAAAGACATGATATCCAGAGTCGATCCGGAATTCAAGCAGGAACTACACAAATATGGACTCCGTGAATGGAATGAATGCTTCCATTGCGGTAACTGTACGGCGATCTGTCCTCTCACAAAGGATGATAATCTTTTTCCTCGGAGAGGAATCAGATTGGCTCAGATGGGACTTAAAAAGCCATTGGTTTCCAGTGTCGATCCGTGGCTCTGCTACTATTGCGGCGAATGCACCGAAACCTGCCCGCGTAATGCCAATCCGGGCGAATTAATGATGGTTTTACGCCGGTATCTGACTTCCTGTTATGACTGGACGGGCATATCCAGGTTGTTTTATACACGAAAGATCTGGGAGCTGGCAGCCATAATTTTAATAGCGCTTGGTGTTATTATTTCGTTTCTGGTCTTTCTCCCCCCGTCAACGCTCCTCTTTTCTAAACCGGAGGCTTTTGTTAATGAACAGGGCGGGGTCATGATAAACAGCCTTGCCGACGGGATTTCCGGATCCCGGTTCGTCCAGCTCATCGAATACGGGGATCTCCTGATGGCAATCCTTGTGGCCGGATTACTGATCAGCAATATCTTTCACATGTTTTACCGGGTGATCCTTTCAGATAGGAACCTGAAAGTTCCCTTTTATTCTTATTTCACGGAATTCTGGAGCCTGATATACAATTTTGTAACCCAGGCCAGGTTCTCAAAATGCGATAACAGGACCTATTGGATTGGCCACCTGCTGGTTATGACAGGCTATACCATCATGTTCACCCTGATTGTGGCTTTCCTGAAGGAGTTCCAGATCGAGGAGATCAAACCCTGGTACCACTGGCAGCGTTTATTGGGTTACTATTCCACTTTTGGAATATTGTTCTTCCTGATATACACCTTTATCGGCAGGATCAGGAAAACCGATCTTAAGATGCAATTTTCGCATCCGTCCGACTGGATGTTTATCGTTCTTCTGTTTTTTACTGCGGTCACAGGCATTCTGATTCATATTTTCCGGTTGTCAGGTTTGCCGGCCGCAACGTATTTTACCTATCTTATCCATCTCGCCTTTCTGGTTCCGATGATCGTGATCGAGGTTCCCTTCTCAAAATGGTCGCATCTGGCTTACCGGCCCTTCGCTGTCTATTTTGACCGTCTCAGACGGGCAGGTCAGAATCGTCAGTCTATTGTTGAATTAACGCCTGCTATTTAGGTTCTAACGCTATGGAAGAAATCAGAATCGGGGTATACATCTGCTGGTGTGGTACAAATATAGCCAAGAATGTAGACGTCGAAAGAGTAGCTGCTGAGGCCGGCAAATTGCAAGGCGTTGTGGTTGCACGGGATTATAAATATATGTGTTCCGATCCGGGCCAGGACCTTATGGTCAAAGATATACAGGAGATGAATCTCAACCGTATCGTAGTAGCCGCCTGTTCTCCCCGGATCCATGAAATGACCTTCAGGAAGGCTCTTGAGAAAGCCGGACTAAATCCTTACCTGTTTCAGATGGCTAATATCAGGGAACAGGTATCGTGGGTTCATGATGATCGCGAAAAAGCTACCCTGAAAGCGATAGACCTGGTTACAGGAGCGGTCAAGCGTGTCCGTTGGCAGGAAGCTTTAAACAAACGTAGCGTTAAAGTGAATCCGGCTACTCTGGTTATCGGAGGAGGAATAGCCGGATTGACAGCAGCACGGGAGATTGCACGAACCGGTCGTATCGTTTTTTTGGTTGAGAAAGAAAAAAGCCTGGGAGGAATGATGAAAAAGATAAACCGGACTTTTCCCAACCTTGATGAGGCCTCAAAGTATTTGAATCCGATCATTGAAGAAGTCTCTTCTCATCCGCATATCCAGGTTTACCTGAATTCCCAGTTGGTAAAACTGTCCGGATATGTAGGCAATTTCATCGGAACGGTCAATCACAGAGAGACTCAATCCGAGCTCGAATTTGGCAATATCATTGTGGCCACAGGCTTAAAACCATTTAAGCCCGTCCCGCTTTCAAACTATGCCTATCAGAGGCTGCCTAATATTATAACAAGCGTGGAATTTGAGGAAATGCTCAGACACGGTTATATCAGGCTGGACTCACGGCAAGAGCCCAAACATGTTGCTATAATTCATTGCGTTGGCAGCAGAAATCCTGATTTTCTGCCATATTGTTCAAGAACATGTTGCCAGACAGCTTTGAAATTTGCAAACCAGATAAAGGATTTGCTGCCTAAAGCTCATGTTTATCAGATTTATGCTGATATGCGGTCGATGAGCAAGGGTTGTGAAGAGATGTATTCAAAAACTGCCAAAAGAGGCGTGATGTTCCTGATGTACGACCAAAAGGGTAAACTTCCCTATATCCATGAGGCCGGCAAAAACGAAAAGACCAGACTCGTCATCGAAATGAAGGAATTGCTTAGCGGAGAGCAAGTTGAGGTTCCTGCTGATCTGGTGATCCTGATGGTTGGAATGGAGGCCCAGGAAACATCCAAGCAGTTAAGCCAGGTTCTCGGGATCAGCCGGTGTAGCAATAATTTTTACATCGAGAAACACCCTAAGCTGGATCCTGTAGCCACTACAACGGACGGTGTATTTATCGTAGGAAGTTGCCAGGCACCGAAAGAGATCAGCGATTCGGCATCCCAGGCCAAGGCGGCTGCAGCGAGAGTTCTTGCCATGATCTATAAGGGCTCAATCGAGGTGGAAGTTATCACCTCAAGCGTACGCGAAGAGATTTGCTGCGGATGCCAAACCTGTGTTCATGTATGTCCCTACGGAGCCATTGAATACCTCAAGGAGAAAAAAGTCTGCAGCGTCAACGAAGTCATTTGCAAAGGTTGCGGGACCTGCGCCTCTGCCTGCCCTACCGGTGCCATTGGGAGCCGTCACTTCACCGAGAAACAGATTCTCGCACAGATCGAAGGAGTCATGTTACAACTATTAGATGTCTGAAACTATGGAATTCGAGCCAAAAATCGTCGCTTTTCTATGCAACTGGTGTTCCTATACCGGTGCAGATCTTGCAGGGACCAGCCGCATGAAATATTCGCACAACCTACGGATTATCAGGATTATGTGCTCGGGAAGAGTTTGTCCTACCTTTATTTTCAAAGCTTTTCTCGAGGGAGCAGATGGGGTACTGGTTTGTGGTTGCCACCCGGGAGACTGTCATTACCATGAGGGTAATTATAAGTGCCTCAGGCGATTTAAACTGATTGAAAAGTATATCATGCAAATGGGGATTGAACCTGACCGAGTAAGGCTTGCCTGGATCAGCGCCAGCGAGGGCAAGCAATTTGCCGAGCTGGTTAATCATATGACGGAAACGGTTAGAAATCTGGGTCCGTCAACAATAAAACTACAGCTGGAAACTTTTGTTTAATGGAACCGAACATGGCAAATGAAGGTAAATCGAAACTAAAAATGGCTATCTATTGGGGGGCTGCTTGCGGTGGATGCTGTGTTTCTGTGCTTGACGTGCATGAGAAACTATTCGAGGTGGTGGCCGCTGCTGATTTGGTTTTCTGGCCTATAGCTCTCGATATCAAGTATAAGGATGTGGAAGCTATGCCAGATGGTTTTATCGATCTGACCCTTTTTAACGGCGCGGTACGAAACAGCGAAAACGAACATATGGCCAGGCTCCTAAGGCAAAAATCCAAGATTTTAGTGGCATATGGATCCTGTGCACATATGGGTGGAATTCCCGGTCTGGCCAATCTGACAAACAAGAATGAACTTTTTAACCGTATCTATCTGGAGACCGAGTCCACCTTAAATCCTGACGGGATCATTCCAAAGACTCATTTCAATGTAACTGAGGGTGAACTGGAATTGCCGGAATTCTTCAATGATGTGAGAGCCCTGAACCAGGTCGTGGATGTGGATTACTATCTTCCTGGATGTCCTCCTCAAACAGAACGATTCGTTGAGGTTTTCATGGCAATAGTCAACATGGCCGAATTACCCCCAAATGGTTCGGTTGTCGGAGCATGGGAAAAAACTTTATGCGATGAGTGCAAGAGAAAGAAAACGGATAACAAGGTCATCAGGAAGTTTTACCGTCCATGGGAAATTCATGATGACGGCGAAACCTGTTTTCTTGAACAAGGTGTGATCTGTATGGGCCCTGCCACCAGAGGAGGATGCGGCTATCGTTGCATCGAAGGGAATGCCCCTTGCCAGGGCTGCTACGGTCCACCTGCCGATGCGCCTGATCCGGGGGCTAAAATGATGTCAGCAATCGGGACCATAATAGACAGCAACCTGGAAATAGAGATAGAGGAAATTGTGGATGCGATCGTCGATCCTGTTGGTACCTTTTACAGGTTTAGCCTGCCCAAAGCCATTCTTCGAAAAAAAATGTCTGTCCCCAAGCCCGTTAATTAAAACCACAGGACATGAAAAAGATTACCATTGATCCGATAACCCGTCTTGAAGGCCATGGAAAAATTGAAATCTTCCTTACAGATCAGGGAGATGTTGAGAACGTGTATTTTCAGGTCCCGGAACTCAGAGGGTTCGAAAAATTCTGCGAAGGACGGCCTGTGGAGGAAATGTCGCGGATCGTGACCAAGATTTGTGGAGTTTGTCCGGGATGCCATCACATGGCGGCCGGCAAAGCGATAGATGCCGTATTTGGCCTGGAACCACCCCCTACGGCGAAGAAAATCAGGGAATTATTCTATATGGCACATTTTATTCACAGTCATATCGCCCATTTTTATGCTCTTGCTGCCCCGGATTTTCTGGTTGGTCCCAATGCCGATCCCTCCGAGAGGAATATCCTCGGTGTGATTGCTAAAGTCGGCATAGAAGTCGGGACTGAGGTTATACACCAACGCAGGCTCGCACAGGAGATTCAGGCAATGCTTGGGGGGCATCAGACCCATGTGGTACTTAATATCCCGGGTGGTGTCAGGAAAGGACTGACCGAGGAGCAAAGGGATCAATTGATACCGACCGGGAAAGGATTTCAGAAATTTGCCAAATTCAGCCTTCAGCTCTTCAGGGATGTGGTTCTGGCAAATAATGATTATGTTAACATGATCCTCGAAGGTCCTTATAATCTGAAGATTCACTCCATGGGCCTGGTTGATTCAAACAATAAGGTCAATTTCTACGATGGAATGGTGAGAGTGGTCGATACTGAAGGGAAAGAGAAATTTAAATATCATCCTACCGATTATCTTGAATATATCGCCGAACGTGTTGAGCCCTGGTCATACCTGAAGTTTCCCTACCTGAGGAAAATCGGCTGGAAGGGGTTTGTGGAAGGACAAGATTCAGGCGTTTACCATGCAACGCCTTTGTCGAGGCTTAATGCCGCCGACGGAATGGCCACCCCATTGGCCAATGAGGCATACCAGGAATTGTTCAGTACCTTCGGCGGGAAACCTGTCAATGCAACCCTGGCAATGCATTGGGCTCGCTTGGTTGAGCTATTGTATGCTGCTGAACGATTTAACGAGCTGATCAAGGATCCGGAAATCACGGGTAAAGAGCTTCGAGCCGACCTGAAAGAAATTGTCGGTGAGGGAGTCGGATGTGTGGAAGCTCAACGGGGTACGCTAACCCACCATTATTGGACCGATTCGAGAGGTGTGGTAACTAAAGTTAATATTATTGTAGGTACTACAAACAATAACGCTGCTATTTGCATGTCACTTAAAAAGGCTGCACAACATGTCATTAAAGCCGGTATTGAACCCGATCAGGGCATTCTTAACCAGATCGAGATGGCTTTCCGCGCTTATGATCCCTGTTTTTCATGTGCAACACACAGTTTGCCGGGACAAATGCCTCTCTTGGTTAATTTTAAAGATTCTGATGGAAAAATAATTCGTTCGATTCAGCGGGATTAATTATATTACCCAACCATGATTAAAAAATGAAGCTGGTCCTTGGAATCGGAAATGAAATATTGACTGATGACGGTATAGGTCCGAGATTAGTCAATGACCTCAGTAAATATTGCCTGAACCAGAATGTTCATTTCGCGTGCGCCTGCGTGGGTGGATTGGAGATTGTTGAACTCCTCAACGGATACGATGAGGCCATCCTGATCGATGCTATCCGGACAAAAAATGGTATCCCGGGTTCAGTTTACCTGTTCAGTCCCGATGATTTCCGTGAAACCATGCATTTATCAAATCTCCATGATATTAGTTTTCTGACAGCTCTAAGGCTGGGTAAAAAACTAAATATCAAATTACCGGAGGAAATCCGGATTATCGCAGTTGAGATAATCGAAGACCAGGTGTTTTCGAATGAACTGACACCACCCTTAAAGAGCCGCTATCCAGAAATGCTCAAGGAAATAAAGGAGTACTTAATCACAGAACAGGTTTTTGATAATTTGGCTTAAAACAATGAATATGAGAGCATTTACAGCAAAGGGAACATTATATATTCCAACTCCGGAAAGAGTCATTAAACCGCAGAAAAAGGCAATCATTATTAAGGAGTGTTTTTACCCCGAGGGTCACAATCTCATCAGCTCCCGGTTTTCATTCGACGGACACAACGGAATACTACTGAAAGTCCGACATGGGAAAAATACTGGACTGATCGCCCTTAGCCCGATTCAGGATACCGCCAAAATCATCAATCGGCAAGAGTATCTTGATGACTGCTCAAACACATCTTCGTCAATTGATTTCAAAAATAATCTTTTGGTCAATATAGATATAGGTTCTTTTTATACCTTGTGAAAAAAATCACGCATAAACCCTATCCGTGTGAATAAGTTACTGTACCTTACCCACTTACTGGTTTTAGCCTTCTACATAAGAAAGGGATATATCCTTTTCAGTCCGCCAGTTACAGGATTCCTACTGGCAATGCCCCTGATCTTCGCGATGAATGGATTTGGGGTCAGAATTTTGGATAGCTTATAATACACCAGCGGGAGAATCCTGCTGGCATTTTGATTGTCCTCATCCTGCAGATAGACTGTCAGGAGTTTTACTTTCATTCCGGGTATAATCACAAGCTCGTTCTTAAAATCGTGCTAGCTTCCTCAGCATGAATAATTTCTTGGTGCAGAATAAGAAATCGTAACTCAAACCGATCATTTGGGAGATAAGTAAAGATGGAATTCAGACCACAAATTATAGCCTTTCTGTGTAACTGGTGTTCATATACGGGAGCAGATCTTGCCGGTACACAGCGAATGAAATACCAGCCCAACGTGCGTGCTATCCGGGTGATGTGCTCAGGCCGCATTGAACCAACATTCGTTCTCAGGGCTTTTATCCGTGGCGCCGATGGCGTGCTGGTCTGCGGATGCCATCCTGGCGATTGTCATTATCAGGAAGGTAATTACCGCTGCTTACGAAGGTATCATCTTCTTCAAAAGTATATTCAGCAGATGGGGATCGAACAGGAGCGGCTCAAACTGGAATGGATCAGTGCCAGTGAAGGAAAGCAATTTGCTGAGCTGGTAAATAGTTTCACGGAAACGATTACCGAACTGGGACCTTGCAGGTTAAAACAAGTGATGGAAGAACTAACCTAATCTTAACCGCCTGAATGATGAACGAACAGAAACCTAAACTCAAACTGGCCGTCTATTGGGGAGCCGCTTGTGGAGGGTGTTGTGTATCGGTACTGGATGTGCATGAAAAGCTCTTTGATGTAGTTGCGGCGGCTGATCTTGTTTTCTGGCCTATTGCGTTGGATACCAAGTATCAGGATGTAGAGGAAATGCATGATGGGTATATTGATCTCACTCTTTTCAACGGAGCTGTAAGGAACAGCGAAAATGAACATATTGCAAAACTGCTCAGGAAAAAATCAAAAATCCTCGTCGCCTATGGTAGCTGTTCCCACCTCGGCGGAATCCCTGGCATGGCAAATTTTTATACTAAGGAAGAAATTTTCCGGAGAGTATATGAAGAAAGTGAATCAACCGTGAACCCTGAAAAAATTAAACCTCAGGCTGAATATGAAGTCCCGGAAGGGACGCTTAAAATCCCTGTGTTTTATAACGATGTCCGTCCTCTTGATAAGGTAGTGGATGTAGATTATTATCTTCCGGGATGCCCTCCTCAAACGGAACGATTGGTCGAAGTATTTATGGCTATTGTTACAGGTGCACAACTGCCACCCAAAGGCTCCGTGGTCGGAGCAGGGGTAAAAGCACAGTGCGAAGAGTGTATCCGGACGAAAACCGAGAACAAACTGATTAAGAAATTTAAACGTCCGTGGGAAATATACGATGATGGGGTTACCTGTTTCATGGAACAGGAAGTAATTTGTATGGGACCTGCCACCCGGTCAGGATGCGGCTACCGTTGCATCAAAGGGAATGCTCCCTGCCGCGGATGTTATGGTCCCACTGCAGATGTGGCAGATCCCGGGGCAAAGATCATGTCGGCCATAGCGAGCATTATTGACGCAAAAGAACCGGCAGAAATTGAAGCAATAATCGAAGATATTGTTGATCCCGCCGGAACGTTTTATCGTTTCAGTCTTCCTACCGCAATGATAAGGAGGAGATTATAATGAAAAGAATTACCATCGATCCAATTACCAGGCTTGAGGGCCACGGGAAAATTGAAATCTTTCTTGACGATGAAGGAGATGTAAAAAATGTGTATTTCCAGGTCCCGGAACTTCGGGGATTTGAAAAATTCTGCGAAGGCAGACCCGTGGAAGAATTACCGGCCATAGTGGCTAAGATTTGTGGTGTGTGTCCGGGCTGCCATCATATGGCATCCGGAAAGGCGGTCGATGCTGTCTTTGGTGTGCAACCTCCCCCGACCGCGAAAAAACTCAGGGAATTGTTTTATATGGCTCACTTTGTTCATAGCCATATTGCTCACTTTTATGCACTCGCAGCACCGGATTTTGTGGTCGGACCTCAGGCTCCGAAGGCAGAAAGAAATATTTTGGGTGTCATTAATAAGGTAGGTGTTGAAATCGGAACGGAAGTGATCAAACAACGCCGGCTCGCCCAGGAAATCCAGGCTTTATTAGGAGGACACCAGACCTTCGTGGTGATGAACATCCCAGGGGGTGTGAGAAGAGGACTATCGGAACTGGAACGAGATGATATTATCGGGAAATCTAACGGTTTCATAAAATTTGCACAATTTTCACTCAAGATTTTCGAGGATGTCGTCCTCAGCAATAAACAGTATGTTGATATTATTCTGAACGGGCCCTATTCCCTTTGTCTTCATTCAATGGGGCTCGTTGATGCGAATAACAAAGTCAATTTTTATGATGGCAAGGTAAGGGTAGTGGACACAGAGGGAAAGGAACTCTGCAAGTATTCACCGGCTGAATATCGTGATTTTGTGGCGGAACGGGTTGAACCATGGAGTTACCTGAAATTCCCGTATCTGAAAAAGATCGGATGGAAAGGATTTGTCGAAGGACAAGATTCGGGTGTTTACCATGCTACGCCATTATCAAGATTAAACGCATCAGATGGGATGGCCACACCGCTTGCTCAACAAGAGTACGAACGCATGTACACGATTCTGGGCGGAAAACCCGTGCATGCAACCCTTGCCATGCATTGGGCCAGACTTATCGAATTGCTTTATGCGGCTGAGCATTGTCTTGAACTGGCTCTGGATGCTGATATCACAGGGAAAGAACTTCGGACCCCGCTGGATAAAATTGTTGGAGAAGGCGTTGGGATCGTGGAAGCACAGAGAGGCACACTCACGCACCATTACTGGACGGATGCAAAGGGTATTGTGACCAAAGCCAATATAATTGTCGGAACGACCAATAATCATGCTGCGATTACCATGTCGATTAAAAAAGCGGCCCAGGGGTTGATTAAAAAAGGGATAACGGTAACCGACGGGATATTAAATATGGTGGAGATGGCGTTCAGAGCGTATGATCCCTGCTTTTCGTGCGCAACGCACAGTCTGCCCGGGGAGATGCCCATGATCCTGGAAATCCGGGACGTAAATGGGGAATTATTGCAGCGTATCACTAGGAACTAACTATTGGAAATGCCTTAATCAGGAGGAGATAAAATGCGAAACGGTGTTTTTTTCTGCCAGGTAGAGGATGGTAAGAATCTCAATATTGATGCAATCGCAAAGTATGCAGCTAACTTGCCCGGGGTCGAGATCGTTCAGAACCTTGGAGTGAAACCTCATTTGAAAGCGTCCCTTCTGGCTGATTTGATTCTGACAAACAGCCTCACGAGGATTGTAATCGCAGGAGATATGCCTGGCTATTATAAGCCGGTTTTTACCAAAGCAATGGCGTTGGCCAGGTGTAATACAGATGAGGTCAGACTGGCTTCTTTCAAAGAGCACGGGGCAACGGGTGATATCGCGCTCGACCGGGCCAAGGCGACGGTTGCCTGTGCCAACATGGGAGTCCCTTTTGCCTTGGTTGCGATTCCGACAGGAAATCCGGTTAACCATTCCACGCTGGTTATTGGAGGGGGAATTGCAGGTATCCAGGCGTCACTGGAGATCGCCAACGCGGGTAAACAGGTTTACCTGGTTGAACAGACCGGCACCATAGGTGGCCATATGGCTATGTTTGATAAAACTTTTCCAACCCTTGATTGTGCAGCTTGTATCCTTACACCGAAGATGGTTTCGATTGGGCAGCATGATATGATCCGGCTGCTTACCTATTCCAATGTTACGGAGGTTAGCGGGAATCCCGGTTCCTACCGTGTCAGGATCCATCAGCGTCCTCGCCGCATAGATGTTGATTCATGTGTTGCCTGTAGTATATGTTCTGATGTATGCCCGGTAAAGGTAGATAGCGAGTTCGATTCAAAAATTACTAAAAGGAAAGCCGTTTATATTCCATTCCCCCAGGCGGTGCCCAATGCTTACCTTATCGATGAGGCTTCGTGCACCTATATTCTTTCGAATGGAATAAAATGTGGTGTCTGTGCAAAAAAATGCCCCAAGGAATGTATTAACCTAACGGAAGCCGAATCTTTTCTCGATCTGGAAGTCGGTAATATTATCATAGCCACAGGTTATGAATTGCTTGATGTACAGAAGATTGAACAATACGGTTATGGAAAATATCCCAATGTTCTAACCTCAATCGAATTTGAACGCCTTACCAATGCTTCCGGTTGCACGGGGGGAAGAATTGTGACAAAAACGAAATTATTCAACAGGAAGACCCAACTGGAGGAGTGGGTGTTCGTTCCCGAAGGGGTACCTCCCCGCAATGTGGCAATTTTACATTGTGTGGGTTCGAGAAACAATAAATACAACTCCTACTGCTCCCGCGTTTGCTGCATGTATTCACTGAAATTTGCTCACCTGATCAAAGAAAAGATCCCTGATGTCAGATGTTATGAATTTTATATTGATATGCGTGCATTTGGCAAAGGTTACGAAGAATTTGCCGATCGGATCAGGAATGAAGGAACATTTGTAGTCCGGGGCCATTCGGCATCGGTTGAAATGGTCAATGAACAGATGACAGTAAAGGGTGAAGATATTATCCATGACCGGATGGTTCAATTTAAAGTCGATATGGTGATACTGGCTGTCGGGCTTATCCCGTCAACGGGTACTGAAGAAATCAGCAAAATGTTAGGAATCACCAGGGATTCTGATGGCTGGTTCTCGGAATTGGATTATAACGGCAACCCCACTGATACGGAAAAAGGTGGGATTTATGTAGCAGGAATGTGCCAGGGACCGAAAGATATCCCCGATACTGTTGCACAGGCATCTGCTGTAGCGGCGGGCGTATTACGCAGCATATCCAGTGGGAGAGGAATCGGACATCTGTCCAGTGTCTCCCTGAGCGAGATTGAGAAAAGGGCCAAAACTATTCATACTGTATAAGGAGGTCATTATGGCAATCAGAGTAAATCCAAAGCTAATTGACGATCTGGAACGTTTTGGAGCCGAAGACGTGAAGTTCTGCTATCACTGCGGTGATTGTTCGACTGTTTGTTTCCATGCCGATGAGGTATATCGGTTTCCGCGAAAGTCAATGCGCTATTTGCAGATGGGATTGGGACGGAAAATTGAAACCACCCTGGAACCATGGCTGTGCTATTATTGCGGACAATGTTCAGAGCAGTGTCCCCGCGAAGCGGACCCGGGTGAGACCATGATGAGCCTGCGAAGATGGCTAATCTCACGCTACGATATCACCGGTATTGCCCGGCTTTTTTTTAAATCCCTGACCACTGAGATACTTGCGGTTATCGGAGTCGCCTTATTAACCGGAGCTTTCCTGTTATTTTATGGACTTTCACAAGGGAATTTCAGTATCTATGATGGGGAAGGGGCCTTCCTGCCAAGTCACTTTATTCATAGTTTTGATTTGCTGGTCGGCGCTTGTCTGGCGGTTTTTCTGCTGATCAACGCAGTGCGTATGTGGTTTTTTGTTATGGTGAGAGGAACCAGCTTCCCAGTACCCTGGTGGTTGTACCCGAAGAAACTCTACCTGATGGTATGGCATTTCTTTTCTCAGAAGAGATATTCAGAATGCGAAAGAAAACGCAACACTAAAGTTTTCATGCCCTGGATCGTTCACCTTGGCTTAATGCTGGGTTATGTCATTATGCTTGTTTTGGTCATGGGGTTTGTTGAAAAGTTGCAATACGGACCCCGGATAATCTGGCCCGTTCATATTTTCGGCTACCTGGCAACCATCGGGCTGACAATAGGTACCATCTATTTTATACGGAACCGCCTAATCAGAAAAAACTATGTTCAGTATAAGAAATCGCACAGTACGGACTGGGTGTTTGTGATTCTCTTGTTTGTCATTGTCCTGACTGGTATTAGTCAGCACATATTCCATCGCACCGGTCTTAATGAATTCGCTAACGTCACTTATATCATTCATCTGATGGCTGTGGTTCCATGGTTACTGAGGATGCCCTTCAGCAAATGGTCACATCTGGTGTACAGGCCACTCGCGATGTATTTTGCTGAGATACGCCGGGAAGCCCTGAAAAGACAGGGAGCTGTTTTACCCGCTTATTCCTATTAGATCAAATAAAATTTGAAGTCATGAAAGAGTGCAGAATAGGAGTTTATTTATGTATGTGTGGCACCAACATTGCCAAAATGGTGGATGTGGAATCAGTTGCAAAGTTTATATCCACCATTCCAAATGTGACCTTAGTGAAAACGTATAAATATATGTGTTCGAATCCCGGGCAGGAAATGATCGTCCAGGATATTAAACAAAACCAGCTCAACCGTATTGTTGTTGCTGCCTGTAGTCCAAATATGCATGAGCGAACCTTCAGGGGAGCCCTGAGAACTGCTGGTCTAAACCAGTACCTGTTTGAGATGGCGAATATCCGCGAACAATGCAGCTGGGTTCACGATGATCCGGTGGAGGCAACAAAAAAAGCCATGGCTTTAACCTATGCAGCGGTTAAGCGCGTCGAGCTACATGAGCCGCTGGAAAGTATTTCGGTTGATATGTGTCCGAATGTGCTGGTTATTGGGGGAGGCATTGCGGGAATGACTACAGCCCTGGAACTGGCGGACTCAGGTTACCTGGTCTATCTGGTTGAAAAAGATAGCCGCCTAGGCGGCAATCTGGCGCGTGTGGATCTTACCGCTCCCTACCTTTATTCGGCACGCGATCTCTTAACTGAACGTATTACCCGCGTATTCAACAACAAGCAGATTCAGTTACACCTGCAATCAAAAGTGACCAGTCTGACCGGATTCGTCGGCAATTTCACGGCTAATATCGAGAAACAGAATGGTCAAGAAAGTACGGGGACTAAGCCTATTGAAGTTCGGATCGGGAGTGTTGCTGTGTGTACCGGGTACAAGGAATTTGATGCTTCCCGGGTTACTCATTATGGATACGGGAAACTGCCCAACGTAATTACATCTTTTGAACTGGAAAAGATGATTCGTGCCGGCCGCATTGAAACAAAAGAAGGTAAGGTTCCGCAATACGTTGCCATTATCCATTGCGTCGGAAGCAGGAATGTTGAATTTCATTCCTACTGTTCACGGGTATGCTGCATGACGGCACTAAAATATGTTCACGAGATTAAATCTGCCAATCCGGCAAGTTACGTGTCAGATATTTATATTGATATGCACGCTTTCGGCAAAGGTCATGAAGAATTCTACAAACGCTCCTCAGAGGTTAAGACTTTATTCCTGATGTATGAAAAGGGCGACCGTCCGGTTATTCATCGGGCAGGTCCGAAGGACGATTGTGAAATGCTGATTGAAGTCAACGAGAAACTTTCGGGTGAGCTCATAGAGATCCCAGCCGATCTGGTTGTGCTTATGGTAGGTATGGAAGCCCGTGAGGATTCTGCCGAAGTTGCGCACCTGGTCAATATCAGCCAGGATAAAGACGGATGGTTTATCGAAAGCCATCCGAAACTGGAACCTGTAGCAACAACCACCGACGGTATCTTTATTGCCGGAACCTGTGTGGCACCCAAAGATATTCCGGATTCAGTAGCACAAGCAAGGGCAGTTGCAGCACGGATACTGGCAAAGATATCCAAGGGCAAAATTGAGGTTGATGCCGTATACTCCGAAGTTGATGAAAATCTTTGCTCGGGCTGCCGGTTCTGTAACAAGCTATGTCCGTTCAGCGCTATTGAATACGACGAAGAAAAAAGGCAAAGCCATATTATCAGTGCACTGTGCAAGGCATGTGGCGTTTGTGTAGCTGCTTGCCCATCGGCTGCCATTAAAGGACGTCAATTTTCAGATCATCAGGTCCTTGCCCAGATCGATGCATTAATCAGTAAGATTGAATATGCGTAATCGAAAGTTAAATAAAATCAATAGTTATGAATAAAAAGGTTTTATTAATTGATGACGATGAAGACCTGCTCAGATCTATTCAGGTTACAATTGAAAGTCAAGGGTTTGTTGTGATTACCTCAGATAATGGCACCGACGGTTTGGCCCTACTCCGGAGTGAAAAGCCTGATCTTCTGGTTCTTGATGTGATGATGAGAACCAATCTTGAGGGGTATAACCTGTTACACCTGATCAAAAAAGAACCTGAGTTTAAAAAATTGCCGATCATTATACTAACGGGTATGGTCGATCAACTCGGGGTTAATCTGGCTTCAGGAGTGGAAGATGAGATTTTATTTCCTAACGTCCGGTTTCAGGATAAACCGATCGATCCGATTATCCTGGCGAGGATGATTGAAGAAATTCTGTCCAGTTAGTATGGATAAAAGACTGATCCCTGCCCATGTGCTATTTGCCAAATGGTTTATCAGAATCAGGTGGATTGCCATTGTCGTTCTTATAATATCAGCCTATCTTGTTAAAAATCTGTTCAGTGTATCCATTCAGGATACACCCATATACATCCTGACCCTGATTCTTCTGACCCTGAACAGTATTCATTTCCTTCTTCTGCGACGGATCATCAGGAAAGAAAGCGGCCCGATAATCGTATGGATCAAACGGGAAATACACTTCCAGATAATCACCGATCTTATTATTTTGACCTTAATGCTTCACTATTCCGGGGGCATAGAAAATCCTTTAATTGTCTTCTACTTTTTTCATATGATTATTGCCAGTTCGATATTTACCTCCATTGAAAGTTACCTGCATACAACCTTTGCTCTCATCCTTGTGGCATTACTGGCTTTTCTTGAATATTTCGGAGTGATACCTCATTATAATCTGAAAGGATTTGTAAATCATGATTTGTACCAAAATCAGTTTTACCTCATAGGAACCGGTTTCATCTTCAGTTTCACTTCTTTTCTTTTGGTTAGCTTGACTCACATGATCTTTACCAGATCAATCAAAATCGAAGAATCCTATGTGAGATCGAATATAGAACTTGAAAAGAAGGATAAACTGCAGCATCAATACGTGTTACGTGTAACACATGATATCAAAGGGCATCTGGCAGCTATTATCAGCAGCCTTTCGGTTGTCCGAACAAAAATTACCGGATCGCTGAATGAAAGACAAGAGGAATTCATCAACCGGGCTTATGTAAGAACAGAATTGCTTACAAGTTTTGTTAAGGATCTTTTAAACCTTACCCAGAAACGATTGAAGCAGGAAAAGGAGTTTGAGGAGTTTTTGTTGAAAGATCTTGTACAAAAAGTAGTATCAACTGTCCAGATTCTCGCGGCGGACAAATCCATCAAATTCAATTTCTATTTTGATAATTCCATCCCAAAAATTGTCGGTAATCCCTTTACTCTTGAAGAATTGTTTTCAAACCTCCTGATGAATGCTGTGAAATACACTCCACCCGGAGGCCACATCGGCCTATCAGTTAAAAACCAGCCGGATCAAATTATTGCAGAGGTGTCGGATTCAGGGATCGGGATTCCAAAGGAGGAACTTTCAAAAATATTTGATGAATTTTACCGGGCCAGCAATGTTCCGAAAGACATAAAAACAGGATCCGGCCTTGGACTTTCTATTGTAAAGCAAATCATAGAGAATCACCAAGGCAGGATCTGGGTTGCCAGCGAAGTCGGTGTCTGGACCCGGGTAACGTTTACCCTTCCCAAAAATCCAGTTCCGATTAACTGATGAATTATATCATAAAAGGGACGGTCAAAGCGCTGCACTGACTGCTTCGACGTTTCGGTCAACCTTTTTAATCAATCCCTGCAAAACTGTACCCGGGCCAACTTCGGTAAATAGGGTAGCTCCATCTGCGAGCATGTTCTGTATGGTTTGAGTCCATCGCACAGGACTTGTCAATTGGGCTACCAGGTTCTTGCGTATGGTTCCCGGATCAGTGGCAGGAAGTGCATCAACGTTCTGAAATATCGGGCAAACCGGCGCAACTATCGGGGCCTCTTCAATCGCTTTTGCGAGTTCGGCCCGCGCAGGTTCCATCAGCGGCGAGTGGAATGCCCCGCCAACCTGAAGCTTCATTGCGCGTTTGGCTCCCAATTCCTGCAATCTGGCAATGGCAAGGTCGATTCCGGCATGGGATCCGGAAATGACTATCTGCCCGACCGTATTGTAATTAGCCGGGACCACTACTTCAGAGATCTCGGAACATACCTTTTCAACCACCTCATTGTCTACACCGAGGATAGCAGCCATGGTGGATGGCGTTGCCTCGCATGCTTTCTGCATCGCCAGTGCGCGCTTTGAGACCAGGGTCAGACCATCTTCAAAGCTCAGGGCACCGGCGGCAGTAAGGGCAGAGAATTCGCCCAGGCTGTGACCGGCTACCATGTCGGGCTGAAACCGGTCGCCCATCACTTTAGCCAGTATGACCGAATGCAGGAAAATCGCCGGCTGAGTGACTTTTGTCTGGCGAAGATCTTCTTCGGTGCCGTTAAACATGATGTCGGTAATACCAAACCCGAGAATTTCATCAGCCTTTTTAAAAAGGGTCCGGGCTATTTCAGATTGATCATACAGATCCTTTCCCATACCGGGAAACTGGGCTCCCTGACCGGGAAAAACATACGCTTTCTTCATATTAAATTTTAATGGAGATGTGCGGTGATCAGATGGATGAATTCCTCACGGGTAGCAGTCCGCAGGAAAGCCCCGGTGAAATCCGACGTCGTGGTCACAGAATTCTGTTTCTGGATGCCACGCATCTGCATACACATGTGCTGAGCTTCAATAACTACGGCTACTCCAAGCGGCTGAAGCGTGTCCTGGATACAATCGCGGATCTGGGTTGTGAGTCGCTCCTGAACCTGCAGCCGGCGGGCATAAGCATCCACTACACGGGCTATCTTGCTCAACCCGGTTACATGACCGTTGGGAATATAGGCTACATGTGCTTTGCCGAAGAATGGGAGTAAATGATGCTCGCACAGACTATATAATTCGATATTTTTCACTAATACCATCTGGCGGTAATCCTCTTGAAACGTGGCTGATTTAAGTATCTCCACAGGATCCAGCTTGTAACCCTGAGTGAAAAACTGCATGGATTTAGCCACACGCAAAGGTGTATTTAATAAACCTTCGCGATTGGAATCTTCACCGATCAAATCAAGAATCCTGCGGTAATGTTGAGCCAACTCTTCCGTTTTCTCATCGTCATAACGTTCAATTTTCTGATAACCATTGCCGTTGTTCTCGTAAAGATTGAATTCCATTTTGTGAATATTTGATAGAATGTTAGGACAAAGAAAGAATAATTTTTGTTCAGAAAGATTAACTTCGGGCATCAATCCTGATCCATAAATGAGCCAATTGATTATTATTCCATCGCTCACTGAAGCGTTACCCCTTATTCGATCTGCCGGGTTTACCCAGACGGAAGATCCGATTGTGTATCAAAAAGAAGATAGTGGCTGGAAATTATTGATCGCCGGGATCGGAACCGTGCCTGTTATTTATAATCTGACCAAACATTTTGCAGCCAACCGATATGAAAAGGTAATTCATTCCGGTATTGCGGGCAGCTATTTCCTTCCCCTGCAACCAGGTGAAGTAGTGCAGGTTATCCGTGATACCTTTGTGGATGTGGGAATTGACCAACCCGATGAAAAACCCTTCCGGAACGGCTGGATGGATGTGCCGGAAGACCGGTCGCTCAAACTCGAAGCCGTTAGCGGAATAACAGTGGATCTGGTCACCGCAGGCCCGGAACGTAAAGCCCGCCTGGCAGATAAATTCAATCCCCAAATCGAGAGTATGGAAGGAGCTGCAGTTTTTTATGTATGCAAAATGGAGGATATCCCGGTGATCCAGATCCGGGCGATCTCCAATTATGTTGGAGTCCGCGACCGGCATAGCTGGAAAACCGAAGAAGCCATTGAGGCATTAACCAGAGTAATATCAGGATTATTATGAAAATAAGTCTGGGCTATAGTACCTGTCCGAATGATACCTTTATTTTCGATGCCCTGGTGAATGGTAAAATCGATAATGAAGATCTTGAGTTTGTTCCGTATCTCACTGATGTAGAGGATCTGAATTTGCTGGCATTTAAGGGAGAGCTCGATATTACCAAACTTTCTTACCACGCCTGGCTCCATGTATGGAAGAATTATCGGATCCTGGATTCGGGCAGTGCACTGGGTAAAGGAAGCGGACCAGTGCTGGTGGCAAGAAACCAGTGTCTGGATCCGCGGTATCTAAGCATGACGGTTGCTATCCCAGGGGAATATACCACGGCTAATCTGCTATTGCGGATGGCCTATCCGAACATCAAGGAAAAGAAGATTTTTGTTTTTTCAGATATAGAACAGGCCATTCTCGATGGCCTCACGGATGCCGGTGTATTGATTCATGAGAACCGTTTCACTTACGAGAAGAGGGGATTGGTTCTGTTGCGCGATCTGGGGCATTATTGGGAGGAATCTGCTGATGCCCCGATCCCTTTGGGCGGGATCATGGCGCACAGGCGGTTGCCGCAGGATGTGGTTGAAAAAGTCAACCGGCTGGTACGGAAGAGTCTGGAATTTGCGCTCGATAATCCGCAGGGAACCATCCCCTATATGAGGCAATTCGCACAATCAATGGATCAGGATGTTCTGGATGCCCATTTGAAAACCTTTGTAAATGAATACAGCGTTGAATTGGGTGATGAAGGCAAAAGAGCTATTAGGATACTGATTGACAAATCGATAGCAGCTGGATTAATCAATGATGTTCCTGAAAATTATTTTATCATATAAGATCAGGACATGGGGAAACGTATTACCTATGATCCTTATGATCATTTCATGCTCAGGGCTCCGCTATTGCCTGTCAACTTTTTATCTACCATACCGGATTCACCCGACCAGTTATTCCCCTATCTGAAGGAATTGTGGAAGGATGCTTTGATCAGGGAAGGGCTAGTGCTGGGAAGTTACGAGTTTAGTCAGCGAATTGAGCAGGAATTCAATGGAGGTAAATCTACCTTACCTGATCCAGGCTTATTGTATTCCCTTCTCCGTTACCTCTGCAGGTTCTCATCGAGGTGCACACCATTCGGAACTTTTGCCGGTTTTTCCACCGGAAAAATCGGATCAGAAACAGCAGTCAATTTGGGCGAAAGAGTTGATCATCAACTGCATGCCCGACCGGATATGGAATATCTGATGGGTATAGCCCGCCTTCTTGAATCCGACCGGTCCATCCGGGAAAAGCTCATTTTTACGGCGAATACCTCTTTGTATCGTGTGGGATCGAGATGGCATTATGTGGAAGTCAAAATCCCGACCGGAAAATCAAGAAAGATTTACGATATCGTGACCATCGATGATAGCGGTGTAATCGGAGATATTCTGGAATTCTGTTACGGTGGCCGGAATCTGAACGAGATCCGGAAATACCTGATAACCGGCGGATGGGCTGAACCGGAAGTGCTGGATTTTGTGGAATCGCTAGTCGACTCGCAGGTTATCGTTACCGGTTTAGAGCCGGTTATTTGCGGCCCGGAATACATTGAATGTCTGATATCTCAGCTCACTCAGGAGTTTGAAAATCATGATGTTGTCCGATCGTTGGTGAAGTTGAAAAACCTCTTTGACCTGATGAACCAACCGTCGTCGGTTCTGGCGAATCTGCCCATGATTGATCCCATTCTGGCAACGATACCGGTATATGTAAACCGAAACCATTTGATACAGGTGGATATGAAATTGAGCAACAGTGCCATGACGATCGATTCACACCTATCAGGTCAGATTTTACTGGGACTGCGGATCATTAAAGCCCTGACTTCAGCCAGCAGCACCGATGTGTTGAAAGGATTCAGGGATTCTTTCATCAAGCGGTATGGCGACCGTAAGATATTGCTGGTTAAGGCCCTGGACCCCGAAACCGGTATTGGTCTGGAAGGGTCAGTTGAGGGCTATTGGACCGATCCGGTACCATGGATCGACGACCTCCGCTGGGGACCAGCCTTTAGTCCCGGTTCCGCCGAAGGTAATCAGGGAAATGGTTGGCTGGTAGGGAGATTTTATGAAGTTATCCGGATTGGGCAACAATATGTCAATCTGGAATCATCAGATTTGCAGTCGATTGGAATCCACAATGGAAACTGGCCAACCCAAATGACAGCCATGGTAGAATTGTTTGAACCAGAATCACCAGGTGAACTGAATATTCACCTGCTGCATGGATCATCGGGCAATCCTGCTTACCTGCTCGGTCGTTTTGGATTTGCTGATCCCGATTCTACCCACGAGTGGATTAATCAGTTAATAGAAGAGGAGAAAACTGTCTATCCGGATATGGTGTTTGCAGAGGTGGTTCACCTGCCTGAGGATCGGACCGGTAATGTATTGCAGCGGCCGGCTTTTCTGGATTTTGAGATCCCTTACCTCGCCCGCTCTGCCAAAATCAAGGATCAGCAGATCCCGGTAACCGATCTGCTGGTTGCCATGGAAAACCAGCGAATTGTTCTCTATTCGGCGACTTCCGGCAAGAAGATTCATCCGTATTCGACTAACGCGTATAATCACCAGCTGGGTAACCTGGCTGTTTATAAGTTCCTGCATCGCATTCAGTTGCAGGATCCCGATCTGGCATACAAACCCGATTGGGGTGAGGTTATCAGGCAAGCTCCTTTTATACCGGGAATCCGTTTTAAAAACCTGATCCTTTCGCCTCCGGTTTGGTTGATTCGCTGTGACGATATTGCCAAATGGATTCATATTGAAAGAAATGAGCTCGATTTATCAGAATTGATCGCATGGAAAAATGAGCGGCAAATGCCCGATGAAATGTTGTGGATGTCATCCGATCAGGAGCTTTATTTCAACTGGACCAATTCTAATCTTTTGATGGCTCTTTGGGATACTATCCGGAATTACTCCTTTGTGAGGATACGGCCTTTTTATCTTTCCCCGGGAACACCCGTAAAAAGTCCGGATGGATCACATGCCAACCAGTTTGTATTTTGCTTCCGGAAATCATGAAAAAACCCGCACTGAAATTCCCTCCCGGAAGCGACTGGCTATATATCAAAATTTATGGTGGGCCGCAGGCTTTAGAGGAGTGGATGACCGGTCCGTTCCAGGAACTATTATCAGACTGGAAAAAATCAGCTCTGGTAACACTGTTTCATTTTGTCCACTATCTTGATCCGGAGTACCATTTACGGCTGAGGTTTCTATTATCTGATCCGGTTCATTCCGGAATCCTGTTGAATCAGATTCAGCGCTCCTGCACCGAACTGCTGGATGAAGACTTAATCTGGAAGATAGAAGCCGGCACCTATGAGCCTGAATATGATCGTTATGGCGTTGAGAGCATGTCCATGGTTGAAAGCTGGTTTGAGATTGATTCGCTTTATTGGCTTGATGAGATCAGTCGCCGGGCCGGAGAGGACGACCCCGAAATATGGAAAAGTGCGTTGCGATCCGTTGATGTTTTTCTTGATGACTTCGGGGCAAATATTGATGATAAGATAAACGTAGTCAATCGGTTAAAAGAATCGGCAGCTTCCTTGTTCGGTTTAAATAAGACCATGAAAGGCCAATTGGATGATAAGTACCGGAAAATTTCAGCAGAGTTAAATCCGGTGATAGAAACCGGCACGGCTGGACCTGATGTTTTTATAGCAAAACGTTCAGCTGATGCAAGAAGGATTATTCAACAGCTACAGGAAACATTCAGCGACCGCTCAAAATTATTTGAATCCTATCTTCTCCCGGATCTGATCCACATGAGCCTGAACCGCGCCTTTCGCACCCGGCACCGGCTGCAGGAGCTGGTACTGTATGATTTTCTGAGCCGGTATTATGAGTCGGCGAAGGCGAGGGGGAAGGAACGTGAAGTACCTCCCCCTGCCCCCTCCTTATGAAGGAGGGGGTAAGTGCTCTGTATCAGGCTCTTGTATTTTAATCTACTTCGCTCCTGTCATCCCCGTGAAGGCGGGGACCCCTACACGCTGTACGGAGGCCTAAACAAAACCTTCAACAAGTTTGTTATTGAGGATGAGTCTAAGTAATAAATTTTAAGGAGATTATATTATGTCATTTAAATTGCCTGAATTACCGTACGCTTACGATACGTTGGAGCCTTACGTTGATGCACGCACGATGGAGATTCATCACTCCAAACATCATGCTGCCTATACCAACAACCTGAATAACCTGGTTGCAGGTACTGATGCCGAAAATTTGAGTATTGAGGAGATCCTTGCTCATGTATCGAAATACCCGGTAGGGATACGGAACAATGGCGGCGGATTTTACAACCACAACCTTTTCTGGACGGTCATGTCGCCGAATGGCGGCGGAAAGCCTGCCGGGGAACTGCTGAAAGTCATTGAAACCGATTTTGGATCGTTTGAAGCTTTCAAGGAGAAATTCTCCACTGCCGCAGCTACGCGGTTTGGTTCAGGCTGGGCCTGGCTGGTGAAATCTAACGGCAAATTAGTGGTCACCTCAACCCCGAATCAGGATAATCCGCTGATGGATATCGCCGATGTCAAAGGTACCCCGATCCTTGCCCTGGATGTTTGGGAACATGCTTATTACCTTAACTACCAGAACCGGAGGCCGGATTATATCGAGGCATTCTGGCACGTTGTAAACTGGGCAGAAGCGGAGAGAAGGTTAAGAGGTTAGGAGGTTAGAGGTTAGTCGACAAAGGTTTGCCGGATGATGGATTTGAGGGTTTTAATTTCTGATGAAGAAAGCATGCCCTCAATCCGGATGATCCGGCTTTTGTCTATGGTACGGATCTGATCTACAGCGATCCACCCCGTTGTGTTTTCATGACTGATCCTGATTCTTGTTGGATAGGGTTTTGACGTAGTGGTCAAAGGCGCAACCACGACGGTCTGAAGGTGGCGGTTCATCTCATCCGGGGAAATGATCACACAAGGCCTGGTTTTTTGAATTTCACTGCCGACCGTTGAATCCAGGTTGACCAGGGCGATTTGGTATTGAACTATTTCCATTCTTCCGGCTCTTCATCAGGAAAAACATCCGGGATTAGCAACTGATCATCGCCATTCTCATTCATGCGGCTGTATGCCTCGTCCCAACCGGTTCTTGGTTTGGTCAAAGGCTTAAGCACAATACAATCCTCTTCCAGCACCAATTCTACCTTATCGGTGATTTGATACTGTTCAAGGACCGTTTTACTCAACCGAATACCTTTAGAATTTCCGATGCGGATAATCGGGATTTCCATTTTGGTTTTATTTTGTAATTACAAAGTTATTACAAAATTGCTATTCTACCTACTGTTCAACCCCTGCACGCTTGTTTTTTAATTAACAATCTTTTCTTTCTTCGCGTTCTTAACCTTCTTTACGCACTTAACGTCCTCACGTCCTTGTCGCCCTCACGCCCTCACGTCCTCACGTCCTCACGTTCCTCACGATCCGCCGTATATGCTCCGGCGTGGTTCCACAGCAGCCACCGATGCACGTAGCGCCGGCCTTAATCAGGTTGGGAACGTATGAGGCAGTGATTTCAGGGGTTTCATCAAAGATATTCTTGCCATCGTGGTAATGAGGCTTGCCGGCGTTGGCATGAACCAGGATGGGAATTTCCGGATCAGTCCGGCGTATCTCTTCCACAATCGGGATCATATTTTCCATGCCGTTGCCACAATTTGTGCCTATTATATCTGCACCGGCTGCTTTGAATGCAAGGGTCATCTCTTCAGGTGATACTCCCATCATGGTACGGAAATCTCCCTGTATCGTTTTGTCAAAGGTCATGGTGCAGATCACTTCCAGATTGGTATGCTCTTTCGCAGCTATTATGGCCAAAGTTGCCTCATCCAGGGCAGTCATGGTTTCGATGCAGATCGCATCAGCACCGGCTTCGGCCAGGGCTACCACCTGTTCCCGGAAGGCTTCAAACATTTCATCTTCGGATACTTCACCCATCATCAGGAGGATACCGGTTGGGCCCACCGATCCGAGAACGATCCGGTCGGGACCTATAGCCCGGCGGGTGATCTCAACCGCCTTCCGGTTAAATTCAACCACCTTGTCCTGAAGGCCATAATGGCTCAACTTGAACCGGTTGGCTCCAAAGGTGTTGGTTTCCACTGCTTCTGAACCGGCCTCAGCGTAAGCCCGGGCAATAGCTTCAATCCGCTCGGGAAAGTCAATATTCCAGGTTTCCGGACAAACTCCGGGTTCCAATCCGGCGGCCTGAAGCATGGTGCCGAGTGCACCATCTGAAATGATTATTTCACCTTTTTTAAGCCGTTCACTCAGTTTTGTTGTCATTTTTTCTTTTTTGGATATAGTTCGCGGGCGGCATTTTTCATTGCCACCAGGTTTTCAAATGGTACTTCCGGTTCTACCAGGTGTGTTGGACCGAGGATAAGCCCACCTTTGGAACCAACGGTGCGGATGCGGTCGAGGGAAATTTCCCTCACCTGCTCCGGAGTTCCAAAAGGAAGCAATTGCTGTGTTCCGAGTGTTCCCCAGAATGAAAGCCGGTTGCCGTATGTTTCGTGTATCTGGTTAAAATCCATACATTCAGGCTGGATCGGATTCAGGATATCGACCCCGCAATCGATCAGTCCCCCGATAAATGCAGTTGCATCGCCGCAGGAATGGTAGAAAACCAGAACATCGGGATTTATTCTGCGAGCGGCATCAATAACGCTTTTAAAGCGTGGTTTGATCCAGTATTCCCAGAGATCGACACTCATCAGGGGGCCGCTCTGCATACCAACGTCATCGCCTAGCGAGAGGATATCCACGCCAGTTTTGGTATAGAGTTTAACGCGTCGGATGGCATATTCAGTAATACGATCCAGAAGAACGGTTGCTTTTTCATCGCCGAGCATCATATCCATCAGCAGGTCAGGCATCGACCGGATATACCAGGCAGCTTCCCAGATGGTCATCTGCATCTGGCACATAGCTGCCAATCCTTGTTCATGAAGGGAGTTCACCCGGTCAAATAGCGGCTGATTTTCTGCCCGGTTGAAAACCGGCAAAGGATAATTCAAAATTTCCTCGATGGATTCACATCCTTGCAGCGGATGGTGCATCCGGGTCATATGGTAAGCCGCTTCTGATCCTTGGGAGTGCCCGATACCGAGAACATCGATTTCCGTATCGGCCGGGAGGATCTCCCTGCGAAACAGTTGACGGCCATCGGTATAACCGGGATGTTCAGTCAAAGTAACCCAGCGGAAATCAACGCCGAACCAATCAAAGTAATCGATATCCCCAAAGGTCTTTTTAAAGGCATCAACCTGTGAGTCACACAGTAATATATCAATAGGAATCCATTCAAATCCCTGCCGGCGGGCTGCACGGATCAGATTTTCACGGGGAGTGAGAGGCATGTTTACCCGATTTTATTCAAATACTCAACGGCACCCTGTGGATCCGGTGAATACCAGTCGGCACCAACTCTTTTGCGGAAATCATCTGTTACGGGTGCGCCGCCAATCAAAATTTTGGTATCGGGACGGCTGGCTCGAATTTCGTGAACGATTTTCTCCATATTCAGCATGGTAGTGGTGAGCAGACAGCTGAGTCCAACAAATGCGCCAGGGTTTTCATCTACTGCAGCGATGAATTTGGCTGCCGGGACATCAATTCCCAGGTCTACCACCTGCCATCCTGCCCCTTCAACGATCATTCCCAGCAGGTTTTTTCCGATATCATGAAGGTCGCCCCTTACGGTACCAATAATAAAAACCCCTTTACGCTTAACAGCACCCGACTGGAAGTAGGGCTTCAGGTGTTTCATACCGGCACTCATAGCTTTTGCAGCCATCAGCACTTCCGGTACAAAAACCTTATTCTCGCGGAATTTAACACCTACAATTTGCATTCCCGGAACGAGGCCGTTACTAAGAACCTGATCAGCAGGTATTCCTTCTAATAATGCCTGAGCGCTCAGCTCATCGGCACCGTCCTGTTCTTTCATGTCGGGGGGATACGGGGATGTTTTATTAACTTTACCTCTTTCAACGCATTTTGCGATCTTTGCCAGCAATTCTTCAGGGTTCATTTTGGTAGAAATTTTGTTTGATGACAAATATATAAATCCTAAACCAGATATGTTAATTGATATAGTTCTAAAAAACCGCAGTTATCGCAGGTTTGACGGCAAAACTGCCGTATCGGTGGAAATGATGGAACACCTGGTTGAACTTGCAAGAATCTGTCCTTCGAGCCGCAACCAACAGGCACTCAAGTTTATGGTCGTTAATAAGCCTGATCAATGCGAAAAATTATTTCCCTGTCTGGCCTGGGCCGGTTACCTGAAAGATTGGGCCGGACCGATTGCCGAAGAGCGGCCAACAGCATATATAATTATTCTTGGCGATACCCGGGTTGGCTCGAAGTTTGAAATCGATCTTGGAATATGTGCCCAAACGATACTCATGGGCGCTGTGGAAAAAGACCTGGGTGGTTGCATGATTGGTTCTATAAATCGAGACGAATTAAGAACTCTTTTTTCCATTCCTGACTACCTTGAAATCCTTCTGGTTCTGGCTATCGGGAAACCGGTGGAAAAAGTTGTCATTGAACCGGTAAAGGACGGGGATATCCGCTACTGGCGTGATCAGAGTCAGGTTCATCATGTGCCGAAAAGATTTTTGCAGGATATTCTGATTTTTCCATAAACTGCTGTAGAATATTTTTTTATAAGTATCAGAAAATCATTAATTTGAAAAAATCGGGTACGAATGTTTATAATTCTCCGGCCTATTTGGTTAAAAAGATTTGCAGTTTTAATATCTGTGATGTATCTTTATATCGCAAAAGGTTAGATAGGGGAAAGTTCAACGAGAAAAAACAAGAGATTAGATAAAGGGATTTTAGGCTTAGTTGCAATAAAACTTCTTTCTTCTCAACTTCTTCTTATCTGTAAGGTGGTTCTTGATTGTGGGGACATGAAAGGTGTTGTTGGTAAAAAAGGCGGCTCCCAACCGCCTTTTTTTTATTTAATGGCTGATCAACCCTATCCTGAAAATGTTTATCGCCTATTTAAAAGCTTTTTCAAGAAGACCATCGCCCTTCATCGACAGTTGACTGAAATAGTCGGGAACAGGCCGGCCCATGAGCCGGTCAACGTACATCTTTGCCAGGTACTGGCCGAGCATAAATCCCTGACCGCGCAATCCGAGGAAAAGCCCTAAATCAGGATCCAGAATCATCCGCGGCTCAACATAATATCCTGCCCAAACTGCCTGGAAACCAACAGATGACAATTCAGGAATCCAGTTAACAAAAACCTCGGAGGCGATTTCCAGGAAGTCCTGAGAATTGATCTTTAGGTTTTTCTCTGCTTCTTGTGCATCCATAGCCGGTGAGGCACAGCCAATTACCTGGCCGGTTTCTCCCAGCTGCTGGCCATAAACTGCCGTAAAGCCTTTGTAGCGACGACGGTCGATAACCATCGGCAGCGGAGCGCCATTGACCCCGAGCATCGGTAATCTTCTGGTTATAAATGCCTGATGTTTAACAGGATACAAACCTATTTCGATGCCCATCTTGCGAGCGATTTTATGACCCTCCGGACCCATGGCATTTACGAAAACAGGGGTGTGGATCTCTATATATTCTTTATCATGATTCTGAACCAGCATCACATATTCGTTGCCGCTTTTGTAAACATCAATCAGTTTGCAGTCTTCGAGAACGGTGCCGCCATTATTGATACCTAACCTCCTGATCAGGTCGATAACCCTGCCCGGAGTGGCCTGCCAGCAATCATGGGTAATTAATGCAGCCTGATAGTCTTTGTACAGGTTTTGGTTGATAAAAGGAGAAATCCTTGACCGGTAATCTTTTGGTTCAATCATTTCGGCATCCGACCAGGCCATCGATACTTCCAGTGCTTTGAACATCTGGTCATCATGGGCAAAGGTTACATAGTCGATCTGACGAAAATCGATATTCTTTATCTGCTGTAATTCTTTGAATATCTCAAGGTTATGCCGGGCGATGTCGGAAAGTTCGGGAACACTGAAATTTGGCCGTCCACCGGCAATATTCCTCCAGGATGCTCCGCGGCCAAAATTGATCAAAACCGGCTTCTGACCGGCTTCGGCGAGGTAACGGAAGACGGCTGACCCGGCAATACCGCCGCCGGCAACCAGCGAAGCCACTTTCAGGATACGGGGCTGACGGCCATGATCAACAATCCTGATCTGATCGGGTACATCTTTCGGGTATAACTCACCCATTTCGATCTGGTTGGATAGAGGTCCTCTTGGAGTAGCATCCCCAACTATCTGAATGCCACTGCTATGCAGGGCTGTTTTGAGCCGCTTGATGCAGCGTTTTCCTCGACAGGCTCCCATCCCCAAACGGGTGGTATGCTTGATTTCATCAACCGAGATAAACTTGCGGTCGCCAATGGTATTCAGAATCTCATCGTATGTTACATCATCACAATGACAGATGTAAGTCGGGTTTTCGGTTTTGATCTGAACCGGCCGGATCAATATAGGATCAGGAAATTTTTCCTTCACAATAAATCCTCTGACATTAACCAGTTCTTCACCATGAATATCCAGTGAGCGGACCCGTGCTATATCGGTTTTGTTTGGTTTTTTTAGGATTTTATCGATCATACCAGTACCCAGCTTTTTCCCGTTATTATCAACCAGGAATAACTCTGAACCGGCTTCTGCAACATATTCAATAGGCAGGAAAAGCCAGTCTTTCTTCAGATTATATCCGAATATGGCGAGGCCCGGGCATTGATAAACACAATCCATGCATCCGATACATTTATCGAAATCGATTTCCGGTACCGTGCTGGTTGAGGTTTTAGTAATGGCACCATGCGGGCAGGCAAATTCACAAGGATTGCAGGCAAAACCATATAAACAGTCGATCTGGACAAATCCTTTCTGGTTCATTCTCACTGAATCCGGCAGATCGGGCTGCCCGATGACCCTTATAGGATGTTGCTGGCTATCAATGTATTCTTTCGAAATACTCAAAAACTCATCATAATTAAACCGTTCACCCATCTCCTCAAGAAGTTCATAGGCTACCTGTTTTCCCCTGAGAACAGCGCTGGTACCTTCACCGATACGGATGGCATCGCCGGCACCATAGACATTCCGGCCAAAGACTTCCTTGCCTTTGATGAGCAACTGATCATCAGAGACCAATCCGGTACAGATGTTGATAGCGTCGATACCTTCGATGATCTTTTCGGTTCCGGGGATGGGCTGGAAATTTTCTGATTCAGCAATAACAGCTCCGATGATACCGGTACGATCTTCATTTGGGATAGCCTTGATGAGCAAATGATTCAGGATGACCGGAATACCCAGTCTCCTGACCCGGTTGGCCTGAACAGGGAAACCTCCCTCGCGGGGCATGGCTTCTACGATAGCCTTGACGGTTGCTCCGGCCTGCATCAGCTGGTAGGAGGTGAGGTAGCCAATATTGCCGGCACCTACCGTGAGAATGTTTTTGCCCAGCAGGGTGAATTCGGTGTTCATCATCTTCTGAACCACCGCGGCGGTATAAACGCCGGGAACATCATCGTTTTCAAAAGCAGGCATGAAGGGAACCGCTCCGGTAGCAATAACCAGGTATTCGGAATCGACGTAATAGATCTCCTGTGTACTTATATTCTTGATGGCCAGCCTTTTTCCTTCGAGGATATCCCAAACTGTCGAATCCAGAAAGATTCCGTCAAGATTTTCGCCCGCCAGTGTTTTTGCAATATCGAAACCGCGCATACCGCCAAACTTTTTTTCCTTTTCAAAAAAGAAGAACTGGTGTGTTTGCATCAGAAACTGACCGCCGATCCGGTCGTTATTGTCGATGACCAGATTATCGATACCGTGCTGGTTCAGGATCTTGCGGGTTGCTAAACCGGCTGGTCCGGCTCCGATAATCGTTATAGTGGTACGGTAAACTTTGGTTGCGGTAGTTTTATCCACCGGTGTCGGGTTTGGACGATAATCCCGCGGGACTTCACTTACCTCTTTGACTCCATCTATCCGTGTAATACAGATGCGCTTGACTTTACCATCCACCAGCATTTCACAGGCACCGCACTTGCCAATTCCGCATTCAAGACTGCGGTTTCTTCCACTAAGACTATGACTGTGAACAGGATAGCCAGCCTGGTGCAAGGCTGCCGCTATGGTCAATCCTTTATCTCCGGTTACAGGTTGCCCTTCAAACAAGAATTCACTGGTTTGGCGTTTTTCGATATCCAGGATAGGATGTTCCGTTATTTTTAACATGATGGGATTCAGGTAATAATTATTGGCCCCAAAAATAACCGGGGTATATCATAACATCAATGATGTTTATCAGTCGCAAGTATGATATGAGGCACAATTTGCATGATTAAAAAATGTATTTTTGTGATTCTAAAATTTATTAAAAATCAGATTGATAGATGATTAAAGAGAATTCAAACCGGATAATCAGCGGAGTCCTGGCCATAGCAGTGATTGTGCTGTTTGTATTGCATTTTTCGGGTGAAAACAAGGAAGTGGTTGAAAATCAGCCGGCCCAGCCAGGTACGCTCGTGGGGAACATGACTGAGATAAAGGTTGCCTATGTATTTGTGGATTCAGTTCTGGCCAATTATGAGTATTACAAAATATTGACAGATAGACTGCTTGCCAAGAAATCCAGCCTGGAGAAAGAACTGAGCGGCAAGGGGGAATCTTTTCAGAAGGAAGTAATAGATTTTCAGTATAAAGTAGAGAAAAAACTGATTACCTCATGGGACGCTGAAGCCCGGCAGAAGCAACTTACCGAGCAGCAGCAGGTTTTAGTTAATTTGCAGAATGATATGCAGAACAAGCTGGCCCAGGATGAACAAACAGTTACCATCCAGCTTCATGATTCGGTTATCAGCGCAGTGAACGAAATAAATCGTAAACTGGGTTATAATCTGGTTCTGAGCAATACATTCGGGGGCGGATTGCTTTATGCAGATGATTATATGAACATTACCAAACAGGTGCTCGATCGCCTGAATGAATCCTATCGGAAAACAATCGCGAAGTAAGATTGGCTTTGCTGATCTTTACCTGGAAAGATACGGATCCGGATCGGTGGAGGGATTGCCCGAACCGGATCCGGACCTTTTTTTAATTGTTACCATACCGGCTTTTAAGGAACCTGACCTCGCCGGCAGCCTTCTTTCATTGCTTGCCTGTGATCCCCCTGGTGTGAAGTGGGAGATACTGATCAATATTAATTATCCTGAAAATTCCGGTTCTGATGTTGTCGAAATCAGCTTGCAGTCACTGGCTGTTGCGCAACAATTAAGTAAGGGTTTAGCGAGGAGTGACGTCCGGATTCTTTGTCTGTGGAACCCTGATGTGCCTGCCCGCCACGCCGGAGTGGGGTTGGCCAGGAAAATAGTCATGGACCAGGCAGTGCGCCGTTTTAACTCGATCGGCCGTCCGGATGGAGTAATCTTGTCATTTGATGCTGACTCTTCCTGTCATATAGGGTATCTGAAAAGCATTGCAGGGTTTTATTTGAGAAATCCCCGGGTCCGTACCGCTAATATCTATTTTGAACATCCACTAAGCGGTGGATTTGATCCACGAATCTACCATTCCATTGCTCACTATGAACTGTATCTGAGATATATGCGATTGGCAATCGAAGAAACCGGCCATCCGCATAGCATCCATACCGTGGGTTCCAGTTTCTCGCTGAGGAGCAAGACCTATATCAGGGTAAACGGGATGGGGTGCGATAAAGCAGGGGAGGATTTTTATTTTCTTCACAAATGCATCCAGCTGAAAAATTTCTGGGAAATCAATGAAACCGCGGTTTGTCCATCGGTCAGGGAATCCGATCGTGTAAGTTTCGGAACCGGAGCCTCCATTCACCGTCAATTACAAAACGAAACCACACTGGAAGTATATAATCTCGATAGTTTCGAACCGCTGCAGAAGTTATTTGGCAAAGTTGGCTATTACTGGCAACAGATAACCGATAACCGACAACTGGAAGTCGAATGGGAGACAATATCCATCTGTTTAGCTGAATTCATGAGAAGCCAGAACGCGTCCCGGCGTATTCAGGAAATGCATCGCGATTCAGCCAGCGAGCAAACATTCAGGGATAAATTTTTCGCATGGTTCAATGGTTTCATGGTTTTGCAGTATCTGAACGAAATGCATAAGAAATTTTATGTTAAAGCGCCGGTAATGCAGGAGGCCTCACGCCTGGCCTTAATGCTGGGAATTAGCAAGGCTGAATCAGCTGAAGAATTACTGGTTCATTTCCGGGATTTTGAAAAAGGACTGGGAAACCGGAGAATTATTTAGTTGGCTTTTTTTTAAAATTACGAATACCTCTTCATCAGGTGCTTTCATCAGGTATTGTTCCCGGGCAAACCGCTCGAGGTTTTGTGGGTTTGTCTTTAGAAGCTTCATCATTTCACGATCGTTGCGGATTTTTTCCTGATAAAAAACCGTGTCTTTTTTTAGCTGATTAAGGTGTTGCTTTGATTTGTAGCGGTCGACCAGATTATGCTGATCAAAGAAGATTATCCAAATCGAAAACACGACAAGACTAAGAAAGTACTTGTTAACCAACAGTGAAAACACCTTATGCCAGAATTTTCTGTTCATTTTCAGGTGTAAATATACCTCAAAATTAGTCCGGCAGCATTTTTAACAGGTATTAGTTGCAGGTTGCAGGTTGCAACAATGGTACCTCAGTCGACCTACTTCTTGAAGGTCCGCAGATACATTAACTTGACGATTTAAGACCTTCATGGAGTATTTGTTGGCATGCGGGGTCGTTATTTATTTTTACAGTATCCTTTTGTCCAAATCCTCCCTTCTGGCTCTCGAAACCGGAACGGACGAACCGTCGCTCATCTTCAGATATCCCCCGTCACGCTTCACAAGCGTCTTGACATGAATGGAATTCACCAGATGCGATTGGTGGGTCCGGATGAATCCGCACGACTCCAGCGCCAGTTCGAACTCTTTCAGGGTCCGGGTAACCATGATTACCGTGCCGGAATCCAGAAAGAACCTGGTATAATTGGACTCCGACTGGCACCGGACGATCTGCCGCACCGGAATAAAGTCGATTTTGTCCTCCTGTGGCAGGGCAATCCGCTTATCCTGATCGGTCCGTTTCCGGTTATCGACCAGGTTCCGGAGCCGGGCGTTTTCTTCCTTTAAGCTGATCGATTCAATCGCCCGGTTCACGCTTTCAATCAGCTTATGCAGGTCGATCGGTTTGAGCAGGTAATCGAGCGCATTGAACTGGAAGGCCCGGAAAGCGTATTCATCGTATGCCGTTACAAAGATGATCCCGAACCGGATCTCTTTAACCTTCTCGAGCATGGTGAATATGTCGCCGCCGGGCATACGCACATCAAGAAAAACCAGATCGGGATTGAGCGCGTTGATTTTATCCAGGGCTTCGTCGTTGGTGGCCGCCTCTCCGATGATGAGCACCTGCGGACAATACATTTGCAGCAATCCGATCAGGTTTTCACGGTTGGCAGGTTTGTCTTCCACCACCAGGGCCCGGACTTTCATAGGGTTGATTTTTGCATTGGCAATCTAAAGGTAACCGTTGTTCCGGAAGAATCCGAAGATTTCTTATCATCAGGATTCCTGCTGGTGACTTCCACTGAAACCTCCTCTCCATACTGCTCTTTCATGAGCTGGATCCGCTGCCGGGTCAGCTTCCATCCCTGTCCGAGGCCCTCCTTTTCCGGCCGGGAACCGGGGTGATAGCCCGGTCCATTATCCGTAACCTCGCAGATCAGATGCTGATCCTCCAAACGGAAATTTACCCCGATTTTACCGGCTGCGCCAAGCGAGGAGATCCCATGGATAACGGCATTCTCCACATGGGGCTGGATCAGCAGCGGAGGGACCTCGATGGTGGCCGGGTCCAGCGCCGGATCCACCTGAATGTCAAAAGCAAACGGAAACCCAAGCTGCTCCAGCTGGAGGTAATTTCGGATCATGTCGATCTCCTCATTTAGTCCGATCACCGGCTTCGACGACTGCGTGAGGATCGTCCGCACCAGATCGCCAAACCGGGCCAGGTAGAGGCTCGCCTCCTGATTCTTTCCCCGGTTCACCAGGTTCTGAATCGAACCCAGGGCGTTGAACAGAAAATGCGGATTCATGCGCGAACGGACGGCATCCACTTCGAGCTGGGCAATCCTGCGTTTGAGATTCAGACGGGCTTCCCTGCGTTTTGACCGGATACGGATGGTAAGGATTATGATTACCGACAAGGTGAATGCCCCGGCAAGAGAATACCAGAAAACGGTGAGGTTGATGGTTTTTCCATTAGGATTCTTGGATTTCGGCCAGGTCAACAGGTTAGGGAGGCTGCTTATACCATAAGTGGCAATGCGGTTGAAAGGATCAATCACCATAATATCTTCGGGTAGTCCGGTAATGAACTTTGCCAGTGCCTGATTCATATCGCTTCCGGCCAGCAGGATTATTTTTTTACTGCTGATTTTAGGTCTGATCAATTCCCGGGTCGCATCATTCTTTGTCCAAATATAGAATGTGACATTATCGTTATGTTCTCGGTTATATTTTTCGGCCAGCCAAATGTTAAGCTTTGTTTTCTCGTCGTCATCTCCCGTAATAATCATGCACCAGTATTTGCCCCTGAAATCCCGGAATGAATAGGTTTTGCCGGTAATGTCGGTTAACTTAAATTTTGGCAATATATTCCCGGTCCGGCCTTTTTCGGTCAATTTATATTTCTCGTAAAGGATCCTCTGGAATTCAGTTCCCGGATATAGGTCCGAAAATTGCATGTATTGACGGTCATAAGTGCCATCTGGAGAATTGGAGATGTAAATTTCAGCCCACATGGCCCTATACCAGTACAAATCCCAACCGGTCAATATAGCCGGTGCGAAATCAAAATAATCGGTTTGGTCAGACATGGTTGCCTCAAAGTATGCACGCACCATTAATTGAATAAATCCTTTATAAGCATTTGATTTATAACCATCCGGATTTCCCAGGTATTTTCTGAATTTTCGGATGCTGTCCAATGGAACGTGCGACTGGACTGAGTAGGGTTTCCAAACCTTTTCGATCTGACGGGCATACAAAGTATACCGGTATTCCATTTCCATGAATTGCAGGAAAGCCTCGTCGAGATTCAGGTTTTGCTGAGCAAGGTAATCCATGTTGCTGCGGACATTCTGAATGGATTGAAGAGGATTCGCCCAAACATTTGTTCTTGATAACTGATTCAGTGTTTTTTGTACTCTGGATGTGGTTCCTCTGAACTCAAGGGTTTTAAGATCATTCAGATCAACCGATAAGCTCAATGAATCTCCCTGCTTTACAAAAAGCCGGATTAAATTTGTATCGCCGGGTGAAACCTCCAAGCCCACAAGGTCGGCGCTGATGTCCAGATCAAAATTCAGGGAAAATGTACCATTCTGATCAGGTTTGATAGGAACAACCTCCCTAGAGATCCCGCTTCCTGGCAAAGAGGCTGTCATTTTCTTGTTCACCAGATGTGAAATTGAACCGGTGATTTTAACCTTGCTTGTTTTAGTATTTGTGCGGTCGGTATTGATAATTTCAACCTGTCCTATCATTTCAGGATCAATCGGGATCTCGGTCAACCCATTGACGATATTTTCGGGTGAATAACCTTTATACCTGATCTGATGTGGATAACCGGATGATTTTGGCCAATAGATGACCATATCATTAATGGTGTCGTTTGCAGGAATACAACCGGAGGCAAGGTCTCCATTTCGGAAAGTATAAGCCCTTTTGAGCAGAATCGTATCGAACATGCCCGGGAAAATTGACCTGGGATGCCATGTATTGATTCGTGAAACACTGTTTTTACCCGATTCAAGGCATACGGTATCGATAAATGATTCGGGAATGGCGGGAAAAAACTCATGGATCAGATACTTGTATTTTTGAATCCCGTATCGGACCGCAATCGTATGGTAATTGATAATCTCCTTTATTTCCGGCATTTCTTCTGCAGCTTGTAAAATCACCTCCCTTATCTTCTCATCTCCCTGAAGATCAATAATTGTTCCCCGGGAATCCAGGGTAAAAGTGATTGGATGATTCATCTCGGCATTTACTTCACTGTTCAAGATCCGGGCCCGACCCAAATTGGACCGCAATTCCGGATATATTTCCATGGTTTGTTCGCTGAATGAAATACCCATCTTTTCCAGGTACATACTGACCAGTCTCATCGATAAGCAATACTTTTCCTTTTCGGCACTCTCCACGGTAAACCGGTATTTCCAGATCGTATTACCCGGGATAGTACCGGGTCGACTGTCATTCCATTTTTCAATCACTTCATAATCAAGAACCTCGCCCACTTTAAATGAATACTTCCGCCCCAGCCCTGATCCCGGAAAGCTAAATCCAAACAAAATGAATACAATAAGAACTGCCGCCCATAACCTCGGACAACCTGCAACCTGCAACCTGTAACCTATAACCTTTTTCATATTCCCGCCTTTATTTTGGCAATGTGAAAATAGACCTATCAAATATACCCATTGGCAGCCAATGTGAGGACGGTAATTCTGACTGAGAATCCGGCGGGTTTTAGCGAGAATTGTAATTTTTAGTTCGGCAGGCGAGCAAACTTTCGTTTTGGACCTGCAGGATACCGCACCCGGAGTCTACCAACTGAGATTCCTAAACAATCACTAATTTGCAGTTGCAAGGCTATTAATCAGGTAGGTAAAACGTCCGGCTTTTTTTGATGCTATTAAACTCTGGACACACCGGATCACCTGAACATGGTTCGGTAATTGGGTGAGATAGACGCAAGTATGCGTCTCTACGGAGCCAAATCTTTCCATTTGCCGGGGTTATCACGGATATATTCCCGAATTTGGTCTAATTCCTTGTCGTTTCGAATGATTCGGTCGAAATAACGTGGTTGCCAGTGAAATTCAATGGAATTGGCCTTTGCAAATGATGTTACCGCACTTTTAAGTCCCCTGACGACTGCTGCAAGGTTCTGAATTTGAGGCCCAAATTGATTGGGATTCCAATCAGTATGGGTCTTCTTGCCAAAACAAAGAATACCGTGCAGGTGATCCGGCATCAGAATAAATGTGTCCAACTCAACAAACGGGTAATGTTCTGGAATTGATTCCCAGCATGTCTTTACGTAATCACCTATGGCAGTGCTAACGAGGCTTGAATTTCTTATCAGACCAAAATATTGAATCTTTTGGGCAGTGCAAATCGTCAAAAAATATTTACCATTTGAGCCATAATCCCAGGAAGCAAGCCGGGTTGATTGTGGCCGGAATTTGTTGTGAATAGAGTCATCCATGATTATTGTTTTGATTTCATGGATATAGATGCAGGAAAAATGTATAAATGGAGAAAAGCCTTAAATATTATTTTCACGAGAGTCTTGCCAATGAATCCCGTAGAGACGCATATTTGCGTCTACGCCTCCCTCCCAGAAAGGCCGTTGTAGAGACGCATACTTGCGTCTACGCCCCCTTACCAGAAAGGCCGTCGTAGAGACGCATACTTGCGTCTACGCCCCCTTACCCAGCATGGCCTGCATTCTTGATATTGAAATAGACGCATGTATGCGTCTCTACATCCCTTGGTATAATATTGAAATAGACGCAAGTATGCGTCTCTACATCCCTCGGAACGATATTGAAATAGACGCATGTATGCGTCTCTACATCCCTTGGTATAATATTGACATAGACGCATGTATGCGTCTCTACATCCCTCGGAACGATATTGACATAGACGCAAGTATGCGTCTCTACATCCCTCGGAACGATATTGAAATAGACGCATGTATGCGTCTCTACACCTCTCCTGCGGATAGAAATGGATAAGTATGATCAACCGGCGGCAGAAAACACTCTTTGATTGTCCTGGGGGAAACCCATCGCAGCAGGTTCAGCATGCTTCCTGCCTTGTCGTTGGTTCCGGATGCACGGGACCCTCCGAAAGGCTGGCGCCCCACCACTGCCCCGGTCGGCTTGTCGTTGATGTAGAAATTGCCAGCGGTATTGACCAGCCGTTTGCTGGCCTGATCAATTGCATACCGGTCTATGGCGAAAATCGCTCCGGTAAGAGCATAAGGCGAAGTATTATCAACCAGATCCAGGGTTTCATTAAATTGATTATCCGGATAAACATAAATTGTTAATACGGGCCCGAACAGTTCGGTATGCATGGTTACATAATACGGATCCCGCGTAAGGATTACGGTGGGTTCAATAAAATACCCGGTCTCCTTCGAGAAATTCCCTCCTGCCACAACCTCAACCGATGGGTCTTTCTTTGCATTTTCGATGTACCCGGTTAGCTTGTCGAAAGCTTTTTCATCGATAACGGCGTTGATAAAGTTGCCAAAATCCTCGGGGCTGCCCATTTTAAACTGGCGCAGATCATCCAGCAGGTGGCACAAGACCTTCGGCCATAGTGATTCCGGGATATAGGCACGCGATGCTGCCGAACATTTCTGGCCCTGGTATTCAAAGGCACCGCGGGACAAGGCAGTAGCCACTTCAATCGGCCTGGCACTCGGGTGGGCGAGTATATAATCCTTGCCTCCGGTTTCGCCAACAAGCCGCGGAAAGGTTTTATATTTTTTGATGAAATTTCCGACCTGGGTCCAGAGAGACTGGAATACTTCGGTTGATCCTGTAAAATGGATACCTGCCAGGTCAGGATGGCCCAATGCAATGTCGGCAGCCTCTTTTCCGGGAGCAAATACCATATTAATAACACCGTCAGGCAACCCGGCTGCCCTGAATACATCCATCAGTACCTTGGCTGAGTAGATCTGCGCTTGGGCAGGCTTCCATACCACCGCATTTCCCATAAGTGCCGGAGCTGCGGCAAGATTGAGAGCTATTGATGTGAAGTTAAACGGACTTACCGCATAGATAAATCCTTCCAATGGCCTCTGTTCAAGGCGGTTCCAGGTATACCGGTTATTCTCCGGCTGAATGGAATAGATATCGGCCATGAACTGAACATTGAAATTCAGGAAATCAATAGATTCGGAGGCAGCATCAATTTCGGCCTGATGGATATTTTTCGACTGGCCAAGCATCGTTGCAGCATTGATTTTGTAGCGGAAGGGCCCGGAAAGCAGACTGGCAGCTTTCAGGAACACCGAAGCCCTTTGCTCCCAGGTTGTTTCCGACCATTTTTTACGGGCAAGCAAAGCTGCATCAATGGCAAGCCTGACATGTTCGCCCGATCCCATGTGATACCTGGCCAATACTGTCTGATGATCATGGGGAGCACGAATCTCTTCCAACTGGCCGGTTGGTACCTCCTTGCCGCCGATAACCATAGGAATGTCGGACTTTTGTTCCTTCATCAGGCGTATGGTCTCAATAAGTTCAACCCGGTCCTGAGATCCAGGTGAATAAGTACGAACCTCTTCATTGACTGGCTTTGGCGGTGTGGAAATGCTTATCATATACTCGGTTTTAGATTGGTGATATGTTGGTTTGGAGTTGGCTACCGGATTCTGACGGATACCATATTAGAATCGATCGTAATGGTAGAATTACCATCTCCAAAAGTTCCGGATACTTTCTCAGGGTAATACCCGGTAAATCGGACTCTTTTTCTTTGGTAAGCTTCAATCCTTCAGGTACTTTTATCGATCCCATGTTGACTTCTGCTGTCAGTTTATAGCCAGCTTTCGGATCGATCCCGATGGTCAGATCACCCATATTTTGGTCGACAACTATCGATTTGAACCCTGCTGAAACGTTGCCAATTTTTACATTACCCATATTCGCGTATAGCTTCACCCTCCGCTGATCAGGTGAATAATTTCAACTACATCGCCTTCATGAACTTCGGCCGACTCGTATTGCGGTTTCCTGATCAGCTGGCCATTGATTTTTACCACCAGATTGGGGAAGGTGAATTTTTTTATCAGAAGGATATCTTTGATGGTCAGTGATTCTCCCGGAAGCTGGTCGGGGCTGTTATTAAGTTGGATATTCATATACTATTGATTGTCTTTGTAATAGTTGTGAAGAAAGCCTTTCACTTGCTCAAAGATCGGTTTAGTAAATTCGAGGAACAGATCCTGCGGTGGCGGAGGCATTGCCGGTTTTCTTTTGCACATTTCGAGTTGCTGGGGATTCAGTGCCCGGCCATCACCATTGTAACTGGCCCATTCAATGAACCAGGTAAATGTGCCCGGGAATTTTTGGGTGGCTTTTGGCTTATTGGTGCGGGCATCAACAATTTGCACAACGAGAACACCTGTGGAAACTACCTCGCGGCGGTGGGTGAAAAATTTGGCCTTAACCCTGTCGAATACATCAATTTTCTGACCATTAACGGTTGCTGTTCCTATTTTAACCGAATCCTTGCTGGTAAACTCCTTTTCTGTGTCTTTGTCATAAGTTGAGCCCACCACAAAATCATCAAATTCCATCATCAGGATTTCGTCGGTATAAGGCAGTTGCTTTGCTGCGGCCGGATCGTAGAACTCCACGAATTCCCGTTTGCTGGTTTTGGCAAGAAGTGTGTATACCTGATCGTAAAAGAAATCTGAACTGATTTTATATCGGCCAGGCACGGGAACCTGCTCAACGATAACTTTCAGGGTAGCATCAAATTTTGCCTGTTCAATTTTCTGCTTTACATCCAGATAACCCGGAACATAGCGGTCAGCATTCAGAAACTGGTAATAAGCATCGCGGGCTGCAGGCCTGGTGCCTTGTTTCAACTTACTCACTCCGGCCTCGTATGCTTCCGGAGCCGCCTTCTGACGGGCAGCAGCAACCTGTTCCGCAAAGGATTCGGGATTTCGGATGATCCTGAGGGCAGCCGGACAATGGCGAATCTCGTCAGCCATGCGGTTCATGGTCTCATAACGGTCGGTCACTCCGGAATACTTAAAAGGATCCTGACTCTTTAGAAGCTGATCGATTTCTTGTTTGAAGGTGCTGATCGCCAGTGGATAAGCCTGGTCGAGCGTTTCGCCTGATTTTTTACTGTCCGGATTTTCCCGCAATCGTTGAACTGCTTTAAAAACAGCTTCAGAATAGTTTCCTTCCTGAAATGCCTTTTTGCCGGAATTGCACGAAAACATTAAGAAGGACGACACGAAAGCGATTGTAAATAATTTTATTAATGATTTCATTTTCAAATAATTAGCCGTTTAACAATAGGTCGATCCCAACATTAGCCATCATATTTGCTACCATGCCCACACGGGGCGCCAGGGGGGGCATTTCGGGTCCGATCTCTGCCGATTCATCACCGCAGATGTAAAGATTTCCGCTGGACCGCATGCGGATCGAATTGGAATCACCGAATCCGGCCATGCCTGATCCAACGATCAATGGCCTTTCAGGCCAGGTGGCCAGTGCGGATTCAATAATCATCGCTTTCTGATCGGCCCGGTCGAATGCTTCAAAAAGAACATCCACCCCGTTAAAAAGTTCAGGAATATTTTCAAAATTTAATATGACCTGATGAATTTCGAGAATCAATAAAGGATTAATTCTTAGCAAATTGGTTTTTAACGCTTCAACCTTTGACTGACCGATTTGGTCGCGGAAATAAAACTGTCTGTTCAGGTTGGATTCCTCCACCCGGTCAAAATCACAGATCACCAGCCGGCCGATACCTACACGCACCAGTGCCGCTGCGCAATTGGATCCGAGGCCGCCTGCACCCGCTATTCCCGCACTCCGGATCTTAAGTTTTTCCTGAATCAATAACCAGTTCATAGCTTACAAAGATACCTTTTTGCACCGATATGAATGATCATTCATAATGATATAAATCATCAAATGATAGGTGTTTACGGAAGGATTTAGTGCTATTTTTGTCAAACGAAAGCAAAAATGCACCCTTTTATGAATATCAAAGAAATGCTCGGTAAACATAAATTACTTGCCGAATTCAAATACGATGTGACTCCTTTGGAAAAAGGCTATACGGATAAAGTATTGCATCTGAATCTTTCTGATAATACGTTTAAGATTAATGATGTACCGCCAATGATGAAGGAAAAATTCATCGGAGGGAAGGGATACGGCCTTAAGTTGCTTTGGGATGCCACAAAATGGGATACCAAGTGGGATGATCCTGAAAATGAGATTGTTATTTCATCAGGTCCGATTGCCGGGATTACCCAATATTCCGGAACTGGAAAATCATTGGTTGTTACCATATCACCAGCCAGTAACTCGGCTACCGATAGTAACGCGGGTGGTTATTTCGGGCCGTTTGTGAAGTTTTCGGGTTTTGATGCCATTGAACTCCAGGGAAAAGCCAAAAGCGATATCATTATCATTATTGACGGTACAACCGGAAGTGTCAGGATCGAAGAGGCTCCTGCCGAACCGCTGGATAGTCATCTGTTGAGCGAGATACTGACGGATATGTATGCCGACAGTGAAGAGAGCAAGCAAAATGTTGCCGTTATTTCCACAGGGATGGCAGCTGAACATTCCTGGCTGGGGATGATGAATTTCAGTTTCTGGGATAAGAAAAAAGGTCGCATCCGGTTGAAACAGGCTGGAAGGGGAGGAACAGGAGCAGTGCTTCGCAATAAGAAGGTGAAGGCGCTGGTTTGCAAGATTCCGGGTGTAAAAGGAAATCTGAATAATGTGGTGGACCTGCCTGCGATCATGGAAAGGGGTAAAAGATTTAATGCCGAGATCCGGGAACTGGATGATTCTCAGTGCGAAATGAGAACAAAGGGAACCGCCCATCTCATGGAAATCATGAATGATTACGATTTACTCCCGACAATGAACTATAAGTATGGTTCACACAAGGATGCCTGGCTGATCGATTCGGAGGTTTGGAAAGCACGGTTTCAGCAAGGTACTCCTGATGGATGCTGGATCGGTTGCAATATGAGCTGTTCAAAAGCAGTGAATCACTATATTGTTAAAACCGGCCCATACAAGGGACAGGATGTTCTCGTTGATGGGCCGGAATATGAAAATGCCGCAGGGTTAGGCTCGAATTGCGGGATTTTCGATCCTGACTATATCATTGAGGCTAATTTCTATTGCGATACCTACGGAATGGATACCATCAGCTGGGCTACCAATATGGCCTTTATTATGGAATGCTATGAAGCCGGGATACTTAACAAAGAACGGACCGGAGGCCTCGAACTGAACTTCGGGAACACCGAAGCTGCCATTGAGCTGTTGCATCAGGTGGCCCGCGGAGAAGGTTTCGGTAAGATCGCCGGTACGGGTATCCGGAAGATGAAGGAGATTTTTGCAAAAGAGTTCGGTGGAGATCCCGGGTTCCTGAAGGATATCGGCATGGAGAATAAAGGATTGGAATATTCCGAATATGTTTCAAAAGAGTCATTAGCGCAGCAGGGAGGTTTTGCTATGACCAACAAAGGTCCGCAGCATGATGAAGCCTGGCTGATCTTTATGGATATGGTTAATAACCAGATTCCTACATTCGAGAAAAAAGCAGAAGCTCTTCACTATTTTCCGATGTTCCGCACCTGGTTCGGGTTGGTGGGACTTTGTAAGTTGCCATGGAACGATGTTGAACCGGCGAATAATGCCGAAACTGACGAACCGGCTAAAGTTCCGGAGCATGTTGATAATTACGTTACTATATATAAGGCCGTTACTGGCAGGGAGTTCGATAAAAACCGTTTGATCGAGGATTCGGAAAGGGTATATAACTTTCAGCGGATCTTCAATCTCCGCCGCGGATACGGAACACGTAAATATGATGCCCAACCGTTTCGTGCCGCCGGACCTGTTACCATTGAGGAATACGAAAGCCGTGCAGAAAGGTACGATAAACAGCTTAAAGAGCAGGTTGGATTTGATCCGGAAGGCAAAACATCTGAAGAAAAACAAAAAGCCTTACGGGCTTATCGCGAAGGCCGTTACGAACAGCTCCTGGATGCTGTATATAAGCGCCGTGGCTGGAATTCCAATGGCGTTCCTACAATTGAACACCTGAAGAAAATCGGAATGGATTTGCCGGAACTGATTGAGGTGGTGACACCTTTTCAGGAGTAGGCAGTAAGCAGTAGGCAGTAGAACAGACGGAAGCAGCCAGCGGTTTTTTTATCTTTGCACCGTTAATAATCTAGTGGTGCCTGAAGATAGATTAGCGAAAAAGAGTCTGGAGTTAGGTCAGGAGAAGATCAGTCGCCTGATGTGGCGGTACTTCCTTCCTGCCTTTGTTGGGGTGATTATGAATGCGACCTACAATATTGTGGATCGCATTTTTATTGGTCAGGGTGTGGGTTCCATGGCTTTATCGGGACTCAGTGTCGTTTTTCCGATCATGCTGATCGTTATGGCGTTTGGGATGCTGATCGGTATGGGTTCCGGGGTACAGGTATCAATCAATATGGGCCGGAAGGATTTCGGAAGGGCCGAGAAAGTTCTTGGAAACGGCTTTTTCATGATGGTGGCAGTTGGTATTTTGGTTACCGGTATTGGATTTGCAATTAAAACTCCGATGTTGAAATTGTTTGGTGCAACCCCGGAAACCATTAAATATGCACAGGAATACCTCAATATTATCTTATTCGGCAGTGTCTTTCAACTCGTTGGGTTTGGGCTGAATAACGTAATCCGGGCCGAAGGGAATGCCCGTATTGCTATGCTTTCTATGCTTCTCAGCGGTGGGATTAACCTTGTTCTTGACCCGATTTTCATCTTTGTTTTTGATATGGGGGTTAAAGGAGCTGCCTATGCTACGATGATTGCCATGATTGCCCTCGATGTATGGGTTCTGGCTCATTTCCTAAGTAAACGTGCGATCATACACCTGCGTTGGCCAAATATCAAACCTAACTGGAAAATCATTTGCCTGATCATTTCGATTGGTTTGGCGCCATTTTTTATGCAGCTGGGTTCAAGTGCCGTCAATGCCCTGTTCATGAATCAGCTGATAAAACATGGAGGCGACCTGGCTGTTGGCGCACTTGGAATTATTGCTTCGGTGGCTCAACTTCTTGTAATGTCAATGGTGGCGATTAATATGGCCAGTCAGCCAATCGTTGGATTTAATTTCGGAGCACGTGACTTTAAACGCGTGAAGCAAACGGTTAAGCAAGGGATTTTTGCAGCAACCTCGATTGGGGTTTTTGGATGGATAATTGTTCAATTATTTCCGCATTTCATTGTTAAACTGTTTAATTCCAACGACCCAGTGTTGTTTGGCATTGCCGATAAAGGACTCAGAATCTTTTTAGCAGTCCTGCCACTCGTTGGATTCCAGGTGATTGCTGCCAATTTCTTCCAAAATATCGGTAAAGCTAAAACGGCAGCATTCCTCTCTCTGTTAAGATCGCTGATCATACTCGTTCCTGCTTTATTGATTCTGCCTGAGATTTATGGCCTCAAAGGTGTCTGGATATGCAGCCCGGTTGCCGACGTTACCTCCGCTATCATTACCGGCTCTTTCTTATGGTGGCAAATCAAGAAGCTGGGTCATGAGGATCCTGATAAAATTGCAGGGGGAAAACCGCATCCCGGACCGGATAATGAAGAGGCAACCCGCGCTGTCGAGAGTTTTCAGATTGTAACCCCTGAATAAATCTCTATTTTTATCGGGTTATATATTAATCTGATGAAAAGCTGTTTCGCGCTGACTCTTGTTTTTTTGGAGTTTTTTGTTTTGGGGATCAATACCCATTATTTGCCTCTTCTCATCCAAACTCAACTACCAACCAGGACACCCTGATGAAAGGAGCTGTCTGGATCACAGATCATTCGAGAATTCCGGATTCTGATAGCCTCTTTTACCTGGATCATCCTGCACCCTTGTTAAGGACCGAATTTGCTATCAGGAGAGATATTAAAAAGGCTGAGATGTGGATAACAGCAGCGGGATATTAGAAACGACCTGCCAGTGGGGAAACCTTGCGCCATGGCAGGGCTGGTTATTACCCTGAAGAACGGGAAGCAAAAAGTATTTTGTACATCAGATCAGTGGGTTACAAAGCCTGGACCGGTTACGCGCAACAATGTTTATCTCGGTGAATGGTATGATGCGATGAAACCGGATCGATTTGTGGATACCGCTCCGTTTGTCGGTATCGAATATTGCGGACTTAGTTGGGAGTCAGCGTTTGTATTCCTTCAAAATGCATTGTGGATTCATTACGGCGATACTGATCTGGTTAAAGAAATGTATAAACTTGATCAGGGAGCAACAACTATCTGGGAAACATGGAAGGAGAGCGACAATACATTTTCACAGAACCACCCGATGTTCGGTTCAGTTTCAGAATGGTATCTGAAATGGCTGGGTGGAATTCAGCCTGATCCGGAAAACCCCGGGAAAAAATCAGTCATCCTGAAACCGCGGCCTGTAATGAATCTGGATTCGCTGTCGGTTGAGAAGTATTTTCCCTCAGGGGCGCTCACCAGCCGGTGGTGGTGGAAAGAAAGAAATCTCTGTTTTGAATTTATCATTCCTGATGGACTAACGGTCAACTGGATACCAGCGTCCGGGAATCAGGAGATAATGGTAAGGCAATCCCCTGAAGGCTGGGATTTTGCCCGAAACCGGAAACCACAGGGAATCAATTTAGGTAATGCAGGGCGGTATATTTTTGAGATATTTGCCTCAAAAGATTGACTGTTCGTAAGGTGTCGAAAAATTTTTGCACAATACGGATATATATAGTAATTTTGTACGTATTAAATATTTTTGTTATGGATACTAAATTGACTTTAAAACTTGATAAAGTTGTGATTGAAAGAGCTAAAGAATATGCTACGTCACACAAAAGAAGTTTGTCACGAATTATTGAATCATACCTTCAATCACTAACGATTCAAGACGATTCAAGAAACAACAAAGAGGATATTCAGATTTCTCCCTTTGTAAAGAGTATGTCTTCCGGAGTTCATATACCTGCTGATTTGGATTATCAAACGGATTATTCAAATTATTTGACAGAAAAGTATAAATGAAGACTAAACTATTTATTGATACCAATGTCATATTGGATTTATTGGGTGAGCGAATGCCGTTTTATGATTCAATTGCAAAAATTGCAACTCTTGCTGATAAGGGCCATGTTACAATGGTAGTGTCCGCATTGTCTTATGCTACTGTGAGTTATCTTCTAACAAAGTTTGAAAATTCAGAAAAGGCAAAAGACAAACTGAGGAAGTTTAAGGTTATTTCAGAGATTTGTGACCTTGATAAATCATTAATTGAAAAAGGACTTAATTCAAACTTTTTCGATTTTAAGGATTCACTGCAATATTTTAGTGCTTTAAAATCTGATTGTAGCATATTGATAACAAGAAATGGAAAGGACTTTAAAGAATCGCAAATTCCAATCATGACAGCTGACGAATATTTAAAGAGTATTAAGAAAAAATAACCTACGCACAATAAATAGGACTTCAACAGTATGCATGATTCCTGTTTTGCAGAAAGGAAATCTGTACAAAAAGATTTTTATCTTCTGCTGAATGTCAGAGATCTCTTCAGAATCCAAAAGAATTGTAAACAATTCATTATGAACAACATAATATTTTTTACTGCCTCTCTTTGACATAGAGTAAATCGGTCATGACCGATATTTTTAGTGAAACGTTGGTTGTTAATTAAGTATGATTATTTTTACTGTAACTAAAAACCTGCAGATATGGAACCGGAAAAAATCTTAAAGATCGCAATCAACAACCTGGTTGAATCACCTTACCAGGGCCGCTATATTCCGGACAACTTCGGGGACGAAGTTAAAAATGACAAAAGTCTGGCCGAATTGGCCCGAAACATCAAAGACCATGGATTACCAGGATGAAAAGCATGAGCAAATCATTAAATCATTAAACTTCTGTTTATCAGAACTTTTTTATCTTATACGAGTTTCGCCTGATGCTCAAATAATCGCAACCGGTTGCGATTATTTGAGCAGTTAGCCATCACTCATTTATGTTTGAATGTTTCTAAATTATGAATCAAAGACTGCTTGCTATAGGAGATATACACGGATGTTTCAATGCATTTCGAACATTGGTAGAGCAGAAAATTCAGATCAAAAAAAGAGACAAAATTATTCTACTTGGAGACTACATTGACAGAGGAACTCACAGCAAAGAGGTTGTCGATTACATCTTTGACCTACAGAATAAAGGTTTTGATATTGTACCTCTCATTGGTAATCATGAAGCCATGTGACTTAATGCTTTGTAAATTTTGTCTATATTTGACAATTCGCGAATCGCGAATCGCGAATCAAAAACAAGTAGTATGAAAAAACATAATGGGATGCGCCCCCAAGGCATAGTAGTACTATTGAAAATAATAGCACTAAAACATGATAACTGGAAAAATGCTGACTTAGCTTATTCTCTGCAAATTAGTGCATCTGAAATAACCGAGGTATTAAACAGGTGCAAGATTGCAGGATTAATTGACGCAAAAAAACGGAAGGTACACCTAAATGCATTTAGTGAATTTCTCATTTACGGATTAAAATACGTGTTTCCCACGGAGCCGGGCGCAATGGTGAGAGGAATCCCAACTTCACATTCTGCTTCACCGATAAATGAGCATATTTCTTCAGGTGGAGATGTTTATGTATGGCCTTATGCCAAAGGCAACCAACGGGGACAAGCTATTGAACCGCTGTATAAAACCTTGCCGGCAATTATTCAAGAAGATAAGTTGTTTTATGAACTTCTGACAATTGTAGATACTGTAAGAGTTGGGCGTACCAGAGAAATAAAAATTGCAATTGAAGAATTGGAAAAACGACTACAACATGCCTAGTTTTAATATTAGCATGCTACAAACCGTAGCCAATGGTTTAGGTGAATTGAAAAATGATTTGGTATTTGTGGGCGGAGCAGTAAGTCAACTATACGAGAAAATCGTTCAGTTGAAGAGGAAAGTTGTTAGGAGGTATTAAATTTTGACAAATAGTTCGCGTAAACTTGCATATTAGTAACTTTTAAGTTACCTTTGCGTAAAACTCATTGATTTGGAAAAGATTCGGACGATAGTTGCTTATAAACATTATTTCGAAGAATTTCTTATAAAACAACCAGTTAAGGTTCAAAATAAGATCTATAAAATTCTCGAAATTATCGAATATCAGCAATTTATACCTGGCAAGTATCTCGAGCATATAAAAGGGACGGAGGGCTTATATGAGACTAAATTTTCGCTGGGTTCTGACATTTGGAGGGTATTTTGCTTCTTTGATGAAGGTCGGCTTGTGATTCTTCTCAATGGGTTTCAAAAAAAATCGCAAAAGACACCGAAATCAGAATTATCAATTGCGCTAAGATTAAAGGAAGAATATTTCGAAGAAAAGAGAAAGGGAAAAATATGAAAAAAAAACATTCAAATATCAAGTCCTGGACACAAATAAAAGATGATGTCTATGGGAAAAAAGGGTCCTCTCGAAGAGATGAACTTGATCGCGAAAATGAAGCATTTAAAATTGGACTATTAATCCGTCAAGCAAGGGAATCTAAGAATATGACTCAGGAAGAATTGGGGAAAGTAATTTCCAAGAAAAGGAGTTATATCTCTAGAGTTGAAAATGATGGAAGTAACATGAATTTGAAAACTTTATATGACATTGTTGAAAAGGGTCTGGGTGGTAAGGTAAATATTGCAATAGAAATTTAGTAGGTACGGCTTTGTGTGGCGTTGCCTAACATGAAGCCATGTTGCACAGCCGGTCCCGAAGGAAGCGCAACGCGGGTTCTCCTGGGTGAATGCGAAAGTTGCCGTGGATGATTTTTCTCTTTCGCCTGGAGTAAATCGGTCATGACCGATATTTTTAATGAAAAGTTGGTTGTTGATTAAGTATGATTATTTTTACTGTAACTAAAAACATATAGATATGGAACCGGAAAAAATCTTAAAGATCGCAGTCAACAACCTGGTTGAATCCCCTTATCAGGGCCGCTATATACCAGTCAACATCGGGGACGAAGTTAAAAGTGACAAAAGTCTGGCCGAATTGGCCCGAAACATCAAAGACCATGGATTACCAGGATGAAAAGCATGAGCAAATCATTAAATCATTAAACTTCTGTTTATCAGAACTTTTTTATCTTATACGAGTTTCGCCTGATGCTCAAATAATCGCAACTGGTTGCGATTATTGAGATGGTGGCAATCATGCAGAAAAATTGAGAGAAATGAATTTTATATGTGAAGAATTGTCAATAGCAGATGATCCGAATTTTGGATTCACTATTCAATTCTCAGATACAAAGGATCCGGGGTATATTGAGAATCAATCAATAAATGAGATGATTAAATCTAAAGAAAAGTATTTCTTACTTCAAAGAAGTTACCCGGAGGAACTAGATGAAAATGATTTTTATTATATTGAAACAAGCGAATCAGATGAAGAATTGGGCAACCTTGACAAAGTAATAATTCAGTTGAGTAAAGATAAAATTAAAATACAATGGTCTGGTGACAAGGTTGAAATTGGACTGAGATTGGATGAGAGAGAGCTACTACGGTTAAGGAAGTTGTTGAAAACTAGATTTCAAGAAAAGGTAATAATGATTGAAAACTGAAGATACACGGGTGCCGACATACAAAAGCCGACAATGCCAGGCCTTTTTGCCATACGCAGGGCTGACGCAAAGAAAGCCAACACAGCCAATACAAGCATCCATTGCAGAGTCAGGCAACAGGGTCAAATTATGACGGTATGGAGAGGACTGGATTACAGAAGTTGAAGAGTAATGGGCTAATTTAGAATAAGTACTTTGACTATGAATAATACATCAATAATAACAGAGGTTTTAAAAGGAGTGACCTCAAAAAAATATGAAGCAAAAACTGACAAATGGTTTGAGTTTCTATCCTCAAAAATTACGCTTCCATTTGAAGCAAAAATCAAAGAATCAGAAAATCATGAGTTACAAATAGGGGAAATTATTAAAGTAACAAAAATCACTGATATTGTTGACATGTATGGATTATTAGTTGAAATAAAAAAGGGACGAAAAAAATTCATTTTACCAATCTGTGACATAGAAATAGTAGAAAAAAACTCAGAGAATTATAAATTATTTGATGCGTTTTTAGAATGGTGGGAAGAAAACAGGTAAAATCCTGAGTTATCGTTTAAAATTTCTTTACAAATTTACGAAATACCTGGTTTAATATGACTCAAATCTTACAGGTGTCTAACCGTTGGCAACAAGTATTAAAACATCCGGACTGAAAGTGAAAATCTATTTAGTTGGAATTAGTTGTGTTGGAAAGACCACTATTGGTAGATTATTAGCTGATTATCTTGGTTTTACATTTTATGATTTGGATGACGAAGTTCAAAAATATTATCAAAAACCTATTGAGATAATACAAAATGAGTGTTTATCAATGAATGGGTATAGACAAAAAGCAAGTGTTGTTCTTGACAAATTGTTGAAAATTCAAGAGAATTCAGTAATTTCAGGAACACCTGCCGGATTAAGAGATTCGTATCTCCAAGTATATAAAAAGCACAAAAAGGAAATAAATTTAATATCGGTAAATATTATTGATACCCCCGAGAATGTCTTAGATAGATTAACCTTCTATGATATTGATTCCAAATTGTTGGACATTGAATTAATTGCAAATGAAAAGAAAAAGTATCTAAAAAAAATCATTGTTGATTTGAATTATTTTAAAAAATCATTGAGTCGGGCAGATTTGCAAATAAGCATTGAGAATATGTCACTAACTGAAATACCAGAATTGATTAGTAATCAATTGAAAAATAGTATAATTAAATAGTGCCAGCTGCCAATAGGTAAGGCTTCGTGTGGCGTTGCTTAACATGAAGCCGTGTTGCACAGCCTGCCCCGCTGGAAGCCTTCACGCATTGCTGTCTTTATGGGAATGGATGTATAAGCAGATATCATAAATAGTATTAACTTGCACTTGTTTTTACTTTAAAGTGTGATTGAGGCAAAAAAAATAAACGATATTGTTATGAGGATTGCTACTAAGTTCAATCCTGATAAAATTTTACTATTTGGGTCATATGCAGCTGGCAATCCAAATAATGATAGCGATATAGACTTGTTGATAATTACGGATACTGACTTGCCTCGACATAAGAGAAGTTTTGATATACAAAAATATTTAATTGGCTTAATGATTCCAATGGATATACTTGTATATACAAATAATGAATTTGAGCAAGAGAAAAATGATGAATACTCATTTCTAAGTTCCGCAATTAAATCATCTAAGATTGTATATGAGCGAAAATAATCGACATATTACAGATTGGATTGATAAAGCAGATCATGATTTAGGTTCGGCCAAATTGATTTTTTTACATATTCCCGATTATTTTGACACAATAGCATTTCATTGTCAGCAAGCAGTTAATACTTAAAAGCAGAAACAATGAAAAAATGGGTTATTCTTTTTATAACGATGTTTGCTGTCATTTCAACTTATGCACAGCTTCAGTTGAAAGTTACTGGTGTAAAGTGGGACGAGAGTTATAGTTTTGACAAATGCAATGCCTTCAAAATTGAATTTTACGCCAAAAACAACGAATTGATGCGCACCGCACAGTACAAAACCTACTACCAGTCGGACAGCGAAAACTTTTTGGTTAAATTTGTTACGGAAGGAAAAGGTAATGGTATGGAAACCGTGTTAGACAAAAAAAATGAAGTGGCCATTCAAATTTTTGGTTCAGGAGGAGGTGTCACACCGTATTTCAATGCCGGAGGTTTTAAATATCCAACCGAAAAGGAATTGAAAAAACTTGAAATTGTGCCAACAACCGAAACCAAACAAATTTTGGGCTTTACCTGCAAAAAATACACATATACCTACAAAAAGATTTTTGGTGAAGTATGGATTACCGATCAAATAAGCTTATCGAATGATGTGGGTGTTTTTCGTGCCTGTAAAATGGCGGCTTTGCATAACACCCTTTCGGTGGCCGGTTTTGTGATGGAAATGACCACCGAAGATGCCCGAGGCGGTAAAACTTTAATGACGACTGTCGCGCTCAAAAATGCCGAGAAATATACGCTTGATTTGAAAGGAGTGAAAATGAATACCGCCATCAATAAAGTGAATTATTTTTCATTTTAATGGTTCCCGGCAGATTTACTTCCAGTTTTTCTTTTCTATTACCATCGGAAGAAAGAGTCCAAATGCCTGTTGGAGTTCACGGAGCTGGGGTCGTTTTGCAGTGCATACTAGTCCATAATGACGGGCAGGGTTGGACAACTTGATTACAACAACCTGATGCTAAGATGATTTTGTCTATTTGACCTAGAGTAAATCGGTCATGACCGATATTTTTAATGAAAAGTTGGTTGTTGATTAAGTATGATTATTTTTACTGTAACTAAAAACATACAGAGATGGAATCAGAAAAAATCTTAAAGATCGTAGTCAAAAACCTTGTTGAATCACCTTATCAGGGACGCTATATACCGGTCAACATCGGGGATGAAGTTAAAAGTGACAAAAGTCTGGCTGAATTGGCCCGCAACATCAAAGACCAGGGATTGATGACCCCAATCATTGTTCGTCCGGTAGCTAAAGGAAGATATGAAATTATAGACGGCCACCGAAGGGTTGCAGCATGCAAAATAATCGGTGCTGAAGAGATTGATGCAATTGTTCGTGATTACCAGGATAAAGATGCCCAGGTCTTTTCAATCGTCGGCAATCTTCTGCATCGAAACCTCAGGACCATTGAAATGGCCATTGCCTTAAGGAAAATCGAAAAGTCTAAACTATTTGAAAGTCGCGAAAAGTTGTCTGAAGCCATCGGGAAGGATAAAACCTATATCGGGGATCTGATCAATACGCTTAAAATGGACTACAGGATTGTCGAGAACCTGGCAGAGTATAAGACGACCGATGATGTCAGGCTTTTGCGGGCTATTCGAAAAGCCTTTCCAGCCATCAAGTTACATGAGGAAGGGACGGAGGTGGAGGATGAGAAGTGGACATCCGATAAACAGTGGGATTTTTATTCCAAAGCTGTAATTGAAGGAAAGCTTTCAAGAGAAGATGTTTTTGATGAGATCAAAGCCCAGGTAGGCATCAAGCCCAAAGAGATCAGGTTTGTTGCAAAAAAGAGAAAGATGATTATTTCTGTACCTTATCTGTTGGATCAAAATCTCATCAACAAAATCAAAGCATTGATCGAAAAGGGAGCCCGAAAGGAAGATTAGCTGGGCATTTTTATAATTTCTGCAGACTTCTTTCAGTTTACCAGCCAAGAAGTGCTTTATTGCGTAAACAGAGCCTATTTGGTCAGTAAACGCAACTGCTTTTCGATTTCGTAACGTTTATCTGCTGTTTTCGAACAGTAAACTCAACTAAAAACAAGTATGAAAGCAAGCAAAATAGTTCATAAAAATGAAAACCGGATTTAAAACATAAGGCTATTTTGATGTTGGCATATTCAGCAGGGCTGCGATTGAGTGAACTGATCAACGTAAAGCTAATCGATATTGACTCAACCAGAATGCAAATTCGAGTTGAGCAAGCTAAAGGGAAAAAAGATAGGTATACGCTATTGTCAGTTAGGCTATTAGAGGTGTTGAGGAAGTATTTCATTGCGTACAAACCTAAAGTCTGGCTTTTTGAAGGAGCTACCGGTGGGCAATATTCCGTAGGGAGTATTCAGGCAATAATGAAAGATTCCACCAGAAAAGCCGGTATAAAAAAGAAAGTCAGCGTACATACCTTGCGCCATTCATTTGCGACTCACCTTCTTGAAAACGGAACAGATTTACGTTACATTCAAAGTTTATTAGGACACGCAAGCAGCAAAACCACTGAGATATACACGCACATTACCACCAAAGGTTTTGACCAGATAAAAAGTCCCTTGGATCAACTGGATAATTTTTTTAAAAATCTTGCCATTGAAAATTTGATCGCTATCTTTCGTTACCTTTGAACCTAAATGAACATAAATTAATCAAACATCAATACCTATAAAGGATGGAAAGCACTAACAAATCCCGAAATTTCCGTTTACCTGAACTTATTCATCTTGTACGAGTTTCGTACAAGGCTGAAATAAACGCAACCGGTTGCGTTTACTGTTCGCATAACCCAATAAAGTTAACCGGTCATGATTATTGAGATGTTGATGGGCAAGTTAAAAACGACACAACGGTCAAAAAAAAGGCTGACCACCTAATATGACAAAAAAAACAATAAGTGGAGACCAGAAACCACTTTAATAACGGGGCGACACCGAAAAGCCAAACGAGTAGGAAATTATAAATAAAAAGTCATGACAAAAAAAATTATTCTCACATGTTTGATTTGTTTCGGGATCGGAATGATCGCCAATGCACAAAAATTAGATAAATTTGGTGCAGACATGGGCAAAAAGAGTGTAATGGGCAAAGAAATTCGGGTCCCTTACATAGATATTACGAGTTATTTTGGGTATATAAAACCTGGTGCAGTTCCTGATGAAACCAGAGATGGTAAAAAATTCTACTATCTTTATTTGTGGATTCCAGTGGCAGCTCCGGAAATTGGCATTAGAATGGTTTCTCCAATTCCAGAAGGAATGAAACCTGCTGAAAATGACTTTGTAGGTGCTGATTACAAAGGAAATGAAGGAGATTCCAAAAATTATTTTGATCCTTGGATTACTCTTGAAAGGGCGGATGGTATTTTAAGCGCAGATGATATTTTGAAAGGCAAATCTGCAAACTGGAGCTCATATGGATCCAATGACGATTCTGGGGAGATGCCTGCTCAGCCTTCCGGTAGTAAATACAATTCTTTAATGCGAATAACCAGCGAAATAAGTAATCCTGCAAAGGCATTGGTGGTTGGTTTGTATCGTATTGGTTTCACAACTTATAAAGTTGGTGAAGTTCAGGGTAGTTTCTTGGCACAAGTTGGGGCACCTGTCAAACTACCAGGAGTTGGAATTTCTTCAAACTTGGAGGATTTAATGAAACAAGTTAAGAAATAACCCAACAATAGAATCCCAGCCCATAACAGCACATTGGCGGCTATGGCGGGTTTCAAGGTTACTTGAACATTTGTACAACTAAAAAACATTAGTGGCAAAGTGAAAGTTTAGAGCTTCGAAGTCCGCCACATCGCCAATCTGCAAACCGTTAGCAACCAATTGAAAAAAGCGATCTGAAAAACATTTTTCTTAAATTGTGATTTTTTACCCTTTTCTGCGAATAATAATGTAAATGATTTAAAAATTCTCGATGTGGAAAAGGATAAGTATATT